>Ga0179593_1695104_pt1 | contig 11518 bp, 14 predicted proteins | sample CZODoug2_1_08_16_FD_185931 | JGI IMG/M metagenome (GOLD analysis project Ga0179593, IMG submission 185931) | Vadose zone soil fungal communities from Angelo Coast Range Reserve, California, USA - CZODoug2_1_08_16fungal (PacBio error correction) | ecosystem: Environmental > Terrestrial > Soil >...
GGGGTCTCTAACCGATCAATGACGGAGAGGTTCTGGGAAAAGGGCTGGAAAAGAAAGAGATAAGATCTAATGGAAGCTGTTCGCGGTTGTTAAAAAAAGTCAAAAAAATACATTAGGGGGAGAGAGTTAGGGGATTTCAATGACTGGGCCAAAAAACCTTTCGGCGGAAAGAGGGGTCATCGAACCAATTGGAGGGGAAAAGGGAAGGGAAAAGACCAACTCTAAATCCTGAAGAGGAAGGGACAAGCAAAAGGCTCTTCACGCGTAAATACCAATCTCCACCTAAAAGGAGGTGAGGGAAAAAGAGGGAAACTCCTCCATGATCGGGTAGGACAATAGATTAGCAGGAATCAGATAGAATCGGCATCCGACGGACGCATAACCCACCAACTCCCTACAACTGGAAGAGGAACCAGATGCGGAGAATATGGACCTCTTAGAAGCTGGATGGGTCCAGAGGGTTGTACACCATGAAGGGCCAACTAGGAACCGATACGAATAGACTGAAATAGGAGGGAAAATGAGTATTTCTACCCCCATGGAACAGGAATAACTTCAACGAAAAATCTTGGAACAACTGAGGGCAAAAATGACAGCTTTAGGGGTGAAAAAGGGGAGGTCAAAAGGAAGAAGGGTCCAGAGATCAAGCATTTTAAAGAGTAGGAGCTCGGGGAGGAAGTGGGGTGGAAATGGGGCACATACAACTCCTTCCACACTTTAAAAACAACAAAAATTCAGCGGCCACGAAAACGAAGCCATTGGAGTAAATCAAACGCCTGGTCCGAGAAGAATGAAGCGTCAACGAGAGCTGTGGCAAAAAACACCAATCCTCAGGAAACCGGGGAATAAGGGGACTCGAAAAGGCTAGGTAGAGGGTGGATCTCCATCGTAGTGGGAGTTTGGTGAGGGGAGGTCCATAGGGGTCCCCAGGGGAACTGGTGTAGGAGAATAAGTACGCGACGAAGGGGGGGGGAGTCGGCATTGTGCAGTAACACGCCATGTACAAATGTTTGTAAAAAAAAGGGGAGGAACATCTCATGAAAGTGAGGAAACATTGCCTTCTTGACCAAGGTATAAAAGGTTGGGGTTAATAGACTCACTAAATCAGAGTTGAAGTCAAAGCGTATGCCCACAAAAAAGGGAGGGACGTTCTCCGATAAGTGGGCACTTAGGAAAAAAACGCCGGGAACCAGCCAACTCAGGTTACTTCCAGCAGCAGGACCCACAAAGGAAAGACGCGTCGTTCTTTAAGAGAAGTCCACTGGTAGCGAGCCAGCAGAGAGGGCGAGAGGGGTGTCGAAACGAGACTCGAGAGGGAGCACTGCCAGATGTGAACTAGTTGCGGGTTCACTAGAACCCTGAAAGAGCCAGAACCGACCTTTCGATGGCAACAAACAAAAGGCAGTGCCAAAACTACGAGGAACCTCAGAAGAAGGGGTGAACAGGACCCAAATGGGTTTTTTAATTAATTCGGGGAAAAGGACCGCAAGTCGGGAATTCAAATAGGGTTGGAGAGGTAAAAAAAAGGCAAGTAGTGGGGGGGGGGTTAAGGGGGAGAAGCAAACAAAGAGAAAAAAAACTCCCAAAAGAAAAAAACCGACGACCTTCTTTTGTCGAGGGCGGGGAGGTTTTATTCAAAGCGGTGGGGAAGGGGATTTGGGGAAAACACTCCATTCCCGAGAACCGATTCCACAAGGGAGATAAAGGGACTTCCTACCATGCGGGTAAGGAGGGAAACAAAACTCAAACGTTTGGAGGTTCATATTGAGGGCGCAAAAATAGGGTGACTGTTAAAAGAGAAAATACCCAACCTAAGAAAGGAAAAAGAAAACATCCTCAAAATGAAAGAAAGTATCAACAGAAGAAAAGCTCAAAGGGCTTTAGTTATGGTAAAAAGGGTTTTGGGGGAAATAAGAAGAAAACAAAGATTAAATGGGGAAAAGAAGGTTTGAGGACTCCTGCGATCACCATCAATCAACAGAAAAAAAGGAGAGATATAGGGGGTTGGGAAAAACAGTTTTCCAGCATTAGACGGACGTGATCGTCAACCAACCCACAACTCGTAGAACGTCCATATAACCCGGAAGAGAGGCGATCGCTGATCAGCAGCCCAGCTGCCGGCGAGCGAGGGGGAAAACAACGTATTTTGGTATGGGTATGGGAAAAAAGTCCGAGGTAATCCAAAGCCTCTGGCTCCCGTCAAAGGTTTGTGGTGGGCCTCTAATCGAGATGTAGCATGGAGAAAGGAGAAGGAACCTCGGTCCTTGGAGGGTCTCAAGTGAATGGGGGTAACCTACAAATCCCAATGGGCCACCAAATACAAATAAATCCGACGTAAAAGCGAAAAGTGGTACTGTGAAGGGAAACGGGTTTGAAGGCGTGTGTTGGGGGAAATTCATGGGACCAAGGCATCACCCAACATTCTCTTTTGGTCGCTCCCAGGGATCGATGATTCGGGGGGGTGAAACGAGTTCAACAACCCCTGAGGGAGGGGATGGGTTTCCAGTCGAGTATTAGGGAGAGTAGAATTGTGGAGTGAGGGCTTGGGCCAAAGTCAGGGGAGGGGGATCGACAGGTGAAGTATATTTAATAACAACACCAAAAAAAAAAAGAAAGTTCCCTTACAAAGGGGCCGCGGGAGGAGAACACTTGTGTTCTAACGGATCATCACCAGCTTGAGAAACTCTGAAACCGGTAGATAAACCTTTTGAGGATGCTAAAAGAATTTAATGGTGGGGGCCCAATGAGTGGGGGGAGGGTTATTCCGCTTGTAAAGAAGATCGGAGATCCCTATCAAAAAGGACTATGCGGCGTAAAACCTATAGTGAAGTCCTCTCACTACACAAAAAAGGTTAAGAAAGAATTCAATTCTTCCTGGGAGGAAATTTCGCTCACTGAACTTCTGACCAAAAATGGTAAGGGCAGGTTATACGTTTACCTCAGAAGGGGGGAAGTGCCTTCGGTCGACGAAATCTAAGGGAAAACACGAAGGAAAAACCCCTTGTTAACCAGGGTACCCGACAAGAGGAACATCAAATACGTCCAGTACGCATCGGACCCGACAAAAGCGCTTACATAGCGATCTGAAAAGTCGCAACAACAAATGTGGGGGGGGGAAGGGGCCAAAAAGCTCAGGAAGACGATCAGTGGGAGGAGTACGATAGGACCATTCTGGGGAGTAAAGAAAACACGGGCTTTGCAAAGTTATTGGACGGGTACAGCTGGTCAGGTGGGGGAGGCAAGGGGACGTTTTCAACGACCACGTTACCTCAGAAATCCTGCCAAAGAATATGTCCAGCTTCCGTGGGGGGGGATAGGAGTGGAACACAACGACCCCGCCTGAAAAGTTGGCCGAAGGATCTTTCGTGATTCCGGGTCCATCGGGGGATACATCCTAAAAAGAGTTCGTATAGCTGTGATGTGGGGAAAAAGATTATACGGGGGCTTAGCCTTGGGTTACAAATATTTCCCCTCGGGCCGAAGAATGAGGTCCCTAAGAAGTTGTAGGTTTTTGGTTTGGGGTGTGTTTTAGGCCAATGATTCCCGTGGAGGATCGGTCGAGAAATCGCTTCACGGGAGCAGGGAAGTGCCATTTGAACGAGATGGAGGGAGTTGCGGTACGATTGGGAAAACGGACAAAGAAAAATGTAAGGGGAAGGTTGTGAAAACGGTGGGGGGGTGTTTCTTTTATTAAAGTCGGGAAAAAGAGGGGGGGAGGATCTGGGCGGACGTTCGGTTATTAAAAAACCAGGAAACAGGGGTTCCTACGCCAAAGTCTGTTCATATCTCAGGGGCGAGAGGGGAGTTGTAAAAGGCCTAGGGGCCCAAGGGAAAGAAGAAATATCCCTCTCTATCCAACTTCCACGGGAAGGGAGTGAACAAACGCAAAAGGCAGGGATTATCATCCATGGGGCGAAAAGAAAAACAAAGTGCAATAACCACTACTAATAGGGAAAGAGCCCATCTCTCAGAACAAAAAGGATTGGGGGGGAAAAGGGGGAGGGTAGGAGCAGAAAAGGAAGTTCGATACGTCGGTGGGGTCTTTCAATGTTGGGAAAGCAGAAAGGGACAAGATTCAACCATGACGACTGTTCGAAAGTTGGGGGGAAATCCGAAGTCCAGCACAGTGGAGAAAGAGAGCATGTTCATCTGTAATAGCTCATAAGCAGAAAATCGGAGAAGAAACCAGAGTTCATAGGTACAAGGAACTGGGGAGCCAACGAAGCGATCCAAATACTCACAAGGATTGCAAAGCATTAAGAAGCCAAAACTGAAAATACCTTCAAACAAAGGAAAAGCCCAAAAGGGGGATGGCTGTCTTTGCCAATCAACCAAAATCCCTCCGATCGTCAAAGGACAATGAAAGATGTATATGGATCAAAAGGCAATCGCTCGCAAGGAGAAACAGTTAAAGAAAAAGAACCAACACAAAACAGAAAAGGGGGATAACTAAATCGAAGAAAAAAAAAAACTGACACTGGAAAAACAGGGGCAATCAAGTGAAGTACTATCGAAACCGCAAAGGAAGAAGCGGCGTCGTAAATACAACCCAAGCTGACAAGTAACTGCAACGAACTTTGTCAAAAAAGGAGGCGAATTTTAGAGGGGAAAAGGGAAAGATCCGGGCTTTTGCCATGAAGGGGCAAATGTTATGAAGGGATAGTGGGAAAAGGGGCCAAGACCAGCCTCCGAAACAAAACATATTTTTTCACAAAGACAGCAAAGCCAAGTTGATTTATAATAGAGATACATACCAACCATGATTCGCGTAAGTTGGAGGAACACCCATCCTCAAAAGCAGGGCGGACGAATGGTGACTAAAAAACGGAACGCTGGGATGTAAATAGGGGGAAAGGTCCTCATCGGATGGGGTGACGGGGGTAGGGTATGTGCAGTCTTTGGCGAAACCATTGGGAAGTTGTTGAGAAAATACGAGACAGGAGTTGTACTTCGCATGGGCAAAGTAGAGCCAATTTGACCAAAGATTTTCAATACACTTTCATTCGGTGAGAAGCTTCAAACATTGGAGAATCCATTGGATCACGGCCAGTATTTTTTAAAGGGATAACACCCCCACAGGGGGGGTGTGAGAGTCTTCCATCCAAAGGCCCTGGGGCGATAAGCCTCTGGTCCGTCTAGGGGCACTCTGGACCCACGACCAACAGCATTAAAAGACGCGAGCAGCCCACATACTAACTTTCTGGGGGGGGGGGAGAAAACATAGGAGCTCTATCTTACTTCCAGGAGCGGAAAAAGGGTTCTCACAGCACTCAAATGCACCTGGTAGGGGGGTCATGGGCCAAGGGGGGGGGGGGAAAGAAACTGCGATCGGGGGGAAAGACGGCTGGCACCCCTCAACGGAAGGTAAATCCTACGAAGAATAAAAGGAGCTAAAATTCCCCTCTGGGGGGGGGGGGGGACGAGGCACAAAAAGGACCGCAAAAGATAGTCCTCGTTTATGGGAAATATAAGGAGAAAGGGGGAGGAACCTTGTAGGGGCCCAAAGAAAAAACAACAAATAATCAGTTACGAACCGGTCGTTTGGGGTCGAGGGGGAGCGGATGGGGGGACTCTGTTTCAACGAATTGGGGGTAAGGTCCACCACATTATAGGAGCCAGTCAGCCGCTTCAGACAACATCCTACCACCTGCAAGGGAGAGAAAGGAAAAAAAGAAGAGGGTTCTTAAAGTCATATTTGGAGGATGTAGAGCGAGTCCTATCATACCACCAAGAAATCTGACAGAACTCGCTGCGGGGCCTTTAAAAAAGAATCTCGCTGAGGGTTGTAAAAAATACGGTGTTGGTTTGGGGGACCGAAAACGACGAGCAAATTCCAGCTCTGAGGGGATCCTGCGATCTCAAAACCATATCTCTCAAAAAAAGTGAGGGGGGGGAGAGCGTCATGAGGATCAGAAGCTATCATTTTGCATCGGAGGGGGGTACTCAGCCCAACCAAAATCGTATGAACATAAGATTATCTTCATTCCGCCGAGGAGTGACGAGAGGAAAGCAGCCAGCAAGGCGGTCAGAGGGGGGAAAGAAGCCGTAGTATGAGTTGTAACAGGAGGCTGTGCCCGAAAAGAGAAAAAAAAGCAAACTCGACAAAACCCAGTTCTTCATTGGGGTGGGGGCCTCTGGGGAGGGTGGGTTGGAATCAGCTCGGGCGCGGTCACGGAAGTATAAGATTTTTTGGACAACACTACCATACTGGTGGCTAAAAGAAGAAGATGAAGAGAAATTTCAAAATGACGGAACGGTATTGGGTAAAGTCGGGGGAGAAAAGGGAGGGAAAACAGACAGTTCTCAACCTCAGTTCGGGGGGGAAAGAAGGAGTGGTCGGCGGGGGTCCAGACGAAAATATTTTCATGTTGTCTAAATTTGGAATGGTAGGGATGTGAAGGGGGGCAAAATTTATTCTTTTGAAAAATACCATAAGGGGGGGATGGGAAATTTCGAAGAGCAGATGATTATGATGTATCCAGTTTCATTTCTGTCCGTGATTGTTCTAACCATTGGCTCGCCCTCAGGGGAAGTGAGGGAAAAAGAAGGTTCTCTTCAATAACTAAACGGGTAAGGGAGGGATGCTCGCGCTGAGTAACGGGGGTTCAAGTTTAATATAGGAGGACGAGCTCTGAAGATAAGTATCACTGGGAAGGGGATGCTGAAGAAAAAATCTAGGGGTCGGAATCCTCCACACCCTAGGAGACATCACGTGTAGATGGGAACTAGGAATTCCCTCAAGGGTCTTGAACCTTGGTGATGATCGAAGGGTTCTTACGCAGGAAGAACAAACATATCTTCGGGAGGAAACAACGAGGTTCACCAAAGGGCCCCTTTATGGAACCCTAAGCTCCCCAAGAGGGAAACTAGAAGACTCCCTACTCCGAGCTGAGGGCAACATTAGAAAAATCACGGGAATGGTGGGTGGTAATTCCAAAAGAAAGAAAAGAGCATCATGTTGGGTGAATTTATCTATAAAAACCCAGATTCAGTGGTTTCGATAATCAAAAAATGAAGGGGCGGGGGGGAAGGCAAACTTAAGGTGTGTTTATAGGGAGGCTGGGAGGTAAAAAATATTTGCAATAAAGCATCAGTGGGAGCCAACTGCTGAGAAGGGCCGGGGCGTCAGGAAAGTTTTAATCCGCAAGAAGCTAGCGCATCAGTGGGGGAAAAAGCAAGCTGTCGTTACAGTCCTGTGCGGGGGTAGCGCGGGACACATCGGGATGATAGTGGATAGTTGTAACAGGAATGACCCAGTGGGATAGGGAAATTACAGGGCCATGGGGTGGTATAGTGAGTAAGCGAGGTTGATGTTGTGGGTGGTGGCTGTAAACGAGGGAATAAAAAAATATGCGGAAGTCTCATCAGGAAGGTGACTTGAACATTTAAAAAAAGGAGGGTAGTGGAAGGTCTATTGGGGAAACCGGTCAAAAAAGGGAAATTGGGAAGGTGAAGGAGAAGTGGGTTGGGAAAAGGCAATCAGGGGGTCTTTTGTGAGTTTATAAAACCTTGGAGGAGTGACTAAAGTTGAATTCGAAAGGAAATCTGGGGAGGGTCGATATGGAGTCTCATGTGACAGCATACCAGATCAACCGAGGATCAAAGGTATCTGGACGTAGTTGGGTATAAAAACACAACCTACAGAAGGGGGAGCAGAGAGGGAAAAAGAAATTTCTCAATAAAGACAGGGCAAGGGAGGGGGTCTCGACCCTATCTCTCAACGGAGGGGAAAAGCGAGAGGGTCTAAAACATTAAGCTTCGTTTGGTGCGGGTGGAGTTGTGGGAAAAAAGGTTCGCAGAAAAAAAAACGATTCAAGATGCAAGCCTGAGACTGTGGGGACTCCCTACGTCAGCTACCAGTGTGATCCCGCATGAAAAGCTGTAATGAAAAAAGAAAAGCAAAACACCCTACTCTCTACGAGAAAGGCATTGTCCAGCGGGGGAACAACTGGGAAAAAAAAAAAAAAGAACCAACGCTACTCCCGCGAGGCCACCAACAACACTTCTCCTTCACCGTCAAATACCAATCAACGGTGAAGAGACACCTCACTCCCTCCATGAAAAAAAAATGATTCAATAAGAGGCCTTCATGGGCTTCGATAAAGAAGAAAACTCCTTGCCCAAAGAACCCACCACAAAAACAAAAAATCCGATGTAACGTTCGGGCTAAAAAGAGGCTAATGAAAATGCCGAGAAAAAAGGCATAACTAAGGGACACATAAAAACCAACAAAGTAAAACAATTCTTCCAAGAAGGGAACAACCTCTCCCATCAAAGGCAAAAAATCTACCAACTGTTCTTATCTGGGCGTGGGGGCGGAGGATCAAAAAGGGGGAGTCTTGGAAATAAAAGAAAACCTTGTGGCTGAAAATGCTAACTCTGGGTTTAAAGCAAGCCCCCGTGGAGAACAAAAACACCAGAAAGGGGCAGGCAACCCTACCCGAAAGGACCGGGGCAAAAATACTCTTGTTCCTATCGGGGACATGCGCAGAATCTTTTTGCATTACAACAACCCCGCACATCCGTTCGACCGAGGGGTGAGAAAAAAAAAAAAGGGGGTTGACTCTTTTATTGGAGTAGAACCTCAGGGGAACAAGTATTGTGATGACTGCGGGGAGCAGGGCAATTTGTAACGGTGAGAAAACGACCGCCTGGGGGACTTCTCCATTTTCAAGCAAACTGCATTGTCAAAAAAGGTCAACAAAGCTTCCGATATCATAGCAATTATAGAAAATCTGGGGAAAAGTATATTTTGGGGAGTAAACGAGGGGCCTCAACAAAAGTAGTGTTAATCGAAAGCAAAGCGAATGGTCTTTGAGAAGTAAAGAAGTAAAAAATGGGACTCAAAGACAAACTCAAAAACACGGAAAGCAGCCCACAATTCTCGAATCTGTTCTTGAAGATACATTTCTTTCCAGAAGGGGGACGAAAGGTGGGGATCAAATAAAGTGCATACGCTAAACTAAACGAAGGAGTGGCGTGGGTTCACATCTCAGACCAGGGCGAGGTTCTGTGCACCGATCAACGGGGAAACGAATACGGCGTGGGGGGGACCCTGAGGCCGGGGACAGGTAGCTACAAAATTCCCCTGGGGGGGGATCCGGGGAACCGGAACTCCCTAATAGTAATTCTCGGGGGGTTATAGCTAGAGGACCCCATTCACTGGTGAGCCCTTTTATTGGCACAAAGAACAGATCACCGAACACCAAAACAAAACGCCTCTTTGGTCGAGGGCAAGGGGGGGAGAGGGGGGTAACACAGTATTGGAGTGGGTAAACCACCTTCCCGGAGCAAAACGATTAAAGAGGCTGATTCCAACCTTACAATAAAAAGGGAGGAGATAGAGAGGAAAAAAAACGGAAGGAAAGGGGGGGGGACTGAGGGGGAAGAGGTTTTGGGGTGTGAGAAGACGGGGGACCGCCCCCTACGGCAATCTCTGGCAACTCTAGAAAAAGAACTCGACGCACTTCGCTAACTTATCATACGATCGGATCTACGGTGGAATTGAAATACGTTGACGAGGGGTTGGGGTGTGACGGTCACTAGTGCAAAAAATGAGAAAATTTAAAGGGGCCCACCTGAGTGAGCACCCCTCAAACAACCAACAAAGAGGTCGGGGAGGGGGGGGGCGGGGGGTGGTGGGCAGACCCTTTATCAGGTAGAAAGCTTATCGAAGCCCAATCAAAACCCCGTACTGAAAAGAAAAACAGAATATCTTCCCACCTTACCGAAAGACGGACTCTCGGCAGGATCAGAAAACTGCGTCGAGGCAGGATTTTTCAAGAGGTCAGAAGGGCCGAGAGGAGACAGGCGAGCTGGTGCGCTCACAGCCTAAAAACCTGGCGAAACATTGAAAAAGTGAGTGTTGGGGGGGTCGGGCTAGGAGAATGTCACTCAATGTGTGTAGAGGTTGAACATCCGAAAAATCGGCTCCCGGAAAGGGGTGGGTGGAAGACAAAGTCCAATACTGTTGCAAACCGCGATTCAATCGACAGGGGTAGGGAAGGAAGGAAAGTTTCGAGTTTGGGGGGTCCTTCTCGGTGAAAGGACAAAAAAATAAACGTGGGGTCAATCCCATAAACTGTACTGACGAGGGGGGAAAGGGGGAAGAGTTCACAACCCCAGGATTGAAAAACGGAGAGAGTATACTTTCATCCGGAAGGCATACTAATTCTGTTTAGGTCGACGAAAAAGAAAATAGATGGGATGACCCACGACCAAGATTCAGAACCAAGGCAGGGTAGGGGGAAAGTGAAATACAGGCGCATACCGAAGAGCTAGAGAAAAAAAGGAAAGGCTTCAAAAAACGGTCTAGAAGAAGGGGGGCGTGGGCTGGAGGGAGTTAAAATGGTTGGGCGGGGATTCAATGGATAGGGGAGACCTGCTAGGATACAAGGAAAGGAAAGGTAATATGGGGAAGAAAAAAACTCGGGAAGGGCCAGGACTCCACACCCGATAAGGAAAAAGGGGAGAGATGAACCTCTTAGTCAGCACAAGAAGGGTGCCACGATTGGGAAGTCATGGGAGACTTACTTGACAAAAAAAAAAAAGAAGGAAAAAACAAAAAAAAAAAAAAACGGAGGGGACGTCTTGGACTCACCACAAATTTGACCCTGGGCCGACACCAACCCAAAACTCCCCTTTCCCACACGTACTCACCTGGAAGGGGCCTCAAAAATACAGAAGGTCTCGAAAAATTCGGAGAAAAGACAAAGGAATTAGTGGGGGGTGGGGGTGGGGGTAACCAGATACAAGGAACCGAGAATGTTGTATCGATTACGCATCTTTCGTATAAATCCACGGTGAAACTTGAACAGGGGGTGCTGAAGAGGAGGAATGTTTTGGTGTGGCGAGGGAAAACGTAGGCGGTAGTTGCCCAAATTCACGGAGCAATTAACTCCTGCCAAGCTGAAAAAGTGCCTTTGTGAAAACGGTACACCAACCAAAAACGTTAAAAGAACAGGGGGTGGGGTGACGATCAATAGATGGGGAAAAGAGTTATTCTGTGGCTCAAATTAACAGAACCTCAAAATGAACAATGACGGGCGGTATTATCTTGGTAGGGCGTAAGGGGCACAAAGGTTTTGCTTGAGGCAGGGGGGAACCAGAGTTCAAAGCGTATCCTATTAGATTTCAGAAGTGGGGGTGGTGTTGGTGTGAGAAGAAGGAGAGCAGATGGGAGAAGAAGGAGGAGTGACATTGCCATTACCAAGCAGCGGGGAGGGCACCGGAAAAAGAAACGTGATATTTGTAATTTTGGGACAGGGTGGTTGGGGGGCTTCTACTGAGGGGAAAAAGCGGGGGAGGGGGGGGAGGACTTGGCGTTTGACCTAAAGGGAGTATACGCATGCACACTGGGGATCCGATATTGGGGAAGTGGCTCTCGAAAAGAAAAAATATAAGCGATGCTCAACACCCAAGGGGAGTTCCCAACGGAGAGGAATGATAGAATCTATCTGAGGGAACAAGAAAACAATTGAAAAAAGGAAGTCGGTAAGGTTGAATCTGGGGTCGGCAA
>Ga0179593_1260490_pt1 | contig 11517 bp, 8 predicted proteins | sample CZODoug2_1_08_16_FD_185931 | JGI IMG/M metagenome (GOLD analysis project Ga0179593, IMG submission 185931) | Vadose zone soil fungal communities from Angelo Coast Range Reserve, California, USA - CZODoug2_1_08_16fungal (PacBio error correction) | ecosystem: Environmental > Terrestrial > Soil >...
TCCAGACTTCATGCGGCGCTACAGTGTCCCGAAAGGTCTCTAGCTTACTCTGCCTCTGCTTCAGGACACAGCCGGCGAAACGGACGGACAAAAAGATGGCAGGGAAAGCTTGCGACTCTGGTACCAGCTATACTTCCCCACCGACTAAAAAGAGGGTATCGACGTAGTCACGGGCACTTGCCCGATCGGTCTCTCAAGTAAGTGAGGAGCCCCGTGCGAGTGAGAAACGGCTCAAAGACCCCTCAGGATGACCCTGACGGCGGAAAACACGGCACGCGAAAAATGCCCGCATCCCTCTATATCTTTCCACTGTGACATGAACCGAACTTTGAGGGTTACCCTCGGGGGAGAAATAAAGGGAATGAAAGCAAGCACGGAGGAGAGCAAATAGTCAGAAAAGAAGCCAGCAGCGAGAAATTCCAGATTCCGAAAAACCGGCTAGAGCCAAGGCCAACTATTTGACTTTAAAAAGCTCGACATGGAAAAAAGACGTCAAAACAGGTCTTGGTAGGCTACTAGGAGAGGTGTAAGGCGGCTCTTAGGGACCCATCCGCCAGAAAAATGCGGAAAATGCGGCCCGTCGGAATCGTCATCTGGTCGCCAAAATATCTCAAAGAGCTCATCGGACGGCCAGCGGCTCTGGAAACTTAGATTGGGCTGCAGACTCGACAAACCGAGGGAAGCACGACTTCAACGCGCGAGGAGGTTTGTGCAGCCAGTCTGGACCAAGAAGCCTCCCAACGAGAACGCGTCACAAATCCGCGCACGGTAGCTGAGGAACAGAAGGGAAGAGAGGAACCTAAAAAAAATCCACTGTTCGCCGCCTCGAGGCGAAAACAAACAAACCGCCGGTACTGCTGGGGGCTTACGACGCGAGGAAAAAAAAAAGGAAGGTTGTAAGGGGCGCAGGGGGACAGACGGAGCGCCAAAACATGACTTTGTCATTCACGTCTAGTTAAAGCACGAGTCTATCGAAAACGAAAAGACAGACTGACGCGAAGCAAGAAGAAAAATTTCGTAAAAAATGCCGATTGGCGAAGGGAAGGGAGGCATTTGGCCGATAGGCGAATTGTTCTAATTAACTACAACCCCGCAATCGGCGGCAACCTGTGGACTTCAAAGGAGAGGGGTAGAAGGGGGTCCGCGACGCAATGGGGGGGCAGGCAGGGTACATTTGGGAAAAATCGATCAACCAAGTGGTCAGAACACTTCTCATCAGGCAAAAAGCTTCGGAACATTAATTACTTAAAAGAACGATCACCTCAATGGGTGGAAAAGGGAGAGAGTAGCCGCCCCTCGGTCTTCAATCGGGAAAGAAAAAGACAAGCAGGGGATCTCCGCGGACTGCAAAGAAAGAGAAAGTGGACTGCAAGCGCTTCGCAGCGCACCGCCTACTTATTCTCAAAAATCGCCCTAAGAGGCCTGCTGGTCCGCAAAAGGGGAAAAAAGACCACGAGGCTATGATCTACGGCCGGGGGAGCCCGCGACGAGGCAAGGAGAAGAAGTCTACGGCCGGACCTGCGATCACACACGCTCGAGAGCAACTGACAAAAGTTTTCATCCTACCTCATCTCACGGAGCGCGAGCCATCCCGGACGGCACACGGCTTCACGAAAGGGGACGGAGGAGGAACTATAAGGGGGAGAAAAGTGAGGCTCGACATTCTCCTTCTCACGCGGGCCGCTGGCTAAAAAAACGCACCAATCAGACTTTCCTCGCGCCTGGTCAAAGAACCAGAAAGCCGGGTACGACACCCACGGACTCGTGAGAAGGAAAAAAAGGGGGGGACGAAAAGACTGGGGGCCCGCGCCGGACGACAAAGGGGCGGCTTGGCAGTGCAGACCCAAGGGATGCAAATCCGCCGTCAAAAAATCGCATAAAAGGTCAACGCGTCGCCCCAAACGAATCTCAGGATTGAGAGCTGGCCAACATGGCAAGAAGGTGAGGATACGAGGACGCGTTTCACGTGGCCAACTGCAAGGGACGGAGATGAATTTAGAGGGGAGAGCATCGTGACGGGCAGCAATGATCTCCGACGCCTTTCGCGAAAAAAACTAACCGCGACCGTTTCCCTCGGCGCCCTCATCGCCCCATCCTGTGGGTTTAAAATGCGCAACGTATTGGAAACCGAACCAGAAGCGAGGGGAAGAAAAAAGATAAAGTTCGTCGAGGCCGAGACAAAAACCATGACTTCGACTGCTTATGCAGCAGCCGGCTGAACGAAGCCGGTGAAAAAGAATAAGTCAATTTCATGAGGGGTCATCCACTAAAAAAAAAAAAAAAACAAAAAAAAGAAAAATCTCAAGACAAAAAGGAGGCGGGAGGGGGAAAGAAAAGGAGAGAGGATCCGGGTAATTCTTTGGGGAATTAGACTCGAACTTGGAAAAAGAAACTCAAAAGGGGAGGGAAAACTCAGAGTGCGGGAAAAAAGGAAGAGGGGGACCGTGGTCTCGACGACGAAGTTAACATGGAAAGGCGAAACTGCTGGTCGCATGGTTGAGCAAGGAAAAACCCCCATGATGGCACTCGAGGAAACGATCCAAGCGAGATCGCATTCGGCTTCAAACTATGATCGACACGGAGGGAAATAAGCCGGCGAAGCCTGAAAAAGGAAAGGGAAAAAGAACGGCGTCTCAGCTTGAAAACTAAAACATCATCAGTGAAAGCGCAGGGGGAAAAAGGAGGCCGGGAACATAAAGGAAAAACGTCGCAGAGCGAGAGAATCTTGGAAAAGGAAGAACAACCTCCGCGCGCCACGGGGATCATATCGTCGAACAAAATCTACTAATAAGATATCCGTGGTTCTCTTCATAGGGGATTTGGCAGACTCGAAGAGGGAATGGGAGTTAACAGGGACGAAAGAAGACAAAGAGGCCGGGGAAGGGAGGACGCAGTAAAAAATGTCGAGCAAGAGAAGACCATTGGGAGCCAAAGGGTTTCACATTAACGCCGTTCCGGAAAATCCGAAGTAATGGATATAAAAACGCCTCGACTGATAGGCAGGAAAGAGGCAATACTCGAAAGGAAAACAGAGACGGAGCGAGTCAGTCCCGGAAGGGGCGACCCAGTTTCCCTCTGTCCCCACATGGCAGATCAAGCTATTGGCTGCCTGACCTTTGGCAAAGCAGAAAAATAACCGGAGGCAGGTAAGATACGAAAGGCAAGCGGGTGAAGCGCCTAATCGCAGTTGCAGGCCGCACGCTAATCATGCGTAAGGACAGGCTCCCGTCGGGGCCAGGAAATTGACGAAGAGGGATTCTCAGATGCACAGATCCATTGAGGGGGCGAGGGTCCTGGTTTTGCGTTTCCATGAAAACAATCCTCTAAGATTTCGAGTGCCACTGCCGGGACCACGAGGTGGGAAGAGGGTGGGAAAGGACATCACAGGAAGAAAGCGGGAGGAAATGAGGGGAGAGAGAAGAAGAAAAGGACGGCGGGACCTAATTTCGTTGGTCGTAGTATTGGAAATCAATCTACCAGCCAAAAAGCAAGAACGGAAGGAGAAGCGTATGGTCGCCCAGAAAGGAAGAGCGAAGGAGTTCGGAATGTCGCTATCAACGGAGAACCTAGCGCAAGACAGAATTGTTCCCAAGGAAAAATGTTTTCGGCGACCGTCGAGGAGGAAAAGGAAAAACCTTGAAAATAGAAGTTCCGGGGAGTTGAGGGAAAAAAAGAAAAAAGCAGCGCAGGCGGTTTGCGAAGTTAAGCAAAGGACGACTGTTGCTATAACGTCATTCATCACGACTGAAGACCGTGCGCGATGGAAACGTTCGGAAAGAGAGAAGGCCAGGCGGAACAAGGAAAAAGCGGGGAAAAGCGCTCCGAAGCGGGGGTCAGGGCAGTAAAAAAAAGAGCATCAGTCCAAGACTGACGTCGCGATCCAGAGAAGTTCAGAAGTTTAGGGACTCACGGAGTAAAAGAGCGAAAAAAGGGACAAAGACGCCGATATAATATTGGCGGCGCGGGTCCCATTAAGAGCGCCGGGGGAAAGGGAGGGAAGCAGAACCTGGCGGACGTCGAGTGAGTCCAAGGGAGACCATGTTGAAATATTGAAAAATCCGTCTAGAGTCGCGGTCCCGGGACTTGAGGGGGAAGAAGAGAACACGGCTTGACCCAAAACCCCAAACTCCGTCAGGGCTTGGACGAGGAAAATAAAGTTCCACGCTGAGAACCATAAAATGTCTCTGCGTCTTACTCGAAAGAAGCTCGGTGACTTCAAGGACCAGGACCGAAAGGGAACTTCAAGATAAAAGAGGGGTAGGGGAGAAGTTAGCGAGCAGCCCTGGAGAAGCAAAGAATGCAAAGATCGGCCGTGCAAAAGACGTCCTCCCAAACGTCTTCTTACGTGGAGTGGTCAAACAGGACAGGGGGGGTCGCGATCAGGCGGTCAAAAGAAAGAAAAGGAGGGGAAGGGAACTAAGCGCGATCAAGGACTGGGAGCAGAAAAGGAGGGCGAAAGGGAGCAAGCCCGCAGAAAGGAGTAAACAAACGACCAGAACAAACAACAACGTAGGAGGAGTAAACCTCATGAAAAATGCGGAGACCGGCTTACAAAAAACGCTCTTAAACTGCATATACAGGAAGGAGAGACTCTTGAGCCCGGAAGCCCTCTGTCGAGGACCGAGGAGACTAGGGACCAAGAGCCGGGACCACCGACGATTATGCGGTAGCTTGGGGGAGGACCTCGAAACTACGGAAAAATAAACTGTCGACAAATACCTGGCTTGTACCCCTGTCTGAGGAAGGAAAAAAACCAAGAACGCTCTTCTTCAAACGAAGCGGACAAAAGGGACAGGGCGGACAATGGGGGGAAAGGGCCGCAAGAGTTCGCACGTGCAAGCCTACTCGACATTTGTTCTGGTGTATCGGGCCGGATTCTTGCAAAGAGACTGGAAAAGAACGATGAATAAAAAGGAGGAAAAAAAAGGAACCCAGAAGCATACGAGAGACTCACGAAGACAAGTCAAGGGGCCAAGCAAGGTGCGCCGCCAAAAAAAAAGGGCCTCCATTGTACTAAGTGGACGCCGCTACAGATTAAATTTGGGCCGAGGGCGAATTACGGTACGCGATGCGGAAGGAATGAAAAGCCTTCACGGTATCCATCGAGGGCGTTGGGAGCAAAAGGAGCCCTCTCGAAAAAGTACGAAGCCATCTCGCTTGGACTACTTAGGGGACTGCAGCCTCGACACCGATGGTCACCCCAAACACAGCGCTTTCAACGAGACTCGGGAAAATGGGGGGGAACGGTCTTGGCTCAGGCCGCGCGTCCGCAACGGAAGATCAAAAAACCTCGCCGGGATCGAGGTCTATCGTGAAACCTAACTTCACCATCAAAAGCTGCGGGGCGCAGCAATCTACATAAGGGGGAAAACCAAGGAGCTGATGGGGGCCTCAGCCTTATAAGAGGGAGGGAAAGGGATTTCAAAAGGTGGGGGTGTGTGTGGTCGAGAGGGGGGAAAGCCAGCTGATGTCGAAAACTGAAATTGGTATAGGTGCTGTGGCATCGAGAGAAGAGACGCTCATGAGAGCCCCTGCTCCGGCGCGAGCACATTGATGGGGGTCTAAAGGACGATTGAGGCCTGCAGGCGCAGGCTGGGGCAGAGGTCTGATAAGGGGGGCCTAGAGTAAACTCATCTACGCCAGGTTCTTTAAGGACCGAGGTGTGGACAAGCACCCGCGGAGCATGTGTCGAGAAGGTTAAAAAACTTCGGAGCCACATCGGTGGGACACCGGAACGGGGGACGCGATCGTCAGAGGGATTCAGACATGCTTTCGCTACTATCAAAAGCTAACCTAAAGGAGGGAATTAGAGGCTGGAGAAATATCTGCAAGACGGGAAAACTCAGCGGCCCCGACCCACAGGGAGGAGCAGTGACATCCAGACGCCATGATTCAGGAGGGTGTATTCCAAGACCTTCTTGGGCGTGGGAAGGGTATTAGATCCTCCAAGCGAAGGGCGTTTCCGGCACCCCGCCGCTGGAAACAAAGGAGAGGCAAGACACCGCGCGGGGAGAATTTATAGGCTTATTAGCCTACGGGAGATCGCCTCGGTACAGGCAGAGAAGAAGGAGAGGGCGATAGGAGTAGGGAATGGGGAAGGGGCTCGAAAGACCTCAGGCGACGGAAGTCACATTACTGCTTCAAGAAGGTGAACGCGCGGAACGAAGTTTCCTCAGCACTGGAATAGGACTGACACATCTCGGACGACGACAAGCCCGGGGCGGCGAACGGGGAACGCAAAAAAGAGAGAGGGGGACCGCGCCCTGGACGCCCCAGAACCCTGCTGGAAAACACCAAAACGGAATCAGGGAGAGCACAAAAGTTGCGAAGTCTGCTTCCTGCGCCTCGCGGGGACTGTTTCCATCACGTGAGGAAAGGAAGGGGGGCCTAAGCGCTCTGAGAAGAGGCTCCATGGGAAAAAAAGGGAGCGGAAAGAAAGGATCTGATGAGCTGCTGCCCTCAAGGAAGGTCCGGAAACGAGGTGTCCAGGGGGAAGGGGGAAACAGTCTAGCGGGATGAATTTCTCCAGTTCCCGTACGGCGCAATCCTACAGAACCTTGAAACCGAAGGGAGGTTGAACCTAGAGAAAGAAAGAGCAAAGAAGGGGGTGGTTTAAATGAAAGACAGATGCCGAACAGCGGGGCGGAGCCCAAGGGGTTCCGTCGCCTAGAAAAAAAAGGAAAATCCTCTTCTACTGATTTGAGCAAGAAGTGGGGGAGGGCGATCGTATTGGGGGACGGGGGGAGCTGGACTCAATGGAGCATGCCCAAGGAAAGAAGAGCAGAGAGAAAACAAAACACCGGGGAAGAGAGAGATCTCAGGGGATGAGGGGGGAGAAAGAACTAACTAACTTGCAGTGAGCGAACACAAAAAATCCGCCGGCCCCGCTAGTCAACAACCCTTCAAGATATATGGAAAGGGGGGGGGAGCGCCGACGAGGGATTATCTCCGGAGCAGCGAGGAGGAGGAAGAAGGGATACCCAAAATGGGGCCAGATAGTAGAAGGGAAAAGTAAAAGAGGTCAGCTGCGGTGAGAGAGGGGCACACAGAAACGCCCTGGAGAATTCTTACTCCTGGCGCCGCTCCCAAAGAAACGCTCCTAGCAGTACAAGGGGACTTGGACCGTATGGAAAAAAATAGGATATGGTTGAGGAGAAACGGGGGAGGGAAGGGACGAATCGGTCGCTAGGAGAACTTGCGCACTTGGAAATAACGCAGAGAAGATTCGCTCAGTCCGCCGTATCAATCAAGCTAACGTGCCATACTTCTTCAAGGGGGGGGGGGGGGGAGTCGACAATCAGGGGAGGGGCCTGGGGAAAGGGAGGGAAAGCGGGAACGAGGGGTCACCGTGCAAGAACGAAGGCGGGCGGTCTGCTATCAAAGCCACATCGAGCAATTATCATGCGGGGGGGGGGTGGGGGGGGGGGGGGGGGGCGCCCGGAGTCGATTCGCGACGGGTCAAGCCGTGAAAAGGGCCCGGGGGAATTTATGCTAGAAGAAGGTAATGAAGGCCAGCGGAAAAAAGAAAAATTGCTGGAAAGAGCAGAACTGGGCTCGACGAAGGTCCCGGGGGACGGTCCGGAGCCTGAGAATGAGGGGCCCGTAATGAAAAAAGCAGCCGTATATCACATCGCGTTGGTCTGGACGATCCTTTTGGAAAGCAGACGGAAACGAGCCGTCGGGACTGGGGGGCGTAAAAGGAAGGACGCCAGCCTAAAAGGGTGCAGGCCTCACCCTCGAATCATGGCGTCGGGGCTATACATGACTGCGATATGCAACGCTGGGAGTCAAGGGAAGGAAGGAGGGAAAGGAAGTTGATCAGGGCACGCGCTGCAAGAGTAACAACGAGTTGAGCTCTTTCTGGTTGAGGAAGTCAGGAAGCATGGGGAGGACGAATAAGAAGGTATGGGCAGTGCCCACATCCGGGGGAAAAGGGTGCAGATAGTTTGGAACAAAAGAAAACTAATAAAAAAGACGGAGGTGGGTCGGGTCCAAATGAAAGGCCGGAGATACGTCCGGCGACGTCCGAGGGGTGAGGTCAGAGGTAGTAAATGCAATTATCTACCGTTGAGGGGAAAAAAAGCACCTGAGGAAGCGCCATTTGTTACAAGAAAGGCGCCTCGGCGACGTCTCCGGATGGAGGGGCGCTAATCTAGGGAGCATCCTAGACTACATCAAGAGAAGGAAAGTCCCAATGCATTTTTTTCGCGATGCCGCGCTGTGCGTAAAAAAAGAGAAAACGGAAAAAACAATTGAAAATCTCAATGTGGTGTCGAGTAGCGAAAAGGGCAGCAGCTGAAGGGGAAGTTGGGGAGGAGGAAGGAGCGGAAAAGGGAACATGACCGCGATAGCGGGGATCGCGATCTCGAAGCGGCCGGAGAGGGGAGGTGACGCAGAAGAAGGGGCACCGTTCCGTCTGGGCGGACTCTCCTGGAAATGCGTCCCAACCTTCGCATAAGCGCGTTAAAGCTCTGGACGGAAGAGTGGTACGAGTCGGAGGAAAAGGAAAGCAATGTCCGAAGCGAGTATGGCCTTCTTAAAAGGGAAGATTTATGCGCTTTGTACCTCTAGAGAAAGGGGAGACGAACGCCGAGTGACAGAGACGAAATAGGACTATGTGGGGTGGCTCGAAAAATCCGGACAAGTGATCATTTATTAACCGGAAAATGGCTTGACTCAGGTCAAGAGGTGTGACATTGGGGGGAAATCAGGGAAAGCCGGCCCTGGGCCCTAAAATGCGAGAAGGCAGGAGGAAAAAGTCTCGAGATGCCGGAAGGCCCTGGAAGTACCGCAAAGAACGTGTCGGAAGGGAAAGTGAGTCAACCGGTTCTCTGGGATCCCCATAACTGTCCCGTCGCGGCAAGGGTGCCTAGAGAGGAGGAAACCTGCCGGGCCATTGGAAGAAAAGGGGAGGGGCAGCAGGGAGGGGGAAAAAATAGCGGAAACGTTCGGAAGCCACGGGAGAAGCACCGACGGGGGCTCAGCTTTCGTCCAGCTGACGCGGTCCTCAGATCGGCAGTAGCGAGGGGGGGCACCGGAAGCGGAAGAATGGCGCAAGGAGGGGAACAAGAGAAAAAGACGGACTGACGCAAGACAGACGGGGAAGCAGAAGAATAGAAAGAGAAGGGACTGGGTAGCGCGCATGAATTAGTGAAACATAAAATCTAAACAACACTTAGGAAGGGGAAAATAGGGAGAGGGGGTCCTCATGAAGGACTGAGGTAAAGGGAGGTACCACGAGAGGAGATTAATATTTAGGCTCGACTTCCCCGTTCTAGGAACTTCGCCCCGTCTGACGCGCGTACCCTTTTCGCAGTCGGGTCCAAGAGCGACTCCCAACACAAGGCGGTCATGAAACTTCTGGGGGAGGACCGCGAGAAGGCGAAGCTAAAGGCGCTAAAAAAGGAGGGTGAGTCTCCCGGACTAAGAGTAAACGGCAGCCCGACCACTCTTAGTCCCTGAGGGAAAACATGAGAGAACAAAATGGCCCGCGTAAAAGAGAATCGCAACGTGCAATCCGATCGACTGTGGTAGGGGGGATCAGCGGGAAAAAGGGGATTCAAGGAACGCGACTGCAAGAAACGACGGAAAGGGAACTCTATCAAAGAAAGAAAAAGCGAGAACTCCTTCCTATCCTTGAACTTCAGGTCCAAGGAACCCTGCCGCAAAGGGACGAAAGGGACGACGGAAAAAGGCTCGGGAGAAAGACAGGGAGAAGGGACGGCGGACTTAAGGTACGCCGGAAAAATCGCGATGAGCGGATGAGTGCGGGCGTGCGCTCTGTCATCCTCGGTTGGACCACCGATATTGCCTCATACCATAGCTAAATTATCTACGCCAGCGCACAGGGACCGGAGGCGGAGGGGAACTGAGCCTCGACAAAAAAAGAGGGACACAAAAGGGTCCAACGCTCTATTCGAAGGGTTGGGCACAATTCTGGCCCGACTAATGCCTCTCCAAAAGGGAAACCTAACATCAGGCCTCGCACGTGAGCTGGAAATGGTAGACGGAAAAAAAGTCACCAGAAAAGTCAAGGGGGGGGCGCAGACCTCTACTCCGCCAAAAACTCGCCGCGCTGCTGAACTCTTTTAGAAAAACTTACAAAGGGCTATGTGGGAAGGTTGAAAGATCATGGGGTAAGACAAGAATCGGCATCAAGAAAACAGGGACGGGGAATGCATCTCGGTGCGGTCAATAGGTATTAGAAACTAAAGCGCTCCAAGGCAATCCGAAGAACCTCATTCTCTCACTGTTCAGGAAACAAATGGGGGGGGATCGATTGGGCAAGGGGAGGGGGGCTGCAGGAAGGGGGGGAAAGCTGGCAGGGAATATCCGCAGCTCGACGACCCGTCAAACCGGTTAGCTTTCCGGGAGATTTGGGGGACCCGATCACTCAGCCACCGGGCAGGCAGGGTGGAGAGAGGGGAAAAACTCAAAACATCGTGGGCCCCCCAGCACAAAAGCGCCATCGGCACTTAATTCATGAGCTGAGGAGGCGCTTCAAAACCAGGGAAAGAGCCACCTCATATGCTTGGAAAAAAGAAAAGTGCATCAATCCTTACCTCTTCCTAAAACTTCCCGACAAAAGGAACTCTCCTTTATCACCGTAAAAAAAGGAATCGAGGGGAAGGAAGGCAAAAAGCAGTCGCAGAGTCAACTAAGGAAAGAAACAGCGCAAACGAAAGGTGACCGGGAAGGCTGCGAGGCAACCACCGGGCGGATCTCTTAAATCACTAGGCGACATATTAGAGACGACGTGACCTTAGCCAACTATTGATATACAAATAAAAAAAACCCAGAAAGTCTGGCAACCATTGGGAAGTCCTAGAACTCTCCCGTTAGAGCATATTGGGGCTGCAGGGGGGGGGCAACTGACGGAACTGATACAGGGCAACACACTTACTACATGTCTCCCACATTCGCCGACAACGCGCCTGAGGGGAAGGAAGGTGAACCAAACAAAAGTCAAAAAGCCGCGCCTTGTACATGCCAACTTGCGTCCCCCAAAAAAAGGTATATACAAAACCCGCGCGGTCGCGAAAACGTACTCCTGGAGAAGCGCGGGGCTGGGGGAGTCAGCTTCCCAAAGTGAGGCAAGTCTCAAAGAAGAAAGCATCGGAAAAACAAGACAAAGGACGAGAGCCGCCAACGGATCTCAAGGATTATAGCCCTCAAGTGGCAAGTCCTTCGCTCAGGGAAAAAGTGGGGCCCTAAGAAAGTAAGCCGAAGGAGAATGAAGGTTCATGAAAGCGCTCGAGAAAAGGAGCTCACAGAAGACTTCGGAAACAGAATCTCTTTACACCGTGGGGTTCCTCGCGCCAAACGCCGCCATCCGTGTGTTTCAAGGAAACGGTGCCTACATCAGCGCGATCGACGTATAGAAAGGGTCCGTCGTGGCCGAGATCAAAGAGAGTCGCTTCTGCGCGAAAGCCGGAGTTAAAAGAAAGAGGGGGAGGGGAAGGCGATCCGGAGGTAAAAAAGCAAGTGGGAGGGGCAAGGGGTCAAGCCCAAAGAAAA
>Ga0179593_1431210_pt1 | contig 11517 bp, 13 predicted proteins | sample CZODoug2_1_08_16_FD_185931 | JGI IMG/M metagenome (GOLD analysis project Ga0179593, IMG submission 185931) | Vadose zone soil fungal communities from Angelo Coast Range Reserve, California, USA - CZODoug2_1_08_16fungal (PacBio error correction) | ecosystem: Environmental > Terrestrial > Soil >...
GCCGAACTGGGAGCAAGACCTGTTTAATGGCACGTAAGAATCAAAAAAAGCTTGTCCCGACTAAGAGGAGCAAGGACTTGAAAAAGTACAAAAACGCAAAAAAGCTGCGCCCTCGAGTGCCCCGACCAATGTAGAAATCGACAACCATAAGGTGCACAACTGGGGAAAGAGAAGGTAGCCGAGGAAGGAGGGAAGAGAGGGCAAGGGGGGAATAATCTATTTCAAGCATTATCAAAGGAAAAAGACATGGAAACGCTAAACGAAGAGGGCCACATGGAGAAGGCCTTTCATAAAAAGAAAAGGAAGGGTCGCTAAAAAGGACTGGGGATCACCCTCATCGAGCACTCAGTATTTTGTCACAAAGCACTAAGGCTGATCTAGACTACATAGTCAGGGGTAAGACAACACAAGAAAAGGAAACAGGAGGACCGCGAAATCATCAGAAAGAAAATTGGGGGGTGGTAAAAGCATGGTCGGAGGGATGAGGGGGGGGAAAAACCTCGGAAGAGGGAACAGCTCAGTATCTGAGAAGGGCGTTAAGGAAACAAAAAGGACGAAAAAAGGATTCCATTCATCGAGCCGTTGTGAGAAACCAAAAGCGAGAATCCCAATCAGGGGGGAAAAATGAACGAAGGAAAAGACTATCCAACATTGGAAACAGTTCCATGAGGAAAGATAGAGGGAAGAAAGGGGGGATAAGACGAGCAAAACAAGAAACAAAAGAAGTAACGCGGGGGACTTGAGTGACAGGACAGAGGAGAAGTTTGGGAGGGTGGGCCCACCCATCTGCAAACCGTGAGAATAACCGAAAAAATAACCCCCAAAAAAAATGGGAAAACATCTATTAAAAGGTAGGGCAAGGGAAAGCCCCAGTGAAATATGAAAAAAATCGCCGGGATAAGTGGCTTGCGCTCGATGTGGAACTGGGAAGAAGAAGTATGGGCAATAGAGAAAGAAGAACCGAGAAACTGGGGGCAAGTGGCGCGCTCTCCGGCAAAATCTTGGATGACCTGCTGTCAGGTCTCGGAGGGGAGGGTAGGGTTTGAGGACGACGCTAAAGAAGAATAGAGGCAGAAAATTGGAAAGAACCCCCGTCGATCAAAGTAGTGCGGTTCCCTCGCAATAGCGGGAAAGGGAAAAGGGGGAAGTTGAGAGAGAATTCAAAAAAACAGACCGGAGCGCATGAGATGATAGCAGCCTCCATTCCCAGAAGCCCAGTACCGGAAACGAGAAAGACTGATCCGAAACCCCGAAACAAAGGGGGGGAAACAGCCCAATGTCGAGGGTCCCGAGAAGCCAGGATTGGATTAACAATTCGGTTACAGGATCTGGTCCGCAGATCACATTGGCGGTGGGGAAAAAAAAACGAGGACCTTGAAGCTAAAGCGTGGCCCGCGAGCGCCCTCACCTCATGGTATGGGAGGAAAAAGTCTTAAGTGGTGGGTGGGAATCTGGGAAAGATCTGGACGAACCTTCAAGATTCCCTGTTAGCTTGAGCGCGTTTGGGGTACGCGAGGACACGTAAAAAGGAATATATTTAAGATGGCAGAACGCAACTCGTCTGGACCGGGAGACAAGCACACGAGCAAGGACGTGCGATTAACCGAATATGCGAGTCACCGCAAATCGCTCGTCTATCAACAAGCGTTACGGAAATGGGGGAAAATGATCTTTGGCAGTGACCATTGGGGGCACTCGGCGCTAAAGCGTGTGGGCCGATGACCGGAAAATCTCATCACCGGCTGACCGAATCCTAAGCCATGCGAGGGTAGGGAAACTTCTTAGTCATGACGTGTGGTTGGAGAAGCACCAAGGTAAAAAAAAGCAATCGGATGATGCGGCAACTGCACTACCACCGAAAAGAAAAGACGAACCTTTTTTCAGTAAAAGGTCTTCACGAGGAATCTTTATTTTGTTGAATGTGGAAGAAAATCTCCTTCCCTATCCGGAGGAGAAACTTTTGAAAGAGGTGATGTGGTGAGGGTGAAGGGTAATGCTAAAACTCAACATCGGGAGAAGTGGGGAATTGACTATCTGAGGGAAGAAAGCGTTGGGGCTGGAATGAAAAAGGACGCAGGGGGAAAACATTATGATCACAGAAGGACACCCATCCAGGCAGCAATCCCGAAAGCAATTGCGAAAAAAGGAGTTCATTGGGGGGAAGTTTCCGCGGGGATTGACCTGTTTGAAAGGCAAGAAAAAAACTGCGTACCCTGGAAAGAAGAAAATGAGGAGAAGATCGCTTTTCAAAGAAGGGAAAAGTCACATACGATTTCCCCGTCCTAGCAGGAGATTTGATTGGACCTGACCAAAGAAATAACGATTTCGGATGGAGACGCGCCGAGGGCTTTACGAACTGCAGGGGGAGTAAACTCCCTGATTTAGGAAAGGGTTTGGTTAAAAAAGAAAAGGGGAAAGAACTCGAGAAAAAAAAAGAAAGGAGGGGTTTTGCGTCAGGGGGGCCGGGCAAACCAGAGCTGGGCTCATGCGATCCCAGAAGGGGGGAAGGAGAACCCCTTCTCAATTAACAGAAAGTGGTAGGGGGGTAAAAGACTGATTAAGGCGAGCGAAGGAACCTTCTAATTAAAAAAAATGGGAAAAGGAACAATGAAAAAAAAAGGAAGGGGCAACAAAAAAATCATCCCCCATAAAAAACGCTCTCATGGGGGAAAGGGCGATGGCGAGCTTTTTTCCAGTAGTGGACGAGGACCTAGGACGGAGGCAACAAGGAAAAGGGGAAAGCCCAAGGAAACACCTATTCGAAAACTATTAAGAATGAGGTTTGCCACCTTTCAACAGAAAGGCTGGACTTCTTTAGAAAGGAATCCGCGGGGTTAAGGGTCCAAAAAGAGAGGAATATATCACAAGAAACGGAAAAAACTGACCGCAAGGGCATAAGAGCGACAACGGGGGTTGGAGAGCAAACCACTCACGAGCTGTTCCTAGGATTTCAACTTGGGAGGGTAATTGGAGGAAATAGAGAAATCAACATCTTGGCGAATGGGAAGGCAAAGCATCCGATGAAGAGGTAACTAAATAAAAAAGGTATGAGGGGGGGGATGGCGGGCGTTCGACCACTTTTTGGGGAGGGGGACAGGGAGGGAAAAAAAAGGGGTGGGAAAGACCTCGGAAGAGGAAAAAGAACCTGCAGACCAGAACAAGCCGATAGGAGACCAGGGCGGGGTGGGCAGAAAGGAGTCCAGGATCCGATCGGAGACTGGGGAGGGGAGGGGAAGGGACGGCGAGGGGGCTTAGGAGGGGGAAATTATAAGAGGGGAAGGAGTCCAGATTTGGCCTCTAAAACAAAAAAATGAATGAGGAACGCGAATACAGGGGAAAATAGGTACTTACTTCCTTAAGTCAAAAAAAGACTGAGAACGAAGACAAGAAGCGCGAGAAAAGAGGGGGGGGGACGCGAAAAAAGAAAAAAAAATCCAGAGTGCGTCCACGCCACGGACTGGGTCAGAATGTCGGAGGATTCCTCGGAGAAAGGGTTTCGGACTACAGGATATGAGGAAGAAAACCTGGAAAAGAAACGCAAGAAAAACATCAGACGAAAAACATCATGGCGACAATACAAAGGGAGGAAAGAAGGGAAGATTCAAAAAAAAGGAAGAAGAAAGGAAAAAGGAAAAGCGCTAAGAGGAGGGAGGTTTTAAAACAAAAAGGCTCCGCAGGTGCGCGTCTTCGTTAGCGACTAAGCGCGCTTGGGAATCAATAGGGGGTCTAAAAAGACCGCAGTAATATGGGGACGACATGGGCGGGGGAGAAAATGATCAGAAGTAGGGATAGTAATAGATTAGAAGAGAGTCGGAAGTAGTCTGAGGCCGGGGTTGCAGATACGGAAGAAGTCAATTATTGAAAAAAAAGGGTAGCAAAGGAGCGGAAATCACCACGAGGAAGAAAAATCAAGCTTCAGAGGGGGGAGGGAAAAAACCGTGAGGGCCATATGGAAACTTGGGAGGACCCGTGGACTGGAGAAAATCTAAGGTAGCATCACCCGAAAAGACATAGGGGGGGGGGAAACGAAACCTTAGGGGAATTGAGAAAGGGGGTGAAGGAAAATCTGGAGGGACAGTAGAGCATGCCAAGCAAAGGTTGAAAACTTCAAAGCGCAGCCACAAATAGAATATTTCAGCGAAGGTTGCCAGGGAGGGGACAGGGACAAAAACTGCAACTACAAAGTTGAAAAAGACACTTGAGAAGAAAAAGAAGAGTACAAGAAATGCGGATCGAAAAAGAAAGACGGAATCGAGAGTGTGGTATTAATCCAATGCGCAATCGACGGGAGTATGAAACAGGAAACTTCGAATGGCGTTTAAAAAAAGATGAAACTCCTTCTCTGAGGAGTCAAGGGTCAGCAAAATAGGTGGGCGCGAGTACGACCAAGCTCAACCCCCGCGGAAAGAAATCAATGGGAATACACTCGGGGGGGAAAAAGTCGGACTGAAGGAGTTCAACATTTGAGGGTTTTGCAGGGTCGGGTGGGCAGAAGGAACGAAGCAAACATACGTACGGGATTCCAGTCCACGCCCCGGGACAAGTACAGAAAAAAGAGAATCCCTATGGGAGATAGGCAAGAGAAACGAAAAGAACCACTTCCAAGAAAGAGCAACATTGGGGACCACTAAGGAGAGATAGCGTCCCATCAAAAATATAGACCAATATTTTAACGGAAAACGTTCGGAAAGGTGGGAAGGGGATTCAAGGGGAAAGTCAACGCTTGAGGAGGGGAAATTTTATTTACGGCTCCAACACCAGAAGATAAGGCAGAAGGAATCAAAAACCAAAGCCAGCGCTAGGATTAGGTTACAAACGCGGGGCATAGCTTTGGAGATCGTCCGGTCATGAGGGGGAAAAAGAGGATGCTACGAAGTTCCAAGGCGGGGAAAATGCTCTGCAAAAGGAGAGGAACCAAGTTCCGTCATCCAGGGCTCGAGGGGGAAGAGGGGTTAAATGATTAGAACGTTTCAGCGAAAGTGCAGAGGGGTGAAGTGTGAGAAAAGGGACAATACCGGGGGGAAGAAAAGACGCATACCCTTCCTAAAAGAAAATGGGTTAGTTGAAACGGCCGAGGGTCCAAAACCCAAACAGCTACCAGGACTTGCGGACGCACCGAAGAGAAGCGTTCATTCATGAACGTAGCTAAAAACAAACCGAGGTGCTGTCCGAGAGATAATCTTAACGCGTCAGATTCACTTGCCGAGGGCCCCCCTCCACAGTCATCAATGACTGACTCGAAGAAGGAACTCGAAACATTGAGTGAATCCACAATCAGGGCCATAATACAAAGCAAGAGGAAAGGGGAGATTGAGAAAAAAGAATGGGGGTGTTCGATAAGAGTCTAGGTTCCTATACGGGGCTTTCATGAAGGGGGCATGACCTCCACTTCATGGCCATGCAGAAGAGAACGAGAAATTCCAAAAATGCAAAAGAGGCAAGTGAAAAGAAACAGGAAAGGGGCGCTACACTAAGTGGGGCCCTCCACTGTGACTGAGTTTTCTCTTGGATCGGGGCGTAAAAACACAAGAAAGGCATAAAATGACCGCATAAAAGTAAAAAAAGATTGTGGTGAGCGAAAAACGCGAAGTTCCACCGGCCACGTTGAAAGGGGGGGATTGTCTCGTGCACTCAGGCCTAACGAAGGAAAACGAGGAGGCACGCGCAATCGGAATTCTTCAAACGTCGGATGGAAGGTGCCACTAATGGGAGGGAAAGAGGCCCAGTAAGAGGGGGGTAAGGGGGGGGGTGGTTGGTAGGTGCGCGTTCATGGGGAAAACTAAAAGAGTAATCGGCCAGCGAGGCAACGTCCAGAAGGGTAAAAACAGCCGTTAAGGAGCTTCGTTCGCGTTTTTAGATACTACGGCCACGGAAATCAGAGCATCCACAGAGCTGTGGGTCGTATGGCGAGAGAAGTGGGAGGAAGGGGCGCTGCGCCATGGGTTGGGAGCAAAAGGATAACGAGAATGCAGGGTCGGCCTTTTCCATGCTGACGACGCCAGGCCGGCACGAAAATGAAACGATGGAAAAGAGCGCAAGAAGAACAAAGTTCCAAAAAGCACAGAGAATGCGGACCCTGGGTCCACCCCCGTGGGGGGGGGAGGCAGGAGAGCTCAAATGGGGAAGGGGGGGGGGGGGGGGGGGGGGGAATGTTTGGCTGCCAGAATATCAAAAAGATCAGAAACGCGGGACGTTGGTGGTAAAGAGACGAGTGGCGCAGAGGATGGGATTCATTTTGGATCCCGAAAACATTCTCGCGCCATTAGTGGTATACAGGCTATCCAGCCAAGGGGGCACCCTCTACGGTAGGGGTAGGTTCAAAAAGGGAGAGAGCGAGAAGTGTAAATGAATAAAAAGTGGCTGCAACGGGGGCACTCGCTCTAACGCGGGAATAAAGGAGCTTTCAAAAAATTATGCACCTGAGAAGGGGGGGTTCTATAGTCAGGAAAATAGAAAACGGAGGGAGAAAAGGAGGAGGAGAAAAATTGTAAAAGGGAAAAGAGGCAAAGCCGATTTTTTCATTCTTCTGACGTGTCCTTCCAAACGTTCCGCAGTTCTTAGGCGCTGCAACTTGTCAACGCGATGCCGCGGCCGGGAAATGACAGCAAAAGAGGAAAACGGGATCAGGGAACAGTGAAGAAAAGGGCCGGCAATCGCGCGCACGAGGACGAGCACGGAGAAGGTGGCACTGAAGTGGAATGCGTACCAGCTGGAAAGCCTGAAACGAAAAAAAGGCAGAAGGGAAAAAAGCGCATTCCTGCTTTAGGAGAAAAAAAAAATGCAAAGAATTTCCAAAAGGAACCGCTGGGAAGCTTACGAAGCACAAAGCCGGTACGGCCTTCGCCGCGGTCAAAAGCGGGGAAAGAGGTTTGCGAGAGCCCCGTCAGGAAGAGTTGCGTAGTGCGCGGAGAGTTAATCGCAGATTTTCTAAGCCAAGCAGGATAAGATACCGATTACGAAGGAGAAAAAGGGGGGGAGCTTCTCCGTAACTTTTCTGCAGGTGCGGCCGCAGCGAAAACCGCCTTGACTAGAACGGTTCTCCATCTTCAGGCAAGGAAGATGGAAAGAAGGAAACCCGGATGGAACAAAAACGGAGCCCTCATGCATAGGTTAAAGAAAGTGGCGATAAAGAGTGATCCTGCGAAAGTTGGGACCCCCGTACAGTCGCCGATCTCATGCGTCATTCCGGCAGATTCTGGGGGGTAGAAGGGGAGAGGAAGAGGGCGGTCGGCTTAAAGATAAACATTTTGCACAAAACAGGGAGGGGGGGGGTTGGGTCCATGACGCCGCAATCGGATTGGTGGAGGGCCAGCTGGTGAAAACACAGAGAATTTGTAAACTTGGGAGCACAGAAAAGGCAGACTGAGAGCTAGAAAAAACAACAACGAGGAGGATAAAAGAAGTTCTCACGAGACGAAAAAGAACAAAGTAAAAGCCGAGTTTTCCAGTCTGTGGGGGAACAGCCTGGCGATCAAAAAAAACCCACCAATCCGTCTGCGGCTGCACATTGCAACCACGAAGGGAAAAATAGGCAGCTGTAAATCGAGAAAACGAGGGAAACTACGCTCTACAACCACAGAGACGAGAGGATGACATAGCAGAACGGCAAGTACGGTGTCCAGGGCGGGAATCACGCCGATCGCAACAGGGGGGGGAAAAGAGCATATCTCAGGTTTGGGGAGAAAAGTGCGCGGAAAGTTACGGGAAAAGGATGGCGCGGGCGAGGAAGGCGAGAGAGATGCCCGGGCGCAAGACATTGCAGCAAGTACGGAGCATGTCTCCCAGGAGGTGGATCTTATTCAGGGAGGAAGTAAACGAGGAGACGGGGAAGGGAAGAAAAAGAGCGTAGCGCCGCGAACGCCAGAACAAAAAATGCTATAATACGTGGACTTCATGCCACGACCAAAACCCAAGGACCGAAGCCCTCAAGGCCGAGGAGAAACTGATGGGGGGGTTCAAAAGTAATCTGAAAACAAGGGAGGAAAGGGGGAATTTGGCATCGAGGGCGCCAGCCAGAGGAAGAGCAAATTGACCAAAAGAAACAACGGCCTCTGGACCGCATAACCAAAGAGTGGAAACCATCACTTAAACGGGAAGGGCCTCACCGGCGAATCTCAGACAGAAAATGAGGAGGGGAAGACGCAACCGAGCTTTCACTGCGGTTGCCGAAAAAGTCCCAGTCCGGCGTTTTGCTGCCTTCCCCAAAGTGGGGAAGAGGCATCGCGGGAACAATGGGGGCGAACCTACAACTGTAAAGAAAGGGGGGGGGGAGACGTAGAGCCAATGAAAAACTCGGCTTTTACCGGTCGATTATTTGACCGAAAAAGCCGCGATAGGAAGAATCGCGTAAAAAGAGAAATCGGGAAAAAAAATAGTGCCTCAAACAGGAAAGAAAAGGGAGCAAATCGCGCGAGTCCCGCCCTCGATGTCCACAAAGCGCCCTACAGGGGCAACGAACGAGCGAATACCCAATGCTGGGCCGGACCATACCTATAAGTGGAAGATAGAATTGCTTGTGATCCAAAGGGCCTACAGTAAGAGGGAAGAAGGGAGATGTGACATCACTACTCAGGGCTTATCTCTACGAAAAATTCAGCCAAAAGTAACAAACAGGTAGGAACGCGAAGATCAGCCGGGCAAACGGGGGAAAAGGGAAACCGCAATTCTGCGGATGATGGTTGGGAAACTCTCAGTCGTTCCAAACGCAGTGTACAAGCCTGTAGGATCCAGCAGGGAAAAAGGACGACCAAAAAAACCGAGTAAACATTCCAGTCGACTTCTTAATTGGGGAAAAGAAAAAAAAAAAGGGCAGCAAGCCCAACTCGCCACGGCCGGCGTGCCGCCATACGAAAAACACATGAGTCACCCCGCGGGATGAAATATTCGGGGGGGAAAGCAATGGAGGAGATCACACGAAAAAGAGAAAAAGGAAAGAAAAGAGGTTAAAAGTGGAGGGAACTGAGATGGGAGCAGGTTTTGGAGGGTGGACCAAAGACCATCGGCCGCGAAAAAAAGTACCCCCAACCCCAGGGTAAAAAGGATAGGACAGCGGCAACCGAACCCGGAACCGGGAAAAATAATTTCGCAAGGCCATCGGGAAGGGAGACGAGTTCCCCACAGGCCGATGACGATGAAAATTAAAAAAGAAAATTTGCATTCGCGCGTTTCTCCGGGCCACCACAACGGATGCCTGAGTCATTTGAGGGGAGAACGGGTGGACGTTTTATCTCTCGCTCCGCAAGACCGCAGAGCACCTGGGGCAACCCCTTAAGGCGCAGAGAAAAAAGCATTCCCTCGGAGAAGAAAGAGGAAGGGTGGATTTAATGTTCGCGGCTTCTCGGGAGCGCATGAGAAAGGGGCGCAGTAACTGTCCCCCCTTCCAGAACAACAGGAAAAGAATGGGAAAACGAATCGCCTCAATGAAAAGGGTGGAAGGGAAGGGAGAAACTTGGGGACGTCCGCGTTGCCCGCTGCAAGCCAGGATTTTGGTCCAGAAAAGGAGTGCTAGTTCCGAAAAGGTCTTAGAGCCGAAAGTATCAACGGGGGATGGGAAAGAAAAAGTGAACTGTAATCGTGTCCAGAGGAGAGAGGAGAAGAAAATCATGGCTGCGGGAGGCTAGTGTTTTGCCAACGCTTGACTCCCTGAGAGGTAAGCCCGTCAAAAAGCCTTTTATGACTTCCTTCGTGGGGGGGGGGTGGGAACGCCGGCCAGCCACGTACACCACTAGGGGGGGATAGATGGGCCCGGTCCTCTTTCGTATTTATACACTGGATCACAATACACGGAAGTTGAGTGGGAACCCTGGGAAAAGGAGAGGGAGGTCACCTTCCCTCTTCTCGGCGAGCCCGCGATACGAATTGTTTACGTATCTTTGCCGCGTGTTACCCCTTGGAGGATCGTAATCTATTAGAATAGAAGTTGGGGTTCCTATACAGAAAAGGATCTCCAAACAATGAGAAGAGGAGTTAAAAATCATCCTAGAGATGGCGTTTCGGGTGTGGGCGGAGGTCATAGTGGTGGGGGGAGAGCACAATGTAAAGATCAAGACTTAATTAATGATACATAACTAAACCCATTTACTGAAAAGAAAAGTTTCCTTCCGGAATTATTTGGCGGGAAATGATCTGTAGTGGGTTGGGGGGGTATGTGTCATCTATACACTAGCCGGGGGCCTACTTTTTGCGGGGAGATTGAAGGGGGGAGGTTTCTTGGGATGAGCCTATACATCGGGCCTGCTCGGGGGTAAATTCAGTCTGACTGGAATAACTGTTCATGGGGGGGGACAGGGGAAGATGAACAAAGACGAAGGGGACAAGAGCTTCGCTGGAGAACAAGGATAAAAAAGACAATTTAGAGATCAAGGCCATTTCTCAAAGAAGGGAGAGGAAAAGTGGGGATTGACGCCGGGAGGGCACGTGAAGAGCTACACCGTCGTCAAGTAACCCATAATAGAAGGGGCTAGGAACCTTCGGCATGAGGTAGCAAAAATCTTTCCGACGCACGGCGGTATTTCCAATCAAGCCGCGATTGGATTTAAAAAATAAAAAACCGAATCACTCGATTTCCCTTAACCCGGCGAAATTCTCTCCGTTGGCCGTGGAAGCTTGCAGGGAAGGGATAAAGTTCTAAAAAGGGAGCAGGGGGTGGGCCCACGCGCAAAAAAAGAGCGAAATATGAGTGGGGCAAGGGCTCTTTGAAGGCACCAAGAAGTACGGAGCATGAGGAGGGGGAAAGACTACTATTTTGAAGGGCTAAAAAAGAAGGACCAATAAGATGGTCTCGCTGATGGCGAGCGGAATCCCTGCTATGACGAAAACTCAACCTAAAGATGTCAGAAATACGATATTGGAAGTCAAAGGCCGCCAGGAACCCATCACGCCGGGGGGAAGTCGAGGGGTGGGCTGGACTCGTGGCGAAACGGGGTCAAGCGGGAGTCAGGGGGACATCTGCTATAGGAAACGGAAGTGGGGAAGAAAACGAAGGAGCACTCCAAAACAGATGATCCTACATGGAAGACAGACGGATGGATGATCTGGGAAGACCCTGTCGACAATCTGGCTTACTGGCCTGTCTAAAGCTCGAAAAGGGGGAAGTCCCCAAGAGGAGAGAAAATATGATCCCGAGAAAGGAGAACCTAGAAAAGGGAAAAGGAAGGGGTAAGCACCTTGGTGCTGGAAACGCACTAGATCTTGGAGAGAGAAACATGTTCCTGTACTGAGGGTCCGGTAGAGGGGATCTAGACCATCTTCTAAAGGGGGGGGGCACTGTCCATCAGCAAAGGAAGGGAAGTCACGGATTGGCGGGCTGAAGGGGCCGGTTGGATGGACCAATGGAGAAGGAAATAAGAACATTTCCCGAACTCTTCAAGATAAGAGGAAGAATCTTCCAAAAAAAAAAAGGAGGAGGGTCTGAAAGGGCGTGGTTTGCTGACAGAGAAAGAGGGTCTTTAAAAAAAAGGGTGGAAGGAAGGAAGGTCTCTTGGAAGGGAATTACTACGGAAGAGGGGAAGACGAGTT
>Ga0179593_1638862_pt1 | contig 11517 bp, 11 predicted proteins | sample CZODoug2_1_08_16_FD_185931 | JGI IMG/M metagenome (GOLD analysis project Ga0179593, IMG submission 185931) | Vadose zone soil fungal communities from Angelo Coast Range Reserve, California, USA - CZODoug2_1_08_16fungal (PacBio error correction) | ecosystem: Environmental > Terrestrial > Soil >...
CCAAGAACTTCTTGGGTACACTGGGCCAACATCGCGGCAAAAAAAAAAAAAAAGAAAAAGGGAAGGGGGAAACCCGGCCGTCTCAGGAAGCATCTTCATGCAAGGGGGGGCGACTAAATTCTTTATCTCGTCCCGGGGCTTCAAAAGAACACGATCTTTGGTAAGGTGTGATCGGGCGTTGGAGAGCGGGGACACTTAGGGGATGTCCGCGTGCGGCCTTCGAAGGGGTCGTTGTGCATCGCCTCTTCCCTGGCCTTCTAACAGGGACCCAAAATACCAGGGTCTAGGCGGGGGGTGTCCTTTGACTGCGAAATATTGAAACAAAAAGGGCGACAAGGAAGGGACGGAACGGCCTCAACGATATTACACAAGTAGCGGTTTTGGCGTGCAGCATATCAACAGAAGACTTAAAGCTTCCTCGATAAGCCCGACAGGCGGGTAGAGGCAGGTTCACTATACACGTCCTCGGAGGCAACGCAGAAAAGAAAAAAGTGAGAGACTAGGCCGACCAAGTCGCAATCAGGTCAGGCTCTTGAAAAAAATCGGGGCAAACAAACTTGGAAAAAGAGAAGAAAGCCCTCCGCCCAGAAGATGAAAACGTCCACCGCATCGGGGTTGCGGCCAGACTGAAGATTCCCGAAGTAGGTCTTCATTTCACCTACCCAGCACGATGCGGTAAGAATTCAGTTTGCGTCATCGAATCTACCCCGGACGTTGCGGGAACGGTGATTGAAAGGAAGGAACGCCGAAAAACAGACCAAAAGAAGACGGGAAGCCCGTTTGCGGCCGGGGAAGAGGAGCAAAAAGGATGCCTACAGATTCTCAAAAGCGGAGAGTGAACCCCAGCGGGGGGCCAAGATCCCCTGCGTGCCGGGGTGTTCGGGATGCGGGCCATTCATATAAAGTGAAGGGTCTCGTAGCGCCGCCAGAAAAACGAGGAAGGGGGGCGGTATTGCTTCAGTGATGGCGCAAGAAAAGGCAGATGGGTCGGGGAGGGGACTCCTGGCCTCTTCGGATCCCGGCGCGGAGGAGAAGCAAAACACAAAAAAAAACGAACAAAGGGGGCTCCACCGGGAAATAGCAAAAGAGACGCATGCGGCAGACGTATTAGTGATTCCCCGGGGGGATGATACGGGAAGGGTAGACGCAAGGGGGAAAAAAACAGAAACAATGAAGCTGCAACGACCTAAGAACCAGAGGAGAGTAGCGACCTTGTAACGGCGTACGAAAAAAAAAAAAAAAAAAAACAAAAAAAAAAAAACAATACCACCTCTCTCAGGACAGCGTCACCAGAGATCGACAAAGGCCGGGGAAACTAAAGGGCGAGAGGGGATAAACATTCTGGGCGAGCGAAAACGGAGGTCCAGTTCCACGAAAGCGACAGCCGCGTGTGCCAAAATAGTATGGCAGGAGGGAAGCAGGTTACTGGAAAACTAGAAAAACCACGAATAAGCCAAAATCCGCAAAACCGCCGACTCGCAGTGGAGGGGCGCTGACGTGCAGAACCATAAAAAACCGCGGTGTTCGTCCCGCCGCGCGGGCATGGTGCGGGGTAAAAGAAACTGAGGAGCCGGGGAGCGGGAAAAAGAAAACAACGAGGATGAGGGAAAAGAGAAGATGGGGAGGAGACTCAGGGAGCGTGCCTCCGCCTGGGAAGATCAAAACGGCGGGCCTAACACCGAAACCAGATGGCCCTGAGAAAAAGGGTTCAACGAAAAGGCAAAAGGGTCCGGCGGTTGAAGGGGAGTTTGATGAGAGGCGCTGTGGCGAAGAAGGAGCAGCACCTTCTCAAGACCTAACTACGACCTGGGGAAGCGGCGTCGGAAGGGAGGGAAAAAAAAAGTTCAGACTCGCCCAGGGAATGGTTGACCTCCCGCGCGACGAAGGGACGCGGTCCAGTCTTTTCGAAAGAAGCATTTTTGACGCTGAAAGGCGAGGGGGAGGTGTTACGAACGACGCCTGGAGTGGAGGAGTAATGAAAGGAATTGCAGCCGCTAACGGGGTAAAAAGAATTTTTTGACTCCTGCTGGCGAGGGACCCCCCCCTCAAAGCTTGTTACCTCAAGTCGGAGCGCTCCTCCCCGAGTCGCTGTGCGACATTACTTGAAATGGAGTAACAAAGGGGAAGCGGCGTTCCGTGAGACATTCCCAAACGGAAGTCTCGAGGGCCACCTTCTTCAAAGAGCCCGGGCGATTGTCCGCATAAAACGCACGAAAAGGCGACGTGTTGGCGCTAAACGAGGAACCGGCCAGGGCCCTGTACGAGCAGGGAGCGAGAAAAAAAAACGGGCACGCGATGGGCGAGAGTCGGGCGGAGAGGGGGGGTTAAAAAAACAGGAGCTGTGGGGAAAGGGGGGCCGCAGTCGGGCATTCATGTAAAAATGGAAAGGAACGCAACTTTTTGCCAACGCGCTGGGCGAAAAGTGGAAACAAGGGAGAGTCCATTTGGAAGCAAAAGGGCCGGGTCGGTCGGGCGGGCCCTAAAGAACGTCCCTTGGCGTCTTCTAGCTGCGGCGTTGGGGGAGGGCGGGGGGAGAAAAGGGCGGCGGGAAAAACGAGGAAGAAATACTACACGGTGGTGGGGCCACGGATGCGGGCTTTGCAAAGACAACTGGGGAGAGGAGGGGGACTGATGGAAAGGGCCAAGTTTTTTCGGCCCATAGGGTGGGTTGCCCGGCAAAAGACCTTGGCGACGGAGGGGGCCCTAGCCGGAAGTGGTGCTGCCCGCGGCTCTTGTCGGCTAGAGGGGAAAAAAATCGGTCAAAGCGCGGCCGGCTGCAAGGGGAAGGAGAGAACGAACACGGGGCATCTAAGAAGACAGGCCGTTGAGACTGATTCCAGGCGAAGAAAGAGGCGAAAGGGGCTTTGATGGGAGGGACAGGAAAGATCGAAATTGGTACTGGAAAGAAAGCGGTTAATAAGCCAGCAGTCGAAAGGACAACACGAGACTGAAAATGTCCCGCGGTGTGGCCCTGGCTTCGGGCTCTTGCCAGATGACCCTAAAAGTAGAAAGGCGGAAAATATCAAGATCTCCGGCGTAAAAAAAGAGGAAGGTGCACCGACCGTAGAAACCTTTACCAGAGAAGAAGCGAGTTTCTCCATATTCAAGTGCCGGTGCGAGATCCCGGAGCAGGTGCTCATGAAGCTGCTGAAGGAAAGGCCGGTGTCGGAACCTGTTATTTCCAAAATAGGGACAAAGGACCGAAGAGGACTAGGGTAGAGGTCAGGGATACTCTCTACAAAAACAAAAAACGGAGTTAGGGGGGTAAATGGATTAAAAAACCCTCGCTCAACGAAATGATTCGTGTCCGGGGGGGGGCCCCGTCTCGGCCATCAAAGGGAAGAAAAAGGGAGACTAAAGCGAAAGAAAAAATGCTCAAAAACGCAAAAGTTCGGGAATCGCCCGGCCCGTACTCAGGGGAGGGCCTTAGCTGATGGTAAAGAGTTGGGATCTGTCACCAGGGTTCAATAGGAAAAGCCTGGAAATAATCGTAGGAGGGACCCTCTGCGTCCTGCTAATCAGAGCTAGGGGACCAGTTCCAACCGCGGAAAGGAGGGGGTAATCGGGTTGTGGAAAAGTGCTACTGCTGGGAAGATTAGAACGGCTGGGATACCAAGCGAATCCGGAGCCCCACTAGGAGTCACACGCCATATATGACCGTATTTCGGTCTGCATCCGAGACAGGCAAGGAAAGCGACAGGGAGCATCCTCGGGAGACCTCGCCTCCAGGGAAGAGAAAGTGACAAAGGACAACTTTCGAGCGCAGCCGCCGAATCAAGAAAGGGGTCGAAAGGAACGTACGGTGATCGCGGCGCGGCAAGCTGGGGGAAGAAAAAATTTCCCATCGACTCGTAAAATAGCCGAAAGAAAAGCCTAAAATTGAAGTCTTGCAAACCCCCCTAAGCGGGAGGACACAAGGAGTCTATAGGGAAGTTCCAAAAGAGAAGCCGTCGTCAGTTGAAACAAGACGGCTCCAGCTCAAAAAAGAAATAAAAAAAGGAAAGTGATGTGGACGTCATTGGTCTGCGCCACACTAAGAGTTGCAATTGAGACAAATAAAGCCCCACCTTTAGAGAAAAAACAGAGCTTCGGGGGAAAACCCTTGGCGGGAGGGCAGAAGTGGCGTCAAGTACTGAAAGGGAAAAGCGTGACGGGGAATTCGAAAAAGCGCCTGCGCTTTAACAGAAACAGGCCTCCTCTCCCCACGGCTTGCCGTGTGTTAGGAGAAAAAAAGACAGTGGGAGAAAAGAGGGATCAAAAACAGACCGCGGAAGTTCGCGGCGTGGGAAAGGAGAGAAAGCTCCCTTTCCTATGTTCTGTGAAGGGGACTACCAGAGGGAAGTTCGTGAAGTCGAATCCGAAAAAGCAGCCAAAAAAGTTGAAAAACTCTTTCGATCCACCTGGAAGTCCGGGAGGGCGAACATCTAAAGAAGAGAGAGAAAACCAAGTTAGTTGGACGAGGGAGGACGCATGTCTTCAAAAAAAAATCAGAAAAGTTCGGAGGAACCAGGAAGGGGGTCAGGACACTCCAGCAAGGCCTGGGTGCCAAGGGGTCATGGGGAAAGTAAACAGAGAGACCTCGGGAGGAATGATCTATCCACTGGCGGCGAAATCGGAGGTCTCTAAATGAGGTAAAAAGACAGGGACCTGGAAGGGAAACGTTTACTGGCCATTCCTCGACGGGTTCTAAAAAAAGGGAACCTAAGGCGGGAGGAGGTAGTGAAGTCGCGGGTGACTGCTGGCATCGGACACTATCGGTAAAGCGAAGAAGAGATTGCCGAAAAAAAAATACTCTAGGAGCTCTCTTTTCGGGAGCTGTAAAAGAAATTCCGAAAGAGAAAGAGGGGGACGTGGTGGAGGCCCCGCCGCGCGGTACGTTTTCCTCGTCCCGATTAGGACTTAAGAGTAGAATGAGAAATATAAAAAAAAAAAAACAGGGAAAGGGGGGAACATATATATATTTCGCTAGACTCTTGCGGAGGGGAGACCTAAGAGGAGAGGAAGAAGTCCGATCTTAAGAAAACACAGCGGCAACCAGAGGCCCTGCCTCGCTGTCCTGGAACAAAAGAGAAAAAAACAGCCCGCGTTCGGCGGGTTAGGGGCGGGTTTAACCGAGACAATTGAACTGAAACAGCAGCAACTGCGCGAACAAACCATACTAAAAAGAGGCGAAGAGGGCTCAGAGGGGTTCTATGAACTCGTACCGTTCGCGAGCAAAAGATGGTTTACCGAGTCGAAAAAACCGTTTCCGCGTCCGGCCGTTTGAGAGAAATGGGTTAAAGGGGAAGTCTCTATTCTGTCGGTTTCCAGGAAGACGGAAATAAACGCAACCGGGGGGGAAAGGGGAAAAGAAGGACAGCGACGGCACCGTCTTTTCAAACTTTCTCTAAACGTAAACATCAACTCGGGGGGAAAAGGAAGATCCAGGGAGTAGCCTGGGGCCGTACGTCCGCGGTGGATCGGAATCGGTGTTACTGGGGGGGGGGGTGACGGTCGGGAGGACTTCCTGCAAGGCAGGCCGACGAGGAGCGTCGATACGAAAAAAGTAAGAAGGCCTACGAACAGGCGCTGGGCGAGGGATGTTCGCGAGAGAAAAAAAAAAGTGCGCTGTAACTAGTCAGGATCGATCCAAAACACTCAGAAAAGAGGGGAGATGCAGGGTCGAGGGGGGGTTTGCATGAAGCGAAACGCTTTTTTTATAATCAACCTGTACCAGGCGGGAGGCACTTCTTCCCCAGCTCACGTTTTTCCCGAACCTCTGGGCGAAGTGTGACCGGGAAAAATTCCATTTGGGGGAGGCGACGTCGCCGGCAAGGGAGGGGGTCGGGGGGCCCGGAACTGGACTTACAAACTGAAAGAGGGTTCTCTGAGGGGGGAGTGGGCTGGATGGGAAACGAAGACTCCTGGGTTCCTGCAGGGGAAAAAGGGGGAGTATCTCACTAATGGTGTCGGTCCCGAAAAGGAGGGGGAGGGGTGGGGGGGTTTTCAATACAGTCATGGGCGTCTGGGGAATTGGCGGGAAGTATTCAGGGACGCTGTTCAATTTTGCGGCAAAAGGTTGAACCCGACGGACTAAAAGACAAGTGGGGGAGCTTATTAGGGGGACCTGCTCAGGCGGAGACGTCTGCTTCCGGCTGGCGAGGGGCGGTTGTCATCTGCACGCTCAGCGAGGGCTAGGACGAGCCACGGAGCGCCTGACAGGGGGGGATACGGATGATCAGACAAAATAACTGCGAGCTAAGGGCTGTGGGGGAGTTCTGAGAGAATTGGTAAGGTAAACTTCGGCCGCTGTGGCAAAGGAAGAAAAATCACCACTAGCATACCCGCTGGACGAAGCCTGTATTCAGAGGCAGTGCGCGGGGAGCCTGGGAAATTCTCCTCGGACTATCCAATCACAGAGGTGACATGGAACGGATACCAAGACCAAGTTCTGTCAATCGGACTGAAGCCATAGTACAAGGGCGTCACGGAATTGGGGAATCCTCCTTCGTGCGCCTTGCTGGGTAAGATCTGAAGAGACGAGTTTACGTGAAAAAAAGCTGGCCAAAAACTTTCGAGGGGACAAAGGCGGATCCTCTCAAAACAGTCAAGAGAGAGAAAAGCCTTCGCTCCCTCAAAGAAAGTCGAGGGCTTGGGAAAGGTCAAAGGGAAGAGACACCGGGGGAATACTGAGCAGCTTCCTCCCAGGGCAGCAGTGCGTTAAAGAGCGCCGTGACAGGGGGGGAGACCGTCTACGAGGATCTGGTAAAGGGGATCGTGAAGGGAGTATCGAAAAGGAAAAAACGGGGGGAGGACTTCCGCAGGGCCGACGACGGCAGTGCAAGGCAAAGAGCCAAAAACTTCCATGGAAACCCTCCGAGTAAACGCGGTTCGGGAGTTCAGACTGATATATTCACGTCTAGCCGCTTTAAGGATCAATGGCGGACCCTCCTTGTCCACTAGATGGGCACACCAAAATGCGCCGACTGGAGGGAAGAGGGTTAAACGGCGGTCCTTCTGGGGACGGGGGGCGAAGAAGAACTCCTCCTTGAACGCGATCAGGTGCCGATACACTTCGAGCGAAGCAATAAAAGAGGAACCTCAAAAGGGAAAGCTTCTCTAATTGCCAGAAAAGGAGCAAGGATGGCGCCTTAAAGGACAAACATCTTTTCAAGAAAACCATTTCACATCGGGGTAAATCGGGGGCCGTAAAGTAAATTGACGGGGGTAAAACAGACGGAAGCGTGGCGGGAAGCTAAAAAAACCAGTATTGAGGGGGATAGGCCTCGTTCCACTGCTCCGGCAGGAAAAAACCTGGGAAAACGACAGCAAAACGGATAAAGCTCTAGAACAAACCAGACGGGAAACTGCGGTGGACGTCGGCGAACCACCCGAATGGGTGCCTCTACAGTTTTACCGCCAAGGAACGATCCCGAAGGGAAAACTAGGAGGGCGGGGGCGGGCCAGTGAAGGGGCTTAAGAATGCCCGAAGGCGTAAAGAAGGGGGTCTCCCAATCGCGTAGGCACCAAACCGCCTCGAAGTAGCGTTCCGTGTGGTGTTACGGATCCGAGCACCCTAAGAGGAGGGGCGGGAAAAAAAAGGGCAGAGAAAAATAAAGGCAAAAAAGGAGGCGCGGCGGAAGGGAAAGTGGAGGATTGTTGCACAATCGCCACCTTGGGGGCATGGGGGAGAAGGTATAAACAATCGTCGATGGGACCTTCTCGGAATCGTAAGAAGGGGCCGGAAAAAACACAGGACAGAACATCAGAGGAGAAACCTTTAAGGGGGGGGCAAAGCGACGCATCGGAGGAAGGCTTAGTTTGATTATGGGGACTAGGTCGCAACGCAGTGCGGCCAAATAATGAAAATGACTTTGGACAGAGAAAAAAGAGGGAGGTAGGGTAAAAGTCAAATAAGGAAGCCTCCTCTCGCGATTCAGCTTCACCAGAGATCGAGCCAAGGGACGGAAAAAAGGTCTAAAAAAAGGAAAAGGGGGCGGGAAAAAGGAAACTCGGTCGCGCGAAAAGGGACTGTCAAGTCAACGACGAGCGAAAAGCGTGGACCTTGGTGTCGTCTTTCGCGCACTGAAACTGATTCCGGACTATCTAGCACCAAAGCGTACTAGAAAGGCAACAGAGAAGACGCATGGACGGGAAAGAGAGTGTGTTCTTCCACGGCGAGATGAAGGGGGCCGCGTGGGGGGGTGCCCCGCCGCGCGCATGGATTCTCTTCCCCATCTGAGTAGCAGACTGTCTAGGGACGACGAGAGAGACACCCCAGTAAATAGAAAGGAGGTCGAAATAGAAGAGGCGCGGATCAAGAAGCTTGACTAATCAGACACAGCAGAGAGGAGGTTCAACCGCGTCAACCGACCCTGCTCTCCTTCATTGGAGCACGACCAGGAAGACAAGAGTACGGAAAGGGAGGGAGGAAGGGTATGATCTTCGGTGCGCTCGGGAGATGCAGTCACCTGCGCGAAACGCCATACCTACTACCGTTCAGAGGGTCCTCTTCTCGAAAAAAGAACGAAGTCGGCGAGACCAGATAATGTGGGACCGCAAAATCAGAGACGTTCGCCGCTTCAACGGGGGGGGGCTCGAGAGGAGGGGTGAAGATGATCGCGCGAGCGAAGTGTTTATTGAAGAAACCTAACAAAAAGGGGGAGGAAGGAAGAATAGGAGGGGTCCTAAACGACTGGCCCGGGAAAAGGCAAGACTAGGAAAAATCATCAACGATTGGGAAAAAAAAATCACAAAGGAGCCGTGCCAAGCGTCAGTTTTGCTGATTAATAACCTGTGGAGAGAGGATGTTCCGTAGAGGGTTTTTCTTCGTCCTTGCTGACTTTTCGAAAAGAAGGGGAATGGGAAGCCGAAATTAGGAAAAAAAAATAACAATCAGCCCGGGATTGTCGCACGACAAGAAATAAGACGGCGACTTCCGGCGCAGGGTCGCTGCTCTGCACTAAACGGCCACGAAAAAGGGGTCGAGGGGACACCACGACATCTGTGCGAGGCTGCGGGGGAGGGAAAGAAGCCCGCGGGGGATATCCCGGAGGGGGACGCAGGAGGCATTATTGAAGAGCACTTATGGAACCCCTGGCGGGAAAAAAACGACGCGCAGGCGAATTGTACGCGGGGAGGAGTGAAGGGGGGCTGGGAAAAGAGGAGGAAACCACCAGCGAGCGTGTAGGGCAAAAGAAAAGAAGGAAAAGGAACTGCACGTCCTGGGGAGCTTCGAGCTGGAGGCGGGGCTTGTAACCTAGAAGGTCAAGAGCCGGGGAACGAAATAGATGGACCGTGTCTTGGCCGATAAATGAGATGTTGGGAAGGACATACGGTTTAACGTCTTTTTGGGAGGGTCATTTTCCAGGAAGTTACACGGCTGTGGGGCTGGCAGGGGCCCCAAAACCCCCAAACGAGCGAAAGACCCGTTAGGGTAGGGGGCAACGCGGCAAGGGGGCTTGCTGCTGTCCGGTGAAGGTGGAAGGAAAGAAAGGCCGACTGATCTTCCCGCGGGGAAAGAGGACTACGTTCTCTCATCTGATCACAGCCGTTTGTACAAAACAGGGAGATAATCAATGGGGGTGAGGTGAAAGAATATGGACAGATTCGATTTGGTAAAGCCCGACGGCCCGTGAATAGCGCAGTCTAAGGAAAAAAAGAAAAAAAAAGGGGAACCGAAATCCCCTCTAGGTGGCCCTGGAAAAAGGTAAAGGTCTGAAAAGCGTCTGCACGGCAGGCGCAAACGGAAAAAAAGAAAAATATCCAGTCCGAGAATCAATGCAACCGACCGAAAACGAAATAAGGTCCTCGCGACGGAAAAAACAAAAGGGAATATGAAAGGACTCATGAACGATTTTCCCGGCGGAATGAAGCTGCTGAAACGCCCGGGGTCTCCAGATGGCCCAGAGAAAAAGGGGGCGTGGCCCAAAAAAAATGGAGGAGGGGAGAGGGGAGTTGTACTCGAAAGCAAAAAACACAACACGGGGGAAAAGCGAGATTACCGCCGGAGATCCCTCTCATTGATCTTGTAAGTTGAGCCAGGAAGGGAAAAAAAAAAAAGAGGACTAAGGAGAAAAGGACAGGGAAGAACAGCCGCGAACAAAGAACCGGTGCCTCTGGCGACCGGACTATTACTAGAGGGGGGAAGCATGGGACTGTGGGGGAAAGAGATTTACGAAGGGGACTTAAAAGTTAGGAGTCGAGGTGAGACCGGCGACTTCTGCACGCCCCGTCCCAGACAGCCGGACGGAACCCAGGAAGAGCCAGGGGCTGCAGGGGGGGATTATAAGAACGAGCGGCTTTACAGTAAAATTCGAACCGTGTCGAGATAAAAATGAAGGAAAGTTAGGGGACAAGAACATCCGGACACGGCGGATACGGCGGCGCGCCAGGGACGGAGACAGCCGAAACTCGGAAAAGGAAGGGAGAAACTGAGCGCTCATCAACAGCCGACATAAAAAGCCATCCGGGGTCGAAGGGCCGACCTAGTCCGCCAATGTCTGGCGCGCGGGCAAAAAAAAGATTACAAAAAGGCGCGGGGGAAAACAAAAAAAGGGGCAGAACATAAACAGCTTTCTTGAAAACATCCCACCTCAGAGTGGCGGGAACGACCCCCCGGAGGAAAGCCGTTCCCAGAAGGAAAGGCAAGGGAACACCCAGAAAGCGGAGACAGAGCGAAAAAAAACAAGAAGTTGGTAGGAGTTCGTCGGCGCCGAAGATGGCGTTTCCTCTACGGGTGATTGACCGCCAAAGGACACTGACAAAGGAAAAAACTTAGGGGAACTGGAGGGGACAGGGGAAGAAGGGAAAAGTCCAGAATGAACGACTGAGGCGAGAACAAGACGCTTCATGTAACCATCGAACCGAAGCGCCCATCGAGGGAGGTTGTTTGGAGCCCCTGATCAGGCGAAGGCTCGTAAAGAAACCACCGCGCGGGGAACGGCGTCGGAGTGAGAGGGAAAAATGCCTGAGGAGAAGGATGCGCAAAAGCATCGTCGAGCCGGCATCCCACAGCGCAGAGGCGGGAAAAAGAAGGGGGAAAACGAACGACACAAAAACAAAGAAACAGACGCCGGAAAAGGGAAAAAAAGTATCAACCATCGGGCGGCGCGAGACATGCAGGCACTCTTTTAGGAAGGGGCCGAAAGGTGAAAGAAGGGACTTAAACAAAAAAAAATTTCGACCACAGAAGGGGTCAAAGACTCAAGACCACTCGTCGTAAGGCGAGGAAATAAAAGCTTCGCGTCACCATTCGATCGAAACTTCCGTAAGCTTTCGACTCTTAGAGCGCAGGGAGTAAAATTCCTTGAAACTGGTAAGGGAAGAAAGAAAAAGGGGCTTCATCCGCAGGCCGGCTTAGAGGCTTGACTGCTGCATCGGACAACGTATGGGACTCACCACGGAGACCTTCCAAAGACGACATCAGAGAGGGGGAGGAGGGGAAGCCATTCTAGATGAAAGCTGGTGAAAGGGGGAGCCCGCCGAGTCTTTCCTCGTCCAAATGAGTGATCACTTCGCACAGAAGGAGAGGAAGAC
>Ga0179593_1387682_pt1 | contig 11516 bp, 7 predicted proteins | sample CZODoug2_1_08_16_FD_185931 | JGI IMG/M metagenome (GOLD analysis project Ga0179593, IMG submission 185931) | Vadose zone soil fungal communities from Angelo Coast Range Reserve, California, USA - CZODoug2_1_08_16fungal (PacBio error correction) | ecosystem: Environmental > Terrestrial > Soil >...
AGACGCCGTGAAGTGATCGCCGGACGGTGTGGTTTCAGGGCGCAGGAATCTACGGCAATAGAGACACACTGGAGGGGCGAGGGTCGGAAAAAAGAATCACAGTCGCGGACTGAAAAAATGAGGGGGGGTTAAGAGAAGGCGAAAGAGCATGGATATCTCTTCGTGTTGTAACCCGCCCTGAATCGAGAAGAAGGCAGGTAAAAAGCTCAAGCGACGCTGACTATGGGACTTGGGCCGTATAGTTGGCTCAAGTGACTGACGTGAATCCTCATATGGCTCCGAAGGCGGACCTTTTATACCGGGGAGTGTTTACCAGGGCGGAGTATGGGAAGTAATAGCCAAGCCCGACTATACACATAGTCGTAAGGAGCAGAACAGAGGGAAAGAAACAATCAAACATACCCGTCACTGAGCACCATACAAGATGGAAAAATCCGGTCGGTATATCGTGTTGAGCTTTCGAGGGGGAGGGATCGAAGGAAAAAAAAGCGTTGAACCTAGGAAGCGGAAGTAAAACCGCCGTCAGTACATCCCTAGAAATTTATTCGACCTGGGGCTGCAGTCGCCAAATATCTACCACCCTGAAAGGTCAAAGGGGGAAGGGAATAGAAGAAGCATTACGATCGTCGGAAAAGCCTATAATGAGGGGTGTGGGGGAATGCTGTGTTGTATGAGGGGCACAAAGACGCGGCACTCCAAGGACGATCGGTTATCTAAGTTTCTACCCTATCTCGTTTCCGGACGAATCGGGAAAGAAAAAAGAAAAGAGGACGGTCCCCAAACTCTCCCTTTCCAAAACGCGTGGTCGGGGGGGCGGACGAAATCGAAGCCACTCGGGGAAAAGTAGGAGACGGGAAACGAACGGGATAGGGACGACAAGAGGGGGACTAACCAACCTACCGCGACCAGAAGGGGGAGGAAGAAACGACTTGCTTTTGGTGGCTGGGGATGACATCGAATTGAACGTTGAAGGGTGGGAAAGGGCTCCGATTATAACCCGTCGAGCGAGAGTGGAACTCATAAGTGCGTACTGAATGTTAGGCAGACTGGGGGTGAAGGGTGTCCAGATCTGGAGTCAGGCGGTCGGTGGCAACTGGAGACAAGATCATCGAGTCAAACCCTGGGGCTCGGGTAGGGTATCCAAAGGAAACCTGAAGATACTGCAAACCTCTTATAGGAAAGGAATCAAACAAAACCTGCGGCGCTCATTAGAGTGAATGAAAGTGCATCACCTTCAAATAGGAAGCTGTGACCACTTGTGCCGAACCACGTCCTGTCAAATTTGAGGTGAATGAAAAGGACCTACCGAACTGTTAGGGGGTGGGCGAGGGGCCTTCGTCAATCGTGCGAAACTTCAAACCATAAACAGGCAAACAGGAAATGGGGCATTATAGCCGAGCATCAGTGCTAAGGTTTCGGCAAAAAAATAAAAACCTTCTTGAGGCCCACTTGGGACGTTAGAACAAAGGGCAGGACTCGGAAGGTCTTAGGCCACTAATTGCCTTAGCCAGCGCGGATAAAGGCGGTGGGCATCGGGCGAGAAGTGAAACAATTTGCCTCGGCTCAGAAAACATCTCAGGAGGAAGGGGTCTGTTTGCCAAATCATAACGGCTCTGTTACTGAGGATTAGCAAGGTTCACTCAGGACGCGAATGAGGATGGATAAACTGTAGCAGAATCTGACCTACGATTTCTATAAGGCAAAGCCTAGGGGGGGCGTTAGGGAATATAGGCGGTCTAACTCATACAGGCGCTTGGCTGTCTGCAATTTTTTTGGCTTGGATTTTCTTCTTCTCAATAAACCTGCTGTCTGCTAGCGATAGGGGGTGGCCGTTGTTCTTCTTTGGGTCGTCATTTGGAAATAGCCTGCCCGACAGTCCGTTACTAAACCGTGAAAACCCCGACTGGGGACCGGCGGTCCGTGAAGGGGGGAACGACGCAACCGCCCGAGGGGTCAATAAGAATTGGAGTCAAAACGCGGAACGTCCACTTCGCGAAGACTCCGGATCATAAAGGGGTTTTCGAGTTCTCAAAGGGGGCAGGAAACACGCTCCTGGTCCGACAAGCTCGACAAAGGCCGGCGAGGACAAATAACGCTCGCCATAAAAAACGAAGAAGTTGGCCGGAACCAGTCGAACCGGAAAACCAAGTGGAGATGAGGGGGGGGATGACTCTAAAACGAGGGTTAACCGGGCAGGTGGTACGGGAGACGGCTCATTCTGGAGGTCAACTTCTGAGACACAGGAGCAACTAATGGGGGCGGGACGTGAAACAATGAAAACAGTACGTGATCCATGGCTCATCTCACAGGGGAAGAAATGCAAGAGAGATGCCTGAGAAGGAAGGGGTCTGGGTTACCTGCGAACGGGTTGGGACTGTGGCAACGCAGCATCCTTCCACCTCATAAGGTACCCGGTGCACCATTACCATTGCATTGGGGGGTCGCTATGCAGCTTATTTGGCTTGTCTAAGAAGCTGGGATGCTCCGAGGTAATGGGTGCCGGTTGCTGCTATTTTCCTCAAAGAACTTCAGGATTAAGACAGGACCGAGATGCTGAGAACAATAAAAGGCAAAGACCCAGAAAAAAAGGCATCTTCTCGGGGCCTGAGGTTCACTATCGTCGGACGGGCAAAAAAACTGCAGAAAAAAAGGGGCCGCACACCATTCATTCGGCGACGGGAGGAAATCGGGCGACAACAGGCTGGCTTTAAAAAAGACTGTCTAGGGCAGGGACCCAGAGAAATCACTTACAGTGAATTTGTCAAAGGTAGGGGATATCTCTGGGGTATTAAGAGTAGTGGGGATCTTGAGATCCCTTGGGAAAATTGGGCAGGAAGATTGTTCTTCCACTTTTACGGGGGGAGGCTCTCTAATGAAGAGGGAGCAACGAAGACCACAAGGGGCATTGCCCGGCGGGAAAGCCTGGCCAAATGAGATGGGAGGGGCGTCCAATACTCAAAAAAACATTAGACGAAAAAGCCCTTAAAATCGCGTCAGAGTAGAACCACCCAACTCTTGGGAGGACCTAGAGTCAGATATAGTCTTTCTGCGTTCTAGGTTTCTTCTACTCGTCTCAGATTGGACGGAAGCCAGAGTGGTGCCAAACAGCCCCGGACCGCGTGTGCTAGTCGTGCAGCCGCAAGGAATAGCCGACTGACAGGGAGTTGTAATCAGGCAGAGTAAAAAATGAACGGGTTTTTAAAGGCGAACCAAAGAAGTAACGGGACTCGCGTATCTCACAGACAAAGGCACAATAGCAATCTGACTTGGAACGGGGGAAAATGGTTGGGAAAAACCGAATCCACAATCTGGAATAAGGAGTGATCAGAAATTCCTCTAGACTATAGGCCGGGGGGGTAAACGCGATATTTGGTTCAATGGTCAAGATTCAGACGCCTCGAGACAGCCTTCAAGGTCATACAGAAAGAAGTGGGGTTAGTGGAGATGGGGGTAGGGATAGACTGTAGGTCAAGGATTTAATACGACTTGACGACCGTCCTGCATCCTCTCGGTCAGATCTAGCCCCGCCCATCCTTGTCCTCAGCAACGACCTTGTTGTGTCAATGGATGGAAAACGCATTATTTGGTGAGAAACTAGGGCTGATTTGGCCAAAAAGAAAAATTCCTCGCAGTTTGACTAAAGGACCCCGATCTAAAAGCCTTAGGCACGGGGGGGCATTGGTTTACTACAGACCGGATTCTTATCCAGGGCTCAAAACTTGGAAAGAGCGGCTCTTAAATTTACTATTAAAAACTTCTGAAAAGACCTATCCTCGAGAGGAGGAAACGGGCCGCAATTAAGCCCTCGGGTCAAGGAGGGACTTCACATCGAGGGGGTTGCTGCCTTCGAAGTTGGGAATGGTGGCTTGGGACTTAGCAGGTGGTATGAGAACAAGGAAGACCGGGCGTTTCTATCGGGGCTGAGACGTTGGGACACGCAAAAGAGATCTACATACTGGGCTCTATTATGGGGCAGGTGCGAAGCGGGCCGCAGATGTTGGGAAGAACGAACTTCTTGAATACCCGCGGCCGTAGTTCTTCACGTATCGCGTAACATTGCAGAACCTGATACGGCTCTACGGTTCGGCGGGGGGGAAAAAAAAAACAGATCCCGGACAGACACGCTCGGGAAGGGGCCGACCATCACACCACCAATCTCAAAAGGCAGGGGCGAGCATGCGCTTTCTCCATCAATAGGCGATTCGGTCCTTTACGTCCATTTCCTCACTCGCAGATGCTGTAACATAGTACTCTCAGGAGTCTATAGTCTACCGGGGTGAGAAGGTTCGGCTAAGACGCGTTCCGAGATATCGGGCAGCCACTCTAGGCATTCCTTTGACCAACCTGACAGCCTTGGATCAATTCTGCTGCGTGTTGTCACACTATAAAATGACACCTCGTGCCCTTATATCTGATCGGGGTGAAGTGTACCTGATTATCCAAAATTGGGCGGTGGTCTCATCAAGATAAGTCACTACAATGATACCTAACGACATACCGTCTTGAGTAGAAAAAAGGCAATGGGAAAATAAGTGATGCCTAACCTCAACGAGGTATACCGACAGGCGATTCATTCGGGAGAAAGTAAATGTGGATGGGGAATACGCATTACTGCCGACCTGGACCGTGGGCGGAGAGAGGACTTGAACGTACGAAAACTGAACCGGCTGTAACGCACATAGGGGGCCTATCTCCCTCTCTGGGAGCCGGGAGGGACACAGTTATGTCTTCGATCAAAGATGGCGCCATCATTTGGGCTAACGGCACCGCTTGAGTACTCGGAGGTCTCGTCTAAAGGAGTCAAACGAAGAAAGGGGGGGCTTGACCTTCGAATGGGGCTACGGAAATCAGATAAAAACCGACGTAACGCTATAGAGACACAAAGGACCCCGGGCGGGGAAGATAAAAAGCCAGGGCGGCTGATGCGGGCTCTCACAGCTCTCGGCGGGGGCGGTGACAAGGAGAAAGGCAACACAAGCCCAGTTTCGGGGAGGTGATAAAGACCCAAAAAGCAGTACAAAAAATTTAAAAACAAGTGTAGAGTAAGTCACCGAAATCGGGCGGAAAGCTGGTTTTGACGTTAGCTAATGAACCCGAGGGGAAGTTTCGGACGGAACCTCCACAGGGGGGTGGGGGGGAGAAGGCCTCTGTGGTGAGCTATCTCGTGGAACACGGACTAGGAGAAAAGAGGGGAGATAATCCGGTCGCATACATCGGGTAGGGGGTGGAAGTAAAGGCCACAAGCATACTAAAAAAAACAACCTCATTTCAGGAATAGAGAAGGGACGCGAAGGCAAAGTCTTAAATCCCCCTTTAAGCATAGGTGGAGCGATAGTTGAGGGAGAGGAGCCCCTTAAGGACATGGACGGGGGACTGGAAGGAAAGGGGAAAAATTGCGACGAGCTAGATGATAGTGTGTCCTGAGAAGAGCCGCACGCGAACTAAACACTAAAAGGAGGGAGGTCAATAGGAGCAAGATGATCCTGGAGGAAGTTGATCGGCTGGCGATGCGGGTGAACGGTCGCTAACAGGGTTGAATCACTGTGTCTTCCGGCGGGTAGGCGTGCTAGTCAAGGCTACTTCAAAAAACAAGGGAAGGAAAACAAAGGCCGGTAATAACAAAAAGCTTCGGAGGCAAGAAAGCAGAGGGATAGAAGGACGGGAACTGCGAGAGTCTGCCAAGTTCAAGGGCGTGCAGCTCACGGCGAATTTGAAATCTTCAGGTCTTCGAGGGATCGACGGGGCGGGTGAAAAAAGAGGATAGCCTGCATTTACTCGGTACCTCCATCTACGGGTCCAAGGTCGCGGTACGGGTCGTTTGCAGGGAAAAAGCCAAAAATTGGAGAAAACGGGGACGCCCTGGTGAAATCTAACCCCTAAGTCGGCCGGAAAGACCAGGAAGGCTGACCTTGAGAAAAAAATTCTAAAAAAGAAAAAAAAGGAGGTAGAAAGAGGAATGAAAATACGCAAGGGCCTTGATCGTCCTGACGCGGGCATGGGTTCGTGGGAAAAGTGTGAAACGTGAAATAAAAGTGGAAACGGGAGTGAGGGGACTTCAAAAAAACAAGCCCCAATAAAACCGACCGGGGAAGGGGAAACCGGTAGTGGAAGGGTAAGGGAAGAAAAAAGAGAGGGCATTTTTGGGAACACCGACCGTAACAGAAAGTACGTACGTTTCAAGAGCAAATTCGGACTAAAAAAGGCTTGCATCTTACCGTGGGGCAAAGATTCGGGCGCAGGTTCAGGACGTACGACTATCCCATGCTTTGATTCTCCGGGCGGTCCATTTAGAAACGGACCTTTTCTGGGTCTTAGAGGGGCGTGAAAGGGAACGGCATTATGCACCCTACCCGACAAACGAGAACCGTTAGGTTAAGCCAGGGATTAAAAATCTTCACCATAAGCGGTAATCCTAGTAAAAAGTTCCAGGCCCTAGACATCCTCTCACTAATTCAACGCGGGACCGCCAGGAGCGTGGTTCTCAAAACGTTGGTGTGCAGGATCGTCAAGGCAGACACCGAGAAGCGTGACAATAAGGAAGTCGGACTATCCCGACCGCCGTAAAAAGTACATACCGCGCAGTCACTTGTGACATGGTTCGACCTCACGCGTGCCTAGCCGAAAAAAACAAATAATGCCAATTTTAGTGTTTAGAAGGGATACTTGAAAATGATCCTAGATTCGGCGAACTTCAGGCAGCAAAATTAAGGTTGTTATGGGCTAGGTTGGGAGTTCGCGGGGGGAAAGACTACTTGCCGGAATGGGCTCTGATCACACTGAGCTCCTGGAGAATGACCCAGACGTGGGACGAACGGCGAATCGAAAGAAAGAACATGGAAAAGGATCCCCAGACAGGTGCCAAACATCGGTGGCTTTGAATGGGAAGGGGCGCGCAAAATCGGGTAATGCTGCACTCACCGGGGAAAAAAAACGAAGCTTGGACGCCCTATCATGAAGACCACCAATACACAGCTAAAAACCAACAGTTAGAAAAACTCAGCTTTTGTTGGGGAGATATGAAAAACTAACTTCAACATGGTCGGGTTGAGCATTTGCGCCATTAAGCCAACAAGAGCTGCGAGGGAAGTCGGGACGAAAAAACTAAATAGCGTCGAGGCAGGAGCGAAGGGTATAGGGTCTCTCTCGGCTTGACTGGGGTGAGGTTCCTCTTCGGGATCCCGATCCTAGCAGGTCCCAACCTTCAGCTTACAGAGAAAGAAAGAGGAAAAACATAAAGAAGGTCACTCGAAGACAAAAACAAAAGCGGGCGGAAGGATAGAAGAAAGACGCGTTCTGACTTCGGCCAAGGAAAGAGGACGCGACTGACATATTGGCTCATCAGCTATTTTGGCCTTCATATTCTGAGCGCCCACGGCGACGAGGAAGACCTAGGTCGGGCCACCGGGACACAAGACGCATCTAGGCAGCATGCCGGGACTCCATCCCGGAAGCTGTTTCGGGGGGGGGGGGAACCTAAACTCTTCGAAAAAATGAAAAACTGAAAGGACAGGGGCTGAAAAACGCGTCGGCTAAAACGGCGGCCGTAGACGCGGCTTATACATGGGAACGGAGAAGGAAGTGGGGGAAGCTGTTTGGCGCAGGAGCAACAGATCCGAAGTACCAAGTGCGGGGGGGGAGTTAAACCAAAACATAAAGGGTACAGGGCGCTGTGCCTGCAATTCCCCTCTAAAGGGGGCGCGCCGGGGGAATAGATCGGGGGTACGGTAATCTCCTGCGGAATAAGAATCCTTCTTAATCGCCCTTTACGGGAAACAGTACAGTTATATAGTATAGTTATCCGCAGTTATCTCTCCTGGAGTGTCTCTCCCTGGGTGGGAAGTTGAGGTTGATGGAGTGCGTCAATCCGCTCAGTTGGGGGTCTTTTTACTGAGAACAAGGACGTCGGCGCTTTCGGTCCAATCCAGGTCCCCTCTTTGCCTCTACAGGTCCTGTCCAGGGAACCCAAATCGGGGTGATCAATGGAGTAAGTTTCAAAAACAAACGGGGAAGGCACATCGATTCAAAAAAAACTGCACCTAGGGGCGATCAGGTCTATATTCGAATGAGCAAAATCTGGTTTGGTCAGGAAAAGCATAGGGAAAAAACGTCTAGGGAACAAACCCGCAGTCCCAATCCCAAAGCAGCTTGCCGACCTCCAGACTAAAGGGCAAGCTCCACCCTGGTGGATTCCTATGCACCGTTCTATAGCCGGGCTGGAACGGGGTTTCTCTGGAGCGGTATTACGGGTTAGGGGCGAATTCGTCGCCTCTGTTCTCAAGAAGGCGCAGGGGGTCCAAGGAAGCTAAACATTGACATGCTATCTCCATGGAAATGTTAGCCAATTCAGGCTTTCCTAGCTTCTTCTCACCATTTTCGGTCATGTTCAACCTTTTAAAGGAGCGGGGTGGGACCCAAGCCCTCATCATGATCTTAAACCAATAAGGTGACTTTCCAAATGGGGCCCTTGGCCACAAAGTGTCCATTAGACGTTCTTGAACTTCCTGTCATTTGCGTTTATGCTTCGAGTCCTAGCACTGAGGCCAGGTCTGTAGTGGAAATTGGAGGAAAATGAAACGCTGGGGCCTATCTGGATATCGATCCGATCATCCTACGCAGCACCTGATGTGCTGGGGTACTACGGGGCCGTGGATGGGGACTCCGGGGGAAGGGTCCGTAAACTGGCTCCCCGGCTCGTCAATCAACCAGGACTCCGGGCTAAAGGCCAAGCTGGATAACAAGGTGATTCACAGCTTTCTCCGGTCCCACCAAGCCCGAACGTCAATGATGTGGCCGTGGAGTGAAGACGCGACGCATTAAAGGCGGGGGGGGTGGAAAAGGAGTCCCACTTCTAGGTGAGCTAAAGTTGGCTTTTGCGCAATGTGTCCGTCTTCCTTCACGGGGAGGTGAAGTGCTAAGCGTACATACGACCAACGGCGGCAAAACGCCGATGTCGTCTTGAAAACAAGAGGGCTTGTACAATACAGAGATGCCCTGCGAACTCTAGGGGAAAACTCTACAGGAAGTCTACTCGCACCAAAAAAAAGGAGGGGAGAGCTCTTAAGGGTGGATATTTAGGGCGGCAAAGCGACAGAGATTACACAAGAATATGTGGGAATGATGCAAGGACGTCCTGCCCGCTGGAAGTTCTACGCATCAGGGAAGATACGGCAGACATTTAAAAGTCAATCTCAGAGGACAAACAGGAGAGCTGCTGGTGCAACCAATCGCGCGTGCACGGCCTCGGTATCCCAAAACGGCACATCATATGGTGTTGGGTGGGGGGTGAAGGTGAGGGGGGAATGGGGGGCGGGGGGCAGAGGAGAAGAATGGGAAGAGGCGGTGCGGATCTTCTCGCTAAAAACTAGAATGGAGGGGTTAGGAGGTCATAAGGGTTAGATCGGGGGGCTTGACGGACGAGGAAAAAGGGAGAATTCCGTAGAAATACCTCCGTGTGCTTGTGAGCGATCGATCGGGGTATCTTTTCGAAGAGGGTACATAAGAAGAAACTAATTGCATAGAGGGCCTAATCGATAAATCATCACAAGCCGGGGAACTATGCCTAAACTCATGGGAGGGGAGTCCCGAACGGCATACATTGGGTAAAGCGAGGCTTCGGGGGATCCAAGGCCCGCTCAACTGGTTCGATGCACTCCATAGGAGCAAGCCGACAGTGCACTTAAAGCTAGGGAACGACATACGTGATAAGAAAGGAAAGGCAAACTTGCCTCATGGGCTCGGGCGAAAAGTCTGGACGAGTAATAGGAAAGACTGAAAACGACCCGAATCGCAGGGCGCCAGGGGGCCAGACCTTTACCAAGCTGTCGCGTCATCCCTCGTCATTGGGTGCCGTAGAGGGGCTGGTTACGGTCACTATAGGGGGGGGATTTGGGTTAGACCGTTGGCTCCAGGTGCTCGAGCTTTGTACCAGAGTCTTTGGGGGCATCACGCTAATAAGTGCAGGGCATGGGGCGCTCTTGGTTTTCTTGGGAGAATAGAATCTAGGACCTCGAGGGGGAGGTTGGGGTTGCTACCTTACCCAGCGGAACGGGGGTCTCAACAGAAAGCCTTGGCTACTTCCAAGTCCGGAGCGGCCATCTTTTCTTGAGATAAGATGCTCTGACCGGGGGTTTCTTTACAGGGGGGCCATGGACACCTCAGACCGTCGATCCGGTCAGGCTGCGGTGGACTCTCCATCTCCTGCGACATGGCGTAAAGAAAAAGCAGTGGCGTCCGAAAAGGTTTCGTACTAAAGGGGGGAAAATCTCACCTTTAAGTACGGCCCTTTTCCTCGAGGACTCTATGCCCCAATCTCTAATCTGATGACTATCACCTAACCCTAGAGTTATGGTCGGTACCCCGTACTCTCCTCTCAAAAGCCCACTCCGAATGGCGGGTGGCAAAAAGACCAGGGGACATTAGGCGCTTTGCCATGGGGGGGGGGCGAATAACCAGAGGGCAAAAATGGAAAGAAGCACTAAAGACCCCCCTAAGGTTCTCCGCGCCTTATACTCCTCATTGAACGACTCGCCAGATGCCTTCCTTGAAGGGATAACAACTTTGGCGCCTCGCCGTCTTTAGTACAAAACGATCCCGAGGGGTGCTCCAGCTCTTCTCATGCCGACATCGGGGAGGCTAGTCACAATGTGAGAGTTGTGTTCAATAAAATCCTCTTTCTACATCCTTAGTCGCGGGAAGAGCGAAAATATTAATTAATTCAAGTCTTTGAGAAAATAGGGTCCTGCATTCCTCGCTGGGAACCAAATCAAGTACGTCGGGGGGGTAAATGATAAAGAAGGTGGGGGGATGACGGGGAAGAGAGGGGAATTTGTGTTATCGGGACTCTTCATAAAGCACCTAAGCTTAAATTGTGGCGTTCCTTCAGATCAATCATCATTGCCAAGAAAGCCACTCTCTTCTAGGAATAAATCGATATCCCCGGCTGAGCAACGTTAGGCGACACGAGAAAGGGGAGGGGTGTTCGAAAGCAAAAGGGATAAAACCATCCCGGGAGTAGGGGGCCTCCCACCATCAGAGTTGATTAAACGACCCCTGGTCTCTGGGGGGGGGGACCGAAGACGAAAAAAAATAATCGTTCGGTTTCCCTTGGCTCAACCAGGTGCGTAAGACTTTCATGTTCAAGCACCGCCAAAGGTTGGGAGGGGGGGGGGAGCAGGCCTCGTCGTTGAGGAGATAAGGGAGTTACAACGCTCTGGGGGGGGGGGGGGGTTGGGAAAAGACGAGAATATCCTTATCTTAAGGACGAAGCGTTGTGGCCTCAAAAACTCCAAGAGAAATAACAACACAAAAAGGAGAACGCGCATCCGCCTATCTGAAAGGGAGATTGGGCATGATACCGGTGCATGGTGCTACGGACGGAGTAGCACAAGGGCGACGTCCGTTCTAAAGGGGAGGGGACGGCTGGAAAGGGTTTCTAAAGAGTGGGACAAAAGGGTAGTGTGGTAGGAGACAAAACCCCTCTACCTACCAGATGAGGGGGGGGGGGGGGGGGGGGGGGG
>Ga0179593_1409817_pt1 | contig 11516 bp, 16 predicted proteins | sample CZODoug2_1_08_16_FD_185931 | JGI IMG/M metagenome (GOLD analysis project Ga0179593, IMG submission 185931) | Vadose zone soil fungal communities from Angelo Coast Range Reserve, California, USA - CZODoug2_1_08_16fungal (PacBio error correction) | ecosystem: Environmental > Terrestrial > Soil >...
GGATTCCTCCCCTTGACACGGGAGACGGCAGGGGGTGGGCGGACGAGGGTGCGGGAGTGTATAGGCACAAAAAGTGCCCGATCGAGGAAAGGGCAAGCGCATCGCGGGGAAAAACGAGCCGCATCTTGCAGGAAACGCCGAAATGAGCAGAAGGGGACTTGGGAGGGGGTGGAGGCCTTGTAACGCAAAGGGGGTCAATTGGTTCGAGAAGAAAGGGACAAAGGAGATAGCCCTGGGGGCGTTCATCGGGCTGCTCAAACAGTACCGATACTTCTCCGGGACAAGGACACGTTTGATAGGCCAAAAAACCCAAGTGACCGCCAATCTCCAAAGGACAATGCGGGGGCCTACCCACTCGCAACCTCAGCGAAGGAGGTCGTGGCCTCTCAAAAAGTGTGTCTCGGTCGGAAAGAGAAAGACGGAGCCCAAAAGCGCGAGGCAGGCGGGGCGCTGAGCTTCACGAGCCTGACGTTTAAAAGGGAGGGGAAGAAAAGAAGTCGATGAGATAGGAAAGGGGGTCACGCAAACTGGGGGAAGCGCCCTGAGGGTTGGCTAGTCATAGGTTCTGGAGGGGGGGAACGCTAATGGGAGGATGATGGCGAGAATGTCCATCAGCAAGTGAGAGGGGACAAGAGAAGGGGCAATGGGCCCGGAGCTGTTGCTGACAAGATTTTCCAAAGGGGGAACACAAGAGAGGGAGGAAGGGTGAGTCCGGAAGGAAAACTAATCAAAAGGCGCGACCTGCATGTTAAAAAAAGGGACTGCTGGGGGGAAAGGACACGTCTCTTCTAGAGGAAAGACTATAGGGGGAATTGAACGCGCTTGAGGAAGCACGCTACTGTCTGTAGGGTAAGGCGGGGTTTTCAGAAAGTGTGGGCAAGGAGGGAAAAGGGGCAAAAAGAAAAACTAAAATCAACAACAGCCCAAAGCCAACGGTAGAGCGCGCTTAGGGGCCAGGGAAAAAGAAGAATTACCAAAAAAAAAGGGACATCGCCCGCGTGCTGGCGGAGAGAGTTGAATCCCTACATTGAGTGAAAGGGGGATAGAAGAGGATCTCAGGGGTCTAAAGGAAAGATGAAGGATCGACAGGTGTATAAAAAAAGTACAATTTTATTCGAGGACGAAAGAGAAGAGGAAAAACGGTAAGAAGAAAGGAGCCCTCTAGGACCAGATGCGCGACCAAAGTACACCACAAAAAAGAAAAATAGATCATCTGCGCGAAGGGCATTTTATCGACTTCACCACAGGAAGATGATAGAAAGAGGTGAAAAAGACGGAGGGGGAAAGGCATCGGCTTACAAAAGGGGTCGATCCAGTCTCGAGCTGTTTGCGGACGCTCTGTAGCAAAGACAATTCCTATCAAACTCTAATGTCAGTGAGGGGGTCACAGTGCGCAAAGACGAGCTGGGAAAAATCAGCGTCGTTGGAGTGTCAAGAACAAGACCCAATGCTCAATGCAAAGGGAAAGCAAAAAGGAGGGGGAGGGGACCCAAATGACAATGGTCCACTCGGAGGTGTCTTCAATTAAGTAAAAATGGAAAAAAAAGGCAACAGTGGAGCCGTGGAAGAAAAATAAGTTTCCATGGAACCCCGCCGAAAACTGCTATCAGTCAATTGGTGTGGGGGCAGAGGAAAGGAGAAAAGATTCAGCAAAAGAGGAAAACGCAGGAAGCGTTGTGTAAACATCAATCAGTAGGAAGAGAAGAGGGGGGGGTTATCACAAAAAAGGATTCCTCGAAATTCCTCCGAGAGGAAAGGGGGTCGTCTTCGACTGGAAAAAGGGGGGGGGAAATCCTCAGAAGGAAAGAAAGATAATAGCGCGGTGGCCGGAAAGTCCGAGTCCTAATTCTATTCAAGAAGCAAAAGGGAAAGGGGGTGTCAGGGGGGGAGACGAGAAGATCTCATCACAGGACGCAACTCTCAAAGAGGGGAGAAAAAGCAAGGCAGCTCGGAAAGGAAAAATGCTGGACATGAATTCTTGTATAAGAAGGACGGGGTGGGTCTAGGGAGAAGAAGGGATTACCTTCGTTACTTACATGGTGGAGACCCAGTTAGGGAAAAGAGAGGTGGTCCAAAAAACGCGCGGCGAAGAAAAGTATCCCGCACGGACAAAAGGGATCACTTCGAGAAGGGAGAGGCGGGAAGGAACGGCTTGCTCGAAAGGAAAGATAGGACGAACTTCAAAACGATACCAGGAAGACACTGACAGGCAAGGATATGGGCGCTCGCAACCTTCTGCAGCTGGAGGGGAAGACAGGCCGGAAGGGGGGAGCTCTGCAAGAGAAAAGAAACAAACAAAGCGCGACGGTAAACTGACTTGAATCGCATAGGGAGGGAGAGGAAGGGGGGGCTAATGAAAAGAAAGAAAAACCTGCCGGTACAAAGCCGGTAGGACGATGCTCTCGTAGGAAGAAAAACCAAAAAGAAAAGAATTGAGCAGCGTGAGAAAAGGTTCGAGCCGTACGGCAGATATTGCATAGTATCAACAACCACGAGGAAAAGAGCGAGAGGTCTTCAAGGATTGAAAAGGAAAAAAACGTCGATCACGCGGCGATATCTCAAAGTGGTATTTGGGGGTCGTGTTAAGAAAAAAGAAAGAACTCAGAACCTATGGACGGCGTGCAAGAAAAAGGCATTAGCGCCGGATGGAAGGAGATGAGAGGAAACAGCTTGAAGAGGAGGGGAACTGGTGAGGGGGGGGGGGACGAATAGCGCAGAGAAACAGACAACTGAATGGCGGCCAGAAACGAACAGAAGGTGGCCGAGCTTACAAATCCGCGGAAGGGACACTGACCCATGGGAAGTTGACGTGAAACTTTCCGATCATGTGATTTCAAGCCTCACCTTGTTCAAAGGAAGGATGAAAGTATTCGCGACTATCTTCAGTCACCGGCGGGATCTTGAGGCGAAGAAGGAATGGCAACACGCCGAAAGAAAAAACTTGTAAACCTCCGCGGTAAAAGTCCTAAAATTCAAACGCGACTAAGCAAAGAACGCTTCGGTTCGGGCGTGAGCAAAAACAGAATCCGAACGGGGAAAAAGAGAAAGTATCTCTCCAGCGCGGTAATTACCAGGGACTAGGACTCCAAACGAAAGGGAGGGGAGATGAGTAAATGATATGAGGCCTACCAACAACATCGACACTTCGCTGAGAAGATGGAATCGCCTTAAAAGAACGACGCAAAAGAAACCCAGCGAATTGGGGCATAGGGACCACTTCGGGATGGAGGAAGAAGGTGGGTCTAAGACAAGGCCGCCCCAATTCAGGACCTTACTCGGAGCCTTCAAGAGAAGGATATTTCGTGGGGAGACCAGATCCGAGTCATACACTCTTGACGGTTGCAAAAAAAGGAGGCAATCTACACAGCGGAAAAAAAGAGGCGTCACAATCGGTAGACTTCATAAAAATAAGTCAGTACTCTGAAAGGCGCGGAAGGTAATGGAACCTTGAAGCGGGGGGAGGGGAAAAAAAAAGTATAACGCAGGGGCTCAAGTTGAGACGAGCAAAAAATCCAATCGTTTGGAACCAAATGGGGGTCCAAAAACCGAAAAGAAGGGGAGGGAGAGGAAAAAAAAGTGGCCCATCGGGTCCGGGCCTTCGGACCTCACCGAAAGTCCCTCTCTTGTTCCACAGAAAGACCAGAAAATAACGAAAGGAAGAACTCCGATCAGGACTTTTCATCGGTCCAGAGGGACGCATACAACGAAAGAAGGTCTACCAATTGGGGGGGAAAAAAACTGGCGGCGATTTGAGCCTGCAGCATCTCGAATCGAGGACCGGGGGGAAGGAGGGAAGGAAAATTACAGTAAGCGCATATGATACATATGGTAAAAAAAGGCGGGAGACGCATCGTGGGAGGGAAGGGGGCCTTCAAAAAGGCAAGCTCGAGGGGATCACGAAAGCGGATAATCACTCTGAAGTTCAAAGAAAAACGGGGGAGAGATCGCAAATCTGTGGGAGGAGGAAAAGACGCAGCGCAGATACCAGGAAACCTCGACGAGGGAAAGGAGACTCGAATCCAAAAAGAAAAAGAATGACGCGGCGCTGTTAGGTCAGCCAGAATGAGGGGAGAACGACCGAGAGCGAGGACGAACCGGTGGAGGTGAGCGACGGGTGTGGATTTGGCAAGCAAGCAGAGTTGAAAAGAAACGAGGCCTGTTCGAAAACAATAGGACCCGAAACAGAAGGAGAAGCATAAAAAGTGGCAGGGGAAACTCTCAAAACATGCAAAGTAATATCGCTACGCGAGGAACGCTCTACAAAAATCAGAGAGGGGGGGACTAAGAAGGGGGGAGGGTGTAACTAAGCTTGAAGCAGTAACCCAGCGGACGGCAATGGCCAAGTGTCAAAAAAGCAAGTTCAATGCAAAGGCCAGCGAGGGAGCACGGCAGGTGGGGGGGCGGCGATGTGGATTTAATACATCCTCATCAAACTACATGTCGGAAAAAAAAGCAATTAGCTGGAGGAAAAAACAAAGTAATGAACAGGTGTGTGGAGGACTCGTAAGATAGGAGAAGTCGATGTCACTTCCAACATAGAGGAAAAAAAAGCCGTGAATCGCCGCTGAAAAGAGCAATCTCGCCAACTGGTCATCGTGACCATCATGACAGAAGCAAACAGTTCGGAAGGAAACAACACAGGACGAGGAGGGCAACAAGGGAGACTCAGGGACAAAGTCGGCATTGCCGCAAATAAACTTCTGTCCGGAGAAGGGGAAGGAAAGGAAAAATCAACAAGAACAGAACCCCAGCTTCCGCACGGTGGCCGTCTTGAAGCAGAGAAGGAAAGTCGACAGCATCCACCGGCCACCGTACGAGAAGGAGTTCTTCGTGCAACAATACAAGAAGGGAGAGAAGAACCGCTGATTCTCAAGCGACTCCTCGATCGGCGCGGCGGGGAAGGGAAGAATACACCGCCATCGAACGCTAACAAAAATTAAGCAAAGTTACCTGTCTGGAAGATAACAAAAAAACGAGAGGAGTGAAAAGGAAGGTGAAAAAGAACAAATGTCGCCGGCAGGGGGAAGAGAGGGGGCGGTTCGTTGGACTAAACGCCTAGAGGAAGGAGATAGGAGGCATCGGCCAGAGCAATTTCGGGGAGAGCCGCTCTGTACGGAAAAGAGCACTAATGCATCGAAAAAGGAACTGTGGCTGCGCTATCAAGTGCATTGAGGAGAGAAGAGCTGCAACGGAGATAAGGGGGGGGCGTGGCAACGGGCTGCGGCAGGACGGATACTGAAAAGAAAAAAAGGGGGGGATCTTCTCGAAAAAAAAAAGCTCCATAAGACCGCTTAAAAAAACATCCCTCCTCCTTAGGGAGGGCTGACTCAACGAAAGGGGGGAGGAGCTACGGGCTGTCCATCGACCACCAAAGTGCGCTATGAGGAGAGAGGGAGGGGAAGGAACTTGCAGAGTGAAAAGGGGGACGAAAGCGAATTCGAGAGCATGCCGCAAATCAACACACTTTGGGCCAGGAAAATGGGGGGGGGAAGGAAAAAAAAATCGAGTTCGTGTGAGGGGAGAGGAAGGGGGATTTATTATGGACGAACATTAAATCGCCTTTTCCGGGAAGGAAGAGAGGAATTTTCCCTGGAAAAGGTAGGGGGGGGCTGACACATCCGTGGGGACAGATTGACCTGCCGAGGGCTTGCGTGAGGGGGGGGAGGAAGAGAAAAGTCGAGGGAAAAAGAAAAAGAAACGGCTTTAACCAGCGGACAAAGGATTTGGTATCGCAAGAAGTAAAAAGGCTCTCAAGGACCGGCAGGCGACGGGTTTAACACCGTGGAAGAATGCCTGAAATGGAAAGAGAAGGATAGTGTCCGAGGGGTGAACGCCTTGTTGACCCAAAGGAAAAAGACATACGGCACCTGAAGAAAAACCCGCGCGCAAAAGCCACCGGTCAAACACTAAAACAAGGAAAGGGAGGAAAAATTAAACGGAAAAAGAAAAAATTCAGGCCCGCGGTCTGGAGGCGGGCCTGATCATCAAAAGGAAAAGGAGATCCGATGGAGCGAGCGGACTACAAGAGTTCGATCTCGACGTGTAGGAAAATAAAAATTTATTCGAAGGGAAAAAGAAAGGGGAGCGCACGAAGGGAGAAAGAACTACCGCTATGCACAAGATGGCTCGACAAAACCATCGGACCTCAATCTGCGCAAGGCAAAGGGAGCGAAGGAAAAGATGCTGAGAGACTAGAAGCTGGGCAGGCAAGGAAAAAGCAAGGACAGCTCTCTAATTTGGGGGGGGGGAAGAGAAAGAACGTAGCTGGGGAATTGAGGCAAAGGGGAAATGACAAAGGACTGGATCCCTCAAAGAATATGGCTTGATTGGGCAGGAAAAAAAAGTCGCAGGGAATAAAAAAAAAAAAAAGGGTGAGGGGTTCCCGAAGGCCGGGACCCAGAGTCTACAATGGCCAAAAGAGGGGGGGGAGAAAAAAGGGTCTGTTGTCGCTGGGGAAAAAATGAGGGTAACCAAACGCATTTCTGAAATTGAGGCTAAATTGAACCCCGAGAAAGCAGTGGCTACTTGGAAGAAAAGCATCAAGGGTCCATGCCCCGCCAGAGCAAAATAACCATATCAAGTCATTTTGGGAGAGATAGAAGGGAAAAAACAGGCAGGTGAAAAGATGGGAGAAGGGGGTCAGTTGGGTGAAACATCAGCATGAGGACGCGGAGCGGGGGATGAAAAAAAAAGTACAGAAGAAAAAGAGAAAAAGGAGGTATCTCTGAAAATTGGGGCGCGAGAATCTCAATGTTCTGAAAAAGAAGTACCGACAAGAAAAGACTATCGGGCGGTTGCCTGCGTCCCGGGCACAGGCCGCGAAAAAAAAAAAAGAGTGACTCAGGGGGGGAGATGGGGGAAGGGACCGGCAGATCAGCAAAAGAGTCACCTCAACTCCAGGGAAGGGGGGTCTATAGAAAAGGAACAGCGGGAAGAACGAGTTCCTATTCGAAATGAGGAGTGGCGAAAAACCGAACTTAGGGGGATGAGAAAAGAGGGCATGTAGGCAGGAGGGGAAAACAGGGGGAATTTGGCGTACAAGGAATCCACTTCTGTGGCAAGAAAAAAAAGGAATTATAAAAATGAAAGAAAGAGGAGGGTCGATGACGTGCTCAGGATGGCAGTACAACTTCGGGTCCGGAAAGGAAGAGACAAGAAACGGGAAAAGGGGAAAAAAAAATTCTAGGTGACGTCCGGCCCAGGGGACGCGCGCAACCTTGAAAGCCAAGGACTTTGCAGAAAAGAAAGGAATTCGCCTGCGCTATGAGAGTAAACACTCGCCTACTAAATCGGGGGATTGGGGGAAAAAGAAGGATAGAGGAAGAGAGAAGGAAATGGTCTTGCACCTGCCGGTCAAGGAGGACCGGGGAGGTCTAAAAACGGCGGGGAAAAGGGGGGAAAAAAAGACACCCGGGAAGAAGGAAGAAAAAGGGTAAAACGACCGATGGACGCCGTACGGGGCAAGGGGACAATGAGATCGCGACTAACAACAAAAAGGGAGGGAAAAATAAAGAGAGGGAAAGGAAGGGTCTTCCGTCGCAGAGATTCAAAAAACGCGATAAGCTTGCACAGTGGGTGCGGAGAGGGACCGCTATAAAGACAAACGAAAACGGATTGTACCGGCAGGTGGCAAACAAGAATGACCCTTCCGAGTCAAAGGGCGAGGAAGAAAGGGCATTTGATTCAATGAGAGAGGGTGTGCTGGGAAAGAGACGCAGAGGAGGACAGGAATGGTGAACAAAAGAAAGTTGGACCGAGAGAAAAGAAACGGCAAGTCAACGGTCCAATCGCCATGGGGGAGGTAAGTCTTTCGAGCAATGGGGAGGGGGAGTCTAAAAGAAGGGGGAACAGCCTGAGAACGTATCGAGTTCGGACAACCGGGGAGGCTCCTGAGGGGAGAAAAGCGTAGAGGGCCCACGGGGCCAAATTAAGGAGGTAACCAAAAGAAGAAGGGCAAAACGAAAAAAAAAACATAGCGCGCGAACAAAATCCGGCTTAGGCGAGCCAAGTCAAAAGGGGGGCCCAATAAAGGAGGAAATTCGTGCGAAAGAGGGAAATGACCCTGTCTCGCGGAAAACTAGAGGAGGGGGAAGAAAATAGACTCTGCGGAACACCAAAGAGAAAAAAAAAGAGCTCGAAGAGGGAAGTGGGTCGGCTGTGCGACAGGAACGTCCCCCTCGATAGGAGGTGCTGGGGAAATAGGGAAGGGGAGGGCACCTTTGCTACGCAAAGCCGCAAAATTTCCGGTAGACAGTCTAGGGGCCGGATAGAGGAGGACAGGTGTTGAAAAGATCACCAGAAAAGAGCGACCCGCGATGGGCAAAAAAAGAAGGACCGAAAAGTGGAAAAAAGAGGTGGAACAACGGTATAACATTCATAGAAAAAACAATATGAACTTGAGGGAAGCTGAGGGAGCTGGGAAGACCTTGATGATGGGTCTTCAAGGAGGACCAGGCAGGCAGCAGTCCATTATATCCCTGTGCAGAAAGCCACCGTGGGAAAACGTCCTTTGGGAAACGACCCCAATCATGGGTGTCTTGAAAAAAAGAGACAAGTGGATCAGATGGGTCAGGACCTGCTGCCACCTCCTAAATAGGATGGAGGCAAAGCGCCAAATGTCGGCACTGGAAGGAAATCGAAGTCGCTGATAAGAAGGGGTAATCTGTCAAAGAAAAAAAGAAGGGAGGAGAAGGGGGGAGCGCCATTTGTAGCACGTGCGGCGATTTTGCCGGAAGAAATTGACGAGAGAAGAGTACGAGGGGTGAATGAGATCAAAACATTTTATGAAAACTCAGCTTGATCAAAGGGGGGCCAGGGGGGGGGGAGAGGCATAGGGGAGAAGTAGCGGTCCTTCGCAAGAAAACGGGTGCCGCTCGAGCCCGAAGCGGGAGCGTTTAAAAAAGGAAAAGACACCGTCGTAGATCGAAATCTTGTAAAAAATACTTAAACACGTGTAGAGAAAAAAGTTAAATAGAAGGCGGGATGGAAACAGCCTCCTCCGCCCACGAGGGCGGAGGAACGCAGGACGTTCGGGGAAGACGAAAAGGAAGGGGGAAAAAACGGCGATCAACAGGAGTGAAGGAAACTGGTGTTGGTGGTGGACAAAGGAAGAAGTTTCCTTGCCAAGGGCAATTGAGGCAAACACTCGACAAGACGACAAGTCGCACCCAGCAAAAAAGGGGGAAAATTGTTCCAAAAAGAGAAACTGCAGGTATAGCAGAGAGCGAACGGCCTTCCAAGAAGGAAAAAAAGTCGGGAGCAAGGGGGGAAAAAGGGGGGTCAATCGGACTTCGAGAGTGTAAAAGACGGCCCGGCCGACAAATGGCCAATATTGGGAGAAAAAAGAAAAACAGGCCAGCCCTCTGTGGAGCCCAACGGCTGGGGACAGGAAAAAAGGAAGAGACTCAGAAAGAACGACACAAACACGCCAGGAAGAGAAATCTGGAGTCAAAAACATCCGGCCGAGGAAACCAAGTGTGTCAAAGAAAGTACACATGAAGGAGACGAATGGCTGCGGACATAGGAAGGTTCTCCTGAATAAACGGCGGGAAAAGCGGCAATCGAAAGGGGGAGGCCACTCTATACCACAGTGCAGCCGAACAAAAAGGTAGGAGAAACCCAAGCATTACAGGAGGAAGGAGAAAGGGAACTGGGCATTGATGCAGGGACGGATGCTTTCTCTTTAAGTCAGGGAGAACCTGAAAACGGAGGGGGAAGGGAAATAGTATCCGTACTTACCAAAAACCCACCCCGCCACAACAGGGAAAATAGCAGAACCGCGGCTCATCTGTACACATAATACGGTCATCCAGCAAAAGAAAACCGGTCAGGAGAAAAGGGAGGGCGTCGTAACTCAGATGAGGTCGCTCCGAAAAACGAGAAAAAACTATAGGGAAAGAAGAGGAAGGGGGGGGGGGCTCGAGCAGGCAGGATCAAAAAAAAAAAAAAATCTACCTAAACACAGAGGTATACGGGGAAGGAGGATGAAGATCACACAACAACAACTTATGAGGAAGAGACCCATGTCCAGTACAAAGGGGAATCGGCGAAGGGGAGGAATTGATCAGGAACCAATATCGGACCTATCAGGGAGGCGGTCGCGCAAGTAGGGGGACTTCTCTCCAGAGTAGGAGAAGGGGAAGGGGGCAAATAATTATCGACTACCTGTCCTGTTTATGCAGCCGCGTTCATTTGGATGCCAAAAAGGACCATGAAGAGAATTGGTGTACGTGGATCGGGCTGCAGGACCTGAAAGATCCTTCTACAAGAAAGCAAAGGGAAATACTGCGGAGAAATGAAGAAAAGAAAACCAAGGTACCTTCTTCGAAAACTCGCATCCCAACGAAGGGAGTGGATCTACTAATGGAAAGACGGCACTTCTTTCCAGAGGGGCCAGAAAAGAAAGTGAATAGGGACAGAGGGAGAATCGCTGAACTTCGAATAGTTTCACCAGCGGGGAAAACGTATGAGAAGAAGACCGCTAAAAACACACTGTTTCATCGCCGGGTTGGGGTAAAAGATCATCGGCGAGGGAAGGAAGGAGGTCTGAAGGAAAGGAGGGAAAAAAGCCGTTGAATCAAAAGTTGAGGCGAACCAGCGTAACTTGGGAAGAAAGGGAGAGTTGCATGAAAAAGAGTCAATCTTGAAGAGGAGGGTCGTCTGAAAGGGGAAGACTAATCTAGGAAATAATCACGGCGAGACGCTTGTAACAAGAGGGACGGTATTTGGGAAGGAAGGACGGAGCTAGCGCGTGAAAAGGAAATTCTCTTGTTTAACATTGAAAGAAGAGGGGGATTAGAACGCGGAAGGGGAGTCGGTGTCCGAGTGGTGCACAGGGCCCGTTAACAAAAAAAGAAGGCAAGCAAGAAAGAAAAACCCGTCGCAAAGCCACCGTAATAGAAGCAGAGGATCTCCGACCACAGGAAGGGAAGGAACAGCAAATCGAAGCGGAGACCTAGGGGCTTGCTGATTCGGCTTATACCGAAATCGAGGACTGTATAACGCGGAAACGACGGAGGGAGCGAAGAAGTTAGGAGAGGAAGGTTCAGAACCGTCCGTGATTCACGATGCAGGGAGCATCGGACGGACGATGTCTTCTAGTCCTCTAAAAGAATGAAAGGGCAAAGCCGAAATAAAGAGGGGATAAGAGAGACGACAGCAAAGTGTGATAGGAAAAACCGCGGAAACGAGCTGAAAAGAATCAGGGGTCACAAAGAGAGAGTACAATTGTTCGAGAACGGCTCTACGAGGTGATTGACGAAAGGAGGGTAACGAGACAAAGGAAGGAAACGCAAGTTTCATTCGGTTAGTTTCAAAAAATTGAGGACCAGTCGCGGAGGGGGATAAAAAGGGGTCATTTGGGAAGGGTCCGAAGAAACTTCCCCAGTAGTCGAAAAGGGAAAGAGGGTGAAAAAGAATGGAGGGGGGGATAGTTGGTGGGACCCAAAAGGGTCCAAACGCGGTGGGGTTAAATGCACTTGAACCTTCGAGAGAAAAAACGGCGCCGGAAGTGCGCC
>Ga0179593_1412534_pt1 | contig 11516 bp, 17 predicted proteins | sample CZODoug2_1_08_16_FD_185931 | JGI IMG/M metagenome (GOLD analysis project Ga0179593, IMG submission 185931) | Vadose zone soil fungal communities from Angelo Coast Range Reserve, California, USA - CZODoug2_1_08_16fungal (PacBio error correction) | ecosystem: Environmental > Terrestrial > Soil >...
GGGAACTTACGGGAGCGCATAACGCAATGTCGATTCAAGGGGGGAATCGAAAGTGACCAGCAACAGAACTTAAAGACTGAAATTCCACGAGAGTCCCCGGAGGTGGGTAGTCAAAAAAAAGCATAAAAAAAAAAAAAAACGTTGCGAACTTCCGGCGCAGCGGGCTTTCGATAAGGATCAAGTCCTACACGTACGAGAAATAGCTAGGGGGCTACAAAGAAGGAAAAATAGTCAGATGCGAAAAGAAAAACGGAGGCACTTCAATTCATGCAAAACGCTGAAAGAAAGCCGGGCGCTCGAAAATGGGTCTGCCAAGCGGGGAGTGCCTGGAAGGTCGAGGTAACAAAAGCGGCACACTTGGGGGGCGCGGGGCGCCGATGGTACGCGAAAAGCTCCTTCAAATTGGGAAAATAAAGAGCAGAAGAATCAACAACACAGTGAAGGGACCGAGAGGGGTGGCGCCAGGTAAAAACGGGTGCCTACTAGGAAGAGGGGGAACATGTGAGAATACGCCAGAAGAAAAGGCCGGTCAAAAAACGATGTGGTAAAAACGCAGGATTTTTGCTGTCCAACGGCTTGAAGGTGGACAGTCGCGGAAAAGTGGTCAGTAGGGGGACCAAACAGAGATAAGCGGGGAAAAAAGAGAGAGAGGAACGAATAAAAGGTTGAGTAATACGTGACGGACCCACCGAGCGGGGGGGGGGAGGTGCAAACGCAGAAATGAATTACTGTACATCCAAAAAGGCGTGCCGCCGATTGTACCCGACGCCGGAACCAAGGAAGAGGGAAGAAAAGTATCAGAATCGTCAGTTCGGGGTTCGTACAGGAGCGAAGCCTATCTTGGAAAAAAAAACCAACTTCCGCAAAGAAAGTTGGTAAGACAAAGTAGAGGGGCCTGAACCAAAATAAAGTGGCGCGCGTGGGAAAGGGAAAGTGAGATGCGCAGTTGAATTCGCCGGCACAAAAAAGACGGGGGGATCAAGCCCAACCTCCGACGGCCAAAAGTAGAAAAGGGGATTCTCAGAGAGCAAACAGGAAGGGAGGGAGCAACGGACCTCAAGAATCAGACCCCCAGGAGGAAGGCTTTCCGGGAAAAGGTCCGGAAAGTGGGCACTCGAGGGAGACCAGGCTTATTCCGAGATGAGCCGTTCAAGAAGAATCAGAAAAGGACAAAGTGTAGAGGTTACCTCCATCGGAATTCCAAAACTTCAGGAGACAGGAGGCATCAGCAGGCCGCAGGTGACTACCGGAAAGCGGCTCCTGGACTGACAACAGGAACGGCTAAATTCTCTTCGACCCCCTCCCCTCCGTAAAAAAACGCGGTCCGGCTTCTAGGGGAGGTATCGGGCGTTTGAACGCAATTTTGGGGGGGGAAGTGTTCAACCGGTGAGGGGAGGGCGTGGAAGAGGGAAAACACCATTTAGCCCTGGAATAAAAAGAAAATGGGCGAATTCTGAACTAAGCGAGGGAATGAGATGGGTCCAGGGACCTCGATAGTCTGAAAAAAGGGGAAGAAGGGGATACTGATTGTTTTTTTGCGAAGATACATATGGCTGGGTCCCAAGGGAAAAGAGGAGGAGCAAGGACAATCCTGGACGTACGAGGGGGACAGATGGAAATCTTGGAGAATATATAGAATATCCAAGGATGGGGGGAAAGCGCAGTTAAAGCTATCCAGGTTTTCCGGAGAAAATAAGGAAGTTATAGGGGACTTAGTCCAACTTTTATATGCTGAGGAAAAATGTACGACGTAAATCCAACCCGGAATAGATCCGGAATCCGGCGACGGACGACAATATAAAAGGCACCTTTTGGCGAAGATCAATCAACCCCTGGAAAAGCAGACGTGATTGCTTCAGCGTAGCAAGCAGGAGATGGGAATTCATGCTCCGTGTGGAGGAAGAAGAGAGTGGAGAGATTGAAAGTCGCTGATAAAAGAGAGAGCGACGCAAAATATGGCTCCCTGCGGGTCCAACTTCCTGATAAGGGGACATACATAAGTGAGAACACCAGAAAAAAAACACCGGGAACAAGCAGGAATGGCCAAAGTCAGGCAAAATAGGTCGTCATAACGTTTGATGCGGACCAGGAGAGGGGTGCAGGACACTGGTAGGGAGCTGCAAACTCATCAAGGAAATAGGTTCGCAAAACGAATCGTTTAGTGGAAGTCGGAGGAAGAGTCTTAAAGGCCGTCGGGGAAAAGAATCCGTGAAGCGAGCAGGGAGGGAGGGGTACGGACAGACGCCATGAGGGTGCCCGCCGGGGTGAGGGGACCGAGGAGAAAAATTGGTATCCAAGGATAGGGATTATCTAATGATTCAACAACAAGATGAGATGAGTGAGAAGAATCATACGGTCCCTGGGGTATGAGCCGACAAATTGGCGCTCGGAGTCAGAAGGGTGAAAGACTGGGGGCCGAAGGAATGTTGGATAAAAGGGCACTACGCTGAGCGATTGAAAAGGAGTTGAACAGAGGATCCTTGAATAAGATTTCCGTCATCTGAATTAAAAGGAGCGGAAGGCCGGGGGGGGAGAATAGGGTGATCTAAAAACTTTCAAAAAAGTCTGAACAGGATGAACAGATTCCAAGTCCTGGCACGCTCCGAAGGGAAGAGGAAAAGGCGCGGGGGCAGTGTTCCACGGTGGGAGTAGATTTATGGTCCAGTAAAGTTGGGAAACAAAACTGATATGTGCAAAGACGCGGAAGATGCGAAGAAGATAAATGCTTAGAGGGCATAACGTTCCACGTAAAAAAAAGCTTCATGCTTAAAAAAAAGCAAGACATGACTCGACTGCCAGGCTGGTATAAGAGGCAAGAAAGGGGGGGGACGCAAGATTCGCGGCAAAGTCACAGAAGGAGTCATTAATTATGCGCTTCTTGGGGGGAGGGGTAACGCCGCAAGGGGGCACAGATCAAAAAGGGAAAATCATGGAATGGGGAACGGCTGGGGGGAGATGGGGAACGGGGAAAAATTTTTTTTGAGAAAAAAAAAAAATTTTTCTTATGGATTCTCTTGCACGGGGTAGAAAAGGGGAATGCGAAACATAGGACAAATCTAAGCTTACAAGGTAGGTGGCGGAAAGTACAGGATTGTCAAGGCACCCGCGATGGGGAAAGGGAAAAAATGAAAACGTAGTGATCGTTCGAAAAAACAAGGGGTCACCTCTTAGCGGGCTGAAGTACGAAATCTCAAGTACGGTTTCACATAAAAAAGGAAGACCCTTAGACATTCAGTGGAGAGGAATAGGTTGTTTCACCGACTCGCTCAAGAAGACCAAACAACAAGAAGCAAAAATGGAAAAAAAAACTTCAAACGATTCCGGGTGGTCACGCCAAGGAAAGGGAACAAAAGAAGACGGAACGCGTAAGAGAGGGGCGGGGGTCGGAAAATTTTGAAAGGGGAGGTCCCATAAATGGGGGTCTGCGCGACACGGGGGGAATAGAGGGGAAAGTGGAAGGACAAAAATGCAAAGAAACAGGTGGGAATGGGGGACGCGATTCTGGAAGGGAAAGCAAGAAAAAAGGCTAAGGGGTCCTCGGGACGAGTACTAGTTCCAGGGCATTTAAGAAAAAGCAAGCCGGGGTGAAAAAGGATTAACTTTAAGTTGAATGGCAACGGCTTTTTGCAATTTTGTGGTATGGGGAAATATCGGAGAGAAAGAAGGATAGAAGTGTGGGGAATGGCTCGGAGAAACGAAACCTGGTGCCAAGGACACTTCGCCGGCAACGGAACCTCAAAACTGGTTCTGAAAAATTGGCAATGACTACGGGGGAAGGGGGAAAACTAAGCGGAAGGCCGGTGATTGGTGAAAGAATCGTTCAGGCAGAACCGAACCCGCGCAAATGAGATAAAAAATCATAAGCTGCTGGGGGATCTACGGCAGATTTGAGTCTGCGAACTAAAGGGTGGGGAGGAAAGTGGAATTGGGGGAAATGCTGATGAACGGATTTGTTTTTGACCGTTCAACTAAGGAAAAAAAATCCGGTTGGATAAAAAGGTGGGAAGAGGAGAGGACTGAAATGATTGAAAGTGGCGGGAGGGTGAGCGCAACTGAACTGGTGGGCGACGCAATGGAGGCCGCCATACTTCAAAAAAGGGAAGGTCAAAACGCTGTGAAACCTAGGGGGGGGGGGGACGGCAATTTTCTTCTGGCGGAAGTCGAACTTTTCACGAGGGCTCAAAAAAGAATCGGGCAAAAACTGGTAAGGGAAACAACGCGGAAAATTTCACTTGGAATAGTGGAGGTTTGAGAAACGGTGCCAAAAAAAATTTTACTCGCCGTTACGCGGGAAAAGAAAAGGAAAGCGACTAATCAACACACCCCGGGGTTGACGTAAATCACTGAAACTGCGAGACAACTTTGGCCATCAAGTGAAAGGGGGGGGACTGGACTAACGGAGGGTCTCCGGTAGGGTGCATAATTTGAGTGCCTAGAGGGGGCTCTTGCGCGGGAGATAATAAAGTAAGGAAGGTCGCGGTCAAAGTCACCGGAAATCGCTGTTCGGATGTCTCCTAGTTCAAATTGGGAGTTTCGAGGAACGCCGAGAGAGGCCGAAAAGGGGGAAGGTTGACTGAGTAACCTACTCGAATAAAAAACAGCTTGGGACTCCCATCACTCAGGAAAAGTTCTATGTCATTAGTGAGGAGGAAAGAAAAGGAAATCGACATGGAGGGGAGGGGAGCTGAAGGAACACTAGAGTCCAAAAAAACATTATGAGGAAGAAGAGATGGCGTGAGGAGTACTTCACTGCAATCACCGCAGGCGATTGAAAAGGCGGGGTAGAGAACTTCCAGTCACCAAAGTCTCCAAGTTTACTGCGAGTAGTAACCAGAATGGATTTTCTTAGCGTAAATGAATCAGCAGCAGAGTTACTTCAGGGGAGGCCGCTGGAGCGGGAAGAAGTATAAAAGGAAAAAAGGGTTCAGTAGCAACGGACTTAATCATAAGCAGGGGGATTTCCGGGGGACAGGCAAGAGAATTAACCAGTGAGCGGACCGGTCAAGCTGAAAAGGCAAAAGAGAGACGAACCTGCGGGAAAGGTGCGAAGGAAACAAGGGAAGTGGTGACAAGCTTTTACGGACTAGCGTAAGGGAAAAATTTTCCGGAAAAACAGGCGGGAACAGACTTTTACAGCGAGAGGGTAACTGGAACGGCCGGATCACGGCAAATGGGGGGCACCGTGAAAAACTGCTCAATTTCTCGTAAAAAGAAGTTACCGAGAGGGTGAGCCAGTTACAAAAGGGTGTTGAGGCCAGAGCGATGCCCTGTGCGAATGAAAGGACCAATTGACGGGAAAATGGTTTTGGACAAGACGTTGAGGAAACTGAGGAAAAAGGGGACAAGGTATTATTGTAAGGACCAGCAACCAGCGACAGGGCATAAACTAGGGAAGGTAGAATCCCCCCCGAATCGAAACAGAATCAAACGTATGGGTTGAAGGAACCGAACTTCGAGACCCCCACCATCGCGTGGAGTGAAAAAAAAAAAAGAAGTGCAACATTCTCCTCGCCAACCACGGAGAACAGAGGGGTTACTAAAAAATCCAAGCGGTGGCGATAGAAGAAAAACGCAGGGAGAAGAAAAAAGATCATTTCGGAGGTCTTCGGTCGTCAAGCGTCGTTAACGAGGAGAGGAGGACAACGGTAAAAAAAAAAAGTCCTGACCCAGGTCTAAGGGAATGGCCAGCTGCAGTCGCAGCGCCAAGTTTGGGGGGGATGAGAGGCGGGAAGGTGATAATCCGGGGACACCAATAAGGCGCCCCAGAGACCCAAAGAAAGTTATTGATCAGGGGGGAAAACGGGAACACAAAAGAAGACGACAGAGAGGCCCACTTCTCAAGAAATAAAGGCTTTCCGGAAAAATGCACCTGAAAGGAGTAACTCATTGAGAGAGACATGAGAAGGAAGAGATGCTAGGGGCGTTCCACTTCAAATTCCAGTCTTCAAAGGATAGAGTGAGGCAGAAGGGGAAAGAAAAACGCTCGCAGTATCGAAAATCCCAAACGGAAAAGAACCTGGAGTTCGCATGGCTCCCCCCAAAAAAGGATAGAGGAAAACCCGCCCTCCCGCGGACGCGGTTCACGTCTTGTTGGGAGGGGTTTGAACCCGAATATTGGACAGAAACTGGGGAACCGTTGAGAATTGAAGGAAAGACTGAAAAAAAAAAAGATGATCTCCCATTGGGGGAACACTCCTACTAAAGGAGGAAGGAGGATGAGGGTTGGTAACGGTCTATCTCTAGTAGAAGAGAAAAAGGGGGAAAAAGGGGGGGGGTTCAAAAGAAAGAGTCCGGGGAAAAACATGCAGGTCGGCCTGCTGGACGTTCTCAAACCAGGCGTGAGGGGGAGGAGGGGGAAAAAGCTATAACATAGAGGGCTAAAATTCAAAAATATATCCACGAAGCACAATTCAGTGTAGATTCTCACTACTGGTGGAAATTTTACTGTCGGACTGTCCTCCGTAGATCGACACAAAAGATGCGTGCCCAACGGCAGAGTGCTAGCGAAGATGAAACACAGCTTAAATAGAAAACAAGCCTTGGAAAACAAAGCCCACCTGAGGTCATCGGAAGAGAAGGGAAGATGCAGGCGCGATTGGTGGACGAATCGAAAAACAAGAGAGAGCGGGCTTACGCAGCACTGAAAAAAACGCCGCAAAACGGGCCAACTTCTAACCTGGCAAAAAGGAAGAGGCGAACACAAGGAAAAAAAACAAGATGCCTTGCCAAGAGTAGTAAAGACCAAATGGTGAATGAAGATCCGGGGGGGGTTCATTCTTGGGTCGAGCAATCTAGTAAAAAATCTGAAATAAGCGGGTCGAAAAAGCAAGAGAGACCTGTGGACTGACTATGAAACTCGAAGCCTTCTAAAAGTTCAGTAGGGGGAAAAATAGGGGGAAAGCGATGAGAGGTGGTGCCAATGTCTGCTAATTCCTAAACTCGGGAAGGAGGAGGAAAAACACGCGAAAAAGGGGTGGTCTAAGCCGCCTTTGAGGCAATAGAGAGCAGTAGGAAAGAGAGAAGAACGATACAATTCAAAAAGTCAACACAGGGGGGAGATATTGATTAGGAAGGCAAGGGCATAAGAATGTTAAAAGAAAACTTCACTAGGGAGTTAGAAGAATGTGGGGAGAGGATTAAAAAGGCAGATTACCTCTGCCCCATAAGAACCAGAACGAAGATAGGGAACGGTGGGATGAGAGCTTGCAGAGATGCCAGACAGGACTTCAGGGGAAAAAGGGGTCAATGAAAAAGAACTACCAAAAGACATCAAAAGCATCTGTCATTGTTCCGGGTGTGTGGGGAAAGAGTAAGTGGGCAAAAGGAGACAGAAAGGTGGGAACCGTAAGGAGGATTTGTGCGTCGCGTGTTATGAGGAGTTGCTGCGGCGATTAAGGAACGCTAAACGAAGGACCATTGAATTAAAGAAAAAAAAGAGGAGAAAACGAGGGGAGCTTGGGGTGGTTGTGTCCAAGGTGGGTGTTCCGAATTCAAAAGAAAGGGTCGCGGAGAGCGCAGGCCGGATTACAGGCGAAAAAATTCAGGTTTGTTGGGTGGTCGGAAGGGGCCGCCATTCTAACAATATCCAAGTGAGAAATCAAAAATGAAAGCACGTTTGTGAGAGTAGAACTGATTCAAACGTACCATGCGCGTGCCAATGTTGGAGCCCATAGAGATCAGAAGGGAACTAGAAAAAAGGGGAAATCATGCGTGGAGGAAAAAACGTCCAGGAAGGTCAGGACCCCCGAAGGCTGAAAAATTGGGGAGTGGAAAAAAAAACAAGGAATGGTCCGCTTTTCCTTTTGAAGTCGAATATAAGGAAAAGGGTTGAAAAAGAATCCTAAGCTCCGGTAGCAGAAGTAAAGGGATCCCATGGGCGAGTAAGAGGGGGTGGGGGAAGAAGAGGACTCTCGAAGCGTAAACAAAACCGGTGAAAAAAAAGAGTTCTCAACACTACAAAAAAACAATATACATGCCACAAAGAAGGACGCGTATCGCGAGGGGGCAGGGGTTTTTCGAATAATTAGAAGGGAGGCCATTGCGCGAGGGAAGGGGTAAGGGGAAAGGGGTCTACTTATAAGTAGACTGGGGAGAGGTTATTCGCAGCAAAAGGGGGGACTAGCCGGGTTAAATGGGGGACGAGATTACTGGAGATACCTCAAGCGCAAGACAAAGAATGTCTCGATCTAACGAGTACTACTTAAAAAGGAGGTGTTCCCTTAAAGCAAGCATAGTGAGGACTGGGAAAAAGGAAGGGGGAGCACGGGCCGGTAGGGGAGGTGGACGATGTGAACGATGATAGAATACACTTGGCTAACTGGTGTCCGGGGAGCTAGGATGATCCGGGAACCGGATAAAAAAGCTCATCTAAGGCATCAAAACTGCGAGGAGACGGGGAGTGGAGCCATGCGACTGGACAAGGCGCGGAAGCCACGGTGAATGCACAAGATAATGCGAATGAAAGAATGCAATACCGAAGAAAAAAGGGGGCGAATCAGAGAAGGATGGGTTGCGGGAAGCGCAAATCTGGGGGAGGAAATCAGGAGGATCCAAGGCTATTAATGGGGGAAAATTGATGCTTGTAACAAGGAAATGGTGGGGGGACCGGCGAAGGGAGAAAGACCAGAAAGTGAGATTCACATATCGAATCGGTACCTAAAAAGTGCGAGGGAGCGCAACTTTGAGGGCACCAGTGGAAAATACGTCACAAGCAGTGGGGGAAACAGCGGGAAAACCCATCGGGGTGAAGGCAAGGGACTATGTGCGTGCAGGGATTCACATTGGCACAAGAGGGAAGAGAGGGAAGCCAAAAACAATGTTGGGTATGGCGGGGAAAAAAAACCCGGGAGGGGTGTAGGGGTACGGCGAAGATGGGGGTGGATACGGGTGAAAAGGTGAAACACGGGCGCGGGCGCACATCGGCAGAGAGGGGGGAGCCCAGATACATTTGGAAAAAGGTAACTCTATCGAAAAGGAGTTGGAAAAAGAAGAATGGGGGGGGAATGGAGCGAAAAAGGGATCTCGTAGCGTTTGAGGCATTGAGGTTCCTAAGCGGGAGATGCTAGCGAATAATACGGGGACTCATTCTGAGGTGAAAAGACGGGTAAGGAAGGGCCAGAAGTGAAGAATGTTATCAGTTTATCGACGGAGCAATAGGGGGGAGCATTAATCTGGAGGGGGAAGGACAAAGAACAAAACAGCGGGTAAAGAGCAAACTGAGAAATGTCAGTGTGTGACCGACGAAACTCACAAGGAAACATGGCGGGGGGCGCTGAGGGCAGTGCATACCGGGAGAAAAAACAAATTATTGGGTATATGGCGATTCGATCTGGGCCGAGAAATAACCGCAAGGTCGAGTACTTGGCTGAGCCCGAACAAACAAACTTAAATCGAAAAATTTAAGTAATAAGAGGAAACCACTTTCGGTTTGGGCTCTCCGGCATTATCAAAGGTAAACTTACTGAGAAGGGGACCTACGGACGCTGTCAATTGAATCCTGCACGTCGCTATCGACCGAAGGAGAAATACAAAGAGACGGCGACGATTAGCTTCCGCAACAAAATAGACGCTCAACCGCACACGCATCTAAAAAATGAAAAAAAAAGGGTGGACCTCCAGCCAATGGGACAGGAAGGGAACAAGAGGTTTCATAGAGTCAGGAGCGAAAAAAAAATCCGGGGGGGTAGGATGCCCGATGGGGCCGATCCGCAAAGGTTTTGTTCCGGGGAAACGGCAAAAGTCAAAAAGTGACGTAAAAGAGGGGGTTGCGGAAAGTACAACAAGGGGGTGTTGCGGCCGATCGATCGTGCCAATAAGCAGAAAAAAGGGCACGGAAACGGGGCCAGAAAAGAAGGGTTTGCGCGGAATAGTCGGAGGAAAAGTTGAAGGAGACCCTCACACTCAGTACTCACCTCGAAATTATAAGGTCGATCGAGCGGAAAGAAGAAGGGAGGAACTTGAAAACAAAACGGGGAACCACGCGTGCAAACAACATTGCAACCATTACAGTAAGAAAAAAACCACGAGTAGCGGCCTTTTACTCCCTCGCCAAGAAAATTTTCAGCCGACCACGCAGCGGAATGAAGTGAAAGAAAACGCAGCGAGTGTCATTTCTTCGTATGCCCAGGGGGACGAGAGATCATATTGCACATCACCGTGCAGTCAGACAGCCGTTTTTCCTGCGTCAGCCTCTTGGGCAAAAGGCGAAAAAGAAGGAGACAGGTGCGATTTATCTCCGTGGCAACACGGACAGAATCGGCACAATAAACGACGCCACAAATAGAGCATGTTATGCTCGCGATCGGGACCATCCAGCAAATACCGACTTCGCACGCCTCAATAAAAAAACACAAGCAAGAAAGGAGGAAAGGCCCCTAGTACTGATCGAGCTGAAGGACTGAAGGACTTGAGTCCTAGAGTCCCATGAATTGATTGTGGCAGCATTGCTGAATGGGAACGACGTCCAGGATAGTCGCGACATGCGAAGACCACTGAATTCAGGAAGTAACCCATCAGGAGAATGAGATATCCCAAACTAAGCGATACGCGTGTCCGTAGGACTGGGGACAGGGGGACGGGGGGATGGTAGTGGTGTGACCAAGATTTTTCAGTGATGAGCGAAGGGAGAGAAAGTACTTACCACCACCATGGAGGAGCGAATAGTCTAATTCTGCGACGAGGCCTGAGGAGGAGGGTGAAACCAACTCGAGAACTTCAGTCAAATAAAGAGTAGATCGCCTTGTGGTTTGTCGTCAGACAAAAGACGAGACCAGCAAAAAATGGTCCGGGTCCAAGCACAAGGGAGGAACTGTCCTCGGGGTTACGGCCGGAAACCCTGTACGGAATTGGGAGGAGAGTTGAAAGGAGGAAAAAAAAGCATAAATGGGCCCACACTTCATGTCACGGAAAGTCATGGAAGAAAGCATCCAGTCCGAGCACGAAGGGGGTGGGGGGCTCATCGTTTTGAGATTGTGGAGCATGGCGGAACAGGACGAAGAAATCCACCAGCTGCAAACCTAACGGAAGAAGAGCCATGCAAAATTAGAACGCGGCAACCGGGAGATAAAACAAGAAGAAAAAAACGCCGCAATCGGCAGAGTATCCAGAAGAGAAAATTGAAGCAATGGCAGCAGCGGGGGAAGAATCGCGCAGGCAGAGGGGGGAGTCGTCAGCATCAAAGACGAAGAAATGAGGAAAAAGGAAGGGGGAAACGGGGTCAAGCGAAGGTGTAACCCAAAGAAGAGTCCTATGAACGTGCCTGGGGCGGAAAAAAAGAATCAGGAAAGGAACTGGGGACATGAATGAAGGGGAAATCGGTTCGAAGAAACAGGAAGAAAAAACGGATACGGTTACGCAAACACCTCAGGATCCATTTGTACTGACGAGGAAAAGCGAATCAAAGATCGGGGAAAAAAGGATTGAAAAGGGAATAGAGACAAGAGAGATGCGGCCGTAGGCGAACCAAGGAAGGATGGCCCGCGCGGCACAACGCAAGGGGTGTGTGCGAGTAGTAAGTT
>Ga0179593_1440958_pt1 | contig 11516 bp, 20 predicted proteins | sample CZODoug2_1_08_16_FD_185931 | JGI IMG/M metagenome (GOLD analysis project Ga0179593, IMG submission 185931) | Vadose zone soil fungal communities from Angelo Coast Range Reserve, California, USA - CZODoug2_1_08_16fungal (PacBio error correction) | ecosystem: Environmental > Terrestrial > Soil >...
ACCAAAAAACAAGGGGGCAACCCAGACCATGTCAGTTCTCAAAAGACACCGACTGCCTTAGATCACAACAAAAGCAACAAGACGTTGGGAAAGTGGTGAGGGGGACTGGTAGAGGGCCTAGAAAATGCAAACAAAAGAATGTAAAGACCGTCACAAAGGGAAAGTACGACAACTACCAGGACCTAACGAGGGAGTGGGGGAAAAAAAAAGCTTTAAGACGAATCAAACGAAAGAGAAAGACATCATGCGAAAAGAGGGGACTATTCAAACTCTAAACTCGTTATTAGTAAAAAAAGGAAAGTTCAGTGTAAGAAACCTTGTGGAGAAAATGCCGGACACCGGGCTCCAGTGGAAGATGCATTGAAAAAGTTAAAGGCCAGTGGGGGGGGGGGTGGGCTCAAAAGGAAAAAAACCTGTGAGTCACACAACGGTACTGGGGGGGGAGGAGGGGGAAAAAGAGCAGTAACCGACGGGGGGGGGTTTAGGGTAATTTATTACCAAAAGCCAGACAATGAACAGCAATTGGGGGGCTGTTAAGGGGGGCTGGTGGGGGGGGAAGGGGGGGGGGGCGCGGGTGGGGGAAGGGGGGTGGGGGGGGGGGGGTGGGGAAAGGGGGGGGGGAAGAGGGGTGCACAAGAAGGAGTTGAACGCCGAACGTGTGGGGCGGGGTTAGGGGGTGAAAAAAAAGATGGAGGTAATTGGAGCACTGGGTAATCACAGCAAAGGGATCGGGGGTGCGGAATGCAGCTTGTTGGGGGGTGAGAGGTCTGGAGTTGGGGTGGAGGTGGGGCGCAGGGGGCGGAGTGAAGTTTTGTTGGGGCACAGGAACCGTCTGGGGAGGTTAGAGCAGGAAGTGGGGCCGGGGTGGGGTCAACAGGTGACGCTAGAAAATGGGTGGCGCCATTTTTTGGTGGAAGAGATGGGGGGGGGGGGACGACTAGGGTGCAAAAAAAAAGGTGTTTTATTGGGGTGGACCGTGGCGCTAAGAGGGGAAGGCCCAGGGGGGAAGGGGAAAAGGTGGGGGGGCGTGGGTTCTGAGAGGGGCGAATGCGTAGGCGGATGGGGGGGGGGGGAGAGGGGGTGGGGAGGGGGGGTGGAATTCAACAGCGGGGGGTGTCGGGTTGCTGGCGTTGGGACTGTCGGGGGGGGGGGAAAAAAGGGGGGGAACAAGTTCACCAGTCCCTAGAGAGCTTCATGTGAGGAGAGGTCCAGTTGGCGAAAAAGCGCAGGGAGTGGTGGGAGGTTGTACCCGTTGATTGGTTGAAGAAGGGGGGCGGAAAAGCGGGATTACCGTGCCAGGGTTGGAAATGGGGCACTGGCGAAGAAGCAAAAAAAAGTTGGGGGAAGATAAAAAAAAAGGAGGGGATGGCAGTCTGGAATACCCGGTGTAAAGCCGCCAAAGGGGTTAACCGCAGACAGTAATCGGAAAAAACGGGGGGAAGGGGGGGCGGGAGGGGGAGAGGGGGGGGGGTCGCCCTCAAAAGGAGAGGGGGGGGAGGGGGGAGGACGGGAGAAGCTGTGACTATGCGCCGAGGGGACGGTGAGTCATGGCGCAAAAGAGGAAAACGTGATTGGGGGAAGTTCGAAACTCATAAGATCAATTCAGCAGTGCGTTAAGACGGGGCGCTATCCGGAAAAAAAATGGTGACCGCTAGGAAAGCCAAAACCAAGAACTAGCAGGAGCCTGTGCAATGCCACTGGGGATGGGAAGGAAGGCACAATAAACCCTGCATCAGTGGAGCGGTGTCGCGCTGGAGGGGATTAAATGTGGGAAGTGTGACCAGGTGGGTGACATAGAGAAAAGGGGGGTAAAGCGGAGGCGTCTCTATGCAGCCGCAATGACTCCAAAAAACTGGGGGAAAAAGATTAGGGTGAAGGCCACATGGGCAACGAGGTTGGCCAAAAAATTTCTCGTGCCCTTGTAAAAAAAAGCCCCGAAATACGTACATGAGTGGAACTTATAGGGCGGGAGGAATGTAAGGTGGGGGACAAAAACTCTGGGCAAGGGGGCGAAAAACGGGCATATTTTGAAACGGTGAAGTTGCACCCTGGAATGACTTGATACTGATGGCGGCCGTTGGAAAGGCTTGGCCGTGCAGATCGAACCGGAAAGGACCCTTGATGGGGGATCGATCTACGGAACGATGTCTTTCATTTAGCAAAAAAAACAAAAATCACCAGTGCATGCTTCAGGTAGATCGTTCATAGCCCAATCACCGAAAAGGGAAAACACAAAAACCGTGGGGCCGTGGACGGAGCAACAAAACGTGTACAGTAGAAGGACAACACGGGACGGGTGTTGGGTGTGGGGAAATAATATGGGTGTCCGTTAGAAAAAAAAAAAAGAAGGTGGCGAGAACGAAAAAGCAGGGGAGATGGGTATAACTTGAAGCGTGGGCAGATGAACAGCCGAGTGTGGGGGCGAAGGGTTGGTGGATGGGGCGAGGCAAAAAGGTATGCTGGGGAAACACGGGCGGCACACCAGACGAGAAAAAACTCCTTTGAGGAGAACTCCGGCCTGCGAAAAATTCGTCAGGTTTTTGTCGCAAGAGGATCAACAGCAAAAATCTGCGAAAAACCGCGTTGCAAATTGTGGAAAAATTGCGGTGCCGAGAAAATTGGTAGCAAGGGGTATGCTGGCCAGGGAGGGGGATGGGGGGGATTCTAAGTTGCAGAGGGGACCGACCGTGAGGGAGTGTCCGAGAAGGGGGGGGTCCTGGTCTGGAGAATAGAAGCGCTCGGGCAGACGAAACTGCGATTTGCAAAAAGAGATCAAACGGGAGGGGGGGGCGTAATTGGGTGGGGGGGGTGAGTTGATCGGGGTGGACCGTCGATGGGGAACAGTTGCGGGTTTTGAAAAAAAAGGGTTTTTCAGGAAAGAACGCACGGGAAGGGAACCGCGATTTAAAATGGAGAGTTTCTAAGGGGTCACGGTAAAAAAACGGGTAGAAAGGGGGGCTTTGCTGGGGAGAGGGTGAAAGGCGAACTAGAAACTAAAAAACAAGACATTCGAGGTGGAAAACGAGGCACTAAGAAAAAAGTGGGAAAAAAAACAAAGAGCGCACAGTGTGTCAAAAGCAGGGAACAAGAATCAAGTTTGCAGGGTCAGTTCGGAGAAAACGTTGAGGGAGAGGAGGGGGGGGACCGAGGGGCGCCAACGGGGGGGGAGGATGTTTGTAAGGGGGAAGTGTGTCTGGGTGATGGAGGCAGGTTGGAGGAAGGGGGTTTCGGGGGGGTCAAAAGCCAAAGCCAAGGAGTGGGGAAAAAGTGTGGAAGTATAGGGCGAAAAAAAGGAGTAAGAGGTCAAAAGAAAAGGAAGAGAAGCGAATCACGATGGGGAAATGGGGGATTTTCACCGGGACAGAGGTGGTTTTGTGCAAGCAGGTCCAGGCAAGGACCATGAGTCGAAGTCGGCGTGCAAAAAAAAAAAAAATGGTGAGGGTGTCAACAAAAAGGAGTCGAGCGAGGAATGGGGGTGTGGGTGGACAGTCGTGGGCAAAAGATCAAAGGGTGCGTCTGGGGACACGATGGGGGGAAAGGTAGAGTGAAGGAAATAGCCGTAGGGGGAGCAAAAAGTAGAGTTGTCCTTAGAGAATCAAAAGAAGACTGAGGGGGCCTGTCTAGGAACAACAAGGGTACATGTGTGGGGAGTGACACGCCGAGGGTGCCCCGGGGGACCTTGGGCGAGGGAAAGTGGCCAGGGTGGGTGGTGCGGGGTAGGGGGGAGGGTGGGGGGAGAAGGGGACAGAAAGTTCGAGCGCGCGGGGGACCGTGTGGGGAAAGGGGGGGGAGGAAACAACACAGGAGAGTCCAGACATGGTGGGGAAAAAGTGTGTTCTGGACTTATTTGGGGGGTAGGCAGGGGGAAAAAATAAACCCAAGCGAGGGGGCTTAGGTCATAAAATCGGTTGGACGCGAAAACACGCCAGGGATAAGAAAAGTTACCTGCGCCCGAGGGCTCGGCGCTGAAAGGCGAGCGGGACCATCTGGCTTGAACGATGCAGCCGGGGTCCAAGGGGTATAAACGTGGGTGAGTAAACAGTCCCGGGCGGAATGGGAGTATCGAGAAAGAAAGGAACTGCGTTGGAGTGGGAATGGGGGATGGCCCAGGTGTGGGGGGACCAAGGTGTGAACGAGACAGTGCGAGAAATGGGAATTTTAAAACGAGGGGAGATACGTGACATTGTGTTGTGGGTGTCATGGTAGTGTATACAGTGGCGGGGGGTGAAAAAAATTATAACGAAAACCCATGGGAGAAAACCGGCAGGCCGTCGAGGGTTTCCACCCCCCCCCGGTCGGGGGTGGCAAAGTTGGGGGCTGACAGGTACGGGGGGCGATTTTAATGGGGGCGAGGCTTCCGGCAGGACCGACAGCAGGTAAAAACGAGTCAGTGACTCAGTTGCAGTGGAAAGGGAGAGAACGCACCGTGGGTCAGGGAGGGGAAATCGGGAGCCAGGGCCCGGGTCGAAGGGAAAAAATGACCGTTATCCCAGATCGGACTGCATCGCAGTTGGGGAGCGAAGAAGGACGGAGACCCGAAAGGGAGTACGGGGGGGAGGATCAATCCATCACAAAGCCAAGTCACCCTGGGAAAAAAAGAAGAAGTTTGCTTGACGGAGAGAGGTCAGTGAGACGGGGTTTTCAGGGCGTGGGCTGATCAGAGAACTGGTGGGGGCGAAAAAGGCCGCACCGCGTCAAGTTGCGGGTAGACCATGGAGGGCGAGCGAGGTTGTGAAGGAGAAAAGGAAAGGGGGACCCGGTACTGCAAGCAAAAACAGACATCACTGGTCGTGCAAAAAGACGTGGGGCCCATCAAAAAAGGGGGGTTGTGGGGAAAGGGAGCAGTAGTCGCCCGTGGTGGGGGGAAGGCAGGCAGCACCGAACTCACAAAAAAAAAAACAAACAGAGGAAAATAGTAAAAGGAGAGTACGGTGCAATTGGCCAAAAGGGGAAGAAAAAAACTCCTACGTAGGGGCAACGACGGGCGAGGGGGGACAACAGCCGCAAGGGACCAATGGAAAGAAAGGGAATGGCGTGGGTTTGCCAGCAACGAAATGCTCATATCAGAACATCGCTGCACGGAAAACGTGGGAGAACAGGAGGCGGGACAAAGGCTGTCGGCCGAGTGCTCCCTGAAAACAAAGGCCAGCCGGAAGCCGGAGCACCACGCTAACAAAGTCCAAACGATAAGGCAAAAGAACGCGGTGGTGTTAAGGTGGGCCGTGCTGAACAAAACCTATCAAAAAACGCGGGAAAACAGTCGTACAGTGTGGTACAAAAATGCTGCGCCGAGGAACCAAAGGTGGTGGAAGAGTTACACGGGAAAGTGAAACATGCCATTCGACCTTCCAGCTGGCCAATTCAGCGAACGTGTGCGTGGTGGGTGGGGGGGGGGGGGGAGAGGTGGTGAAAGGGCAAAAAAATAACGCCAAACGCAAGGCGGGGTTTCAGGTTTACGCACTCAATGGAGGAGGCCGTGACGGAAAAGAAAAAGAAAAAAGCAGACACAAAGGTCGGAAGCCCAAAAACTGGTCCAAAATAAAAACTAAAGCAGCGGAGAGGGGCCTCTGCGTTATAATAGAAAGGTGAGAAAATGCTCCAGGAAGGGGCCAAAGGCCAGGTAGGAGGAAAGTGCACGTAGGAAAAAAAAGGGCGCGAGGAAAGTGGGGTGAAAATGGGTACCAGAGGGAGGGTGTAACAGACGTAGAGGAAAGTAAGACAACACAATTCAAAGGAGCAACAGACCAAGTACAGGAAATTAGGGAAAAACGGTACCGCGCGGCTAGAAAAATATACGGGGGGACTAACGACAATTGGGGTTATTCGCCGGGTTGGCGGGACAAGGCGCGAGGACTGGGCGAGACGGAAAGCGACCCCGAAGCGTGACAGTTGGAAAAGGACCAATGTGGAGTTGGTGCGCCCAGCATCTCAAAAGGCTCAAGAGGCGGGGGGGGCCTTGCCACTGCTGTCAGGACACACAAAAAGGGTACAATGAGGAATGAGAAGCCGCGGAGAGAAAAGGTCCAGGTAAAGTCGTCAAGGCCTTGAATGTAAGGGCAATGCGGAAAGACGACAAGAAAGAACGAAAAAATGAAAAAACAACGTAACAGTCGGAAACGGAGTTGATGAGAAGTACCCACAGTTGGCGTAACATGTAGGAGGCAAAGGGGAGCCGGGGATTCTTTACAGTACGAGGAGGGGGAAGGAGACCAAAGAACGTGACGTCCATCAGTGCGCTCATAGGTACGGGAGGAAACAGTGGGCAATGCGGGGTTCAATGCCACAGCGTCGGGGAAATAGAAAGCGTGGAAACTGAAAACCTGTCAACACCAGTCCCGGAAAGCCGACAGAATCGGGATCACCTAGAGAAAACGAAATGCGAAGAGGGAAACCTTCCTGTGCCGGTAATTGAATAACCGAGAAGAAAATGCAGTTCAAAAACCCGCAGAAAAGTCCACGAGGAAAAACTCAGAAGGGGGGGTCCGAAAGAAAAAGCGTCCGGAAACCAAAAACCGGGGGTGCAGGGTGATGTGGTTCGGCGTGCCAAGTCAAAATCGTGTGTTCGATGGGGACAGCTAGGGAAAGGGCAGGAAAGGGGAAAAACCCTCACCACCACAAACTCGAAGACAAAAACTGTATAAGAGTACGTCGGGGAAGCAAGAGACGTAAGAACCTTTCAAAAAAAAACCACACACCACATATTCCAAAGTTTGCCGGTCGCAATGACCCAAACTCAGGGAAGAGTGGGACGCGGACAAGAGGCTTCCTCTGGGAGGCAGCATGGGGTGTGATCAAAAACCTTGGCTTCAAGAGTCTGCGAAACGAATGGGGTGCATTATATCGCACCGAACAAAGGCGCTGTACGGACGGGGGTAGTCTGAACCCAAATTGAGACGCACAGGGGGGCTAAGCGCAAGGAAAAAAAGGAGGGCCCTGAAAGGTGCCAGGAAAAAGTCCCCTCAAAAACACTGCAAAGGTAAGAGGTAGCGGGGAAGAAAGAAAGGAACACAATTAGAGACGACAGACGCGTTGCGTGCAAAGACTGTGTGTAGGGAAGAATGCCCCATTCTTGAGTCTTCGAACCGACGCCACGGGCAAAATCGAAAAAAAAAAAGGGGGAGTGGAACTCGAAGTGGAATAAATTTCCATCCCCACGGAAAATGGGGGTCAAAGAAGTTGCGAAGGGCTGAGCAAGGAAAAAAAAAAAAACAGGAGAACCTGGTCCCGTCACCAGGGACGGGGCGGGGGAATCAAGAAAACAGGGGGGGGTCTGACCAGGCGGCATCCGCATGGTCGCGCAAAAGAGCCGTGGAAATCAGTAACACTTGGCCAAAAGGAGGGAATGGGGGCTGGGGATGGTAGGGGGGAAAAAAGAATTAAAGGCCAAGATCAAATGAGGGTGAAAGGAAGGTTGGGCTGCTACGCCACGGGGTGATAAAAGCCAGAATTTCGAAATTGTTTGGGGGAGGTTGTGGCCGCGACTGGCAGGGGGGGGGAAAGCGAGCGGATTAGAAAAAAGGGGCGGGTAGATGGTGACGTGATGGAAGCACGGGGGCGGGTGTTGTGTCCACAGGGGTGTCCAGGCCAAAAAAAAAGAAAGAAAAAAAAAAAAAAGTTTGGGTGTTGATGGGCGAGAAAACAGACTCCGTACCAATGGGGTCAGGGGGGGGAAAACATGAAGACTTGGGGAAAAATGTTTAATTCGCACCCAAGCAGGTGCATAGGAAAGAAAAATAGTCTGACGTCCCAAAAAAACCCAAGGGAAAAAGACCAAGCGGAGTAAGAAAAAAAGGAAAAAGGCAAGGTATCCCTACGTGTAAAAAAAAAAGGTGACGAGAGTTTCAGGAGGGGCGGACGAAGAGATTGGGGAAAAACAGGAGGTGCACCCACCTCGCCGAATGTACCAAAAGAATGGGTGTGGCCCTAGAATGGGGGGGGGCAAAAAAAAAAGCGGCACTTAAAAAAGGTTGTGGCCAAATGGGCCATTCCAGGGTTTTCACGGTGAGCGGCTCGCAAGAAGGGGACAAGAGGATGGAAACCGGGCCTTTCTATAATGGAGTTACAAAACTCAACAGGGAGACAGAACAAAATACCGAGAAAAGGCCGTTGGGTGCGGGGCAGGGGTTTAAGGGTGCAAGTCGGTCACCACGCGGGGAAGGACCCCCGGGCCCAGGGGGGGTTAGGATGCGCTCTCTCCGGCGGGAAAAGGTGAAGACGGTTTGGTCAGCAAAAAAAGGCTGTAGGGGAAGAAGAAGCAGACGCATTGTCGCTGGGGCAAAAAAAAAAAACTAGAGCAAGGTACGCAGAGAAAACACGAGGAGCGGGGTGAAAATGGGTGGCGTGTAAGTGGAAGTCGATCGGCCTGCCTAGCGTCTGTTTACGATGAAAGAAAAGCAGACGAAGCAGGAATGCACTGCAGTTCTGGAAAAAAAAAACGCGCTCGGTTCGCAAAAAAAGGAATGGGGGAAGAATCCAGGCAAGTAACACGGTGTGAAAAAAAAGGACAAACAACCTAAAGCATGAAAGGAAAAAAAACAGCGCCAAAAGAAAAAAGCGTCAGCTGCCCCGCCGGGGGAAAATTGAATTGACAGAGGGGGAAAAAGAAACAAGGGGGGCCAAGGAACCGCAGTTGAAAAAAGGGGGGAAAGCAAGGTAGGCATCCCAAGAAAAGGGTCCGGATTATGCAGCGGGAAAAAAAAAAAAAGGAAGAAACTCACGTAGTCCAGGAGGGGCCTCAAGGCAGTCAGGCGGGGAAGGAGGAGTGCAGTACACACCGATGAAAGAATCACTAGCTTAGTAAAACAAACAGGTATAAGTCACCGCGGGGGGAAAAAAAACTGCACGGGGTGAGGTCGCACGTTCGAAAAATCAGAGTTCATGGAGAGATAGTGGGAGGACAACAGTGATTCAAAAGTCTTTTTGGGGGGTAGTGGAAACCACAAGTCACGGATGGCGGAAAATGCCGAAAATCGAAGGGCGCTAATCTAAAAAAAAGGAGAAAGAGGGGAGCTAGGAAAAAAAAACCTCAGGTCCCATGGGGGGGGCCGGAGAATCGTAACAGGATATAACCCGAAGGGATTGGTGACTCGAAGGTAGTGAGACGAGAGGTCAGTCACAGGATGTCCTGGGGGGGATGCTGAACGAGAATGGACCGGGAATACGAGGTTGAGTAAAAAAAAGGGGTGGGGGGCGTCATCAGAAAAAGTCGAGTAGATGAAGAAAATTGATGTTTAAGGACACCACGAGGCGGGGTCGAGGAAAAAAGGTAGTTGGAAATTCAAATGACTGTGCTATGTCATGGGGTCGGTAAAAAATCGCGTGCAGTGCGAAACGAAACGGGTCAAAGGAAAAAGTATGTTTGTTTTCAACAGAAGGCAAATCAAATCGGAGGCATGGGGAAAGGGTGGAGAACAGGGGGCGGTTGTTTGGGAGAGCTAAGGTGAACCGAGAAAAACACACGTACAAAATCACAAAAAGCGTTCTTATGGGTGGGGAAATCAACAGGCCCGGGGGGGGTCGGGGAGCGGAGGACGATGGGGACGGGGAAAAAATTGGTGGGGTTTTATCTAGAAGGACAAGGCCAAAAAGGGGAGAGGGCGGAAGGGAACAACGTCGAACTCCCCTGGTCGCACAAAGGAAAGAAGGAAATGCAAAAAACAAAAGAGCCAAAAAAAGTGTCGTGGGGGAAACGAAGCACAAACACACATCCAACAGGACGCGTTGTGAGTGGGCTGTCGGGTTCTAGGACGGGGAGAACGGCAAAACAAAAAAGCGAACCGGTCAAATGACGCCACGACCAAGGGCTGCAGGGCACGGGGGGGGGGAAGTGGGGAACAAGCTGGGACAGGCGCAAAAAAGAAGCGGGCGGACCAGAAGCGGGGTAATGTCGAGCGTCAATCGATCAAACGGTGTGAGAAGAACGTGACAAAAAAACAGGGGAGGCGCCCCGTTGCAAGATCGGCGAAAAAGCGAGGGGGCAATTCCAAACAGGAAGAAGAGGTTCTCGAAGGAAAAAAAATTACAAAACGTCGAGGTAGAAAGAAAAAACCAGGAGGACGGAGGGCGGTAGTGGAAAAATCACGGGAACACAAATGAGGATGAGCCCCGGGGTTGCATTTGCGAAAGGGTGCTGGCCCCGCGCGTCCAGGGGAGGTAAGAATCCAAAAGCGTATAGACTTCAAATAAAAAAGGATCGCGAAAGCCAAGCGTTGAACCCGCTTATGCGCGGGTGGCTCAAGGAAGGGGAAGGCGGGCCGTCAAACTAAAATCAAAACACCAGCTGGGGGAGGGAACAGGGAACCGATAGTCTCGACACGCGCGGGTTTAGAGAGACATAATCGAACAGGCAGAAGGAAGAAAAAAAGGCCTTGGGGAAGATAAATAGCCTGGAGAAGGCAAAGGGGCCGGCCAAAGAAAAGACTAAAGCTGTCTTGGATCTGACGGTTAGGGGAAGTTAAACAAAGGGGTGAAAAAACCTGAGGGCCTGCTGTCGCGGACGGGGGGAGGAGTTGTAAAAGGGCCGATAAAGGAAAAGGTGTGGACGGGAAAATGGGCCCAAAAGATGCCGTGGAGAAAAAAGATTGTACTTGGGCGCGGACGGGGGGAGGCAGTTTCACATTGAAGAATACAAAAGGGTTTGAAAAGATCGGGCCAGCAACAACGCGGGCACTTCGTGCGGCGTGTGGGGGAAAAGAGAAGAGGGTCAGACGAAGTGACGAGGACAAGCGGGTAAAAGCAGTTATGCAACGTGACAAACACGGGACCCAATGGGGGGAAAAGATTGGCCGGGCACGCAAAGCAAAGATAAAGGCTGAGGAAAACCCTCTGGGGAGAAAAAAACATTTTCATAGGAAAAACAAGCAATGACAGGCGGGGGTGCGGTGTAAGGGAACCCGGGGGGAGGTGGGAGGTACCGGAAAAAAGGGGCGGGAAAAGAAGTAATAGTGAATGGGGACAGTTGTTAGGGCGCTCGTGCAGGAGAACAGCACCCGCCAAAGATTCCAACAGGACAAGACGCCATCAAAGCCAAATAAATCCTGGAGGGAAACGGCACCTAATTGCAAATGCGGGTCTGTCGGTGTGCGGGGGAGGGACACACACAAATCGGGAAAGGAAAAGGGCGGGGGACTGATTGCGGCATTGACGTGGGTTTTTCAAACGGTAAGCAACCGGAAAAGGTCCAAAGTACAAGTGGACGGGTCGGCTGTGAATTCGTCAGGCGTGGGAGGCGTCGCCGTTTGGGGGGGACAAGAGTGGCCTCAGAAAAAAAGCAGAAGGGCGCCGGGGCAGGGAGGGAGAAAATACAGGGAAAAGACCAAAATGGGGGATGCATTCCCGCCAAGAAAAGAAGAAGGGAGCAGGTGCTGAAACAGACTTGACGGGGTGTCTGGGGAGGCAAAACTGCGGGTCCGAGTAGAAAGGCGGTACAGGGTGAACAGGAACAAAAAACGAAAACAGGGGTGTATGGGGGGAAAAAAAAGGGGAGGAAAAAAGGAAGTGGTGGGAAAGGTTCACCT
>Ga0179593_1576585_pt1 | contig 11516 bp, 13 predicted proteins | sample CZODoug2_1_08_16_FD_185931 | JGI IMG/M metagenome (GOLD analysis project Ga0179593, IMG submission 185931) | Vadose zone soil fungal communities from Angelo Coast Range Reserve, California, USA - CZODoug2_1_08_16fungal (PacBio error correction) | ecosystem: Environmental > Terrestrial > Soil >...
CAGGGCGTCGGTGGAACGTGCGGGGAGGTAAAGGGGTCGCCTCACCGAAGAGAGGGGAGATTTTCTGAGAGGGGAAGACGTGACTGGGGGGAGGGAAAAACGGGATTGTTTCCGGAGAGACCGGACCAAAACAAGAAAAGGAAAAAAGGGCAAAAAAAGCGCCCCAAAAGGGGAAAAAAGGGGAGGAAGCCCGTCAAGATGGGAAAAAGGGGGAATTACCCCCGAGGAAAAGAAAAAAACGGCTCTGATAGAAAGAGAAAAAGGGAATGTGCTGTGACTGTCATGGAGGAAGTAAGGGCACCGTAAAAGAAAGGACCGCAGGCGGCACAGAGGGTAGTTGAAAAGAAAAGAAGGAGCATGGGAAAGTAAAAAAAGGACCTTCAAGGAGGGGGAAACCGGATGGGGGGAAAAGACCCACGCGTCGCGCCAAAAAAAAGAGGGAAAGGCAGGGACAGACGTTTAAGGGGGAGAAGTTCAAACTCGGGGAAAGGCGTTATTTAATCGTGACTTCAGGATGAAGAAAACCATATCGTTCCTGTCCGTGGAGCGGGAGACAGGGGCGGAAAAGAAACATAGGTAAATCTTGGGAAAAGAAAAAATCGGGAATGGGGGGGAAACCCTGATTTAATAGGGGGGGGAGCAGGGAAAGACTTACCGAAGGGGAAGGGAAGAAAAGTCCTCCTTCAATAGCAGAAAAAATTGTTCAGGGGAAAAGGAAAAATAGGGAAATGATGTCGAAAAGGGGAGAGCATCTCTCTTTACGAAAAAAAGAAGGGAAGACAAGGTTAACAAAGGGGGGAAAACTTCGGAACATTCGGAGGAGTAAATAGGGCAAGGAGGACGGAAAAAAGGAAGGAAAGTTCAAAAGGAAGCTCCCGAAAGGGAAAAAAAGGTTTGGGGACACAGACAAGGAGGGGACCTTGTTTACCGCACCAGAAGGGGCCAAAAGAATCGCTTGGATATAAAAAAAGGGGGCCAAAAAAAAAATCGACCGGGAAGAGAATTACTCCCCGAAGGAAAGGGGAAGGGAGAAAGGAAACAAACCTGCAGAGCGCCCCCTATCGAAGTGGGAGCGTGCAGTTGAGGACGCTCATGGAAAAGGAAGGTAAATCGGGAAAAAGGGGAGGGTAATGAGACCCTTTTTCCCTGTCGCCGAGACACGTGTAAGGGGGGAAAAGGGAGAAGCGTCTCGGAGGTCGAGAAGAAAGCTTCCTTTCCTCCAGCGTGGAAGAACATGTCCGCATAAGCCTGGCCCGAGGGGGACAAGGGGGGGAGACAATTGCAGAGAAGAGAAGAGGGAGTTATGCTTCATAGTAACTTTGCACAAGCTGGTGTCAGGGGAAAAGGAAAAATAAAAAAAAAGAGGGCTCCATTGAAAATGAAAGGGGAGTGTTATCTAGCCTGATCGGACTGCGGCCAGAAATACAACCTCCCATCCCAGAACGGAAAGGGAATTGGAGAGGGTCGAGAAGGAAGAGGAGAAAGCGCGGTTCAAGCGATCAAGAAGTCTCGAAGGGGGAGGAAGAGGAAAATTAGCGAGTAAGCTTTGAGAACTCTTATTCAACTGGATTGAGGAAGAAAACTCGTCTCTTCGGGGAAAGACAACGTCGGGGACGCGGTCTGGTTTTCCAGCCAAATTTGGTCCAGGGAGGAAGGAAGTCTTAAGACCCACTTCACGGTCGGAGGACCGACTATCTCGCCCCCAGATTCAAAAGACCGTAAGAAAGGGTACCGTAGCTACTTGAAAAGGGGAGAGAACGTGACCTCAGAAAAAAAACCTTTCCCAGATCGGCACTTCGAAGAGACGGCGTTGATTGGACGGGGTATCGTCAAAAGAGAACTGACGGCCGTAAGCAAAGGGGAGGGGCGATTTCAGCTGCTACAGGGGGGGATGAAGAACAGAGAAGCGGAAAAAGGAGGGGATAACTTATAAAACTAGAGGGTTACACATCCACCAAAAAGAGTAATGCCACAACATCGTCGACTTGAAGGATGGTCATTGGTGGGGGGACTCCATCTCGGTAGCGAGAATCACATGGGGGGTGCCAGGTTTGCAATAAGTCAGAGAAAAAAAGGGATTCCCTAGGGGGGAAGAAACCATTGTCAACACTGGCAATGGAGTAAGACTAAAAAAAAGGGGGAGGCACCTGAAACAACATAATCCAAAGCCAGACCGGCAAGAAACGGAACTCAACGAAACCTGACGAGATTAATGTTCCAGGGGGGGGGGGGGGGGGGGGGGGGGAAGGCCCTAAATTGATTCTTCTGGCCTTCAAAATCGATAAGGGGGGGGGGGTGGGTTGGGGGGGGTTACAGGGACATGCCAAAAGGGAATCTCCCCGCCTTTGAAACTTCTCAGGGGAGGAGAAGGGGGAATCGAGAAAACCCTCATAGAGAAAGGCAAGGCTTTGGTCGAATTCGAGAAAAAGTCCAAAGACGAGAAGGGAGGGAACCCCCGAATTTTCCCTGAGTCTCGACAAGGGAAAAAGAAGTCAGGATTAAGACTCAATCCCGGGCACAGTTCAATTGAGAAAAGAACCTGAACTAAAAAGTGCTTTGAGCATGGGGGTACGAGACAGAAAAGAATGGGGGGTAAAAGATCGGAAGGACAATAATTCCTTCAATGCAAATTCAAAATCTCTCTCAGAAGAGAAGGAGGGAGAGAATGTACATGTGCAAGAAGAGGCGGAGGGGACTTACAAAGCAGGGAAAGGTAGCTCGTTCATGGCCTCGTCAAGAAGAACCACCCCAAAGGTGAAGAAAGAAGCAATTCACTGCTCAGAAAGGGATTGCTCAAAGAACAAAATGAATAGGGAGAGGCATCCTGGAACTCTGGTGAACCGCGATGGAAAAAGGGCGTCATGTCTTTGGAAGGGTGGAAAAGCCTGAATACGAGAGGAGGCGGGGAAGCGAACTCAGGACTTTCGAGACCGGCCGGCGGGGATACCGTTGAAAAGGCATGAAAAGGGAACAGGTAACCCAAGAAGCGACGAGGAGACAAAAAAAGGTGCCGTCCAGAAGCATCTGACCCGGCCAAAACCCGAATCGTCAGTTTTAGGGGGGGAAGCAGGGAAGTAGAGGGATTCTGTTTAACGTCGCGTAAGAAGAAAAAGAAGTTGCTTAAAAAGCAAAAATTACCTCCATTGCAGGACAAGGGAAGAAAGAAAGAAAAGGGAAAGGGGTGAATACGGGCGGACGCATGAGGAACAAAACTGGCCCGGTAAGAGGGTCTCTCTCGCACTAAAATGGGGATACAAGGGAACCCAGGGCATCACGGGGATTCGGACGCTGTTGGGAAGGACAGTGACCAGAAGGGGAGAAATGTGTAATTCTACGCTCGCAAATCTTTGGGGCCATACTCGATAGTCCGAGGGGAGAGAACGGCAGGGGGAAAAAGGAAAAGACGTCTTAATCTTCGAGCAAGGAAGAATAGAAAAGGAAATCAACGCCGGCGGGCTATCTTTAAGGGGAGAGGGGGGGGGGACAGCGATCGGAGGACGTGAAGAAGAAAGCAACTATTTTTAAACACCCTTGCTACGGAAAAAACACCCATATAAAAGGAGCGCCGAATTGGTTTATGGGGGGGGAGATCTTCGGAACGATAAGAACATGAAGTTGCACCGAGGAGAAAAAGGAGCAGGGAGGAAAAAAGTCTCTGTCTGAAACCCATACCGCGAAAAGAAAAAAGAAAAAAAGAAAGCGAGTCCAGTTTTTCGGGGAAAAATAAAAGTGAATCCGAGCTACGAAGGAACGAAGAAAAAAAGGGCCCAGGGGACAAACAGAGATAGCTAGGGGGGGAAAAAGATCTCCAAGACCCTCGCTAACTAGGGACTGGGCTGGAGGTTGGGAAAATGCCCGCAAAAGAAAAAAACAAAAAACGAGGGAGTATTTGTTGCCCATATGAAAAAGTAAGAAAAGGAACTTACAAAAAAAAAAGTTTGAAGAATGTCAGCGCAATGTGATAAAAAGGGGAAGAGCCGCCCGGGGGAGTATTCGGCAGCCAAGGGGAAAAAAAAAAAAGGAAGTCCCTGCAAAGAAACTCCATAATATAAAAAGAGGTGGAAAGGTTATCTTGCATTTGGGGTACTCGGTCTCGTCTACAGAGGCTCGTACAGGGGGGACCGTCTCTCAACAATTGAATCGAATCCTAGTAAAAAAAACGGAAAAAAGGGCTCCAAAAAAGAAAAGAGGGGAATCTGGTTATAAACTAAGGCAGGCGGGTAATCCGGAATGAAAGGGGAAGGCCGACCAAGAAAGGGCAAATTGACATCGCGGGACCAAAAAGCGAAGAAGTTCGGAGGAAAAGGACGAAAAGAAAAGATCTGTACGGGAACCGGCCCGGTACAGATATAGCAAAAGTTGAGCAAAAAAATTTAGGCCGCCAAGGGGTGTCCCTGGAAAGGCGGTCCCGAAGTTCTCTCCCGATTCCGGAAGGGGGAAAAACGAGACAAAAGGATTTCGACGCTTCCCGGCGCGTCGAGTGAGGCCGGGAAATCAACAGAGGAGAAAAAAAAGGGGGGGTGAGTCTAAAAAAGAAGAAACTCTCGGCCGCCTAGGAAGAAAAGGGGGGAAGGGTTTAAGGAAAAAGAATTGCGATCGCAATCAAATGGCGCTCGCGGAGCGACGGAGAGGGGGGGAACGCAAAAAGATGATACCATGGGGCGATCCTCAGATGGGTGGGAAGGTCACAGCGAACACTACTGTCGGATGGGACTTCGGAGTTCTGGGGAGGGCCGAAAAAAAGCCAGGGAAACAGAAAAGTCACGCTAAATGAGGAAGGTAGCAACTTGAAGACATTCATTGAAAGGTGACCAAAGGGAAAAAACTGCAGTCCAAAAGCCACACCCAACTGATGGATGAGGCGCAGCGACAAAAGAACAGGAAAAACGTACTGTCGCCTCCCGTGCTGATCGTTCCTCTACGGAGGGGAGTCTACGGATTGGGTTAGTGGGAGGAAAAAGCCGAAAGGAAAAAAAAAAAGGTATGTTCGCTGTGAAGTAAACTTCACCGTCTAGGGGAGAAGTTTTTCTAAATTTTCAGGAGCAGTTTCGTAAGAAACTGAAGAAGACGTATCGAAAAGGTAAAAAAACAAAAGAAGAAACAAAAGGCGCGTCCTAGTTCTTCGGGGGGGAGTTGAAAAGAAAGGATCTTGAAGGGGAATATCGGTATGTCCCCGTCAAAGATACGAAGAGTGAGAAATGTGAATAAGGGGGAAAGAGGGATATGCAAGCGGGCTTGCCTAGAAGGGAAAAAAATCCCTAGCAAGAAAAAATACTGTGAGGCGAGAAGGCTGCTCTGTAAAGGAAGCCAGAATTCGTAAGAAAAAGGGAGGCGTCATATCCCATCTTGATTCGAGCATCGCCTTTGGGGAAAAAAACGAAAAAAAAATTGCCGGGCTAAAAAGGATTCCGGATTACCTAGAAAAAACGATTTGAGAACCAGAAAGGAAGGAGAAGGTTCGGACGAAAAAAATTGCATGAACTCAGGGGGGAGGGGGGGGGGCGGGAAGCCGCCGTACCGCACTGAGACGCTTGTGAGGGAGCAGAGAAAAGACATGCCAGAGAAAAGTAAATGGGGAGGCTAGGGGGGGAGTTTTATCCAGCAAGAAAAGGGCCCTCCGCGAGGGGAGGAAGAGGCAGAAAGGAGACTAGGACCGGCGTCTATCAGACGTTGCAAAAAAAAATTGAGGGAGGGGGAAGCTAATGTAAAGGACGTAGCATTTACCGAGAAAGGGCCAAAAAGGGGTTTATGATGAGATCGTACTGGGCGGGCCATACACCAAATCCCAGAAGGGGTTCAAGAGGGGGAGGGGGGGGGTCTTCGCGTGCAAAGAACTCTTTTCGTCCCATGGTCTCTCACTAGATACGGTTGATGGGGCAGTGGGGAAAAAAAATGACGAAAAAAAGGGAGGACACTGCCGGCCTTACAATCAAAGGAGGAAGGAGGGGAGAGAGCTGCGACCAGAGGATGATCGAGACAAGCTCTGTGCGAGAGACAGCCTTCGGGGAAAAAAGGGGTCGGATCTTGCGACTATAGTTAAAGTAAAGATGCAGAAGGAGGTTTTCTTTTTTCCGGGAAGGAAAGAGGGGAGGGCGGGGGACCTCCGATCGAGGAAATATAGGGACTTTTTAGGAAGGAAGGTGGCAGCGAGGGGACTGCTGTCGTACTCCTAGGTGGGGCTCCGAGGGGAAAGGGGGGGAGCCTAATCAATAAGGAGAAAAGAGGTGTCTTCCCAAAGATGGCTATCTTAAAAAAATGTACAAGTCAAAAAAAAAGATACCCGCTTCCAAAACAGCTTCGGAAGGTCGTGGAAGGGTTGCCCTTGATTCATTCCCGAGCGGTAGGAGCTCGAAGACTGAAAAAAAAAGGTTTGCAAAGAGTTCGATGAGCACAAGGTCATGCTGTCACCGGAGCGATGAGTCACAGGGGCAAAGGGGGATGCGGAAGGGAAAAGAAGTCCGGCTCTTAATATAAAAAATCATCCAGACAAAGACTTCTCTACTCAACGGGGCAGGGGAAGTTTGGAAAAGGGGGGGCTTTGTGGAAAAAAGGGGGAAGGGGAGGTCTTCTCACCGGCCCGTATGGGCTAGTGAAGGGGGAAAGGGTTAAGGGTTAAGTCTGCACAAAGAAAAAAAGGTAAATCCCAAAAAAGGAGCTAGAAAAGTTGTCAGATGAGCAAAAAAAACGGAAACCGAATAACTCGGTCTCTATGGGGGGAATTCAGAATTCCAAAGAAAAAAAAAAAAATCGTGCGTGTCCCCAGATTTAAACTCAAGAAAGACGAGAAATTTGGGCATGAAAAAATTAGGAAGGCGAATAAAGGGACTCCAGTCAACCAAAACCTGAATCGAACACCGTTGAGGGGTGATGCAGTTTGGATACGAGGGGAGAAGGGTTAACCCTGGGGAAAGAATCGACTTTAGGGCGCAAGATCAAATAAGAAGACTCAACAAAACCGGGGGGGTATTGGGCCCCCAACGTAAATTGCAAGGAAGAAAAGATTCTGTACGAGGCATTTACAAATGCCGTTCAACCGTGAAGGGGGGGACAAAGAATCACACGCAGGGGGAAAGGGGGGGGGTCTCTTTTAGGTTTGAGAGAGCATGAAAGAGAAAGAAAGGGGAGAGAAAAGGGATGCAAGGAGAAAAAAACTGAATAAGTAAAGTTTGCTGGAGCAAGCGTGAACGAAAAAAAGGAACTGGCTGTGGAGACGTTTTTCGAATAAAAAAGGAAATAGATGATAGGAAGAGGGGGCTCTTCTACGCACTGAAAAAAAGGGAATCCCCGAGGGGGGATCGCGCCGAAGAAGGGAAGGTGGCAAAAAGAACATTTAACCAAGAAAGAATCGGAAGGTGAGAAGAGAGGGGAAGAAAAGGAACCATCACCACTCACGAAACTGAAGGGAAAAAAAAAAAAAAAAAAACCCCCCCCACGGAAGGCGCGCATTCTTTTCTTGCAGGGAAAAAAAGTCGTTATCGCCAGAGGGTCAGGAAGATCCCTGGCTTCTCAAAAATGAAGCATTAAATCCAGTGGAAGGGGGGGTAATCTCTCCTGTGACAGCAAGGAAAGAAAAGGGGGACGGACGGGAAGAAAGAAAAAAAAAACCTGGAAAAGGAGTATAAGGAGTGACTCGCAAAAGGAGTGGGGGAGGGGCCTTGAAAGATAAAAAAACCTTCACTTCGAAGGGGGGGAAGGAACGGGAAAAAAGTTTCTCGGGGAAAGCGGAACTGGTTAAAGGTTTAAAAAAAAGGGGAGAGGGGACATCTAGGAAGGGAAATGGACGAAAAGGAGGGGGGAAGAAACAGTTCTCCGAAAGAGGACGCCACTCCTTATTAAGAAATGGAGGGGTGGCGGTATCCCAGAATAGACGAAAGAAAGCCATCACTCCGCCTCCTTTAGAAAAGGGAGGTCGATACTAAAAGGGGGAAAGCAGATAGGGGAAGATAAAAAAGCAATCCACGCCATTAAAAAAAAAGCTCGTATGAAAATCGTCAGAGGGTGGGATCCTGGTTGCAAAAAAATCCGCAACAGGGGGCGTTTAACAAAGCCGGAGCTGAGGAATCTGTCCAAAAATAGGGAGCCCAACCGACTCGCAACGGTTCAGGAAATGAATTGGAAGGAACGCAGAAAAGGGTTTTCTGTATGCAATCAGATCTGCCAGAAACGCGCTGGAGAGGATAGCCATGGGTAGTAGAAGGAAGAGATCGACCCCTCTACCAGAGCCTAAAAGAGGAGTTTCAGGGGAGGTGGCCCGCCAGGGAAAAGAAGAGATCCAAAACTCCTCAAACACATGGGGAAAGAAGGAGGAATTGGCTCGGTAAAGGAGAAGAAAAGAGGTAAATTCTAGAACTAAACCAGATGGCAGAAGGGGGAAGATAGACATGCCTGTCCCAGCTCGGGGGCTTAAAGAGGCTCGGAGGGCAAAAAAGGCTGTATCACTAAAGAAAACGAAAAATTAATGCATGGGGGGGGCGGTCCTCGTCGTACCGGTCTCTGGGGGGGGGGGAGCGGGGAACAAAAATATGATCTTCCCTCACGGAAGAATTCGATAGGAAAACCCGCGCTTAAAGAGAATCGGTCGGTTATAAAGTTGGTCCAGAGGGTAAGAAGAAGTAGCACGAAAAGAGGGGGTGGTCACCAAGTTCCATTCAAAACCAAAAGGCGAGATGCTTTCGCAAAAACGGACTAAAAGATAAAAGAAGTACTGGACGGGAACTCCGGGAAGGACAGAAAGGAAACGCTCACAACGTGAGCCTCCCTTGCGGATCGGGGAAGGGGGCATATCCATCTACGGACGGACACTCATGTGCAGCCAGTTCGCACAGAAGACGCTCTTTTAACCGTTACTAGAGGGGATATCCCAACGGAGGCACGAAGCGAAAAAAAAGGAGTCGCCCCAACGCAGCGCTCAAAGGAAAGAGCCTGGGAGGAAAGCCCTTTTTGAAGGACGGTGGGAAATTCAAAGGGGGATTTCTATCGGGGAAGGGACCAGACTACTCTGGCGACCATGCGAACTGAGAAAAAATAGGAGAAAGTTCCGACATGTGAAATGGGTCAGGGTGTCCGGAGCGAAACACACGGCCGAGGAATGGGGGGGGGGAGTGACGACAGAAAGAGGGCACTAAAATTCCCTAAAAGGCAATGAGAAGGAAGGAGGGAGAAACACTTTTGTAGCTCAGTCGAAAAGAGTAAGCCGTCAAAAAGGTCCCCATAGAGGACAAAAAACAAAAAGGGGGAAGTGAGGATGTACATAAAAGAGAGGGGCTGTCACAGCTGAACTGGGGGGAGTGCTATCGGAAGAAAGAAAGGGGAGGATAGCGTGACTTTTCGTGGCAGGAATGGGTTCGCGGAGGACCAGCCCGCAGGAAGATTCTCCGCCCTTATGTCAAGGAAAAGAAAAAAAAAAGGATTTCGGGAAAAGGAAAGGGAGGAGACTGTCCTGTAGGCTTTAGGGTCGAGAAAAGCAAGCGGAGAAAGCCCAGCGTAGGGGGGGAGGGGAAAGAAGGGCGAGAAGGGAAGTACCCAGAAAAGACGCGCGCGGACAAGAAGGGCTCGTTGCGTTTGCAAAAGAGGGGCTTTGCTATCGGCCGGAAAAGGAGCGGTCAAAGATCGACGAGCGGAGCGCAAAGGGGGAGAGTGGAGGGGAAGCGGAAGAAAAAAGGGACCGCTACGGCTGAGAATGAAAAGCGCAGATTCAAAAGAAAAAGGGGTTAGCTGAGAAAAAAGAACTCTGGACGGCATTTCCGAAATGAGGAGAAGATTCGTTTCAGGGGGAAAAAAAGAAAAAAGAAAAGCCATTTTGTGGAGGAAAGCAGCTGAGAAGGGGTGGGCGAGGTTACCACAAACGAAGGGAAAGAGTCCGAAGGCTCGCTGATACTGATAAAAGAATTTGAGATCCTGAGCAAGAAACTATCGCATTGTGAGTATAGGGAAGGGAGAAATCATGGGAAAGAGTAAGCCCAGTCCGAAAGGAGGGGGCACGGGGTCGCCGAGACCGATTTACAAAGCAGAAATAACAGGGGGGAAAGACGGAAGAGGGATTGATCCAGCAGGGGAGGAAGGCTTCTCCTAAGCATGCAGGGAAGGAAAGGGGCGGTTTCTATCGGGAGGAACTGCCCCTCGGTGAGAGGAAAAGGGTGAACTTTGTTTCTTATGATTGACAGCACAAAAAACCAAGAGAGTTTAGAGGGGGAGAGGGAAAAAGTGCTGGGCCATGTACAACCTCAAAAAAGGGGGGTTGAAAGGGATTAAAGGAGTCGTTCGCGGTGGTAAGAATAAGCTCTCTCTGTCCTGTACATGCATCGAGGAGGTTGCGGAGGAGAGTCAACTGGATTGCAAAAAAAAAATGTCTCTTAGGTCGTGTAATGAAACTGGCTAGCGCTTCGAACAAGGGAGCTTCCCGGATAAGGGGGAGAAAAGCTTCAGCCTCGGGAGACAATGGTCGGAAGAGGAAAAATCGCTGAAAGAAGGGACATACATCGTCCGAGACAGCCATACGCCGAGGGGGGGGGGATGGAAAATAGGGGGAAAGGGGAGGGGGGAAAACCGTCCCCTCCGATCGCTTGCAAAGGTAGACACGTTACGATAGTAGGAATTTGACGGGAAAAAAAGAAGGAGTCTTTATCCTGACAGGCAGATTAATAACGGGGAAGAAAACTGCGCACCTTGTTTCTTCAGAACGAGAAAGCGGAAGCGCCGTAGTGAGACGGAGACACCTGTACCAGGACAAAAAAATGGACACGATCACCCGCCCTTACCTGAAATAAGGTCGTGGACGATCTGGGGAAAGGGGAAAAAACATGTTTTCCCTAAAGAGAGGTAGGGCGAGAAAAGAAGGAAGAGCGGAAAAGGGCCAGGTTGAATAAAGAAAAAAACGTCCGGCAAGGGAGAAGAAAAAAAGAGATCTCCCTTGGCAACATTGGGCGGAACTTCTTTTCAGGAAGGAAGCCAGCCTGACCAGGAGATGAGCGATCCGAAACGAAAGAAAGCCAGGGAAAAAACGCAACGAAAACCTAAAAGGAAGGGGGGGCAGTCCATGATGGTGGCGGGGGGGGAAGAGAAAGGGAGGTGCGGGGATTCCGGATCGAAGACCTCTGGGTTCCCTGCTTTGACACAAAAAAAACCGCCGGGAACGAAAAACCCCCACCCCCAGCCAAAACACCCCCCCCACCCAAACAACCCCCCAACACGACACCCAAAACCAAAAACCCCCCCCTCTGAACTGATAAAGAAGATTAGTAGCCGAGAACGGGAGAAAAAAGAGAAGAGGTATTCAGGTCTGTTGTCAACTGACAAAAAGGGGAAAACTGAAGAAGGCGGTCACAAAGGGGGCCCTTATTCGACCTCCCAGAAAGAAGGGAAGTAAAGTGGGCAAACTTACGACAATCAAAGGAGCAGGTTCATTGAGAAGAATCCAAAACCTTGCTGTGATTCATGGGGGGACGAGTACATTAACTATCTACCGGGAAAGGGCCGGGGGGAAAAGATAAATCAGGCATTCAAGTAAAGGAGAAAGG
>Ga0179593_1633617_pt1 | contig 11516 bp, 11 predicted proteins | sample CZODoug2_1_08_16_FD_185931 | JGI IMG/M metagenome (GOLD analysis project Ga0179593, IMG submission 185931) | Vadose zone soil fungal communities from Angelo Coast Range Reserve, California, USA - CZODoug2_1_08_16fungal (PacBio error correction) | ecosystem: Environmental > Terrestrial > Soil >...
CTATAACTCCTCCTGGAAGGGGGTGACTCTCTATCTCCTGCAAGAGGGAAGGGGCTGCTGAAACCCTAAGAAGGGTGATGCATAGCCCTCTTGCGGGAGAGAGCGAAAAGGATTTCTTAGTAAAAGGGAAAAAAACGCTCTCTGTTTTTTACTCTATAGGGACTAGCGCGGAAAAGAAGGAGCTCGAGCTGTCATGGATACTCCTTTTTCTCTATCAGAATTTCAACCCTCTACAATCGGAGAAGAGTGAAGAAAGAGCGACGCCTTACAGTCTTCTCGCCCAGAGAAGGGAAGGGACTGTTTCTTCTCTTCGCTTAAAGAGACGCCGAGACCGTTCGTTTGTCCGGGAAGAGGGGGGGGGAGGAAGAGACCGTGTTTTCGGCGCGAGGGAAGACCACGTGGCCTTGAATGGAGGGGAAGCTCTCCACTCTTCCTCGCAGGGAAAAAGAAGGCTCTTCTTGTTCCCCTCAGAAGATCGAGCGTGTCGCGCCGAAGACAAACTGAGGGGGAGGGAAGGCTTTCACATCCTCGAGCGGGGGTAGGGGGGAGAATCGTGCATCTTGCGACGAAGAAGGGTGGAATTTTAACATCTATTGTACGAGGAGAAGATCCACAAGGAAAACTTCGGCGGAAAGGAAAAAACCGGACACATCAATCCTCTCTATGATGATCCGTGAAAGATGAGAGCAGGAGGAAAGTATTAGGAGAGAAGGCGGTCGCACCGATCTGGAGGGGGGGGGAAGGAAGATCTCCTTCTTCGTTCTAAAAGAATCGGCACGGATTATCTTTGAACTCGGACTTCGAGAGTGGACGGAGAAAAGGGGAAAAGGGGGGAGGGTCTTCAATCACTGCCTACCCGAATATATGACGCAAACAGGGCCGCCCCTCGGAAAGGAGAGGAGAATACTTCGCTTTCGAAAAACGCCTACCTTAACTTACCGGAAAAAAAATCAATACGCAATTATCGCACGGGAAGAAGGGAAAGCTCCGCCACCGGTAGGGGGAACGAACTCTTCACTACGTGAGGAGAATTATTGCAAAGAAGGGTCTGAAGGAAGGGAGGGGGAACATCTTACAAATTTTATAGTTATATTCTGAGAAGAAAAACTTGTCACCGCCTCAAGAAGGAAAGAAGGGAACTCCTTTCTAAAAGAGCTCTTATCGTTCGCGAAATGTGAAATCAGAGAAGACGAATTTTCCAAAAGAGAGGGAAGGAAGGGAAAGGTATCCTTTATAGGGAGAAGCAGAGGGAGGCGGTCGTCTCAAATCTATGTTAAAGGGAGAGAGCTACAGGAAAGCATCTCTGGGCCGAGGGAGGGAAGGGGAAAATTCACAAGTCCCTCTCCAGGAAACATCAAAGGCTGCTCCAATGAGAGGGACCGGATCGTTCTACCGGAGAGAAGGGAAACCATCTTTCCGGTTCGGAAAAGGTTGGTCTCCGAGGTTCGCGGAAAGAGTGCGGCGGAAAGCACGTCGTGGGAGGAGGAGAAGGCGTTCAAGAGGAATCCACTGGGGGGTCTTAAAAGGGGGGGGAAATGTCCCGTCTATTGAAGAAGGAAGGGCCTTCTAATAACAAAGTACCTACAGAGGCCTACATAGGGGAGAATAGACACTTTTCCATCCCACCCCGGAGGATCTTTCTTCTAAGAGGGGGTGTCGTAGCGCCTTAACCCTAAGACGGGAGGGAGGGGAGAAAAATGGATTTCTCATCTCTCTACCCCGGGAGATGTATCAAAGAGGGCTCGAGCTTGACAGGGGGGGGTAGGGCTCTCCTATCGGGGGGGGAGCGTAGAGGCGAAGGAGTCTAAGGAATTGGGGGGTGAGTCTCCTAGACCTCTTGGAGGCTTTTTAAGAGATCTCCTCTCCGAAAGGGAGTCGTCTAAATACGAATCCTTTTTTTTCCAACGGAGAACGATATCATTAAGAAAAGCGTCCTTGAGGGGGAGCTAATCTCTTTGAGAGTTTCTCTTATATCTAGCTAAGGAAGGAATATTGGAGGAAGGAATCCATTCGAATTCCTTCTTTGTTGGAGGGGAGGAGTAGTATTCCTCATAGGAGGAGGAAATATATAAGATGAAACTCAACTTTAGTCTTAGAAAGGGGGAGGGAATTCCCCCCCTGAGGGAGAAGCCTCCGCGCTCGCTCGTCCAGAGAAAGGTGACGAGAGAAAAGAGTTCGAGGAGCAGATAAAAAGGGGGGTCTTCTCGAAGGCAAGGGGGGACACCCCACGGAGGAAGGGAGAGAAGAAGGAGCCGACGTAGGTGATCTCGGCGGAGGAGAAACAGATGCTCTCAAGCTCGTCTTCCGAAAACCTCACCAGAAGAGAGATCGTCTTACGTCTACGACGAAAAAAAAAAACGCTATCTAGGGCTAGCACCTTCATCTCGAAGAATCCGTTGCAGAAGCAGCCCGGGGGGGGGGAGAAAATCCAATTTCTAAGCCTCTTCTTCTGGGGGGTCAGTCGCTCGAACGAAAAGAAAGGGGGGGGGGAAGCTCTTCATACTCATCTTTTTTCGGGCTGGGGGAAGGGATAGGGGGGGAAAAGGATGTCTGCTTCTCGGTAGGGAAGGGAAGGGAAGGGAATTCCCTCCTCCTTAACCGGGCCATTTAATGCTTTTAAAAAAAAAGTGGGGTAGGGGGAAAAAGGCGTGACGTCACGGGAGAGAAAAGACCCCTAGTCGCTCCCTCCAATATCCGCGGAACCAGCATACCAAGGCCTAGCATGCCGAAAAAGGAGTCTGACCAATTCAATGGGAGCACCTATCCTTTCACAAGGGGCAGGGCAGAGAGGGAGAGTACGCGATGTGAAGGGAAGAGGGAGTTCATCTCGAAGCCCTATATTCTTTCAGGGGCATGAAAGAGGTCGTACATGGAAAGGAAAGATCCTCCTTAGGGATGATACTTCTCAAAGGAGACGGAGGAGAGGACGACCTCTCGGGAAAAGAGGGGGGAGAGGATTCCGTAACGAGCCTATCATCAGAAAGAAGGAAAGGGGAGACCCTTCTCTGAACATGGAAGGGAGGGGCCATTGTGAGGAGAAAGTCCTCTCACCCATTTGGAAAAGGTAAGACACAGAAAGGGAAGACGCCGAGTGGGCCATCATGAAGCAAGAAAAGGCGCTTCTTACCGACCTTTGGAAAGGGGAACGTCATTGCGGAACGGTCTAGAAGTGAGTTCCAGGAAAGAGGAGATGGCAACGGCCGGGAGGAGGAGGAGGAGGAATTCTTCTCCCTCGTTGGGGGAAGAAGGTTTCAGATCCTGCTGGTCGGGAGAAGTAAAACGAGAAAGAATGGACGGCCCCCCTGAGAAGAAAAGAGAGAAGGAGCCTCCGTTTTCCGCGTTTTATGGGGCGACGCCGACTAGCGCTGATCAAGGAAGAGCGGAAAATACCGGGAGGGGGGCGAGCCTTGCTCGCCTAGAGAAAGAGAGGAAGACCTCTATCGGATGATGGAGGGGGGAGCAGTCTTACGCCTCCTTGGCGGGTGGGGGGAAGAGGAGATATAGGGGGAGAGATGTCCACTCCACCGATCTGCTGAAAAGAAGAGGAGAAAAAAAAAAGGGGGGTGAACTTCACGCTCTAGGAATACGGGGACCGCCTTTTTTTCTGAGGCGGAGGGGAGGAACTATCTGAGGGAAGGGAGGGGGAACACTACGTCCTTTTCGGGATGAAGGAAAAAGAGAAAGGGGGGGCATCTCTCTCCAATTACAAGGAAAAAGGAGAAACTCTTGCATCTCTCCTAAACAGGGTAGGATAGATCATGGAGGGGAAGTGACAACCTAACTGCGAGGGGAGGAGAGGGGGAGAACACTTATTCTTCCTCAAGGGGTCTCTTCCTACTGCAGGAGGATTGACTACCCTCTATAAGAAGAGTAGGCGTGTGTAATATCTCAGAAAAGAAGGAGGGGGGAAAGATTCCTTTACTCTCGTCGAAGGTCGCTTCCCACTCCTCTCTCTGTTATGAAGGAAGCAACTTGAGAAAGAGATAGCAAAAAACACCAACTTATTATGAGGAAAGAGGAGAAGGAAAATGAGAGAAAGAGGATCACTCTCTCTTCTTGGGGGAAATTAGATTCTCGAGGAGAACACACTCATCTCATTCGAGACAGGGGGAGAGGACTTAAGGATACTAATTCGATATCTTTCTTCTGCGAAAGAACTGACATATTCTCGAACGCTCATATACACTGCGAAGGAGGAGCTTCTCTTCTCGCGCAAAAAAGTGGTGGAAAGGTCAAAGGGGGGGCTCGCGACCGTGGTTTCTTCGCGAGGAGAAGAAAAGGGCAGAGAAGAACACTTTCATTGGACGGGGGGGAAAATCGTCTCGGCCTTACTTACCGAGGGAAAAAGGGATAGTCGGTTCCCCTCGCCGAGAAGAGAGAGAAGAAGGACCTCACCAACACTTCGGTCGAAAAAAAATTTCTCCTCGGAGGGTGTATTCACATCGTCTCGGCTACAGGGGGGGGGAAGCCTATCTTTTATTTGAAAGAGAGCTTCTCTTCACCAAAGGGGGGGAAAGCGGCGTCCCGGGGGGGAAAAAAAACCAGCGCCTCCTCTCCATCTATGGGGCAAGCTTAATCGACGAAGCTAGGCAGAGAAGGCGCGCAAACAGAAGGGGGTTAGGGGGGGAGAGATTCCTATCAGCTCTCCTGTCTGCGTCAGGGGGAAAAAAACCTTCTCCCACTGAGGAGGATGGAAAGAGTACTGCTTGGAGGAGAAGAAGTAAAAGACTGGCGGAGGAGAAGAAACGACCTCAATCTTCCACCGTCCAGAAGCGTCGGAAAAGGGATTCGCTCACGAACGAAGAAAAAAGAGCCATCTACTATCAAGAAAAAGGACGCCATGACGGTCCACCGCCATACGCACGGGAGGGAACAATCGAACTGAAAAAAAGGTCTCATGATGGCCCCGAGTTCATGTGTCGTAAGAGGTACAAAGGGGGGAGGGGAAAGGGAGGAGGGGAAAAGTGCCTAACGAAAAATCGTCAGAATAAGGTAGCTAACCCGGAGAGCGATTTATCGGGAAGAAGAAAGGAAAATCAGCTCCTCCTATTGATTCTCTCCTTAGTCCCTGTCCTTGGAGAAGGGAGAAAGAGGGGGCTTCGTATCTTGAAGCGATTGCAATGGAACGGGAGCGCCTGAAAAAAGCATCTCGTGCCGATGGGTCAGAGAGGAAAAGGAACTTCACATCTGCAAGACAGATCTGCTCCCGATGTCGGACAGGGGGGGAGTGCTACAAGAGCGAATTGGTCTCGACGCATCGTTCCGGGCGGACCACGAAGAGACTGTTGTAGAAGTTCTCTTATCTAAAAGGGCGGACATCACGTAGTGGGGGGGAGGTTAGTCGCAAGGAGAAGGGAGAGCCGGGTGTCCGAAAAGGGGGAAGAGGCCTTGCCGCGAGGGGGGGAATGTCCATCTATGATGGAATTAAAGTAAGAAGGACGAAAGACATCCAAAACAGAACGTTCCAATCCAGACACCCAAGGGAAGGCTGAATATCTCGCGAAGGAGCTCCTGAACAAACGGAAGGTTGAGAAATTGGAGCTGAGAAAGGAAGGGAAGATTCTTTCGAAAGTCGATCTGAAGGTCTCGGGGGATCCGAGCTTCGCTCTCCGGAAGAAAAGAGCTCTTCGAGGGGAATCGCGAAGGAGTGGGGTGGGGGAGGCGCCGAGCGACGGAAGGGGGAGCTTTTTCCGCTAGCGCAAAAAAATCCTTCGTCGACGGCAGAGGCGCTCAGGGAAGAACGGGTGTGAAGGAAGAGACTGGAGAGAGTGCGTATTTCGTTCTCCAGATACACGGGAGCGCGTCCCGTTATTCGCGGAGGAAGGGAAGAGGGGGAGAGGGGGGCTACTCCCCAAAGGGAGGTGTCTCTAATAACTTGGCGGAGGGCCTAGAGATCAACAACAACAACTGAGTATTATAAAGAGAGAGGGGGACTCCTCCACGTGAAAGGCATTTCCTTAGTTCGTAGCCAGACGCCCTACCCAATCGGGAAAAAAGGGACGAGCTCACCTAGTGGAGAAGGATAGAGAGAAGGGTCTTTCTCTGAGATCGGGGGGAGTCAACACGGATTCCGGAGCGCAGAGCAGGGAGCAGTACAGGAGGAGGAAAAAAAGGCGATCCTATCTACAAAGGAGGGTGTCCTCTAGGGACTCAAACCACGCACCAAGAAAAGGGGTCTTCCTTAAAGGGGATCATCTGCGGATAGGAGGAAGCCTAAGGAGAGTCGGAAATCTCCTATAGAGGAAAGTGGTCTATATAAGTATTCAGCTCAATTTCTCAAATCTCCCTGAGCATTCTCTCTACCAAAGAGGGGTCAAGAAGTCATACTCCTGCGAGGGGGATTTCACGTGTCTGGTGATAGGGGAGGGGGCGCGGTCAGGAAGGGAAGAAAGATTCTGTCTTTCCGACACACTCCGTCTGCATCGCTGGAAAGGGAGCGGTTTACTACCCATTGGCGGAAAAAAGGAAGTCATTGCTACGACGACGTGCTGTCAAGCCCGAAAAGAGCGAACTAAGAGACAGAAAAGGAATTTTAAGGATCTCTTCTTCGACCAAGAAGATTCAGGGGAGGGAAGAACAGTATCCTTCACGAAAAAAGAAAGTCTTTATTAGGGTTACTTTCTCGCGATGGGGGGCTTCATCTCGCAAGGGGGAAAACGATATTCTTTCATTGCAGGAGAGGGGTCCATCTTTTAGAAAGAGAATCAAGCTTTGCGTATACGATAAAGGGATACGAGGGATAGGCTCGACCGGGGAGAAGGATCTCTATTTCGCGCTCTATCACGAGGGGGACGAAATGAGACCCTTCTCTGACGAGGAGAAGGAGGAAGGATTTTTCCTTCAGGGAAAAGTCCCTCACCCTTTGGAAGAAAAAGTAACGAAAAGAAGGTCCAGACCCTCGGGGAAAAGAAAACTTCGTGAAGGGGAGGAACGACCTTTGTCGGAGGCGGTGAAAGGAATGCACGGAGGAGTGCGTCTTGATCTTCAAGGGGGGGGAAAGGCGGCTTCCTGTGAAGACTTCCTTGCCCGGAAGGGGGGTTGGCAGGAGGAGCCGGTTGCATATCGAGGGGAGGGGGAGAGAAAGGACCCTTCCTTTACCGTCCAAAAGAGCGCTGCAGCTCCTCCGGGCAGGGGGTCGAGACTGCCGGGGGGAGAGGAGCCGCGGATCGCGAGAGAAAGAAAGGGGGAGCGCCTTTCTCTCCTATCTTTCCAGAAAGCGGGCGGATTATTTATATTGAGGACGAGGGGGGGAGGAATAACTCCGAGGGGGGAGGGGGTGAACTATCCGCTTCGTAAACGAGAGGAAGGAAAGAGCAACTAAAAAGCTGCACTATTTAACTGCACGATCGGATGAAATAGAAACCCTAAAGGAAGACGTTTTTCTTAGGCAGGAGAGGAAGGGAAGAGGCTCTCTATTTTAAAGGGAGGCTCCTTCCGCATGCACGAGAGGTTGAAGGAGAGAAAAAGACATGCCACTTTTCGCGGAGAGAGAGTAAAAGAAAAAACGTTCGATAGGCCTCCTCAGAAGGGCGCTGCTCGCGCAGCGGAGAAAGAAACTGAGGAGGACGCCCGTCTCTTACGAAAATGTTCCTGCGTCTCTCCTAGAGGGGTGAAATCTCGATAAACTACGAAGGGAGATCGCATCGATAGGGGGGCGCTCTAAGCCTTCTCCTTTATCGAAGAGGAGCGGAAAAAGAGGGGGGGAGGAAAGATTCCCTCTTGTCTAATCTCTAGAGGAAATATATATTCGAAAAGTCCATCATCAGGAGAAAGGGGGGGGGAAGAGAATCTGCTATAAAAAAGAGAAAAGAAAGCTCACTGCTCGGGCAAAAGGAGTTTCTCTAGCTCTTCACCAAGAGAAAACGAGCTTGAGAAGAAAGGAAATCGGCGCGCCCGAGGGAGAGAAGAAAAAGTCCTTTTTCTTAGAAGGGCAGCGCCCGTTAGGGGAAAAAAAGGCCCTTAGGAGGCTCTCTACCGGGGGGGGAGGGGGGGAGGGGACTATCTCTCCTCTCCACTGGAGGAAGGGCGCTGCAACATCGTCTCGGCTGACGGAAGGGAGGAAAAACAGAGAGGAGGGGGCCCCCTCGCCCTATCCTTAAAGGAGATCCTCCTCGAAAGCCGAGTCGTTGCTTCTCTAGAGAGGGCCGTTCACACCTCTGTGTCAGAGGGGAAAAAGAAATCGTTTTTCTTTTACAATCGAGGGAACCACCCGACAAAGGGGGGGCGCAGGACTGCTGCTCCCACCGGAAAGCCCTCTCCCATCAATCCGGAGAAAAGAGGGAAGCGACGAAATATATTCCGGAAAAAGCGCCACAAGATCTTTCTGGGAGGGGAAGCAGAGAAGACGCTCCTTTCGTCCTTAGAAGAAGAGGAAAAAACTCTGCCACTTATTATCCTGAAAGAGTCGAGCGTGGTCGTTCTCCGGGGTGAAAAGGGGGAACAGTCGTCGGAAAGAATTCCTAAAAAAAAAGAACGAAAAGAAAAAAAGGCCCTCTCCACACACTCGTAGAAAAAAGAGTTCGCTCACGACGACAGAAAGGGTTCCCATCTACGATAAAAAAACGAAGGGTAGCCTACCCAACGTTTGAAAAAGAACTTCACTACGTGGAGGGTCTCCTTATTGCAAAGAAGGGAAACTGATGTGGAGGTACCGGACCAAAGAGACTTGATGCGGAAGAGGAAAAAACCTGCCTCAAGTCCGAACTCGTCATAGAATTGGTCGGACATGCGTAGGAGGCGTGATCGCGCGCAGAGGGGGGGAGACGGCCATCAGTCCGATTTCCAGAGAGGTCTCGACGGAAGTTAACAAGTATCAGGGGAGAGGGATTCCGCCACGCTTTGAAGAGGAGGAGAACCTCTATGGAAAGGAGGAAAAGGAGTCTCTTTTCCTATTTCTAGAGACCTAGCGCTAACTCACATCGAGGGAAAATCATCAAAGATGAGGAGAAAAGGGGACCGGGAACTTCAGCTCCTTTTACTTGGGAAGAACACATAGGGAAGTAGGCATGCTATACTGTGGAAGTTCTCGGGTTGGGTGTTCTTTCTTAATAACGTATTTTATTCTTAGAAAGAAAGTACTCGGTGGCAAAGGTTCTTCACCTGGGCCCTTCTCTGGCAGAATTATGATTTTAAGGGGAAAAAAGATGATCTTCAGGCGAAAAAAAAGGGATCCTTCTTCCCCAGTGCCCCTCCCCCCGAAACCCCCATCATTGATATGAAAAGAGAGAGGGGGGGGGGGAAGAAAGATCTCCCTAACCCTAAGAAGGTTTTATCTTTTCTCGGCGGACTCTCAAGAGAGCAACTACTAAAGGAAGGCTTTTCTCATAGCCGATCGCCTCTGATCGCGGAAGGTGAAAGAGAGGGGGAGAAAAAGATTTTTTTCTTGGGGGGAAAAAGTTCTACTGAAGGGTGAGATCCTGGGTTAAAATATCTCGAGAGAAGTCCGGGAGGAGGGGCGCCCTCCTTTCTTGAGCTAAGGGCAAAGTGGGGAAAACGGGAATCAAAAACCGTCCTTTGGATGCGTCATCCAGAAGAGAAAAAGCTCGTCCCAGTGATCGCGTACGATCGAGACGCAGGGGATGGAGAAAGAAAGCGAATGCCGTCGTGTTCGTCGAAGAACGGGGGAGAAAGAGAGACTCACAACAACAACGTAGGAAAGGGACTACTACTGCCACTTTAGTCGGAAGGAAAATATGGAATTCAGAATGAGGTTCGTCGCCCATGCCTCCGCGCTAGATAAGAAAAAAGTACGAGCTACCGGTTCCGAGGAGGGGAAGGTCTGCTCTGAGCTCTTGATCCCGGGGGGAAAAGATGAAAGAGCGAAGAGAAGGTGGTGGGGGGGGGGGGGGGGGGGGTTCGAGGAAAATCTTCTTCTCTCGAGATAGCGGAACCTGAGATAGAAAAGTACTTAGCAGAGAAAACCACTCCCCAACCTTTCTTCGGACGCTAAGAGAAAAGATGCTATCTTCTATACAGAAGAGAAAAAAAAGGGTAGGGACGAGCTCTTTTCTCCTCATCCCTGGTGATAAGAAAAAAGGGGGAGAAGACAAAGGAAGAGAGAAGTTCTTCTTTTTTCATGCGAGAGAAAAGAGCTTCTTCATACTCTGAGAGGGGGGGTAGGCGGGGAGGGGGAGAGGTGGCAGGATGTCGGCGGGAAGAGGGGGGGGGAAATCTCTTCAACTCCTTCTGCCAATCGAAGGGGGAAGGGAGGCGGGGAGGGCGGCCCAGGGCGTGACTTCACGTGGAAAACTAACGACACGACGTCGGCAAGATCCGCGAACCAGCGAGACAACAGGAAGAAGGGGCCGAACCGACGCTGCAGGGGAGGGGACAGTTTAGAAAAGAGCCGGTCCCGACGAGGCAGGAAGAAAGAGGGATCTGGAAGGAGAGGAAAACTTGGCTAGCTCGACATCGGCCCACGAGATCGTGGGGGCATGGAAAAGCGTCGTCATTGAAAGAAAGGGGGGAGAACTATACGCCGCTAAGTAGACGTCTCAAAGAGAAGGGGGACTACGGCGCTACCTCTCTGGAAGAGAAAGGGGCCTTATTCAGCTGGAGAAATCACTCTCGAAGACCGGGGGAGACCGAAGGGAAAAAAGGAACTTTATTGCTTTTCAAGGGGGGAAAAGAAATCAAGTCCGCTACCAAGTGGTCTAGAGAAACTTCATTTCAAAAACAGGGCCATCTTATCAAGAAGCTCTTACTACTCGGGGGCGTGTCTGTGAAGGAAGGGCGGAACGGTGAAAGGGTGCTTCTTTCTCTTCGGGGGGCGCTTCTTTCTTCGAACGAGACGTATTTGAAAGAAGGTGTGGCCGCGGGGGGGGGAGGGAAGGGGAGAAGAAGGGTCGTATACTTTCATTACTAGAAGTCCCCCTTAGACTACCCGAGGGAGAAGCTGAAAGAAGTGGCCGAGTTTCCGGCGAATGCCCGGGGGGAAGGCTTCTCTTAATCTCGAAAAAAAAAGGCCTTGCTCTCCTATCTTCGTCGCTTCAGCTGGAAAATTAAACTCTAGAGGGAAGGGGAAGGAGGAGGCGCGGTGGGAGCAGGCAACACGTTTCTTTTGTGGGGGGAAGTACGCCTCGTAGGGAACTCCAGAACGATCTGAGGAAGGAATGAGTCGCCGCTGCACGTGTGAAAGGAAAAAAAAAAATCTACCTCCTTTTGGAGGAAGCTCGATGCGGCTGCTCTGCGAGGGGGAAAAAGACGCATTCGCGGAGAAGGGGGAAAGACGAGACGATGTTGCATCGCATAGCAAATGAAAAAAGGAAAAGAGGGAACATCTTCCTGCTCCCTCCACCACGGGAGGGGATTGGCTGGATCAACCGAAAGGGCGCTGGAATCGCAAGAGACGAACACTTATTAGGAAAAGGAGTCTCTCCTACTTTCAGGAGGATCTCTCTATTCTACCGGGGGGGGATCACTATAAAGAAAGGGGATAGAGCACTCGATGCAGAAGAGAGGGGAGAAGAAAAGAAAAAGTCTCTTCCCACCCGAGGAAGGAAAGGCCCGCGTGTCGA
>Ga0179593_1272562_pt1 | contig 11515 bp, 5 predicted proteins | sample CZODoug2_1_08_16_FD_185931 | JGI IMG/M metagenome (GOLD analysis project Ga0179593, IMG submission 185931) | Vadose zone soil fungal communities from Angelo Coast Range Reserve, California, USA - CZODoug2_1_08_16fungal (PacBio error correction) | ecosystem: Environmental > Terrestrial > Soil >...
AAATACCGGAGTTAGGTTTACCGGTGGACTTTTTGAAAGGGGGACAAGCCGGGGGACGGTGAGAGGCACAGACAGCATGTGTCGAGAGGTTAATGCTGGAGAGGGCTAACGGCCTTGCGAAAACATCCAGCCTTACAGATACTTGCTAACTCACTCGAAAACGCCGAAGCTCAGAACTCCTTCATAGTGTCCCAAGTTGACCTGGAAAAAAGGGATAGAGGTAGAACGAAAGAGGGGAATTCCCCGTAACTTGATCTCCACAAAGGAAGAGGCGAAATCCGCACAGGAGGCTTGAATCTATATTGGGGGGGGGAAGAGGCGAAAAGGCGGCAAGAGCCAACGTAACGGTTTGGAACCCACCGAAAACTGGGGGGAGCGACCGCGACTTTAGAGCCCCAATTGTCCTAAGTAGGCACAGGAAGATAAGAAAACCGGGTGGGCTAAGAGCCCAGCCCTACAAGTGAAACCACAGATTCGCAATAAGCGAGACAGTAAAGCGGAGAATCCAATAGGGGGAAGCAACCTCGGGTCATTCGGCATGCGAGGCGGGGGTAAGAACATTAGGTTACAAAGAAAGGGGTCTCGCCGGGCGATAATGGAGGGAACAGGTCCAATAAGTGGAAAAAGGAAATAAAATGGTTTGCCGTCGGGAGGAAAGTAAGGCGCAGACATCTAGGGGCCGTGGAGAGGGTGAAAGAGCGCCAGGCGATGGGCGGCTCAAAGCGCTCGGGCGGACTAACATGGGAGTGCAGGATAAGCACAGACAGGTGGGACAAGGTTACGTTACAACTAACCAGGAGAAGGGGGGTCGCATGATTATGGGCCGGCCCGCACGTGGTTGAAAACGGGGGGATTGTTAGGCTAACTTCGGCGGGCACACCATTAGACTAGAAAAAAAAACAAGGGAAAGGAAAAAAAAAGGGAAACGTATTGGATACCGTCCGCTCAAAATTCCATTTGGCGAAAAGCCGAGAGCCAGAAGCAGCATTTCCTCATCTCCAGGGAAGCCGTGCGACAGAACTGCAAGGACGTCCGGATCTATCAAAACTAAAAGTGGGACTCAAGGAACCGGAAGAAAGTTTACTCAGGTGTTGCCCAGAAATCGATGCCTTTTTAAACTTCACACGAGGAAGGCAAGGGTAAAAAAAAAAAGAGCCATGATACATAATCTCGAAGTACACCATTCATTGGGAGATGGGCGTACGTTTCTACCCGCATGAAAAAGACTCCGAGAGAAGAAGCCAGGATCTCAGGAGGAGGATGGGAGGAAGAGATCTTGAAATACAAATTGCCCTATGGAAGGGACGAGAGTGGTTTCACGCTGCTCTTTTCAGGGGCAAGACCATACACCGGAGGGTCGTAGTATCCAAAGGGGGGTAAATCATCTACAAGAAAGAATCCTGCTGCCGGAAAAGGTCACGGAGAAACGGATTTGTCGCAAGCGTAGCTCGGGAAAGGAGAACCTTATGAGGAGAAAGATAAGAGACAGGAGAACGGGTTTTGGGGATAAATTAAATCATTGTAACGCCCGGGAAGGGAAGACGAAAAAGCGACGAAGAAGAAGCGGAAGGGACTTACGACCCAGATCAGGTGACTGATGAGGAGAAGGAGGGGATCAGAAGGGGTTTATCAGAACTTCGGACGGCAAGGGAGAAAACAAAAAGAAATCCACCGCAAAAAAAAACTTCATCCAGGAAAGGGGGCTGAGGAAAAGGGTGCAAGCGGTAAGTTGCGTAGAAGGAATAAAAAGAAAGATAGTTAATGATTTAAATAGAGCAACAAAACAACGGAATATGAAGAAGGGGGGGAAAGAACGTGACAGTAGTTACCGTCGAACAGTAACTGCCAGAGATGGAAAAAAATAGGTCCTCATAAACAGTCGTCCCTGTATAAGGGAGGGAGGCTCGGGGATGAATTCGGGGATGCGAAGAGGGGGGGGCCAAACCGAGTCAACGATCTGAACAATCTCCTCGACGAAGATGATGGGTGGACGGATCTGGGGTCCTAAACGTGGAAGGAAACATTCCTTCAAGATCGAGAGTCGAGGAGAAGAAGGCACCGAAAAAAAAAACGGCGTTCAATCAAACGATTCACAGAAAAATGTCATCACTGAAAACGCGAGGAAGGAAAACGGAAAGGAAGTTGAGCGCTCGAAAGCTTTAGGAATACTGTGAAACAGGGAAAGGCTTCAAAAGGAAGGGGATATTCCAGGGGAAGGGGCGTCAGAGGAAGGTACAACGCAGTTGGCTACAAGAAGGCACCATGACATTCAGCCCGCACAGCCGGGGCTAAACGTATACCGACTTTCAAAAGGTACTGTTTATTTGGCAACTTCATCAGATCTCACTGTCGGCGAGCTCGAACGAGGAGGAAAGCATTCCTGGGCAAACGGGAGCACGGCCGGGGAGCAGGGGTATCAAGGCATTGGATTGAGTAGAAGTTGTCTGGAAAAACCGCGCAAAAAAAAAACTAATGGTAAAAATGGCGGGGGAAAGAGAATCAAAAAAGGCATTTCGGACTGAGGGGGAAAAGAACTTAACTGGGTAGCTATAAAAAAGGGAAAGATAACATTGACGTAGGGCGTCAGAGAGGAGTCCCATCTTGCAAGGATTTCGAAACGTATGCTGAGGGAGCAACTGAGGAGGCTGTAAAACTGCGGTCTCAAAAAGCGATGTGTTGAGCAGGAAGGGGGAGGGGGGGTGATACCGCCAAAGGGGTGCGTTGGTCTCATCGACGGCGGAGTCATTTAGACAGCGGGAAGGGTGCAACTGTAAGGGAACGATTCAAAAAAGATCTTGAGGACAGGGGGGGGGGAGGGAAAACTCATCCTGCCAGGAGCGGGGTCTAGGGAAGACCAAGGTTTTCCTCAAAAAAAAAAACGGCTCACGTCCGTAAGGGACTCTAAGGCTCTACAGGGAAAAAAAGACTAGCAGAAAACACACATGGAGCAGCCTGTCTGAAGCCCTTTAGGGGGAAATGCCGAGCAAAAAAAATTATCTACAGGTTCAGTGGGTGAGGAAAGGACCGAAAACTCGAACCGTCTCGTCGAACTGTCGCGAACAAGTTGTAACTCGATCCTCGCCCTAGAGGGGACCTGCCGCAGAGGAGGATGATAAAAAAAGGGGGGGTCACCTCGACTGGTAGCGAAAAGACAAAATTTAAATGTGTCAGGAAACTCCGAGGGGAAGGAGCATTACGTCAGCATATACATTGCCTGGGGAGACTTCCGTGGGGGGAGGAACATTCGAGAAGATTTACAAAGGCACGGAGGGATGGCCTAAAGGAACCATTGGTTCTATAACCAAACGAAAGAGTCCGAAATCCTCGCGTCGTGCCTAGTGGGAGATTTTAGCGCTCTGGTGGGAAGGGATTTTCAGAAGAAACATCGTACTTGTAACTCAGAGAGATGCGTGAAAAAGAGCACCGGCTGTTCAAGAAATTTCAAAGAGACGTCAGGGATATAGGCACGATCTAGTCGACTGTTATCACGTGGTTTAAAGATTATGGTCCTGAGGACGAAAACCACGCCAGCGTCGGACTCACTCTCCACCCCGAAAGGGAAACATTCTTGGGTGGGGAGAACTGAAGCCGGCTTGTCACTTCAAAGAGAAAATCACCCCAAGCCGGAGAAAACAACAAAAGGAGGAGGACGAGAGAGATTACGCGGGATGGTGATCAAGCTTAGGGGAAGGAAAGACAGGCTAGGGCGCTTATTCAATCCAAGCCTGGGAAAGGTTTTGTAATCGTGGCCGCAGAGGCTTGGAACGTACAAAAAAAACATCAGCGCTACGTGCTAACCGAAATAGAAGATCAGAGCGAGCAGTCGATAGGTGGCCAAAGGGGCCCATGGGGAAGAGAATATGAGAGTATCCGCGCGAGATGAGGCACATGTAGGAGAGCGCCGATGTCCTTAAGAGCGATACACTGGGGACGAGAGGATTTGAAGAGCGCTCGCGCGGCAAGTAGCCAAAAGGGGCCTTTTGAAAGTGCTCGCCCAGTACGCCCTAAAGGGTTTCGGACCACAAACCGGAAAACCCACAAGCCGGTTGCGGGATCTGGAAGTCTCAGAGGCACGTCTCCTACGGCTGCAAAGTGCACCCAGGTTGGTCTGCATTGAGACATGAGTCTCCCGGAGATGCCCTCCATACTCATTAGGACAGGGGACTATCGGGGAAGAAAAAGAAAACAAGTTAGGAAAAACAAACGAAAAGGGTCTCTAGGCTACAGTAAGAGCGTTTTATTCGAGGGGGGGTAAGGGAAGGGGCACTAAACTCCCGTGGGGGTTTTGAAGAGGGGATGTAATCCATTGAGCCAAAAGTTCATTATGGTTAAAGAAAAAAAAAAAAAACATAGGCTTGGGAATGAGTCCTAATTGAGGGACCACGTGAGCCGTTTATATCCCAGCAAAGGGTTTGTCTAAAAAACAAATAAAAACCACGACGGCAGTTCAAGGAAGCAGGGAGGAAACAGTTGCTGGGGAAAAAAATGGACTTCGGAAAAAAGGAACTAATAATCGGGAAGAAGCGTCAAGAGAGGAACAACCCCTGTAAAAGATTGGTCCCGCAAGTCAGGGCGCAAAAAGTATCTGTAACCTCTATTCTCTAACCGCAGCAGTGCCGCATATGCAGACAGTAGAAAGGTTGCGACGACCCGGCAGATGACAGGGCAAGGATCGGGGAAACCATACGGGACAGGGGTCAGAAGTCGGAGATGCAGAAGCACATAAAAGGGTCGGGGGAAAAAAGCTAATGCCGGTGTAGGAAGAGGAGAGGACCAATTTGAAAGGAAACTAAAAAATCCTGGACATGCGTGGGAATATCTGGCCACCCTTCAGCATTCTACGGGGAAGGGGTAAAGGTTAGATTCGAGGGGACGCGAGTGAAGAGCTCTCAAAAATTTACTATTCGACCCGGGCCCAAATAAAAAATGGCACGGAGTTCTTAAGGGGTATTTTCATCTCGCAGAGGGGGTTGAGAAAAAGGCTCCTTTCCGGACGGTATTGAGCCAACGCAAAGTGGTTAACCTCTAAAAAAAATGCGTGACGGACACAATGAAGGGGAAAGGGCCGTTGCCACTAAGGACCGATTGTACCCAATCTTCTCGCGAGAAAAGGAAAAGGGAAAGACAGGGGAAAAGAGCAATCAGTGCAGGGGGGGCTGGGAGGGCTTGAAGCAAGGTAAAATTTCGAAGTCGTCGCTACTAACCTAGCAGTGAGACATGACGAGGAAAAGGACAACAAAACAGAACCGCGGATTAGAGGAGGGTTGCATATATTTTAATCGGAACTTCACGTATGACAAAGAAGGCAGCCGAAAGGAAAAAAAATAGAAGACGGATAAGGAGCCGGGCTGAGATTTCCGGTGGAAGTTAACGGCGAAAAGAATACTGGATATCGGAATTAATATGAAGCTCAAAAACAAATGACATCGGAGATATAAATAGGGGGGGGAAAAAATAAAGAGGAGAACTTTCAAAAAAGAAAGAAAAATGGAAAAAAAATGAAAAAAAAAGGAGGATCAGTGAGGCCAGTCCCTGATGAGGGCTGCGCTCGGATAGTGTCCTTTAGTTACAAGGGGTGCAACACGGAAAAGGGGACAGGAAGAGGAGGGGTGCTGTAGTTTATTGGGTCTATCTGGGAAAAGGTCAAAAGGTAGGAAGAAGAATCTTCTTAAAAATAGGGAGAAGTTGAAAGGGTATAACTATCGGACCACAAGTAGAATTATAAAGCATAGGAAAAGGCAGAGGGAAGTGTAAGGTAAAAGGGAGGGACACGCCTCAAGCTTGGCAGTACCAGACGGTACATGAGCTTTGGGGGGGAAAGAAGGCAGCACGTTGAAGGATCGTCGATGAGGTAAACTCTTGGGAAAGGGGGTCAAAGGACCCTAAAAGGAGGGGGCGAGAGAGCCATCAGAGGGTAACCTTACACGGACAGGGGAAATTTTGGGGAAGTTCAACTTCTCACTTATCTTAGAAGATCTACAATGGAATCAGAATTGGGAGTCAACGGACGTGCCCCACAAACACAAAAAAAAAGAAAAAAAAAAATCCATTGCTGAATGCGCGGAGAAGTGGGGAGGTCAAAACTCCGGATCAAGTTAGTCTTTCAGAAAAAAGGTGCCGGAAATAGAAGCGGGGTACGAAAAGTAAACGCCAGGTTCGTAAAAGGAATGATGAAAAGAACTGCAGAGATTCACTTAAAGGAGTCGAAGGAAATCAACGGGCAGGATGGGAAGAAAACCTGGACGCTGCGGGACATGGACTGCGGAGGAGGTATACTCAGGCATATCGCCATGCTTTGGATAGGGATTGACGGTTGGCACGTGGGATGTTTAGAATATCGAAGCCGATGGGAGGAGAAAAGTTGGCCCACAGAAGGAAAGGGGGGGGTAATACAACCGTAAAAAGGTGGACGGCGTCCGCCAGGAAGTTCTAGGTTTAACAACTGTGGGGACACGGGGGAAATTCCAAAATCACCGGAAGGGGGACCTAAGCGCAGTTACAAAATAGAAGATCGAACCCTCAAAGAATGAATAGCCATGTAATGCCTCTGAAGTTCTGACCGGAGGAAACCACACTGGGCGTGAGAAAGGGGGAAAATTGTGATGAGCGACCCTCGGGCGATCTACCTTCTGACGAACGGGGAGAAAACAACGTGGTGAGATTAGGGGTACCTAGTACCCTATCGGTACAGTAAATGCAATAGGTAGGGAAAAAGGTACCTTATCTAGAGACTGATCGAGAACCGTTCACAAACAAGACATACGTGGGCATTGCAGAACTTGGCTGGCGGATATCAATCTGTATATTACATGCAAAGGAATCCATTTGGGAGAAAAGGAGGAGTGATGTAACAACATTTATCAGGGAGCGACGAAGGAGGGCGAAAAATTTCTCTCTGCACAAAATACTAGCCAGCAATGCAAAATTTCTCTTAACTCTCTGGGGAAATGATCGGAGAAGAAAGAAAGGGTGACGTAAACGCGCGCTTAAGCGACATACTGCCTCTGTGGCCCAGGGTTCAAGGGACAATCAGATCGATAGAGAACGGGGGCTTGAGCTCGTAGAGGTAGGAGCCGGGTTAAGAAAAGGAACTGGGTTGAACTGGATGTTGATCTCTAACTAAAGGCACGGGAACCCGGCCTCCCAACACCAAAAAAACACATGTCTTTGGTGTTAATACGAGAATCCAAAAATTCTTTTAAAGGGAGAATAAAACAAAGATAACCTACCGAAAAACTGAAACAAAAAAAGGAGAGGGGGAGGAAAAGAAGAGAGGGCCGGCGTTCGGTAGGAGCGTGGACGTTGAGAGGGCATGACAGCGGCGTGAAAGGAGCGCCATAAGAACAAGCCTGAATTGTGAGGCGTCTGGACGAAAGAGGCTCCGGAAGGATCGAACAGAAAACCTTTTAACATCCTTATAAACGAACAATCGACTCGGTATCTCAAAGAAGTCCTTCTATCTCGGGGAAAAAGGTGAACACTGGGCACGGAAAGTTGGGGAGTTCGAATAAACGCGACCTGACCCAGGAGGCAAAAGAGCTCTACGGGGGAGGACACTCTGCGTCAGAAAGGGGGGGGAGGGGAGAAAACAGCAACATCGTCCAACTGAACGGTGTAGGCGCGCCCGCGCCCTGGGGGTCTGTTACATCTACCGAGGAACCTCCAAGAAAAAAAATTGTACGGGCGAATATCTGCAGAAAGGAAGGAGAAGACTAACGCTCCTGGAGAGTTCAAACAGTGCCCAAAGGGGGGGGAGGGGTCGCATGGCAAAATAGGATAAGTCACCCCTCGGTGGTGTAATCGATGACTTCATGGTAGAAGTAAGAAGTTGAAAAGAAGGGGGAGGACGACCGTGAGAATATACTGCTCGTTTTTTAGTAGAAGGGTCACGTTGCGCACAACATTATAACGAAGTTTGGGGGTGACCGGGCTGACGTCAAATCGGTCAGGACAGTGGGGTTTCAGCGCAGGAAAAACGGCTAGGTCTCAGAGAGGGAAGCATTAAGGCAGCGTTGAGGCTTTTGCATACAGCAAGGGGGGGGGTCTTCACAAAAAGGGTCCCAGGAAAAAACATAGACCCGGCGCCGCCATGATGAGTATACAATTAATTCCACGGGAACTGGGCGTCAACTGAAGGGCCCACCATACAGGCGAAAAAAGAAGCTTGCGCCCGTGAAAAAAGATGAGAACATCCCCGTACGTTGGGAATCCCGCAAGGTCATAAAATACCGAGAAAAGGCCGAGGACTCAGAAGTTGCGAACTGGCCAACCCCCCACAACAAAGGTTGGAGAAACCAAGCACAAGTGACAAAGGTTGACGTCAGGGAAAAATTTGGGGAGCTCAGCCAGTGGAACTGAAAATCGTTAAAGTCGTTTCCCGGTCAGACGGCCTTGGGAAAGGAAAGGTATTGACGGAGGAGAAGAATCAAGGAAGGCTTGCATACTCTACTAGTCACCAGGCACAAAGGGGAGATTTAAAGCTCCCGCAAATGCGATTGCGAGATGAAGCGCGAGGAAAATTGCGCATTGAGGACCCTGAAAAAAGGAAAATTGGGACGGACGGGATTTGATGGCATAGAGGGGGCGATGCGGGGAGGTCCATCATGACCCGGCCTGGGTAGGATGGAAAGGGGGTAAAAACATCTCTAATCCGTTGATGGGAATAATCAACAACTTAAGGTGAAAATCGGGGCACGTCGCCGACAGCTCTCGCATGAAAGAAAAGTTTAAGTCTGTATGCAGCGAGAGAGCCCCGGAATTGGGGGGAGAAGATGGGAGTTTGGGTGGGGGGGGTTGTCTGGAACGGCCCCGTCAAGTTTAAAGAGAATCTAAAAAAAACAGTCGTGAAGGCTTCCGGAAAACATCGCGTCACATTCACGAAAAGGAAAAGGCGGAGAAGAAGGGGGCAAATATTTGATCATTGAACTTCTGAGGCCGAGAGGAGGAAAAGAGGGCCCTCAAAACTGCCTCCAACTGGAAGGAAGAAGCGGTACACAGTTTCAAAAAGTAATACTGAAGGGTTCAAATTAGAATCTCGAGAAACAAAATCAGAGAAGAGAGGGGATATTAAAGAAAATTTAGCATCGATTAGCAGTATTTACCGCTCACGAAACTGGAACACAAGGGAAAGGGGGGAAAAAACAGCGTACCTAAAGCAAGCACTGTATTAGCGCGCGAGGGGCGATTCCTGTTCGGTCTGAGCAGAGAGACGACTTGACTTATCAAAAAGCTCATCGAAGGAGGGGTGAGAAGGTACGTCGATCTGTGGGGTATGAGGCCTTCAGATGAGGAGTAGAGGAGTCTATTAAACAACAACGTTAAAAGACTAAGCGGAACAGTATTCAAAAAATTAAAGGCAATAAGGGCGGATGATGCAGGTATCATCAGGGGAAAAAGCAGACGATAAGCTGGCGGGAAAAAAAGGGGGGAGGGGAGGGTTAAGGATCAGCATCAACGGTGGGGGGTCTTGGGAGAGTACGATAAGGGGGGAAAACACGCTGGCGAGACTTTCCTGGAAATCAAGCACCTATTCATCAACAAGAACCGTTACACTAAGTGAAGGGGGGAACTGGGTATTTTGCACGGGCAGGGGAGCGGCAAGAAAAGAGTAAAAGAGGGGCAAGGGCATTTTTTGAGCACCGGTATGGACCGTAATCCAGTTTCAGGAAAGGGGGGAATGGAGTGATAGGTATTCTTCAGAAAAGCCATTGGGAAAAAATTGACAGTAAGAAAAAACTGCGAGAGAGGAAGGACGGGCGGGAAAAGGTACTGGAGCTATACGGCCTGAGTCACAATTGCCCGGGAACGATCCATAGATACAGTGAAATTGACGAAAGAATGAAGCATAGACACGAAGGCTTGGCTAGTTTCTACTCTCTTGAATAGAAGGACTATTGTTTTGATCGTCTTAAAAACAGAAGTTCATTGGATTTTCGAAAGTACTTGTGTAGGAGGAAAGTTTCTTACGCGCACAGGTTTTGCCAAAAATTCATGAGGTGTCGAGAAGAACTTGAGAAGCCAGATGTCAAATGGCGTTTCGGTTCCTCTGCCGCTCAGACTAGAGATCTCCCTTGCTCCCGTGGTTTAGCATGAGGGGGGAGGACTCCCCTGGTTTGCAGGTACCCGAATTTCAAGTTGGGGATAAGGCGAGAGCCCTTCTCCCGGAGGGGGGGATGAAAAGAGGTGATCGGGGATCGGAGCAAGAAATGCGCAAAAGAGTGGTGGTCGGAGCTAGCGGGGAATCTGGGAGGCGCCATGGGGTCTTGCGACGGGTCCTTTCTACTCACTCAATAGGCAGGAGGAAGTAACCCTAGAAAAATGTAATAAGCAATGGGACTAGCAAAACCCAGGGGGGAGCGTTGCAAATGGGTTATTACCAGAGGGGGCGGCGACATTCTCTTCTAAAGGGGGGAGACAGTTGAGGGGTAAAGAAGGCAGTGTCTTACCCTAATAGTAAATGAACAGAAGAGGATTAGACCCCCATCAAGCGACTTTCTCGCTAAAAAAACGACCAAAAGCCATCTGAATGTGGAAGGAACTAGGAATAGGGCATGACGGGGAGCAGATCCATTCCGACGGACCCAAGGGGGTCTTGGGGACCAGTGAATTCGTGATAAAGGGAGCGGGGAGAGAAGTACAGTTGAGATGGCCAGTCAAAGGGCTCTCTTCAACATCCATCGAGAGCAATAAGTTTAGCGAGATTTGGGTCGTCAGAAATCTCATTACGGGGGATCAGACGCGGGGAGAGACGACTATCGCTTCGAAAAGGGGCCACCGTGTGTCCGAAGGAACTTCTGCAAGGCACAGGAGAAGGACGAAGGGTAGAAGTAGATTGCCCTGAGGCTAGAAACTGCAGACAACCGCGGACGGACATCGATCAAAAAAGACACACAGGGATGGAAACCCGGGGGGGGGACAACGCACGAAACAGGCTTGCAACGGGGGGAGAAGAACGGAAAGATCACCAAGATCTAGATCAAAAAAACAAGGAGGAGGAATTCAGGCGGTAGGGGTGAAGAGGGGGGGACTTTGATTAGGCATTTGACCAGGCGGGGAGGGGGCCGAGGGAAAACAATGACCGAGAAAGGGGGGGGTGTTGGGCGAGTTCGCGTGGGGGAGTACGCTTAAGCCGGGGGGAAACAGAGACTTGCTACCTAAGAACGAGAAGAGCGCAAAGACAATCCAAGAAGAGCTCTAAATGGGACCCCTGGGACCAGCGTTAGATATATCCGAAGTCAAACAGTACCTTGAATAGGCCTTCGGTACAAAAGGAGGAGCTACATCACTCTTCTTAGGGAGCGAGGAGGGTGTAATCGAGAAAATCTTTCGCCATCGAAAACTGGGAATTGGTGAGCGCACCCGAGGACAGTTCCTGAAACAGAGACATACTGGGGAAAAAAATGTGTCCGAACGGAGGCATGTATCTGTAAGGGAAAGTAGGGACAAAACTCACGCGGGGGGGAAGGGTGAATTCCAACATATGTCGCAGGGGGAAGGCTACACAGTAGAGGAAAGA
>Ga0179593_1289616_pt1 | contig 11515 bp, 22 predicted proteins | sample CZODoug2_1_08_16_FD_185931 | JGI IMG/M metagenome (GOLD analysis project Ga0179593, IMG submission 185931) | Vadose zone soil fungal communities from Angelo Coast Range Reserve, California, USA - CZODoug2_1_08_16fungal (PacBio error correction) | ecosystem: Environmental > Terrestrial > Soil >...
CACAGGACCTATGTCGTTGGGAAAAAACACACCCCGGGAGGATGGGAAAGCAAAACCCTACGTGAAGTTAAAAACAAGAATGGAATTGGGAAGGGAATGGTCCCAAACGCAAAGGGGAGGTCAAAAAAAGGAAAAGGAAAATATTCACGCGAAAGAGGAGAGAAGTCGTTTTGGGAGGGGCTGGCGCATTTGGGAGAGTCACTAAATGGGAGGAACAGATCGAAATTCGTAGTTAGATACACACGAGACTAACAATGACACACACATCAACAACTGTGGGGAAGCATTGGCGAAAGGGCCCAAAACATGTCCAGGAGGGCCCATGGAAACATGTCGCGCCAGGAACACCGCAAATAGAAGAAGGGTAATGGCTCCTCCAACTGTCCAATGACCCTTAAAACGCAAGGGCATGTGGCGTGTGGAAACGAGAGGCAACGCGAAAAAGGTTTGGAACTGAAAAGCACAACGCCAAGACAAACCCCTCAAGAAAATTAAACGCAAAGGTGAACAAAAACAGCATCCGTTCGTGCGGACAGTGGGAAACGGGTAGACGTTCTGACACTGCTGAACCGGGAAACCACCGGGACAAGAAAAAAGGAAATCAAGTCGAGGAAAGTAAGAAATCTTGCCCACGCTCTTGAAAAAAAAGCACGGACACCTACTGGGGTAAAAAAGGACCGGAAAAAGGGGAAACGACAAAAACAGGATACTAGGAAAAAAAATGCAAAAAAACTGGAAGGAGGACTATCCACCGAAAAATCAGAAAAAACCACATAACGGGGGCACCGAGAAGGATTCAAAAACAAGTGACTCAGGGGCGGAAGGGTGGAAAGGTACTCAAGTCACAGAAAAAGGAAAAAAGAGAGGGGGAGTGAACACCTTTTGAGCCAGGGGCAAAGAAAAGAGGGTTGGATAAGGTGAGATTAAAGAGCAGAGCAGAACAGAGGCAAGGTCGCCTCAAAAAAAAAAAAAAAAAACGGAGGATAAATCGCGGGGGACGCAGCCCAAGACGCCAGCAAGGGGGCCGAGAAAAAAAAAAACAAAGCAATGAGCATTAAAAATCTCGGAACCAAAACATGTCTTGGGAGAAAGCAAAGAAAGGAAAAGGGAACGGGGGGGGGGACCATAAGGGGAGGCGAAAAAGACCCAAAAAAAATCCACTGACGTGACAAACAGGGGGAAACCACAACCATGCATAATTGCAGTAAAAACGGCAAAACCACAAGAAAAAGAAGATGGGACAAGAAGGAACCCGCAGGCCCTACCGAGAGGAAAAAAAAGGTGGTAAACAAAACGGTCAAAAGGAGACTTGCAGGGGGAGAGGGCCTGAAATTGGGCAAAAAAAAACTAGAAAAAATTAGGCAAATGGGTGCAAAAATAACGGGAATAATCCCTTAAACCGAAAAAAGGCGGAGCATGGGGAGGGCAACAGTCGGTAGGTCAGCAAACATAAATGGAAAAAGACTGGAGTCAAAAACACAAAAACGTTGCGGGACGCATGGATGGGAAGGAGGAAAACATAGTGAAAAAACCAATGGGGAGAAACCGAAGAAACGGACCAGGGCGATACTGACGATGGGTGGTCTCAGGCAAGGGAAGGGGTGACAACTCCGAAGTGTGGAGGCAAGGGATTTCGAAAAAAAAAAGTATCGACGCCGAAAAAAGCAACACCAGAGGAACGGAGGAAGGGGGGAAAAACGAAGTCCAAAGGAATGGGGAGGAAAAAAAAAAAGAGGGGAAACGCATACACAAGAGAAGGGGTGGAAGCGAAATGGGACAAGTCGGGGGGGGAAAACTATGGAAGCCTACAGCCAAAGAACGAAAGAGGGGGCAAAAAGAGGTGGGCACAACGAAGTGCGAAAAAAAAAAGGCACACTAGGGGACCCAAGAAGTGAAACTGAAGAGGGGGTACGGAGTTAGGCAAAAAAAAGAAAGCAGCATTGCCATGAAAGGTTTAAGTTTAGGGCGGCAACATAAACAACCCAGAAAAACAAGGTAAAGGGGACCAACGGCACTAAGGACAAGGTTTGGTGGGGTGCAGGGTTTGCAAAACTCTCGAAAGGAGCGGCATGGGGGACTGAGCGCAACGCGAAGGGAAACAAGCTCAAGAACACAGTTGTCCAATTCACGAGGGGGGGGGATCGGGGGGTAACCGGTCAGACAAACAAGAAATGCTGTGGGAAGGTAGCGGAGGATGTGTCTCCGGTCATGATGGGGGGTTACTAATGAAATCGTGCATTGAGGGATGGGGACCAGACGAAGGAGAGCGTGGGGGGGGAGGAGAAAAGAAGTAAGGGCAAGCGAAGATAGCTGAGCAGCACACATTCTTGAGGCTGTGACAGACCAAAGCGGACACGAACGCAAGTCGGCTTCAAGCCGAGTTACCAAGAAGAAAAGAAAAGAACGGGGGGAATTGGTCGAGGGACGGGGAATTCAAGTTGGTGGGGACCGGGATCAGTGGTTGGAACAAGGGGGCTGGGAAGGGGAAAGCATTGGGGGTTGTGACTTCAAAGGAGGGGGGGACAAGAAGGGAAGGGGTCAGAAAAAGAGTAAAAATTGGTTGCCCGTGGTCCGGGGGTTCCCGGGCAAAAAAAAAAAAAGACAGAAAATAGCAGGCTTCGGAAAAAAGATTCAGCTAAGGGGCCGGATGAACCGTTATGGGTGGTGACACGAAACAGGGAGATCCCGGGGACCTGGTGGCGGCGGTACTCGAAGAAAACGACCAGGGTAAAGGGGAGGTGGTGGGGATTAAGCAAAAAGGAGCCCAGGAAGGGGGGGCAGGTTGGAAGGGGGGCAAAAATTGGGGCAAAGAGCTAAGTAATTGGTTAGGGCGGAGCGCACAGAAAGGGGAAGTAAACAGGGGGTGTTGGTTCACAGGGGAAGAGAAAAGAAGAAATTGTAAAGATCTTTTCAGACCACATAGGGTGAACGGGAAACTCACAAAATATGCACCGCAACAAAGGGGGGGGGGGAGAGACCAGAATAGATGAAGAAGGCGTGGAACCACAAAACATTGCAATTGGACAAAGGAAAAAAAACAGAAATTCCGTGAAACTGCCGTAGTTGGGGAATCAGCAAAGGTGAGGGGGGGCGGCATCAAGAGAAAAAAAAATCAGGGGACAACCACCGTCAAAGAAGGGGGAGTGAGAAAGATTGAGGAAAAAAGAGGCGTCACGGTTCACAGGAAAAAGAGAAAGCAAAGCCTGACAGAAAAAAACACCGTTCGGGGGGTGAAAAAAGAAAAACGGAAGAAAAAAAATCACAGCAAAAAAGGGGGGTAACCCAGCTCCTAGTGAAACGCCGAATTACGACCGAAGAGGCTTCTAGGGAAAAAGGAAGTTACAGAAACACTTGGTCGGCTAACGAGAGTGAAAAAAGGGGGCATCAGCAAGGAGGTAAGGGTACGTATTCTGGGAGACCATTCGAATTTCACTTGGCGGGTCAAAAGAGAAAAAGAGGCTTGTGTGGGGGGGAGGAAACTGGGCCAAAAGAAAAAGAATTCACGGGGGGGAGAACGGAGGGAATGGGGGGGAATATTGGAACCATTGAGGAGTATTACAGTGCAGGAAGAACGGCTGTTTATGAGGAATACTTTATCTGGCGAGAAAACAACAAAAAAAAAGGATAAAGTAAAAAAAAGAGATAGAAATCTTGTCCGAAAAACAAGACAGGAGATGCAAGGAGACGCAAAAAAAGTACAACGAATGGGGGTCACAGAGGAAAAACAACATCAGCGGAAGAAGAATGAGTGGGGAGACCGCGGCGCCCACCCGGGTGACAGGGGAGGAGGGGATCAGAAAGGAAAATAGAATGCAAGACCTCAACACAGCACGACAAAGGGAACAGGTTGAGTACGCGGGGCCCCGAAGGAGAACTGAAAAAAACGGAAGGGCAAGATGACTTTCATAATCAGCAGGAGAAGCCGGCGCGCGGGGAAAAGGAAGGGAAAGCAGAGGAGGAAAAGGATTGTTTCTGGGGGAGAAAAAAAAAGCGGGGGCAGATTAAAAAAAGAACTGAGGGATCAAAAAGCGGAGAAGTCAAGGGGACAAACGCAAACAGAGTGAGACCAAGCGTACGGGAACTAAAGCAGGAGAATAAGAAAGGTGGTCGGAGTGCCTCCGGGAATAAAAAGGAATGGAAAGACACAACCTTGGAGGGAAAAAGAGAAGGAAGGGTCACGAATGACAAAGGATGACAAAAAAAGATTTGTGTCCAAGCAAAACAGAACACCAAGGGCTGTGGAAACCGAAAAAATAGGAGCAAAGCGGGGAATATGACAAGGCGTTTGGAGGGGGGAGAGTTGGAGCAGAAAAAGAAATAAGGGGAGGAAGAGTAAATTACTGAAAAGAATCAACCATGAAAAAAACAAGAAAAGAGAGTGGGGAGACTGGGAGCGAACAACATTTCAAATCGAAACCTTGGGGAAAACTGACGAAAAATCAAAAAGAAAAGTAGAGAAGGTTTATGCGTAAAACGCAAAGGCAAAGGAAATGGCGGTTTGGCGGATAATCCAGAGGAAAGAAAAAAGTAGGGGTAACGGGTCGGAAAACAGCAGAGGGGCGGAAAAAACATGCAAGAAAAAAAGGCATTGCCGAAAACACAGAAGAGAAACGAGCGGGGGGGTGGGGAAAGAAGGGAGCAGGAGAGTGCTGGGACCGGGGTAAAGGAATGGGGACACTCCCATGACCAAAAATAAAAAAGCAGGGAGTGCTAATTCAAGAACAATCTGTGGTCGAACATAAAAGTGAAAAAAGAAAAAAACACAAAGGCGACAGGTCCGGCCTTAAAACAAAAAGGAAAACGAAAAAAAAATGATACGAAAGAAAAACCAAGTGTGGTAACTGGCACAGAGCCGCACAAAAGAAAAAAAAAACGCCCGACCATGCAACGATGAACCCGAATAACCGACATGGTAAAACCATCACATAAAAAATCGTCAGGGGGAGAAAGTGGGGGGGAGGTAAGTCGAAAAGGAAGAGGAAACCAGCTTCATTAAGTTCAAGCGGGGGTGCAAATGCAATAAGAAAGAGTGTGGGGGGACAAGGGCGAAAAGACGTCGGAAAGAAGAACCCGGGAAGGGTGTTACAGAGAACAAACAAAACCAAGACTCAAGATGTGGGGAAAAAAATGCAGCAAGAAAAGGGGTGTCAGAAAAGACGACAAAGCGAGGAAAGGTGCAAACAGAAGAGTAGTAACAAACCAGCAAAAAAGTCATAGAAAAGTGAGGGCTGGGGACGGGAAAAAACCAATAGGTGGGGAGGAAACCAGACCGTGTTGAGTGCGGATGACAGAACACCGGAAAAAGAAAAAAAACCACCACACAACGAAAAAGAGAAAGGAAAAACCTCAAAAATGGGGATATGACGCCCACGCATCATGGAAGGGGGAAAAGGTGTTTTTGGAGTCTGGAGGACTTGAAGGGAGGTTGTGGAAATGGCCACCACCCACAGAAAAAGGAAAAAGAGTGGCAAGGGTCAACTCGGGAACCGTGCCTGAGAGATCCCCGTGAACAGAACTCATCATCTCAAACATGGTCGACCAGAGAACAGTAGACAAAAAAAGAGGGGGGGGGGAATGCGGGGTCGGGATCGAGGGGGGCAAAAGTCGATGCCGAAATCTAGGGGAGGCGAAAACAGCTGGAGCAGCCAAAAAAATCTCCTATAGACAAACTAGGAATCAAGAGCGGAAATAAGCGGATAAAAAAAACTCGGGGAGTGTCAAAAAGGACAGAAGAAAAGAGACAGGTGGAGAGGAACTCAAAAATGACGGGAAGGGGGGCAGGGTTCCTGTCATGCTCGAAAGCAAAGGCGGACAGAAAAACCGGAGTGGAGGAGGAATGAGGAAAAAGAAGAAAAACAAGGGGGGATCAAAGAAAAGGGGGCGCAGAAAACGAGCCTGCCCGGAGGGCATGGAATACGTGAGTGGGACAAGGGGGTAAAGTTACATACAAGGGAACAAATGAAAAAACGAGGGGGGCACAGAAAAGAGGGCAAAATGGGCCAAAACTTGACGATTGTAACTGAAATGAGAGGGGTACAGGGGGGAAAGGAGGCGAGAAAACCAGGTGGGGCAACTAAAAGTTGAAACGTGTTCTTGGGGAAGAATAGACCCAAACAATCAAAACAAAAAAAAGGTAGAACTTTACAAAAAAAGAGCGGGGACAAGAGAAACACGGGGGGGGTGTCAAGGTTTCCTTTCAAAAACGATCGGTAGCATTGGGGGGGGGGGAGGACGCCTCGAGCAGGAAGACCGCACATTTGATTGGTCCAAAAAATCCCGGCAAACAGGCACCCAAGACAGATAATTGCTTGGTGCTGTAAAGATGGAAAAAAGATCGCTGATGTTTCCTCAAAGGTGGCTGAGGAGGCGGCACCCAAGATCCTGGAGCGGGGGTGTGGGGACGAATTCGGGCCTCGCTGGAAGAAGTGTTCCACACAGCAGTTTCTGAAGCATTGCAAAAAAGCGGAACGAACAAAGTCTGGTTCCTCGTACAGCCAAAAAGGTCCAAAACTACGACGACGGTTGGAGGAAGTGTCCGCACGTCAATGCAAAGTGGGGTGTAGGGAGATTTTTTTGGGGGAAGTCCTTGGGAAAAGAAGACCCTGTGTTTGTACTTTAACTGAGCCTTGGAATGATGCAACGCAGTCAGTGGGTGTGCGGGAGGGGTCACAACACGTCATGTCAGCAAAGGATTAAGATTTCCGAAGTTTTGCAAAAAGGAAATCGCGAAGGAACGCTGCGTTGAGGTTTGAAAAGCCTGGCGGGGGGATGCAAATCAGTCCAAACATCGGGTTCAAAAAAAACAGCCTTGGGACTCGATAAAAAGAACTGGACTTGAAACGTGTTTAGTCCTCAAATCTGCACCTGGAGGGATGAGGGGGCACTGGTCTCATTGGGTGGGGACAAAATGGGCAAAAAAGAGAAGGTGAGCGAACAAGAAACCGGTGGTGGGGCATGGTAGAAGGCAGGGAAGAATTTAAGGAGGTACCGGAAAAACCCCTCGGGGAGGGGGAAGGAGAAAAATCAGACCCTCAAAAAAAGTGATAATAAGCCGACGATCGGAGCGAAAGATCTTACCGGGGCAAACGGAGGGGGGAACTGAAAAAAACACAAACGAAAAATTCGTGAACGTAAACCGTTATGGGGGGATCAGAAAGGTTAAGTTTTGCCAAAACAGATCTGCTGGGACAAAAATGCAAACAGGCACAAAAAAAAAAGTAGGATTGGGAAGGAAAAGGGGGGGGTTGAAGGAGGTTGGGGGTGCGGGCTGTCCAAATAACGCTGCTCCAGGGGGCAAAGGTTTTCCGGGGGGGGGGGAAAACCGCAGGTCAAAGCTCACCACAAGATGGTAATACTCTTCAAAAGGAAGAAGTTCCAGCGGACGAAGTTCGCTATAAGATAGGAAAACACGTTCGCAGGGAAGAACAGCGGAGGGATGACAGTAACGGATGCGGAGAGGCCCGAGATGAAAAATTGGGGAAAGACGCAGCGTGCTTTGGGGGCGCCGCTGGCCCAAAAAAGAGCGCTTGTATGTCAGGTGGTCCCGATGCCCAGGGCACACATAATCAAACAGTCTTTGGAGGGGAGAGATAAAATCGCGCGCAACAAAAAAACAACCCCAAAAGAGGAGAGAAGAGATTATTCTTCCACAAAAAAAGAGATTCAAACGGCAAAGGACTAAAATGACACCCAATGGTCATCGGAAAAAATCGAATCCAAGATAAATTCTTTGGCGGACGGCAAACCCACCCCAAAGCACCGCTGAAGGGGAAAAGGCCAAAGAAGAGTTGCCGCTCACCGCCAAAGGGGAACGGGCCTCCGCAGGACCGTAAACTTCACATAGAGCAACTTGACAATAAAAGCGCGATCGCAAGCCGACCGGAACATGAATCAAAAAAGCAATAGGAAAAAAAAAACGTGTGACTGAATGAACGAAAAGGGGGGGTGGCGCTCAAACAACGAAACCGCACTGGTTGCAGCAAGAGGGGGAAACTCTTGGTTGATGAAAGACCCGCACCTGCAAAATAACATACGGCTAAAAAATAAGCGGGGCTAAAAATTGGAAAAGACCCCCAGGAGGTAAATCTGAATGTGCCAACTAAAAAGGGGGGCTTAGGAACACCTACGGAAGGACAGGAATTGAAGAGGCCGCAGGGGGCAACAGCAACAAGCGCGGCGTCAAAACGAAGATTCGAGGGAGGATCGGGGGGGGGGTAAGGAGCATATCATTAAAAAGTTTGGTGGGGGGGGCGATGGGAGGGAAGGGCAGCAAAAATACGGTGAGGACAATGACGAAAAATTCAGGAAGGCAACAAGAATAACCAGTGAAAAAAAACCCAACTAAGGGGGGGTAACCTTGGGGCGCCAAATAACAAAAATCGAGCCCCGGGGGGGGAAAAACTTACAGCAAAAGAACACATCAGAAGAACACATTTTCTTCTTCCTTTTCTTAAGACGTTACAAAACGCAAAGGAAAACATGGCGTGGGTTCAAAGAAGAGCAAAAGAAGAGTGTGGAAATAAGAAAATCCCGAAAAGGACGGGCAAAAAAGAACAAAAGGAAAATTTGCAAAAAAAGGCCGTCGACAAGAGCCGGTGGGGTGGCGAAGCATGTAAGCTGAAGTTGGAAAGGAAAACGGGACCAGAACAAAAAGGCAAAAAAGAACCCGCCTGGTTCATCATTGGCCAAATCAAAACAACCATTGACGACAAGACAAGGGGGAGCCTGGTTCCGTTTTAAAAAAATTCCAGCAAATAGCAACTCCAACAAAGGGTGCAGGACAACTCAAAAAATCCTCGCAAACCGTAAAGGGGCAAAAGGGGGGTGCGGGGGGGCTGGAAGAATCGTGAGAAACAAAGTTCACGGCCCGCGGGGTTGCAGGGCAAAAAAAAAACAGTGAGAATGTGGGTCCCTGGGGAAAGCTCGGGGGGGAAGGAGCACCGCCGTTCAAAAAACCAAAAAAAATTAAAAGCCTCCAACAACAAGGAAGGACTTCTCAGAAAGCGAGGGGTGCACAGCCATTACGCCAAGCAATGGGTAAGAAGACCGATGGTCACCAGGAGCAGGAAAAAACCAAACAATCCAGGTCGGAGTTCCTGAGGGAAAGGGCCCAAAAAGAGAAGGACAAGTCCCGGGAAAAAGTATTCAAAAAAAAAAAACAGGAGCGAACAAACACCAAGCAGAAGAATAAAAGAGGACACCAAAAAAGGTAAACTGACGACCCGGAGACTGGAAAGTCAGTTTTCGTCTGGCGGTGGAAAATATGATGGTGAAACAAAAGGGAAAAAAAATAGGCCAATGTGGGAAAAACCGCCGAATATCCCCGTGGAAAAAGCAAACCCATGAATTGAAAGAAAACAAGGGGGTGCATTAGCCAGTCACCAAAAATCTGGGGGGGGGTGCATCGGGAATGACCCCCTAGGGGACGGATGAAAGGAAGGACTGTGGGGAAATCGGGGGGGGGATGGCAATCGACCAATGATGTAAAGTCGCTGAGACATACCGCAGTGGGTTTCCTGGCACGTCGAAAACGTCGCGGGATAAAAGGGTTCCAGGGTTTAATCTAAAGGAAAAACAAAAAAAAAAAAAAAAAGAAAGAGGGAAAAGAGAGAAGAAATACAGGAAAAAGGGGGGAGCAAAGCGAAGGAAAACGAAAAATCACAAAGTGGTCAACGTACAGGCAAACGATGGGAAGGGGTAATCATAGGTGGTCAAATAATCACGCTGCAAAAACGAAGAGTGGTGGTGCCAAGACACCGAAGGGGAAAAGTTTATGAAAGCCGACGGAACAACAGAATCCATGGAAGCTTGGAAAAGGGTTTAGCAGGCGCAAAAACCCAAAGGTGCCCTAAGGACAACTGGGTTTGGGGGGGGGGGGAAACGTAACTCCACAAGTCCAGAAAAAAACTGGTACTTCCAAAAGCTAATGAGACACTAGTTTTTCAGAAGCATCTCGGGAAAATGGTGTGGCCGCACTGTCAGAGGACCAAGTCACCGAAGGTCCAGAAACTAATTGGGCAGGGGGGAAAGCAAAGATAAATTGCTTGCGCAGGGGAAAAAGGGATGGAACTCGCCGGATGTTTCTCGCCGGGGGAGTGTCAAACGCACCCCATCGTGTGAAGGTTGGAGGGACGGAAAAAATAAAAGGCGGCTAAAACGGGGAAAAAAAAATTCTCAGAAAAAAAGGGTTCCAGAACATATGTACTCAAAGCGCATGCCAAATGCGGCCCGAAACGTCAAACAAGCGGGCCTTCAAAAAAAGGAACGCCAATCCAAGACAAGAAGCGGGTTTTAGAGGCTTAAAAAAAAAATGACCAAAGTTGGGGGTAGGGAGAGTTTTATGGGAAGATGGATTGGGAGAAAAACGGGTTGTGTCGGGGGGGTCCAAAAAAAAGAGGCAAGATTGCAGGATGCAACACGCACCGAAAAAAACGGCCATTGGGTGGCTAGGTGGCGGGGGACACGGTCAGAGTAAGAAAGAAGAGCAAAAACCTGTATGGACCACCAAAAAAAAACCCACAAAAAGAGAGCAGGCGTGAGGGGTGTTTGCAGCCTTGCAGGGAGAATATGCCGACATTTAACTTTTCCGCAGGGGAAAAAACGGAGGACAAACGAAATGGACTTACGTGGGGGTACAAGCAAAAATAATGCTCTATGGGGGAGGGGAAAAACATGACCAGAAATTTTGAGTCAAAAGAAAGGAAATGAAAGTGGGCGCAGGCAAAAAAAAAAAAAGGCTTACACAGTTTGGGCAAAGTATCGGCAGGAAGAAGTTTTAACGATTGGAGCCACAAAAGATGTGAATAAACCTCAAAAAAACCATCACAAAGTGGGAGACAAAACTACGCTAAGAGAGGAACCCATGACGCCTTGGGAACAATCAAAGAACAGACAAAAATTGCGGGAAAAGGGGGACCGTGTCTGGAACAGGGGTTTTTGCACATAAAAATTGAAAACGCAAAACTGGGGAAAGAACGGACAGCAGCAGTAGGATTTGTAGACGAGTACGAAGGTTGAGAGAAATGCACTGCAGGAAAGCCCCCACGGTGAAGAACGGCCCAAGCGAAACGGGTGGGTTGATAAACAACGCGGGGGGGCAAGTCATGTCAAACAAGCACACTGCCCTAACTTGGGGGGCAAACGAAAAGGGGGGTCCTGGAAACCGCTTCGCGAGCAATGACACAGCAGTCGCTATAGTTTGGAAGACGGGGCCCTGTGAAACTGAGTCCCGGTGAACAGCCACAGGCCAGTAAGAAGGGCAGGGGACGAGTCGTCAAAGCGGGGCTTGGGGGGGCGCCGCGGGGGGAAAACAAAAGTTCGCAGGGCGGGCGAGATGGTACGAGGCATGTGTTAAGCAAGAAGGGAATCTCGTCTTGAGGCGAATAAGATCACCTGCTAAAAAACAATTGACAACATGACGGAGAATGGAAAGAAAAAAGAAATACTCTTCAAAAAACCAAAAAGAAGGAAAAGGAGCACTAAAAGCGGGAAGTGGCAAAATTCAACTCAAAGGGGG
>Ga0179593_1323188_pt1 | contig 11515 bp, 10 predicted proteins | sample CZODoug2_1_08_16_FD_185931 | JGI IMG/M metagenome (GOLD analysis project Ga0179593, IMG submission 185931) | Vadose zone soil fungal communities from Angelo Coast Range Reserve, California, USA - CZODoug2_1_08_16fungal (PacBio error correction) | ecosystem: Environmental > Terrestrial > Soil >...
GTAATCCTCAAACCTGGGAGATGGAGCAGGTGGGGAAGGGGTAAAGCGTAAGTGTAGGGATAGCCGAAGAGGCCTAGACCAGTCGCTGTGGTCAGGAGAAGGGCGCTTCATCTTCTGCAACACTGGGCAGGGGGGATTCGTGTCAAAAAGGGGGGCAGCGTTCGGGTCAGTGCTGACTGCCGGGCGTAGAAATGCTTTCCAGACCGGTATCGTGGCTGTACTCGCGGTGGACCTATTCATGTGAGGGGGGACCCATGAGGGGGGTGAGCCTTGCCCTGCCCAGGAAGGGGAGAGCCTGGAAAACGCGGGAAGAAAAAGGCGGCACGGAGTCCGTTCTAGTTCCTGCGGTCGGGAACAAAAGCCAGCGAGCCGCCCCGGCTGAAAGGAGGTCTCGTGTTGGGAAAAAAAAAAAGGCCCCAACAAAGATCAGCGTAGAAGACAGGAAGAAAGGAGGGGAAGGGCGGCGTGTTTGATAGCGGAAGGCCCCCCAAAAGAGGGTGAAAAACGGGCATCTCCTTAAGGGGGGAGGGGATGAATCAGGACTGTCCCACCTTGCAAGGGCACCGGGGTACCATGTGATGAGGCGTATTCATCAGAATGAGGGGGAGGCATCTCATGTTCTGCGATAGTCCCCGGGCGGAGAGACCGGGAGTTTCACAAACGTTTCAGCGAAAGCAGGGCCGTACGGGGCCGGCCGAGCTGGCGGAGACTGCAAGACTGGGCAGAGGATCGCTATGCTAAAAGTCTGCACCACGGGGAGGGGTAAACGAAATAGCCTATGCACGGCGGAAAGACCGTACTACCATTCCAAAAAAACGGATGGACCCGCGAAGGGGTCGGAAAAAACGACGGAAATGGACGGCCGGGAAGGCCCAAGGAAGGGGCTCATTGGAACATCACTACAGCACGATCATGTGGGGCCGCGCAGCCACGGCCTTCAAAAGGCGGGGGGAAGTCTGACAGTCCTTGATTCGACATGGGGGCTCCGTTCAAGAAATTAATTAGGAGCGGGGCGTGAGGGGGATGGTCCAAAAACAAATCGAATTTAGTAAAGGATCAGTGTGGAAGCAAGCTGGGAAGACAGGACGGGGTCTAAGGGGGAAGAAGGAAAAAAATCTGATGAACGAAAAAAGTTTAATATCGTTACGAGGAACAATGGGCGGAAGGGTTGACCTAGAATGTCTCTGTGGGGAGAAAGAAAAAAAAAAAACCGGCCTCTGCTGTAAGGTACGAAAGTTCTCCAGGGCCGCGCCAGAGAAAGCGGATCACGGACAGGTACCTGTCGGCAACTATTCCTTATCAGGGGGGGGGGCGAAAGGAGAGCCACGACAACCAGGTCCGAAAGCTCGAAATGCTCAACTGGACGTGAGCGAATAATAAGGGTGGAAATCGGAGGGGAGACACGCGTGAAAAGGTCAACTCTGAACAAAGATGGGAGAAAATTTGCGGAATCTTGCAGGTCACGTTTCCTAAGAGAAAGGGGAGATACGAAATCAACTCCTTTGTTAGGCCGCAGAAGAAAGGAAGGCCGAAAAGCAGGGGAAAAGCGGACAAAAGGGATACACCAAAAGGGGTGGAATATTGTAATGAATTCCCCGGTGAAATCTCCCGTCAAGGGAAATCATGGCAAGTTTAACATATCTTGGCGGAAACGCGAAAGGGAAGGAACCAAGCGTGTGAGCATTACTCACCAAGGGCAGAGGTGGGGGAAAAAGGGGCCGGAGTGCGAAATCTAAAAGAGCACGCTTTGGCCATTCGGTGAACACACTGGTGAGTGACCGAGGACCTGCGGCAGCGTGAAAGAATCAAGGACTAAATCGGTCTCGGCGTCTATCCGCAGGAAGGTTCTGAAAAAAAAACGAAACTACTCAAGCCGGAACCCGATCGGGGCCGTCATTCTTAATAAAACGGAGAAATGGGGGGTCGAACATCCGACGGTTTAGAGGGGCGCGGAGAACGACGGGGAAAAAAAATATCCTTCCCGGAGGAACTCGTGGGGGAAAATCAAGGAAAGGATGGAAATCACTTTGAGGCGTGACAAATGGATCCTGACCTGGCTTTAGCGAAAGAATCTGGGAGTGGGGTCTGGGAGGTTTCAGCTAGCCAGGACCCGGAAAAAGCAAAAATAAAAAAACTAGACTCGTCACCGCTAAGATCTCAGGAAAATAAAAAATAGGGGAGGGATAGATATTATCGTGGTGAAAGAGATATTGACAGTTGCAAGGGCTGGTCGGGGGATGGACTATCGACGCCAGACCTCCGCTTATCGGGACGAGCTATGCAAGGGCCAATACGCAGGACGTGATCATCAGCGGAGGGGAAGAACTACGAGTTCTCAACTCGTTGCAGGCGCTGGTAAAGGGTCGACGCGCCGGGGAAGGACCGCTTCGTGTGAATGACAACGCCGGCGAATACGGCCGGGGAGGTAACGGAGGAGCCGGGGTGCGCAGAATTAGGAGGGCGGGGTAAGGAAAAGGAAGGAATCCAAAGAAGAGCGGGGAGACGTGAGGGTTGGCTGGAAATTTCTTCCGATCTGTCAAAAGTGTCTTGAAGGAAACCGGAGCGGGGAGCAAACCATTACGACCGGGAAAATGCGAAACGCATGCACGAGGTGCGGAGAGAAATCGAAGCGGGGACGGGCGCGTTACGCCAAGACTGGGGTAACCTTTAGTCAGAAGTATTTCCCAGAGGGGGAGTGTTAATTGTTAAGTCATCGGACCACCCATGGTGGGAAAACACCTTTTCGGGGGCAAAAAGGGTTAACACCGGACTCGGGAAACATTGGGAAACTGCGGACATCCACGGGAGATGGGACAATCCCTCCTCCCTCTTCTGGGGGATAACCGTGAACAAAAAAAAAAATAGGAACCGGGAAGACCAAACTTCTCCGAGGGGGAACGGGCCAAATCACCGATGCCGATAACGAAATCAGCCTTGCGACTGCCGGGGAGAAGGGCGGAAGTGGACGGGGAGCGCACCAGGAGGAAAAAAACACTGCCTCTTTGAACCACACGGTAACCGGAGCGACTGCTCAGGCGGGTAACCGGTGGCCCGGAAGACGAGTCGTCTTGGGGCATCAAAGCGAACTGAACGGCTGAAAATGCCGCCCAACGAAGTAATCAAAAATCACCCAGCAAAGGTCAACAGTGCTACCACTTCTACAAGACTGCAAATCACCGCTTTCAAAAAACGAAGAGGAAAGAAAGAATCGTTCACTCGCGGTGTTGGGGACTCGGAAAGAGAATCTAGGAATACGAGTTAACTGCCGCGTGTCTGGGCAGACGAGGTACGATCACGGACTGACAAAACTCACAAAGAGGTCCCCCAGGGAAGAAAGACGCACGGAATCGTAGGGATTATGGGGTACTGAAACCACGACATGATGTCCAACTGGAGGCCCAAAAAGTCCTTCAGAAACGCGGCGCTTGTACATCCCGGCCGGGTAAATCGAGAGAACGAGTCCGGAAGGATCGGATCGTAATGGAAAGGCACACGGGGGACAAAAAGGGTCATCCCTAAGGGAATCTTCTAAGACCGTCTCCTTAATCAGGCAAGATCGTCCGGCACTGCGTGAAAGAAGCGGCTTGAACCCAAAGGGTCTTAAAGAGACTAGGGGGAGAATCTCCTCTGGAAAGAAATCGCAGGGAAAACTTAATGCCATCTTATATAGACGGCCTCAGGTCATTGTTAGGAATAACCCTTCCCCGGGGTTGAAACCCTGCCAATAAAACCAGGCAGTCCGTCGCAACCACCGCAGGCGGTGAGAAACAACTCCATACGACAAGGGTGATGAGGCCAGTACTCGCGTCTTCGCGATAAAAAAATGAAGAAGAAAACTCCTTCAGGGGAGGACTGCATTTAATTCCCCGCATTAAATAGTAGTATAAGGGAATGATCCACAGCGCGATAAAATAAACTGAAACCTTGGAAGAATCAATAAACTACCCTCATGGCGCACTGACATTGCAAACAAAACTGGAGAAACAGCAAAAAAAAACCTTACTGGGTAAAAGGAGATAAAACTCAAAACGGAGCCGAACACATAACCGAAAGACATCTATTACAAAGACAATTGGTGCGAATGACGGAAGGGGTAAGGTCTCATAAAAGGAAGGTCCTGGACACCAAAGAACCAAGAAATGGGTCTACAGGGGCCGGAAAGTAAAAGTCTACTAGAACCGCTAAAACGGCCAACAAAAGGGAAAAACAGGGTGGAGAGGCAAGGGCGCCCCGCGATGCTCACCGATAGAAAAAAATTTTAAAGAGAATAGAGAATCTGTTCAGATAAGATGGGGAAAAAAAAATGGGAGTTGTCAGACTTAAAAATCGAAGGAGTAACGGTATCGCTGGAACCCTCATTTATGGTGAATGTAGCTAGAGGGGTCGTCTTCGAACTACCCTACTTCAGAGATGTGGTAAGACTAATGTAGGGTAGTGCGCAGGTGGCGTGAGAAGTTGAAAAAAAGTGGAAAAAGGGTTAGTCATTTTAGAAAGGGACTAGACTTTCCCACATTGGCGAAATGGAGGGGAAGAATGGGGAGAAACCGTCAAAAAAAAAAATTTAGACGCTCATGCAGTATTGAAAGGCATACGGTCAGGCCAGCTGGCTAAAACCATCGAACCGAAAAGGAGAAGGTGGGAATCGTGGGGTCAGCGCCTAAACTCCTCTTAACAGTCTCAGGGAATGAGCCAAGGCCTCAAATTTTTTATAGACGAGCGGGCGGAGGCTCCTGACTTGTGAGGGAAGGCTTCAGAGGATTGGGGAACTTAACAGGGCCGGCTAAGAAGGATTGAGATCTTCCGAGGAAGGATGTAAGCATTTCGGAGGTTAAAAGGGCAGGAATGGGAGCGGGAGCCCGAAGACGGAGTGTGAAACAGTTGCACGGACGCTTAATTCGGGAGACTACTTGCGTAGAGATATACTACGGGATCGCCGTCGGAAAGGATAAACACTGGTCGGTTCCAGGTGGGGAAGGGTAAGCAGTATAAAAAACTAACGTAGACGGACCATTCAAGGGACCAATATTTAAACGGAGAAAGGGGACGGGGCTTCAGAATGCCGCCTGGAGGAATCAAGGCATCGGGGGGTTACAGCAAAATCCAAAAGTCACAAGAAATTGAAAAAAAGATAAAGACAAGGCAAAGGGACTATGTGGATGACGGGTACAGGTGCCGTGGGATAAGTCAAGGTCTGAATCCGGAGAAGGCAAGGGGGAGACGGAAGGAGACGAGGAGGAAGCCTGGGGGACAAAGCGAGTGTACTCTGGAAAAGGGGGCATCCGGAGGAGCGGGTGAAAGACCGGGGGGATCCGTGCACCCGCAGCGGGGTGGCCAGCAGGCGCGCGCGTGATAGGGGAAGAAAAGTCGCGGGTACAAGGCTTACTTTTCAAGGACAGTCCACAACGAAGACCTCTCTGGTCAAAACAGGGGGGAAGCCGGACAAAGAGAGCCCAAAAAAAGAAAGGTGGACGGCGTCTGCCACTCTCCGAGGTCTACTCGGGAGGAAAGAACGGACAAACAATAAAGGAAAAAGAGCATAGGGGATTCCTCGGTGTCGTGACAGGAGGAGCAGCGAAAGCGTCGACCAGTAGGCCCGCGGCAGAATAGGTTAGAAAAAATCGGTAAGGTCACTTGCTTCCTCCCGAATCGGAAAGGGGGAGGGAAGGTCACAACGTGGCCAGCATACGGGCCTTACGCGGGGTCAAACGGTGCGACTTAAAAAATTGGGGGGTACCAAAAGCTGGTTGCGAGGTGGAGAAGGTAAACAGGGAGAAAGGTTATCTCCCACGGATTTAAAGAATTCACTAAGGTCACAAGAGGGCGAACTCAAACGGGATGACGCGACGTTTTTAGGGCCTCTTTAAAAATGGGACTGTGAAGAAAATTCATCCTTTTGCAAGGGAGCAATCTAGACCGCGCCAGGGGCACCTAATTTACGAATGTGTTGCAGAAGCACTGTCATCAAGCCGACCTTAAAGCTGACCATCGGGAAGAACTAATTGGGGGGGGGGGGTGTTGGTTTTGGTTTTGTGGTTGGTGTCGGGACTGTAAACATGGAGACCAAGGTAGAAAAAACCGCCCGACTCTGAAAGTTACCCAATGAGGACCTGAAACTTCTTCAAACTGCCCGTATTAACATTGATGGTATCCCACAATCCGACGGGTGATCTGCAAAAAAAAAGAAAAGGGCGGACCAGCGCCTTACCCCTCGTTAAGAAGAGGAGTTTAGAAACTAAAGACCGGAATAACGTGACCTGGCAAAGCATGCCCGGCATTAGCGGAGAAAAACACGCTAGGTCTCAGGGTCAATCTAGCCAGGAAAAGAAAAGCGGCATAACTCGTCAAAGATAATCTCTCGCAAAAAAAACAACCCTGGAAGAAGAGATGGACGTTACGACTATTTAGGAGGTGAAGGGATGGAAGGGAGTGCGCAAAAAAACCTCCGCTAGAGCTAACTCTAACGGGAATGATATTACTTGAGTCATCAGAGGAGGGTAACCGCGGAATAAAGCAGGGGGAAAGTCTCTGTCAGCGAAGGAGCCGAGCAATCAAACCGTCGGTTATACGACGGAAAGGAGAATAGATGGGAATCCTGGGCCGGCGACGGGGGGGCCGCTAATTGATTCCGTGGGGACCTACTCCGTAGAAAAAGAGACGCGAGTGGCAATCTGGCATGCTGTCCGGTCGCTGCGAATCTGTTCAAAAAGTGTAGTCAACAATTAGGGGCAGGACAGGAGCAGTAGGAGAAGTGCTAGGAAAAACTGGGCCCTTCCATGCACATGAAAGGTTGCTTGGAGAATAGCGAAACGTCGAGGAAGGACAAACATGAGCGGCAAAGCGTTACCTGTGTTAGTTTCGCCCCTTTTAACGGGGATTAACACACCTTAAGTGTTCAAGTCAAAAAACTCGGACACCCAGGGGGTGGAAATCACCCTTTTTCATACGGGCTAAATCGGAAGGCCCAGCTATGCCGAAAAGCTCAAACCCGAGCTGAAAAAAGGGAAGACCAAAATCTGAGGCCGAACGTGAAAGGGGGGAAAACTGGAGGAAGTCCATGTCATCCCAAAAGGCAGGGACCCGCCAGGGGAGCCTCCGCTGGAAGGAGATGGAAGAAACAGAGTAACTCCACGGAAGAAAGATCCCAACTTGACCGTGGTGTAAAGTAGATCTACCGAGATGAAGATGGTCCCGGTACGTGTCACGGCGCGGACTGGTCAGTGTCTGACTCTTTTGACCGGGATGTTAACTTACCGCCGAATAGTTTTGGGCAAGAAAACGCAGAATCACGTCACTTCGAGTCAAAAGCCGAAACCTTTTCCGGGCAGTAAACCACACGGCTCTGAGGCACCTAGGTCTTGTGCTCCATAGACCAGAAGGAATAAAAGAGGTAAAATGATCGAACCATTACCGAGTGTACTCACTCTCAGGGGTGGGCGCTCCAACAGAGAGAGATCAAGCCGGAAGCGTGACGGAGAACATACCATGACTATCAAATTAGTAAGCGCATGCCCTCCCAAGGGCAGAATGAGTAAGAGCAAAAAGTTCATGTATCAATGGTACCGCCTCCGCATGAGGGGACCACCTGCGGAAAGCTCGGAAGCCCCTAACTCGCCTGTTAATAAGCTGGGAGGTCGGCAGAGAGAAAGAAAGAAGGTCAGGGACATGGACGTAAAAGGGACCGGTTCCACCCACCATTTGGGATCGACTCAGGGCGAGCAACTAACGCGAAGGGGGGGTCGATATCCGCATTAAAGGTCCTTACTTCCTTTCCATAAAAGAGGAAAAGCGTAAAGAAAGGAATCGGGAGAAGAGTAAGATTGCAATATCACCTGCGCTGTACTAAGCAGCCATTAATGAACTTCCTCCATGGTGATGAAAAACTGAAAGGAAGGGGGGGACCATACTGAAGGCGAAGAACCCACCACGTAAACTTGGAGGAACCCTACGGGACAACACTCCTCTTAAAGTCCGCTGGGGCTGCAGGGAAGCTAACTGTACAAAAGATAAAGAAGGAAGAAGGCGGCTGATTTGAGAGCTCCTCAACCCGTCTAAAGGAACATTTTCCTTAAAAGAAGGATTCGCGCCGGGGAATTTTGGCATCCAAGGAGCCCTAAAGTGGGAATCCCTGCTCAGCTGAAAGCGTCGGAAAGAACCTCAAACAACTGAATTCTGCTGCTAAGAACAAGCAAAAGTTCCAAAGATCAAATCACCGAATCTAGTACCAACCTTGGACAGAGGCAGGACAAAGGGGAACTGACGGAGAAGAAAAGAAGCAAGAAAATGTATAGAAACCCTTACGGGTTCTATAGCGGGAAGAGGAACGCCTTCGTAGAGAGAATAACCGCCACAACGCCACCGGCAAAGAAACGGCGAGACCATCTGATCAGCTCCGAAAACAACAAAACTTATTATTATTAAAGAGGGAGAAGGATTAAGGTAGGCGAAACCGTACACTAAAAAAATGGGTCGGGTTGCCCGCGTAGGATTGAGTAATTCGGTTATCCCTAAGGGATCAAATCAGGTCGGGTACGCCAGTGGAATGCGGGATCGGCGCCGGAAAAGGGGAATGTAAGGGGAACGGACAAAAGGGGGGGGAAGAGCGGTCTAGGGTGATGCGGCAAAAACCGGAAAAAAAAATATAACCGTACCCAAAGGCGCGGTGCGTTCCCGCAAGCATTCCCTACTGGTGAGGCCAGGGGAGAAAAAAATTCTTCCACCGGAAGGTCTAGGCAAATTCGAGGAAGGGAAAGATCGGCACGGCAGCGTTCTATTCAAAGCGACGAGAGGAAGCCCCGCGCGCGGTGTGGCAAGGCGAACACAGAGGAGAAATCAAACGTATCACACACGAGAAAAACGAGGGGGCTCGGGAGAGGTGCGTCTACTTCCTTCAAAGGGGTGAGGGGCAATTTAAACTTCCGTGGCCGGGTTCCAGACCATGTTAACCGGGGTCAGGAAACCTCGGCCTTATGAAGAAGAACGAGGAGGAGGGGGAATAGTTAACCGGGAGGAGGCTGAAAGCCTCGTGGGGACCCCGGGAAAACGGGGCCAGACGCCTTACTGAGAGGACAGGTATCAGAAGAACGGGCAGAACCCCACTTGGCTGGAAGTCATTAAAGGGTTCCCGAGGAAGCACGTCGCTGACGGGCCGCCAACGAAAAAAAGGGGAAGGTAACGGCGAGGACCTCCTCAAAAAAGTCTGAAGCAGGAGGCGTGGGTCATTGCCCAGCAGACTCCAGCACAGAGTGCCGCGTCGGCCAAAGGCAAGGGACACTCTTCTTATCATGGGAGGTCAGGTACGGTATCTAAACAGTACGGTCACGGAAATCTCCACTCAACTTGATGCGCGCGGTCTAGGACAAAACCGCTAGAGACTCAGGGAAGGGGGTCCGCGGCGGGAAGAGTCAAAAGGAACTGGGGGATAAGGGGGAAACACACAACTTGGTGGCCTGAACGAAGAGGGATTCGGAATGAGCAGGGTTGCTTCATTTTAAAAGGGTGAGTGGGAGAAGAAAACAAAGCCTCCCTCTTCTTTCAGGGGGGAAAAAGACCGTCCCCGCCCAAGGAAATAGCGCCGTGGGTCCGTCCTAGTCCTCTTAATACGGGTCTAAGAAGAAAAAGGACAAAGAAATCACAAAAAAATCTCCAACTGTGGGGGGGAACATTAAGAATGAGGAGAGAATCCTTCAACATACATTGGGGCAAGGGGCGGTCAGTCCACGGCCCTAAAATATTTGGATAAATCAGCGGGGGTCGGGCACGGCTGCTCCGCATCTTTATTCAAAAAAAGAAGAGGACGGGGGAAAGGTAAAGCATCCAACGCTTAAAAAAAATTTTAAATATGTCTTGAAAAAAAAAGGATTGTCCACCACCGGCAATGACGAGGGGGGGACTTGAACAATAAACCTTTGAATCTCACGGACCAGGTTCGAAGACATAAATGTACAGATCTGGCAAACGCGCCGGGTATTCAAAGATTTCGCTGTGGGTCCTCACCTTGCCCTTGGTCATGGAAGAAGGCAAGGGCGCAAAAGCCGAGGGGAATGAAGATGTTGCGACACGGGTGGGGGGGACACTTCCTCAGCCCGACAGCAGAAGACCAGCAGGCCGAAAGAGAGGTCGCGCGTCTCCGCGGTTACCTTCAACAAGCCCTACCAGAAAATTCCACCGATCGGCCACACGGAGGTAACCAATTCTAAAAAAAGGTGTCAGGTAAAACCAGAAGAAGGGAAGAGTCTCTACTAAGGCCGAAAAAATAAAAACTCGGGAAATAAAGGGATTGGAAGTTTCGAACAGCCAGGGTTAAATCACGTACCCAGGGCTATGGCAACGTCCTGTCAGATTCGAATCACTCTGTGGTTTCATGGGAAAGGAGCAATGTCCCCGAGAAGCGCTAAAAAGAAGGAGGGGAAAGTAAAAGAACTCACACAACACTTATTATGATTAAAGAGTGAAGGGGGAAAAGGGGAAGACTATTTTATCGTGAAAGGATGGGACAGATGACATGGAAAACCTCCAGGCCGTGATATCTGAGATACCTAGCAGACGGGAATCCGTTCGAGGGTTGAAACGCCTCTAGAAAAGGGCGGAATGTGTCAGAAGTCGTCAGAAGGGCGGAGGAGAAACCTAAGTGGGGTAGAAAACCGAATACGAGGTGCCGCTTTTCTATCGGGGTCCGCGTGGAAAAGGAGTGTTTCCGAAATCTAAATATGATAGAACAAGCCAGAAAAAACGTCGCAGGACGGGCATTTCTGGGTTCGTGGCCTGGCCAAATGAGAAGGTCCAAAGTGTGGGTCAGTCACAAACCTGGCTGAGAGCGTGGATCATTTACAGGCAGCCGTAAGACGTCCAAAGGAAAAGGAAAGGAATCCGAAATAGAACTTCTCGGTATACCCTGGCTCGTCTCCCTCTCGAAAGTTATTGCATGATTGAACCTGTAATCGGGGAGAGTTACAAACAGGGGGGGCCGGGAATACCCCTCGTAAAACCAAATTTTACAGAAAACCTTGGAAGATGCAACTCTTTGACCACGAGGAAGGGACGGCTAAGAGGGCATCAACCAAGAGGAAGCCACGCCTCAACTCTGGGGAGGGCAAGAAGTTAAAAATTCACGCTTATCGGCAACTGTAAACAACCTTTAATGATAAAGTGTCGTCTGACCGCCGTGAGAAGGAAGAGTCCCTTAGTGCATCAGACGGGCCCTCCGTGGAGGGATGCCGGCGGTGGCCGTACTTGTTTTAACGGGTTGCGCGAGTCGAACGCGGAACAACGAGGGGCGACAGGAGAACCAGGAGGTCATGGGCGGGAGCGGCGGGGAAAATGGGCAGGGACCTCACACGTGGAAGGCGAGATTTCCATAAGCCGAAAAAGTACGTCCTGGAACCTGCGTACCGACTGGAAAATCTGTCCAGCTGAATTGGGGGGAAGGCACTCTGAGGGGAGAATCAGAAGGAATCACAAGCACTCGGTCGAAAACGATGAAAACTGAAGGGACCTAAAGGGTCTTTTTGGGAAAATC
>Ga0179593_1391432_pt1 | contig 11515 bp, 16 predicted proteins | sample CZODoug2_1_08_16_FD_185931 | JGI IMG/M metagenome (GOLD analysis project Ga0179593, IMG submission 185931) | Vadose zone soil fungal communities from Angelo Coast Range Reserve, California, USA - CZODoug2_1_08_16fungal (PacBio error correction) | ecosystem: Environmental > Terrestrial > Soil >...
GGGGGCTCGTGAGATTAATGGTACTTCAAGGGAAGGAAGAATCGGGTATATCCGAGGGGCCGAGTCACCGTGGGGGGTCTCAGAAAGGAAAGGCAACCCAGGACTGTACGTCCCTAGAGAATCTGTGCTGGAAGAAGTCGCGTCCGGGCCTGCGTGGTGGAGGGGGAAAAAAAGAAAAGAAAAGGATAGGTCCTGTTCGTGCGACATTCCGACTAGGTGGGGGAACCAAAAAGGAAAAAGAGAGTTTCCTGGGGTGACGACTCTACCGAAAAATAGAAAGTACTCTGTAACGCTTCCGAGAGGGGGGTCGATGTAACACCGCCAGAGAGACCTGGTCAAAACAGGTATAAGATCAGGGACCAGGAAAAGAGACTCATTGGTCTGGTCAACAACAAAAGACTAAATAGGGGGAGGAAACCCACACTGCGGTCATCTTCTGTGTTCGATTCGGATCGAGAAAAAATTATATACAGAAAACGGGGAAAGGGAAATGGCTACAGGGCTGGAGCCGTTGGCTCAAGAAAAATAAGGATTCAAAGGTAGTACTTTACCTTGCATTCTCCAAAGGCTAAGGGGGGGGTGGACGGGGGCGTAGATTTCGGAGAAAATAAAAGGAGGAAGAACAGGGTCACTTACCACGCTTCAAATCTCAACGAACCTAAACCTGAAAAAATAAGTCCAGTATAAAAAGAACTATGAACTCGCCTCAGGGCCGACGAATCGTGAAGGAGCTAAAGAAACCTGAAAAGAGAAAGAAATGGCGCGACCTGCGGGAAAGGGGCTGATCCATGGGGCGCCAGAGAAACCGACCGAGATTCGAAAAACCGCATCCTCGATTTGCAAAAAGGAAAGAGGAAGGGGCCTTAATGGCCTCAAAAAAGCAATCACAGAACCTCGTCCAGAAACGATAAGTCGTCCCGATGCCACTATGCGCAGGTGGCACCGGGGGAAAAGAGTCGGGTGCCGCTGAATCAGGGGGGGGGCAGGAGTGTTTTCAAAGAAAAAAAAAACGTCCCAACTGATGGGCGAGGGGCTCATCCAACGGAAGAGCGGAAAACAGGTGAAAGGTGGCCCTGGGAAGAGAGGGGGGAAAGTCAATATGTCATGAACCCTTGTGCGAAACGGGTGAAATACTTCTCAAAAGATACATGGTGCCGGGAGAAAAAATACGCCAAAATCCCGGGGGAAGTCGGAGTCTCCAGGGGGGAAGGGATGGATACGACCTACGAGGAGGAAAACGTGAGTTTAAAAAGGCGTAACCTGAAGCCATGTATCAAAAAGAAAAAGGGGGTGAGGAGGTGTCGAGGAATGGGGGGGTTTCGTGGTCGTTGAAGGAAGGGGGATTTGAGGTCGTACGACTCTCTGCCGTGGTAGCGAAAAAAAGATTGGGCCTGGGCTAAAGGGGGAAGAGGCTAAACGCTGCTATTGTTGAGCTTTATGAAAAAACTTTAAGTGCGAAGGGGGGAAGGAAACCTCGGACTATGCGGCGGGGGAAGGGGAGAGGGAAAGAAGATTTTTCTTTTTTAACACAGGCGCGAGGTATAAAAAAAAAAAAAAAAAAAGCAGCGATAAGGCGAGATGGCCCATGAGGCATTTGAAGCGATCTAAACAACAAAAAAGGACACGGTAGGAGGAGATATATAAAACGAAAGGGACAAGAGGGGACATTCTTCTGGGTGCTGGGCGAGTATCGATTCAAGCCCACCCTTTACACCTTCACAAAGAGGGGAGGAAAACTCGGCGGAACGGACCGCTACCGCCTCTAGGACCGATTGCAAGGAAAAAAAAGCATCGGTTCTGCCAGGACTACAAACAAACCCTCCCGCTCAAAAGTAGAGGGAGTAGGACAGCTCCACTTTTAATAGCCACGAAAAGATCGCGTTCAAAAAAAGGCAACCGGCAGGGGGAAGACGCCGCAGAGAGTAAAACTAAAAGAAGGACGGTTCCGAAAGCGGCCGCCGGGCAGGCCGGGGCTGGAAACCGCCACGGGATCCAAACTCTATATTTAAACAGCCCATAAAATCAAGTGGACAGTCTTCGCGGCAGGGCGAGGAGATTTTCTAAAAAGGAACGTTGCCTCTGACTCAGGGGGAACAGTTCTTCAATACGGGTCAAAAAACCTTCCTCCTGTTCCATCGTCCGGGAGAAACGACGCTTCTCCCAGGGGGGGTTGACGAGGAGGGCCGGTGTAGAGCCAAATCTGCTTTGCGACCTTAAGGGTAGAAGTGGGGAACCGGGGGTAACTCCCCATCGCACTCTCCCCAATAAGTTCCTGGCAAAGGAGTAGCACGGCTACTAGAAGGGAAAAAATAGGGGAAACAATCAGTAGTTCTTGAAAAAAGGAGCGTATTGCTGCAGGTTATTTTCTCGGGGTAAGAGAAGCCAAGATTCACCCCGTCGATTCGGGAGCTGCAGAGGGGAGGAGATTGCTTCGACTGAGGAGTCGAGGAGAAGGTCGGGGGCCAAACTTTCCAGAAGGTAGAAGGAGCAGGTGGACTTAGATGGGTCAAGGGAACTTAGGAAAGGGCTAGGCCGGGAACATACGAGGGGCACGCATCTCTTCAGTGAGGCTCCGTCAGATAGCAAGAAGAAAACCGGTCCGTGTTTGAAAAGATTGATCTTCCAGTGGAACAGGACAGCGGTTTCTCATATAGAAGGCGATGGAACGAACACCAAAAAACAGCCACCAAAAAAAAAAAAAAAAAAAAAAAACAACCCCGGAAGAACACCAGGGGGGACCCCACCTGTGGCGGGAGGAGCGGATCTAACACTCGAGGGAAAGAAGGATCTGCTCGCCTGAGCGGAAAAGAAAGAGGGAAACACTTTGCTGCGTTCGGGATCTGTCTGGCTCGATGACGATCAGGTCCCCAAAAGGCCGCGGGCTATGGTGTGAAAGACAAGGCCGAGTCGGTGGTGGGGGGACGACTGGACGTGACGGTCAAGGAAGTGAAAGGAGAAAAGGGATAACTGTGGGTTTGATGTTGACAGAGAAGAGCACACCAAGCCTTCGGGTAGAAACGGGGACGGCTGGTGTATTTCGGGTCAAGGGGTGGAAACAGTAATCCCTAAGAGAGGGACTCGGGCCGCCCTCCGGGCTTGTGGAGGGGGAACACGCGCGTGCTTCGCCTGGAAAAGGTGCTCTGCGGGGGAACAAAACCGGAACCCTCTCTTACGGATCGAAAGCTCAGTCTTCGAAAAGAACCTGCGGGTCGAAAGTAAAAGGGAGGGAGAAAAGGATCCATTTGCAGGGCGAATGAGATGTTCCGAACGAAACTCTCCTCTGGCGACCGGAGGATCACGAGTCAAGGAAAAAGGATACCTTACGAAGGATCGGGAAAAGAAGCATGTGCAACAACAACACTTAGGGTATTATGATAGATGATCAAGGGCTGCGCCGAACTAGAAAGGAGGAAGAAAAAGGGACGGATCTGTTGAGTACGAGGGTGGGAAAATTGAGGGTGCGAGGGGACTTCTGATCAATTATCCTGAAGCAGGGAAGACCGGTGCTCGAGGAAAGGGCTTGGAGGAGAAAGGGGGGGCAGGGCTGAGGGGGTCTCCCAAGAGGCGGGGACGGGGATCAATGAGACAATTTCAGGGTAGGGTTTCGGGGGGGTGCTTGCCAAAACCTCCAAAAGATGGATTAACAGAGAATAGAAAGAGTACCAGTCCCAGGGCGAAAATCTACAAAACAGAGAGAAAGTCAATCGTGAGTAAAACGAGCGGAGAGGGCGGGATGGTAAAAAAACGAGAAAACAAAGGCTAAAGGAGAAGGGAGCCGGCTCGACCGGAACAGGAGGAAAAAGGAGGAACAACACCATCGCGACGCAAAGGCGGTGTCGAACGCCCCTGTCTCGTCTTGTCAGAAGGGAAGAAAAAGAAGAGAACATATACAAGCAGGGGGACAATGCCAGGCGGTTCCAGTTTTCAGACAAAAGAGGAAAAGAATCGGTCAGCAAGAAAGCAGTCACGACAGCGCCCAGGCCAAGTGGTTTTCTTTTCCTGACGAGAAGGTACCTAGTCAACTTCAAATGGTAGAACCCAACATAAACCACATCAATCTCAGACCCGCAAAAAAAAAAAGGGGAAAGGAGACGGGGAAGGGGGCTACCTCAAGAAGAGGTCACTATTGCTGTAGAAGACTCAGGGAACCGCACATAAAGAGCCGTAAGCCACGGGAAATAAGGCGAGACCGGTGCTGGGACAGGGTAAGCGAAGTCGGAGCGGGACTCCTACGGGGTCTCAGAAAAACCCGAAGGAAGAAAGAAGAGCGCGCGACTCAAAGGGGGAAAAAAGATGGGGCATCTCATCCTCTCTTCGAATCCAGTACCGACTAAAAGGGGGCGCCGTCTTCAAGATTCCTATTGTGGCTGGTCGGGGGAAGAAGGGAAAAAGTGTGCGCTTTCAGTACTGGTGGGGACGATGGGTGTGGTCGGACCATACCTGTCATTGGGTCAGGGTTACCAACAGAAAAGCGTACTCATCGACCGAAGGCAAGGAAAGAAAAAAAATGGGACTATGTGCCGAATGAGTGGCCCGCAGAGGCTGCGGCCTCTTTATTCTCGGGGGGGGGGGGGGGGGGGGGGGAAGGGGGGGGAATCGTGGCCTTATCTCTGGGTTCCCGCGCAAATATTCTCTCTAAAAAAATCGTCTCGCGGTAGAGTCTTTCAGGGTGGAATGCGAAAGGACTCCTCGAGGCGAAGAGGGGGGAAGAAGGGGGAACAAAAGGGGCCTTTGCTTATGTGAGCCAAACGAAAGGTCAGGCGGAGACTCCTTCGTGTTTTGGTTGGCCTCAGTAGTGTGGAGGGTGAAACGACTAAAAGGTCTTGTACGGGGACTCGCAGAAGGAAGGGAAGCTCCTATGGGAATAATCCCCGGCAGGAGGGGAGGAAAAGTGATGAACAACTATATCATAGTGATCTGGCTTTCCTATTATTCTGAGAGGGCCTGTAGAAGAGGGGCGAAGAATGGTCCTGTCCGCGGCGCGGCGGGGGAAATCTAAAGAGAGGCAAAGAAAAAAACAATCTTATTTCCTTCTGTCCTAGGAGGGGCTGGATTCTCCTAAGCTAAAAAAAACATTATTATGGAAGATGAAGACGACACATCGGCGGCTTCTTCTGGGGGTTGAGGGGCCGAAGAGAGGGAAAAAGCACCACCCGCCGATCACAACAAGAAAAGAGGACGCATCTGCTATTTTCACGTGGCTCCCGCCAGGCTAGAAAAAAAAAGGAAAGGGGCCAAAAAAAATCAACGGCCTCACCAGAGGAAGTGGAGTCGGCATCGGAGGAGGGGGGGAAAAAATACTTACGGCTTGGAAAGCAACGACTCGAGTAGGAAATTGAAACAGAGCACCTTAACGGCGAGAGATGCAGTCCTTCTAGCAACAGAAAACAGTGGACGACCAATCCGCAAACCGAGGGGTATCCAGGACCAGCCCAGTTGCTCGACTAGGAGGCTGGAAAATATAATCTATACCTGAACGGATTCTCGCGGGACCAGGGCGGGCGCATGCCGGAACCCTGCCTGGGATATCGGGAAAGAAGGAAGGCAGAAAAAAAAATCGAGGGGTCACGCCTGCCTCGTGAAAAGCTTCACTTTTGCAAAGAAGACCATCCTGTTCCAGTCACTCTTCCTGGGGATGAGGAAAGAGGGGGTCGCCAAGGTAGGTACATGGGGGAAAAAAAACCCATCGAAAAAAAATGGAGCATCGTAGCCACCCGAAGCCGCTGTTACCACAATTGAAAGGAAAGCGGCGAAAGAGAGAGAGGGGGGGAAAGGTGAGTCAGGAAAAGGGCGAGAAGGGAACATTTAGTCCAAAAGGAGTCGATGTCGCCTTCTCGGAATGGATGAGATGGGGGGGGGAGACGTCGGAGGTAGAGGAGAAAAAACGGGGCGGAAAATCCCTGTCCCAAGTTAAAAGCCAGGGGCGGTCTTTTGACCTGATCCTGAACGAGTAGATGCCGGACCCGCTGCAGGGAAAAAAGAATGAAGGAGGATTCAGTCTTTTCGCGCCGCAGATCAAACGTAAGGGGGAAAGGGGGGGTAGGGGAGGCGGTGGAGACCCGTTCTCAACGGGGGGGGGGGGGGGGGGGGGGGGGGGGGGGGTGAAGGTAGGGGAGACCTTCGCGAGAAACCAAAAGAGCGCGCACCCACCTGGCTGTTGAAAAAGGCGGGGCTGAAAAAAGTCGGACTGGGCGACCGGCAGAGAAGGTGGAAAAACTCGGGGACAGCACTCAAGTCGGACGGGGCCGTGAGGGGGGGGGTAAACAAAAAATCTGGGGGTGATGCTTCTCCTGCAGGGAATCGTCAAACTGCAGGGGGGTTACGCCCAAAGCGGCGGAGGAGGGGGGGGGGGTTGAATCTTACGTGTCCACCTGAGGGAGGCAAGGGTCTGAACGGGGGATAGTTGGGGGAGGTGTTGATCACGATCTACCTCCGAAAGAGGAGCCCACACGGCGTGCCGTGTTGGTGGTGAGGAGGGGGGGGGGGGAAGGGTACGCTTGCCGGGCAACGAGGATGGAACTAGGTGGAGCTCAAAGATTTCTTAGAAACGCCCCGTCGGCGGCTTACCTATGGTGATTCGAGTTGGGGAAAGTCTCATCGAGCAGGGCGCGCAAAGAGAGACATCCGCCAGGAGGGTCCGAAGATTCTAATAGAAAGGCGTGCATGTCCCTATCATTTTCTTGTAATAAATATTTGCCGCATCAGCCGCCTCTCGGCAAAGACCCGTCCTCCTTTCGGCGAAAGGGGGGGAGGACGTCAGCAGGAAGGAAATCCTCAAAAACGGAGGAGGGAAGAGAAGAAGGAAGAGGGCGGGTCCTGGGACCTATCCTTCAAAAAGAAATGAGGGGAAGAAAGGTTCCGAGTCTTAAAGTTCAAATCTCGTCTAAAAAGGACCAAGTAATACTCCTCCTCGGATCAGGAAAAGGGAGGGCACATGGGGGAGGGGGGTCGGATCGTAAAGGAAGGGGGGAGGTAAAAAACGTCTTTCCTTGAACGGGGGCGACGGGGGGGACAAAAAAGCACGATGTTCTACCAGCACCTAGTGACAAAGGAAGGGACCGGGGGGTCACGGCTCGAGCGGCACTCCTAGGCAAAAGGAAAGGTGAACCTAGGATGGGTACCGGGTCAAAAGAGACCCATGAAACACGATCTCAGGACGTGTACTTTTGAAGGGGAAAAACATAGGGACGTCGGTCACAAACCGACGACCCCGGGAGGGGGATGTTAAAACTCAGCTAAAACGGTCAGACTATTTTCTAGGCCTATAAAGCTTATCATAAAATCGCGCGGAATGGGAAGGGGCGGTCAGGGCCAAGGTTGCGGAAGAGGGCTCTAGGTAAACAAAGTCCTATCTGGAAGGCAAGCGCAGCAGAAAAAGGTGGTCGCACGGGAAAAAGGAGATTACCGCCAACGACAAAGGGGGTAAACGGCTTTCTCGGGGGGGACCAGCCACACATCCAAAATACTTAAAAGGTTAACGTATGGGAGAAAGACGACGATCTCAGAAGCGTTAGACGGAAAGAAGTACTTATGAGGGGGAGCCATAAAGAACTCTCAAAAGGCGCGAGCGAGGTAGCCCTGAACGAAAGGAATTCGAGACGTCGACCTCGCTCCAATAGAGACGGAAAGGCATAAATTTGGGGGGGGGGGGGGTTGTGTTTGTGTACTCTCTGGGGAGAAGTCTAGAGAAATAATCTCAAAAAATCGCCCTATAGAGGGAACAGGGGACAGCAAGTCGTAGCCTTTTGGGGCATTGGGAGAGATCGGTGGGGGGTGGTGTCGGCGTCAAGGAAATGGGGGGGCGGGAGGGGGGTTGGCTTTCCTCTCCGAAGGGAAAACAAAGAAAACCCTCTTGCTGCATAACCTATACTGGGGTAAGCAAGGGGTAATGGCAAATGGCGGGGCCGGTCGCACGGAGTCCAGGGAGAAAGGGAGACCATCAAGGGGAAGCGCTTCCCGATTCGGGTAACGTTTTCAGGGCGACGCATATGGAAGGGGAGGAGGTCGGCTTCAAGGAGGAGAAGAAGCTACCTAGACAATCTTCAAAAAAGGCAAACCGCGCTTGCGGTCTTGATTTCACCAGGTTAATTGCGCAGCGAGGCTCTGGTTTCTCGGCGGTTGAAGGAAGGGAGGGGGGGGGGGGGAAGAAAATACTGCTTCGGTCCCAGGGGGGGAAAAACTGACTTCGTGAAAAAAAAAGGGAGGTGGGCCGGAGCTCAACTGCGAGGTGAGACTGGTATTTCCTTCTCTGAGGAGCCAAGGTCCCGGGTCAGATAGAAGAGCCGGGCGTGCTGCGCCGACTGTGAGGGGGGAAAAGAGAGGAGGGGTATCGAGAAAAACGCCAAAAAATAAACTAACCTCATACGAACGGAGGGGGGATGGATAAAATCAAGCGGATAGAGATGCACAACTCACACGTGAGAGAGATAGAAAGAATAAGGGTGCTTCAATCTGCCTGTCGGGGTGCGGGGGCGATCTCAATCAAGAAACAACATGTCCACTCTGGTCTGCTCGGAACACTGCGTCCTCTCAGCCTCTATGAGAACGAAAGGGGCGGCCACGAGTAGCCTAACGGGCTCCTCCGCCACCGACGGCGCGAGAGAGGGGCCACTCTTCTCCCTGACCGTACGGCGGTCGAAGAACAAAAAGAAAAGGGCGTAATCTGGAAAAATCGGGTTAGGAAAAGCAGGAACGCAAACCGCGGGAGAATGCAAAGTGGAAACCTTGTTAAGGTCTCATGAGCATGGATCCGGGGTTTGTCCATTTCCACAACAAGGCCTAATCGTATTCGGACCGGCGGCAACTATACTGAACCCTGGCGAGAAGAAGCTGGGCGAAAGGGAGGTAAAGGGGGTCGGAGGGAAAAAGCCCACTTGCTTTCGAGAAAAAAAGCGGGCGAAAAGGAATAGTGCGGCGGGCGCAAGAATAGGGGGAGGAAGGCTCGCCAGGGCCAACCGAACAAAGGTTGGCTCTAGGTCAGCTCGGGTTGTAGAATAAGCAGGTCTCGGGAGCCGAACAACCGCAAAGAAAAAAATCGGTGAACAGTCGGCTTCATTCACCGAGTCCTTTTTGAAGCCACGCAGTGGCTCGAAGCGGGGCGGGGGGAAGGAGGCTATGTTCTCTTTCTGGGGCTAGGGCGAGAGCACATGCAGGCATCAAAGTACTTGTCACTGCTCGAGTATTATTCGGCAGAAAGTCGGAGCGACGGCAAAGATCCCCTGAAGAGGGGAGTCAAAAAAAGAATTTGGAGGGCGGACGGGTCAGGCGTGGCCCTACTTATCTATGACCAATCTGAGGGACTCAAAGCAGGAGATGCAAGGTCTAGGTACGCACATCATTAGGCCAGGAAGTGTTGTGATGGGGAGGGGATCGCGGTGGTTAAGTGTCAAAGGGTAAGAAAAAGGAAAAGTGGGGGGGTCTTACCTTAATCGACCGACCCCCAGCAACCTTAAAAAACGCTGGATCAGGCAGGCTTGAGATCAGGGGAAACTGTCTTTTAGAACGGGCCGGCAGCAAAAAAGGAGCAGGGCAGGTCTGGTGAGGGGGAGATGAAAACGTCTGTCATCGAAGAGACGATGAAAGGGGGGGGAAAGGTTAACTCAACCGCCGTATTAAAGGGTGGTGGGACATTGCAATGCCAGGTGAAAAAAAGGGAAAAGAGACGGTACCGTCGACCTTGGGAGGAGAGGGGGGGGGGGGTTCGAGTGAAAAAGAAAGCACTCAACTGCTAAGTGACGGGGGTGTTTTGCTGCAATTTTAAACTCGTAAGGGGCACTAGCGGAAGAGGTGTGGGGCCGACCGGAGTGATGGAGGGGAAAAAAGGATGCCCACCGGACTTATCTCGGTTGTACCATCCCTCTCAAAAAGGAACTATCCTACGTTTTGAGAAGCATCGAGGAAAAAAAGCCCTGTAAATCATCGGGGAAAGATCTTCGTTACATTAAGGCACCGAGGTAATGTTCTGAAAAAAATAGAAAAAATCCTCGGCCCGATGGAAACACGAATGGGGGGAAAAAAACAACTAATAGTCGCTTGTCGAAGGGAACTGGGAGAGGAAGACTATAATCGTCTCAAAACACATACAATAGAGAGAGATCAGCGGGAGGACTTCTCCAGGGACCTGACGAAAAAAGATGTATCCTTTAAGAGGGGATCCTTGACGGTGTCGATGAGACAAAATCTCTGAGCAAGGAAAGGAGCCATGTACTACCGCTGGACATGGGGTGAAGAAAAAGGGGGAACTGGAGCTATATTTCTGCGTCGGATGAAGGAAGAATGGCGGGAAAAAAAGCACGCTTTCAGGTACCGAAGGTTTTCTTGGGTTCAGTGACGACAAGAAAACAAGGGGGAGACCCACACGCGAGGACAACGATCAGGGGGACCGGGAGGAAACTCAACTCAACGAAGAAGCTCACACCGTGCATCTTTCAACCCTTAGCGGAGGAAGGGATATGGTTCAAAAGAAAAAGAAAACGAGCCATATTCTACGGGGGGTGTTTACCTTCTGACAGGACGAAGAAAATCAGCCGGCCACCGGACTCAGGGGGTCATGTTAACCCAGGCACCCATAGGGAAAAGGGTGTGAGCAAATATGACTAAAGAGCTCAAGGCGAACTCGTCCATATGTAAAGTACCTGGTGGAGGCAACGGTGGCACAAAGACTCCACCCAAAAAGCGGAGGCAGAGGAGAAAAGGAAAAGGACCAGGCTGATCTAGCAGCGGCCAGGTGGGTGGAGGGGAATTTAAGTAAAGGGAGCGCCTGAACTTGCATTTCATTTAACTTCTTTCAAAATACCACCCGAGGAAAGTAGGAAACCTCAAACAAAGGGAGGGGAGGAAAGAGCGAGCTTGTATTGTCTGCTGCGGAGCGAAGAAAGATCAAGGTACTAAGTATAAGGAAAAGAAAGCAGGGCCGGGCCGACCATTTCCGAACGGCTGGACCGAGCCCGTCGCCTGACTACCAGGGGAGGCGAAAAGAACAATCTGCTTCTATCAACTCGGACTCGAAGGGGGGGATAGGGAAACTGCAATTGCTACTCAAAAAAGAACCTGCTCGCGAAGAGGGAAGCCGATCGAGGCATTGGTTTGGGCAGGAGAAGATTACATGTTACCTGGATGCGTGGGGGGGTGGGGGGTCAAAAAAGGGGGAAAGCTCTGATCGCCTCGCTCTACTGAGGGGATCAATACTCCAGAAAAACGACGGGGTGCCATTAAGTAAAGAGGGGGGGGGGGGAAAACTGACAAAAACTCTCACTATTGCATGGACCCGTGATGCCGAACTAGGAATTGCAAAAACAGATGGACACGGGTGTCTGCTTCGCAAACTCGGAAACCAGATGAGGAAGGGCAAAGGTTCAATTATTTGCTAAGGAAAAAGCACGTCCTACGGGCGGTGGGGAGGCCCCTTCCCCGCCTTAAAAGGGGGCGGCAAGGCTGAAACTAGAGGCTGGCTGCGACTAGGGGGGCAGCAGGGTTTCCTGGAGTTGTGAAAAAAAAAAAAAAGGGGGGAAGATCG
>Ga0179593_1470879_pt1 | contig 11515 bp, 13 predicted proteins | sample CZODoug2_1_08_16_FD_185931 | JGI IMG/M metagenome (GOLD analysis project Ga0179593, IMG submission 185931) | Vadose zone soil fungal communities from Angelo Coast Range Reserve, California, USA - CZODoug2_1_08_16fungal (PacBio error correction) | ecosystem: Environmental > Terrestrial > Soil >...
GGCATGGGACCGTTCAAAAGGGAAAGGCTTTCGCCACGTCCGGGAAGATTGAAAGTGGACGCACAAAGAGGATGCAAGCAAGTCGAAAGAAAAAATCCCCTGCAATAAGCGAAGAACGCCTCCTGGCGGAAAAAAGGGACGGAGAAGGGGTGAGTCTACTCAGGGCCCTCGATCGGCAGGCCGATTTCAAAAGCTACATCGATGGGGGACAGAAACGGCCCAGGACGGGAGAAACTGTGGAAACAAGGAAAAAAGGGAAAATAGAACTGCCCGATCACATTCTGACCGTGTTACGGTGGCTGTGGAGGCATGACTTCTTGGCGGAAAAAGCACGGCCGGCAGCCGAGAGGGGAGCAAGTGTTAGGAGCTCCAGCATCATTCGAAAAAGAGGGGAAAAGGCCGAAAACAAATCCTCGTTAAAAGGGACCAGTGTCAGAGGGTAACAGACCGGGGCGGGGCAGGCGAACATTTCTGGGGGGTGGGAAAAAAAAAAAGAAATATCCAGGGAAAAAATGCCCCGTGTCGCGTGAGGCATAAAAAAACATCCTCGGCCCCTGGAGGAAGGGGAAAAGGGTAAAAAGAATGGGGGGCTAGAGGACTACGCCTGACCGTCGGGAACGGGATTCCAGAAAAAAAAAAACTATGTCAACAATCCGGGCCATGAGGAATCCAACAAAAAAAAGACAAAAGGGAAGAAGGAACCTGCATGCAGGGCCTTGTTGTACCGGGAGACAACGATTCAGAAAAGGGAAACGCGGCGGACTAATTGAATGAAAAACGCTCAAAGCAAAGAGCAACCACAAAAAACCCCGTTAGATGATCGGGGGGAGGGGGAACACGAGGGGGAGTCTAACTGGGTTACAGTAAAAAAAAATATAACAAAAAGACAGAACAACTGTGCATGTTAAAAGTCCACATGAAAAAGGTCCCGAAAAAGGTTTGAAGATTACTGGAGTTGCCATGGCGATCCTCGGTTAGGACGGGAAAAATAAAAATCATTCATGATTGGACAGGTGGCCTACGGCAGCGGTAGGGAAACAACTGGGACCTTCGTCCTGTGATATACCAAAAGCCACTTGCAGGAAGGAAGGAGGGAGTCAGGGGGGGGAAAATCGGGGAAACAGCCAAAAAGAGTACACAGTGAAAGGGGATCGTGGAGAGGATGTGGATAAAAGGAAAAATAAGGGGGTTCAAAAACATATGGAAATAGCAATGCGAGAGGGTGCGGACTGGGTGAGCGGGGTGGGTGGGCAGACCAAAAACATTGAAGGAGCGGAAACACCTACGAAAAAAAAAAAAAAAAAAAAAAAAAACAAAGCAGGTCCAACAGGTGACGGAAACACGGGGGGGGGGATGTGAAGGTTTCGTCCGAAGTACCAGCAGTCGCGGTGTGTCTACCTCAGGGAAAATTCAGAAAAGAACCGGGGAAACGGAAGCGTATCTGAAGACCAAAATCTTGACAGATAGATCGAAAAAACGGGCCCGAAAGGATTAAAGAAAGAGAGAACCGCAATCAGCAAAATGAAAAAAAAGAGACGTGTTTCAGAAGAGAAGACAAAGAAAAGGAGAAAGTTAATAAGCGTGCATTCTTTCAGTCATAGAAAAAAGATCCAGACGAACCAGAGTATCAAAAACAAAATACCCCAGTAGGAACTGCCTTCACATAAAAAGGACAACGGCGGGGAAGGGGGGGGGTCGGAAGGAACGAGAGAGACTAAGTCAAAATCACCGGAAAAAACAAATAAAGGGACAACTGGGGGGGGGAGACGCGGTAAAAAAAAAAGAACCGGAAGGCGAAAAGCAGATTGGGTAGCAGTCTGACTCGACCCTTCATGAAAGCACTTGAGTACGCCAAGACCAGGCACGTTTGAAAAAGGGGGAGGACCAGGAAGGGGTACATCGGCGGGAGAAAGGGACCAGACCGGACCCGAGGCCTAAAAGGGATGAAAGGGACCCTGAAGGGTCCCTTGGCTCAAAGGGACTAAGTACCGAAGACCGGAGGGGGGAGAAACAGATTGGACATCTTCCAAAAAAAGATTGACTGGCGAGACGTCAAGACATGGGGGAGGGTTCCGAGGGAAAACACCCTCAGAAAAACCGATAAAGCAGAAGGCCAAACGGACCAAGGTTAGGGTAAAACAAGGGGGGGAAAAAAGGGAAGAAGCAAAAAAAAGAAGGGACGCACGGAAAAATTCAAACCGAACCCGGAGAGGGGAAAATCAGTGAATTGCGAAAGATGGGAAAACAACAAGGAGGGGCCAAGGACCAGGGAGAAGAGACCCAGAAGATCCAGTGAAGAGCGGGAGGCGTTATTTGGCAGTGTAAAAGGTTTTAACGCCAGAAGAGAAGGGGGAAAAAAAGAGGGACCCCCCGAAAGGGGGTTGGAACTGCACGACATCGTCAAAAAAAGCAAAAAAGAGAAAACACACACTGGAGAAGATATGAAAAGGGGGAGGGGGGGCGGTGGAAAAGAGGTAAACCATCAGGGGGGACTATTGCTAACAGAGCCCCCTCATCTCAAAACACCCGGGAAACGTAGCAGCCACGGTCGATAGACTTGAATCCAAAATAGAAAGTAGGGAAAAAAAAAAACCAAAAAAAAAGGTAAAAGAGGAGTTCGAAGGAGGGTCAGAACTTAGGGCACAAAGACGTTCCGACGCAACTGCCACGCCAACTTGGAAATGGGCGGGGAAGTACGAGGGGAAGGGGGCGCTGAAGAGGGTTTGGGGAGGTTTATTGAGAATACAAAAAGGCGAAGTGAACTGCAGAAAAATGGTGAAGGGCCAATAAAAAAAAAAACCTCAAACCAAAAAGTCCCGGAACAACCCTAAATGGGAAATGGTCAGAGGGGGGAATGGGGAGAAGAAGACTCAGCCCCCGCGAAAACGGTCTTAACGACCGGGCTCATAAAACAACCACAGGACTAAGGGTAATCTCAGAGAAAAAAAAAAAAAAAAACATAGAAAAAAAAACCCACCATGGCAAAAAGAAAGGGAAAACTGGACGGTACTGGGCTTAGGGAAAAAATACAACCAAAAAACAGAAAGAAGAGGAAGAACTCAGACCGTACGGGCCGGGGGTAGGAAAAAAAAGTATAAAGGAGATGAAAAACATCAAAAGAAGGTCAGGTGAGGGGAAGTAAGAAAGGAGAAGGACAAGTGCCACAAGAGGGAAAGAAAACTGGGAAAGGAGAGTGATTACAGACGTGCGGGGGGCAGTACTGGAATTGTGGAGGGCCGGTAAGAGGAAAAGAGGATGGAAAACTTCATGGGCTTTAACAAACGCCCGGAGAAGAAGGTGGATTTTGTTGTTCGATTCGAAAGCGGAGGGAGGGAGAAGCAGAGAGACCACAAAAAAATTGAAAGGGTCCAAAACAAAAAACCGAGTGAAAGCAGAAACGCCATCAGCGTGGAAGACATGGAACTCCACCGGTGGGTTCCGGGACGAATAGATCCGATCTCAAGAGACCAAAACCAAGACACAAAAAGCAAAAACCGACAAAAGAAAAGAAGGAAAGAAAACCGAGTTTGCGACAGCAGACACCAATTGCCATTGATCGCGCACCTATCCACTCCTGGGCACGGGGGAATCTCGGAAAAAAAATAAACAAAGAAACATCATAAAAAAAAAAGTAGAAAGACAAACGCACGTCATTGAAAAGAAAAGGGCGAGATACCGGGATGCCCCGATCAAAGGTCGTCCGCCGAGCCCACAGTCCCAAAACGCGAAGACACGAGGAAACGAGCTCCTAACCAGGAAACATTCAAAAAACAACGGAAGGGGCGGAATTAGGGGAAGGGGAAGTGCACGTCAACCAGGTCTGGTCCATGGCTTGAACGAACAAAAGCGAAGAAAACCAGGCGGTAAAAAGCGCGAAAAATAGGGAGGGTAGGAAAATCCAGGGCCAGGCCCTATTGCCACGATGGCGATGCCAAAACAAGAACGACAAAAAAAATGCGTGTTGAGTCAGGGGGGGAGGAAAAGCGGAAGGAGAGACATAAGGAAACGAAACCCGACAAACCGGCAAAACGTCAAACGATCAGCAGGAAGGGAGGTGAAAAATGGGGCTTGATCCGGGCCAAGAGAACGAGAAAAAAACTCGGAAATAGAACATGAGCCGTTGGGGTCAAATATGAAAAAAACGCGGAAAGGAAGCAGAGTATCATCGTAAAAAAACAGGACTGTTGGGCAAGGGAAAGACACAAAAGAATAAAATCTTGAAGGAGCTGAAGCAAATGAACCCGAAAGAGGATCTTACGCAAAGGGTATTGGTCACGAAGGGAAAAATACGGCTCATTCAAGTAAGAATAAGAGTTGAAAACAAGGAACACCGAGGGGGAATTGAAAACCATAGCGAAGAAACAGTAAAAAATCGGTCCCAGCAAAAGCCCAAAGGGGAGCCAAGTTTGTCAACCAGAGCCGTGCTCCCAAAAAGACCCTGGCAGAGAAGGGATGGCAGGGTGGGAAAGAAGACAATCTGCGCTGATCGCCCACAATCCCTGCCGATATAAAGGCACAAAGACTATAATCAAGACGGATCAAAAAAACAGGAGAAGATATGCTGCAGCAACGAGTTTTCGGTTGCACTGGAAGAATTTCGAGGCCGGGAATTGTTGCTGTGGGGGACGAAGCAAAAAAGAGAGTACTTGGACAAAAGAGGAAATCCAAAGACGGGCGGCATCAACTGAGAGAACGGACCTCCAAACGAAAAAAGGCCGAAGTCACTGGGGCTAGGTCTCATGGAAACTGCGATTCTTAAGCCCGGTATCAGGAACACGCTGGAGCCCGGACCACACTCGACTTTTAAAAAAAACATATCTTGGGAAAAACTTAAAGTTAGGTTTGACTGTGGAAAGGAGCAACTTGAAGAACCTACTCCGGCGGAAGAAAAGCGCAGTGCTGGGGGCGCGAAAAACCCATGCCCGAGGGAATTCACCTCTGGAACACAGGGACGGTGAAATAAACGTGTCGAGCGTGACGCCATTCCTAGAGGGCGGACCGCTGCATTGAAGGGGGAAAACAAGGCAGAGAAAAAAAGCAAGATGAGACGATTTTTACGCGAGCAGCACCACAGGCTAGATGCACAACGGAGACAGACCTACTTGGTCACCGTACAGCAGTCCTGCAGTTAGACAACAAAAAAAGAAAAGAGAGTGGAAAGTACGTCCGCCCCCGGTACTAGGGGAAACTGAAATTCAGAAAGAAGAAGAGAACTGTAACTTCTGACTCCCCCACCCGCAACGGACAAACCGAAATTCACTGCTGGAGGTGAGGGGTGGGGAAAGTCGACCATCCTGAAGAGGAGGAGGATGGGGGTAAAAAAAAACCCAAGAGTAAAAAAAACCAAACTCACGCTCGCAAAAAAACAGAAAACAAAACGACATTTCAGGGCGTCCAGTTAGAGCGGTTATGGGCGAAAAAACTGTCAGTTTTCAAAAGAAAGGGAAAACCGACACCGAAGTGGGGGGAAACGGAAAAGAACGAAGCCAAAGGCCGGGGGGGAATCGGCCCGGTTGGTTTTACGAGAAGTAGTAGACTCTCGAAAAGGAACTGAGAGGGGGATTCACAGACAAGAAAAAAAAGGAGTGACGGGGTGTGGGGGTCCTAGGCGGCAGCCCCGGAGAAAACAATCCAACTGGGGTTATAGGAAAATGATAAAGAGAAACCTCGGGACGAAGGGCTACTTCTGAGTTTACGATGATCAATTGGTGAGTGGGTACAGAGTAAGACAGGAAGTGGGGATTTTAGTGAGCATGAAGCAGGGGGAATAGATGGAAACAACAAGAGGGGGGAGGCAGAGGAAAAAAGGGGTGGCGGGACAAAAGAGGGGTTGCAAAAGGGATGGAGGATAGGCGCAGCCACTGAAACAAAAACACCGGGGACGGGGGTCCGAAAGAAAAGTATTAAAAGGGTTGGTGAGGCCAACGGCAACACCGTCTTCTCAGGGGGGTTTTCCCAGGAAAGGGAGTTGGGAATGAAGACCGTCAACGCCTCGGGAATCTAAAAACCAAAACTTCTTCAAGAGGGGGATGCGGAGCAACGCAAAAACTGCGCTGCCGGAACTGAAACAAACCAGAAACAAGGGAAAATGCTTAACCGCACGTCTTGGGAAAGAAAACATGCTTAAAAAACGAAACTCGCACAGGCATTTAACGGGAGAAAAAGAATAACTCAAAACCAGACGCAAAATAAAATGAAATCGCCGGAATATGGACTGTACAGCCTGGCACCAAGGAAAAACAAGGAAAAGAACGCGTCGATTGTCGCTCCGAAGAGAGCCCCGAGGCCAACGAGAAACTAGGGCGTTTCAGATTCTTCCCGCAAAGCGGGGAAAAAATGAAATTAGGTAAGCGAACCAATGACAATCGATAAACAAAAAGGGGTTCTAGTAAAGCACGGCGAAGGGTCGCGCAAAAAGGAAGGTGCACTGGGCCCCCGCGATTTGCTGAGGACAACCAACGCAGCGAGGAAGATTCTTACCGGTAGGGAAACCTCCCGGGGCCTGTGCGTTAAGGAGCCAGAGGGCTGCCAACCAGCCCCTTCAGACTCACCCCAATCACACGCCGACGTGAGAAAAGGACGGAGGTGCACGACAACAAAATCACAAGACTTCAAAAAACGGCCTAAAAAATTAAGACACTAGAAAAAGTGCCAAAGCGAGGGCGGACTTGCAAGGGAAAGAGCAAAAAAAAAAAAGGCACCGGAAGTTCCCAGGGCGAGAAGGTGAAAAAAAAAGGTGTTTTCCTAAGGAAAAAATCTCAGAGAAACTTCCAATGAGAGGGAAGGGGGGGGCGGCAGTGAACAGTGCAAACATTCACAAAAAAAGAACTATGAGAGCGAGATGTGGCCAAAAAGGGGGACTCAAACGACAAGGATGATAACAAAAAGACAAAAAACGTAAGGATATGAAAGAAGAAATTTGCTGGGGGGAGAACCAGGAGGGGGGAAGAAGTTCACAGGAGGGCCTGAAGACTGTCCGGAAAGCCGAACTCAAACAGCCCGTAATAAAACCTCGAAATCGAAACGGAGGAAACCCATGCGGTTCAAAAAAGACTTCGGAGGGCGGGGTAAAGATTCGGAAAGGAGGCTAAAGGTCCTGATTCCAAGTCGCCAGAAGAAATTGGTTGCTTGGAAAAGGGGCCTTGGGGTTCCAGCCTTAAAGGAGAAGCAGTGCCGAGACGGGTGGGTTTGGAGGGGGGGAACAAAAAAACAAGGTAAACAAACAAGGGGTGGAGAAAAAAAAAAAAATGTGGGACAGCATAGCAGTTCGGCCACCTCGGGACCCTGGGGGCGCAGGTCCCAAAAAGACTGGGCCAGAGGTATAAGGCGCGGTGTCGAAAAAGAAAAAGAAAGCAAAACGTACTCCAGACGCAGGAAGAGAACGCGGCTCAAAGGCAGCCACTTTAGTAAAATCGTGTCGAAAGAAGTGCTACCCATCGCCGTCATGCCGACTCCACGGCATACTCGCAAGATCTTAGAGGAAAAGGCCCGCCTTCCAGAAAAACAAATCTACGGAAAACGAGGAATGGGGGGGGGCAGGGGCCGCGCAGGGGGGATGGGGAAGGACATTAAAGGCTTTTCCAGAATGATTCTTGGGGCGGGGGGGAATAGTGGCGGACTTAACCGAAGGAAAACTGCTACCCCGTCTGAAAGGGACGGGGCGGGGGGCGCGGCACCTTGGGGGGGCGGGAAACGACCGAGAGTCCAAAAAAAAGGGAAAGCAAAACTGGATGATTGGGGGTAAAACCTTCGATTAGGAGCGGGGGAGTAGTCATAAACATTTCCGAAAAAGGTTGCCACACATCGCCAAGTGGTGTGAGCAGAAGGCAATGCGAGAGGAATCAAAAACCAGTTGGTGGTCCGGTAACCAGGTGCTCGCAGAAGACCCAGAAAAAGATCGACCAAAAAAAAAACTCTCAAGCCAAAGGAAAAAAAACCTCGAAATGAGAAGCCAGAGGGAAGACCAAGCCAACCTTGATAGAACGACACGGGATAGAAGACACTGGCACGGGATCCGGCGCAAAGGGGGAAAAAAAAAAACATAATCGTAAGAAAGAGCGGGTCAAGAGGAAAACGCAACGGAAAAGCATGTAAGGCAGGATCGGCCGGACAAAACGAGGCCAAACGTCCAGACGCCGAGGAGCGGAAAGGCCCGAGAAGCATGGTTCAACAAGAAAAAGCAAAAGAGCTGGGAAATTCGGATGGGGAGTTCAAAATTGCCACAGGGGGATCGAAAAGGGCAGTGAACATTTCAAAGAACCCAGAGTAACAGAAAATGGGGATCGAGAGGTAAGGGGAGGCAAGATAATACGTGCCTATGCGAGGATCAAAACGCAAAAGAATGGAATTCGGGGAGGACACGAGAAAGGGTGGCGTCAGAATGCCAGAGGGAATAACTCGACATCAGGCGAGCTCAAGAAGGAGGTTGCCGGCGTCCTACGGAAGCAAGACATGCCGGTAGGTGAAGTAAGGGAGGTTAACGCCCAAAAAAGTGGCCTTTTACGCGCCGCAAAATGGAAAGACGGGGAGAGCGTTGCCAACACCAGTAAATAACGACAAACCGAACGCGAAGAGCGTAAACCCAAAAACAAGACACATGAAGACGCCGGATGTGGGTGCAGCCGTCCACAAAACCGATCATCGCAGATAAAAAAGAAAAAAAAGGCAAAGCGGAGGGGCTGACACGCAGGACACCGCCAAAAAACCGGAAACTTCGCCTAGACACCACAGAATAAAGAAAAGATAGAGGAACAAAAGGTTTGGGAACATGAATCACGGACGGGGGAAAAAAAGAGGAGATCAGGATCGAAAGATCGAAGCAAGGAAAAGCAGCCCCAGGGGGCGTCTATAACCGGAAAAACTATGCAGTGCAAAGGGCGAGCCCGAGGATGGAGGGGGGGAAGGAGAAGCAGTCAGAGCAGCCGCACGCATAAAGACAAAGGGCAAAGGAAAAGAGAAATAAAAGCAAGAACTCTAGAAAAACTTGAGAGAAAATATATGCTGCTCGTCAAGTTAGAAAACGTGCTTCGGACGGGCGTGCTGTGGGGGGTCCGAAGGAAAAGCGCATAAAAAAACGAAATAAAAGAGTTCGGCGAAAAAGGAAAACTGCACATAGGAAAAAAACGAACGGCTCCTACATCGACACCCTTGAAGCACGGACCTTGATAATCATGAAAAAAAACTGAAAGGAACGGAAACGGAAGAACTGTGCTCGCGGAAAAGGGGGGTGGGGGGAGCACCCCAGCAGGGTATCCCCTGTGGTCAAAAGAATTTATCAACTACGCCTACATGCTGACTGGTGGAAAGAAGGTCGAAGTCGGCGGGCGAAAAGCCCGGGAGGTCAAAAAAGAGTCAGCAAGCGGACTTGTCGGAGTTTGCGGAAGACTGCCCGGAGCATCCGGAAACCCTCGCAACGCGGCGAAACGTGTCAGATGAACGGCCTACCTCGACGGGAAGCCGCGTGAAAACAAAAGTAAAACCTGGTGAAAAAACCAGAGAGCGCCAGAAGGGAAAGATTGTTCCGCCAAAACCACGGAAAATCGGCCCAGGAAAGACGAAAGACCCACCAAACCGCGCGCGGCAGAAGACAGTGGACAGCCCCCGGGCGAAAAAAAAAAACGAAAAGGGGGGGTAGCACGGAAGGGATCAGAGAGAGAGGGCCTGCCTGCGAAAACCTCAGACAGAAAAATAGAGCAACCGCAATTAAGGGGGAAACTGGGGAGATATGAGGTTGTTTGCAGCGACCATCCGCGGATTTTCTGAGAATCAAGAAAGAAATCGAGCTACCAGCAGAGATCGAAGGATGTGAGGGTTTACCGGTGTGACTTGTGAGAAAACTGTGTAGGTGGAACAACAGAAACCATGCGACAGACCAAAAAAAAGGGGCAAATTGAACAAAGCAGACCGAAAGAACTTCAACGCAGGCCAGGGGGTAAAGGAAATCGGAAAAGAAAAACAGACGGAGGAATACCGACAAATGTAATCAGGACTTTTCCAGATAAAGAGGCGGGGAAGGTGGCCATCGGTAAGGAAGCCAACCAGGAAAGTAGGCCATCCCACTGTCGACCTCTCCCGTAAGGCCCGGAGGAGGAGGAGACATGGGCCAATCATAACTAAAAGAAATGATGATGCTGTTGGGTTTTTTTAAGTTGTGAAAAATGGAACCGAGAAATAAAAAAAACAAAAACAATGAAAAGAGGGAGGAGTCAATTGTGAGAAAATACCGGATGAAAAGCAACAGAATGACCGGGGGAGGGGACATTCTCAGAGTTTGCCCCGGGCTGAAAGAAAAGCGGGAAAAAAAAAACATGAGAGAAAATCCTCGATCAAAGCCTGAAAGAACAAGAAACCGCACAGTGGTCTTTCCAATGGGCGGCAAAACTGTTGCGTTAAGGCAAAACAGACAAAATCTGGCTGAAAGGTTTTCACACAAAAAATACCGGTGGAAGGGGTGGGAGGAACCGCAACTTCAAAAAGGGGGAAGAAATACCCAAACGTTCTGTCGCAATTCTGGAACCGCAGGGCAAAACCGGAAGCGCGAGCGAGCGTAAAAAAAAAGAAAGCCTTAAAAGGTGCAAAAAAAACACTACACAGGAACGGGCATAGCCCTGAAGCGTTGGTTACCCAAAGAAAAAAACAGGCTTAAATGTAAAAGAGGGCCCAGGATGCGGGTTAGCTAAACACTAGGCACAACGCAAGTAAAACCAAAAAGGGGGAAAAGTACGCTCTCACGTATTACTAGAAAAGCATTGGAAAAAAGAGAAAACCATGGAAACGCGGAGAGTGTACGTCAAAAGACGGGACAAAAGGGGGGGGAAGGCAGAGACTCCCCGAAACTACGGCCCGAGGGGCGGGAAGGCGCGGAAAAGGGGCATAGCTGTGTATCAAGGCCAGAAGAACAGAAACTTCGAGCAATCTGGTCGCCTGGAGAGGACGAAAAGGACCTGATGACAGCGCGGGCGAGCGTGGATTAGCAAGAGAGGAAAGCTAAGAAATCATCTTAGAAACTAAAAGAGTGCCCGACCGTCCGAAAATCCTGGTCAAGGGCCTCCCCTATGGCAGAGGGCCATCCCTGGAGTAATGTGAAATGGAAAAAAAAGCTTGCGACAGAAAAAGGATCTAAGAAGCTACCAGACTGTAGGTGAAAAAAAGGACGCAAAAAAAGAAAATACGAAATACGGGGCAATCATTCCCCCGAAAATTACGCATGAAAAAATGAACCAGGAGAGATCGCGTAGATTTAGGACAGGAAAAATACCTATGACAGTCCTTCATATGGGGACCATGAACAAAGGACTTGTCATAGAAAGATGGAGAAGGGCAGGGGGGGGGTTTCACATAAGTAAAAAAAGAAATCGAAGACATCGACTCGTCAAGTAGGTGAAGGGAAAAGGGATGACGAAGGGCCTGCGGAAAACGCAGTTTCCAGGTTTCAAAAAAAACGGTGTCACGTACGGGACGAATGGAACCGGAGAAAATGTCCCACAAACTGTGACCGGGGCAAAAAAAAAAAAAA
>Ga0179593_1285354_pt1 | contig 11514 bp, 13 predicted proteins | sample CZODoug2_1_08_16_FD_185931 | JGI IMG/M metagenome (GOLD analysis project Ga0179593, IMG submission 185931) | Vadose zone soil fungal communities from Angelo Coast Range Reserve, California, USA - CZODoug2_1_08_16fungal (PacBio error correction) | ecosystem: Environmental > Terrestrial > Soil >...
GGGAAACCTTACCGCCGAGTAGGGGGGTTTATTAAAAGAGGGTTGAAAATGTATGGAAGCTGCAACAGCGAGAAGACTTGGCGGTCAATACCGGCATACGACCTTCAGTAAAATCGACAGGGGTGGGGGGGGAGCGGACCAGAGGGGGACGGCACCGACCAAATTGGCGATGCCAAACGGGGAAAGGAAAGCCGACTCGAAAGAACGTCGTAAGAAAAACGTTCGCGTAAATTTTGGAAATACCAGTAGGAAGGAAAAAGGAGGGGGCCGACCCAGGAACGGGACTAGAGGGGGGTGGTCAGTAATTTTAAAAACGCAGGGAAGTCCCGGGAATGTGGGGGTTTGTAAAAAGACATGGGTTCCGCGCAACGAAGCCCGCCGAAGGATCAGAAAGCGAAAAAAAAAAGAAATCCCGAATATCAAAGGGGGGAGGGAAGCGAGGCCAGCACGTACAAAAGCTCACAGGCCGGGGCGCCTGTCGGCAACGGGGGGCCAACCGGAAGGAAAGAAGGGGGGGGATTTCTGGAGGAAGGAGCGTGGCTAACCCTGGCATCGGTTCTGGGCGTGGTCGCGCGGAAAGGGGGGAACGTATTTAGTCTGTCAAAAAAGTTTTGAGCAAAAAGGGCAAGAGGGTGGTTCACGGGGCAGGACAGGGGGGGAAACACCACCTGGGGGGGCAAGATAGGGGAGAGAAGCTTAAAACGAAAAATCAACAGAAAAAAGGATGGTCGCGCAATTCTGAATGCGGGAAAAGTAAAAAAAGAAAAATCTGACAGCCACTTGGCCGCGAGGAGACGTCCACCCTCAGAGAACCGGAAAGGAAGGAGGGCAATGGAAAAAGGCTGGAAAAGTCGCTGACGAGAACTCAAGCGATTTTGAAAAGTGGCAAGGTTCCGACGAGAATGCGTCTGATTTCACGTGGAAGTTCAAATAATGTGCGAACTAGCGGAAGGGACCCCCCCAAAACCCCCAACACAAACCCCCACAATAAGAGGAGAGGTTCATTGAGTGATTTAGTTAAGGTGGTGCAGGTGAGAGAAAAGCTCAACTCGAGGAGAAGCTCCAGCGAAGGAAACATTGTAAGGGGCAGTTGAAGGGCCAACACAAAATGCAAATCAACTGAAAGACTTATGACAAAAGGCACTCAATTGCGGTATGGAAAAAATGGGGAAACGTTGGGTGCTCGGCGTAAGAAACAAACGCTTGGAAAAAAATCGAGCGAACCGGTTAAAATAGTGGGTCAGGAAAATGTCCATCCCACAGAACAGGAGGGAAAAGATTGGGCGAATGGGATGGTGGGGGGGGGGGGGGTTGGTGTGAAAAGGTTTGAAAAGGGGGGTACGGACTCAGCGCGGACACATTGAAAAGTCCGGATGAAGCCTTGAGGGCCGGAAAGAGATCTGCAATTTCAAAGAGGAAAAACTAGCTTGGTCCAACTGGGATGGTTTTTGGCCTTAATTAGGGGGGAAGAAAGAAGGGGTACACTTAAGGAGGATTACTGGAGGATTTGGAGACAGAAAAAGTTGTGATTCTCCAATGGTACCGTGTGGATCGGCCATAACCGCTCACAGTGGGCAGGGAGGATTGCTCGAATTGGGGACTGCAGGAGAGGTGGTTGTTTTTGTGGCAGAGAGGTCGCCCCAGCCTCCAATGCAGCGTGATATTTCTTAAAAAGCTGCTAAACAAGAACCTGTATATGCGGTCCGCGGCCCGATCAGAAGGGAACGCAGGGGAACGCCGTCACTTTTTGAAAAGTCGTCACCACGAAGCAAACGAGGGGAAGTCGGGAACAGGAGCCCTTGGAGACACTACCCATTGCAAAATGGGGGCGGGCATGAAAGCATACCGCTAACAAAACGTCGAAAGGTCAGGCGTGAAATGGGAGCTGGGAAACGCGCTGTGAACGAGTTGGGATCGTCATTTCACGCCACTTTGGGGGGGAAGCAATCCACCGTTTGGGGGGGGGAGGCGCGAACAATGAGCGGGACGCAGGGGGAGCGGGAGGCCGTGACGTTGAGGGAAAGGCTAGGGCGTTGAAAAGGAGGAGGGAATCCACGGTGTTGCAAACCCAGCTCTCGCACCCACAATTAAAAGGCAAAGGCCGGACAATGAAGGAAACGAGAGAGCAACCGGAGAAAAGGGCGGTTGGGCATGGTCAAGAAAAATGGTTTAGGGACTGGAAAACGATGTTTTTTCAAAAAAACGAAACGACAAGCGTCAATTCGTTCGGAGGTAAGTTCAATCGAGACCGGAAGGGGAAATGCCGGCGATGGGCATGGATGCCGGGGAACTGGCAAGGAAACGAGAAAAAGATACCAAAGCTGATGACGTCTGGAAGGGGGGAGGGAGAAAAAAAGGAAAGAGAAATTAGCAAAAAGAGTGTGAAAGCAGCAGCGAACTGGGTCTTGGGGACCGCAACTGTCTGGCGTTGGGGGGACGAGCGTTGATGGAAAAAAAAGCAGTGTAATTTGGAGTGGGAGCAGGTGCGAGGACCCGACTTGGGAAACCAAATTCGCCACCGAGGCTAAGCGCGAGGACGTCAAAGGCTGTTTCTGCGAGGCGGAAAACGGGGGGGGGAGGGGGGTGGGAGCAGTGGTTTTGCCAGACAGAACGGTCTGTCAGGGACGGGAGTTTGGGGGGGCGAGGACGAGGGGGGGGGGGTTACAGGAATGGCAGTGAGCACTGACAGGGTAGATGTTTAGGCTGCCGGGAGGGAGGGGGGGGGGACGATGATGAGGAGTCGAGTTGACTTCTGCAACACGGTGATGGGGGGACGGAGTAAAGGGTCCGAGATTCAAGGTGAGAGACATTGGAATTCCTTCGAGGTCAAAAAGCTTTGAAGACAGTACTGGGGTGGGGAAAAAGGAAAGTAGAACAAAGGTAAAAAACGGTCTGAAAATAGGAGTCAAAAAAAAAGGTAACGTAGGGGAGGGAGGGTAAACGGACGCTCTGAAGGAGGAATGGATGAGAGCAAAAGTGCTGTTGGGTACTACAAAAAGTGAGAAAAAAAAGGAAAAAGGATTAGAACTCAAAACTGACACATCAGGGGGAGGAAGTACCACTTGACGCGGGAGCTGGAAGTGTCTACTGCAAATTCAGTCACACACCGAACTGTATGGTGAAAGGAAAACTATTTAATTTACCAAATGAAATGTTGGGGGCCCTAACAGATGTTCCTGCAAAAATGTGGAAGGGAAAAACCTCTTAGGAACCACAGAAACAAGTGGGGAAAAAAATGCTGATTTTGGAAAAAAAGTGACCGAGGCTTCAAAAATCACAAAAAGGCAAGCGAAATCCCCTCCTTGACGCCGGGGCGAATGCCGGCAGGTTACGAGGAGGAGGGGAGGGCAAGGCGTGGCAAGCACGGTGTCCAAAAAGCAAGGATGGGGGTGGAGGCAATCAGGTGTTGTAGTGTTGCGAAAAATGTAAGAGCTAACTCTCAAGGGGGGGCAAAAAATACAACACCAGGATGAAAAGAAGTAGGACAGTTCACCAAATAAACAACGAAGTGGCAGAAAAAATTATGTCAGACAGTAGCTGGAATATGACAAATCTCAGAGACATCTCACTCAGGAATTAGCACAAAGACAAATAGGGATGGTCTCGGTCTTCGTTGGGGTGGCGAGCAGAGAAAATTCTTATCAAAATAAGACAGGTCGACCAAAAAATGGTTGCGTGATTTTGAAGCCGATGGGTTTTAACCACCTGGAGGAGAACCCATTCCGAGCACCAATCAATGGGGGTTCAGAAGCGGGTTAAAATCCATTGTATAAGGGGAAGGAAAAGTTGCAGGCCCCCCAAGACCAGAAACCAGCGAAGGTCACCCGCCCGAGGGGAAAAGGAACGGGTTGCAGGGCTCCTAACTGTTCAAAAATGCAAGTTTTGGGGAGGGACAAGCAGGGGGTGGCTCAGAATCCTGAAGATGACGCAGGGAAGGAAGAAAGACCTACCACCTACCCGTGGGCGGACTCCTAGACAAAAGGGGGGGTCAAACAAGCGACGACGTGAGAAAACCAACTTCAATGAGGACACGAATTCGGACAGGCGGAGGGGAAATCCTGCGCGAGAAATCCTCAGAGAAGAAAAGAGGCAACATCAACTTGGAAATAAGGAAAAAAAATCGCCTCCCCAGGAGAAAAAAATCGACCATAGACACGACGGAAAGAAACATCGGAACGAGGGATAAGAGTCCTCGGGAAAACAAGAAAGGAAAGAGCCCTCAAAGCCCGGCCCCCTCACCAAAGGTATGGAAAAAACCTCCGACTCCAAATCCACGGGTCCTCCGAAAAAAAGAAAAGCATTTACCACAGCGGAGAATGGGAAACCAGGGTTGACGACTGGGTGGTCAAATTCGGGTAATCGACGGAAAAACTTAGTCAAAGCAAATTCAAGGGCTCGACATGAAACAATCAGAACAAAAAAACTCAAGGGCAGGTCAAAACCGCAAGGGTCAGTCGCTTGGAAAAGGTCGGATCGAAATGTCTATTTGACGGCTGTTCGCCACGAACAGAAGACCGGAAAAGACATCGGTGGCGCGTGGGTCAGTACTTTCATTAGAAAGAACTACAAAGAAACGAGAAGAAGGAATCCGGATATTGTCACCAATTAAGAAAAAAGAAGGGCGCAAGGGAGTTTTTATCTTTTTTCGGAACAAGCACGCTCGCAAAAATCCAGGCAAAGAAGCGGGCCGCTGGAAGTTCCAACAATCCAGGGCAAAGGGGAAGCTCTAAGGGGGTCACCTGTACCGTGCAGGTTCAGTAGGGGTTGGGGGAAAAGAGAGGGCAGGGGGCGGGTTGTCAGAACAATAAGTCGCGGCAGGGGAGACTCGGAGGTAAGAGCCGAAATCATCAAAGTCACAGGGCCAGAGGAAAGTGGAAAAAAAGCGCAGCCCCGCGTCAGGCGCGAAATCACAACAAGGTGTGATTTTGGGAAATAGTACAAGTAAGGGGGAAATCTGGGAGGGAAACAGTCAAGTTCATCAGCGCGGTGAAGGAGAAACGGCACGCAGAAAGCGCCGGGGGTTGTGGGTGAAGCGTCTAGACCGGCGCCGCAAAAGAAATGGGGGGCTTTAGAAAACGCGGCTTAAGTAACGACGACGAAAAGAGACCTAGGGGGTGACGAATAACCTGGGAACTGGAGAGACGTGAATCGTCGATTAACGCGACACTCTCCTACGGTCGCTGTCATAAAGGGGGGGGGGGAACATCTAAACGCGAAGCTGTGGTCAAAAGCACGCAAAAAAAAGCAGGGGAAGAGGAAAAATCGAGAAAGGGAAAGACCTTTAATGAAGGGGGGGAGCTGGGAAGGGAAGATTCACAACAAGGATCAAGTGAATGAATACAACATCCGCCGACGCGGCCAAAGAGCCCTACAACGCATCGGAAACCGGGCCATAATTACTGAATTAAAACAATTCGGGGGACCAAGAGTATATCCCGAGAGACAATTGCGAAGAGGCGGTCGCTAAGGGACCTCAATTATTCCTAAGGCAAGGGGGAAAGTGGTGTTTTTGGCTCTGCGATGAGGAAATCCAACCTCAAAAAACCAAAAAAAAAAGAACATCATACACCATGAGGGAAGGAGTTTGGCGGTGGGGCTGGACCATGGGGACAAACTAAAAGAGGAAAGAAGAACGGGTTGCGCTTGGGGGGGAGAGAGTTGATTTCGAAAAAAGGCATTCCAGGCCGCAAAGGGAGGCGGGAAGAGGGGGAATCAAGGAGGGAAGGGGAACGAAGTTTGCCGTCAAGAAGTCAATGTTGCGGGGCAGGGAGCGGCAGACCTCAGCGAGGGGGCTCTACCTGAAAAAAGAAAGACCGACAGAAAACCGCTCCTGACATAACTACAGACCTCACGCAAAGAAGGAAATGGGAAAAAAACGTGAACCTACGACGAAAGAGACGCTGCAAGGTCAATTTAAAAGCGCAAGATGGGTTCTCGTCAGCGAGAAGCCTTTAAAGGGAAGAAAAGAAAAGTGAAAAAAGGGAGGAGAAGGAGTTGGAAAAAGCACGTATGCCAAAGACGCATATGTTGGGTATGGGTAAACGACGAAGGGATAAGGGAGGAAACACAAAAGGGAGATTTCGTTGGGTGAAAGAGGCAGACTACGAAGGGCAAAAACGGCGAGGAAGGCGATAGAAGGGGGACTGACTTGAATAACCGTTAAAAACCCGCGGAGAGAAGCAAAGATGGAGACGCAGAAAGAAGTCAGGGAAATTTCCCTACTAACCACCGCCATTAGTGCCAGGGGTAGAAAAAACGAAAATCCAGAGGGGAAATGGAAGGGCGACGAGGGGAGAGGGAAAAAAAAAAAACAAGTTGTTTTTGCCGAAAGGGGACAAAAAAGCGGAAACTGACGTGAGCAGGGGAAGGGGCGGCGGGGAAATACGCGGCGGAGAAATGGGACGGAAACGTGGGAGACGACGCACCGGGGGCGCGGCCCATTTCGGGACTTAATGGGAATTGCCAAAAAAAAATCAAAGGAAGCACAAGGTGAAAAGGAGCGGAAAAAAAAAAGAGAGCAGTCAACGGGTCCTGGCTCACAAGAGTTGAAAGACGCGATCGTGGACCCTGAAAAGGGGGGAACGACGACAGCGAGAAAAAGTCGTCTTTGGGAGTAGGGGACGAAAGGGGGTGCTCGAGCCGACCCTGGAAGAAAAAAAAAACCCGGTCGCTGGGAAAAGTAACGAGCCGGGAGGACCGCCAAGTACTGGCCCCTGGCCAGAGTCAACCGACATGGTTCAACCAAGTAAAAAGTCAAATCCTCCTCTTCGGGAAGGTGACATGACGAGACTAAACAACAACAAAAAAGAGGAGAAAGAAGAGATTTCCACCTTGTCCGCCACGGTTTACCGCAGGGGGAACAGGAGGGGGGGGAAAGGGGAGAACCAGGAACTAAAAACCTTGGCGGAGCCCGCATCGACCCGGACAGACATGGGGGGGGTGGGAGAGGGCAAAATCGGGGTCAGAGACGAGAAATTGGAGGAGGGAAACCAAAAAAAAATAACACCTCCGACTCTCCTCCGGTCAAAAAAAGAAGGGGCGGGAGGCGGAAGGGACACCGGGGGGAAAAAAGGAGGAAAAAGATGAAAGCAAAGAACGGCGAGATCGTTGTTTTCAGTCAGGAAATTTGATCGGCCGGACCGACTGTTGGTGTCAAATCATAGTTCCGGAGGAAAAGAAATGAAGAAGCCGTTGCGGCGAAGAAAAAAGTGGTGGGGGGCGAAAGGAAGGGAAAAATCTAAAAGGATCGCGGGAAAGAAGAAAGGCCAAATCACAACCGTTGACAAGGCGCTTTCGGGGACGGTTCCCGCGCGGTCAGCAAAAAAAGGGGAAATAGGGGGTTTCGAAACGGTCAAGATTGGAGATCCCCGGGAAGCGGTACCAGGCGGTGGGAGGGGAGGGAGGGGAAATGGAAAAGGGGTTAAGTGTCATGGCGACTGGGTTTGAGGCAAGAAAACGGGGCGCAAACGCGTTGAAAGGGGGTCACTTCAGGAACGTGGGGGAGGAGAATGGTCAGGGAAAGGGGGGGCAGAAAAAAAAAAGAAAACTTAAAAAAACCAAATGGGAGAACGGAAGAAAAATGGGAGCCGGAAAAACTACCAATCTGGAAGACACGTTGTCTCGCATCGGAGGAAGCCAAACCCTCGATCCAGAAGGGAAGCGAGTTGAGGCAATGGGAAAAGGTGGACAGCTGACTAAGAAAAAAATCCAAAAAGGGGTTGAAATGGCAGGCAAAACGGAGCACCTGTTAAGGGAACGGTGGAGGGGGACATTAAGAAATCGGAATTCGAAAAAGGAGGCTCACGAGCGGTGCAAGAAAGGGCTGGGGAGTTCTGGTTCAGGTCAAAATCGCCCAGGGATCAAAGCCGGGAGGGAAGCAAACAACATTGTAATTGGCAGTCCGGCAAAAAAAAGAAGAACAAAGGAATCCTGAAGACAAACAGCCGAGGATCTGGCGGCTGGAAAAAGCCATGGCATTGTGTTACTAGGAGGAGGAAAGCACAAAAGACAATCTAAAAAGGGGGAGAGGGAAGTAGGGGACGGGAATGTGTCAACAGAAACACGTAACCGGAGGGAAAGAGTTTCGAGGAGGGGACTTGGTTGGGGGGGGGGGGGGGGAATGGGGATTGGAGAAAGGGCGAGAGAAAACTTGACCGTGCCACGAAGGAAGACTGGAGGGAAGGGAGAAGAAATCGCAAAAAGGGAAGCGGAAGGGACGCAATCTAGCTGGGGGAGAAAGGAAATGGCTTGGGGGGGGTTGGGTGGGTCCAGTCCTTTGGAGGAGCCGGTCAAAAGCGATTGACAAAAAAGAGGGGGGAAAAAGGAAACGATGTGTGGAAAAGAGAAAGGGGGGACCGGTGAAAATCGGACAGAAGCGCGAACCGAAGGAAAGGGGAATTGCTCGATGTTTTCAGGACGGCGTTGGCGAGAGGGCGCCACAACCCGCTCAAATACCAAAGGAAGAGGGACAAAACTGATGACAACCGACAGGAAGGAACAGGCAGCGATGCCCGGATCAAATGACGCGCGCAAGCGGCCATGGGGAAAGGAGGGCACCAAGAACGGCAAGGGCGTCGGGAACTGGCGACCGAATTTCATGGGGCAAAAAGTGGGGAAAGGAACCTGAGAAAAAAAAAAAAGGAGAAGGGGAATTCGTTCCCTTGAATGGATCAGTAGGAAAACAAGGGGTTGATCCGTCAGATTCAAACGACAAGGGGGGGGAAAACGCAACACACGGTTTGGGGTCGCGCCAGGAAAAAAAGTATACTTTGGGGAAGACACAAAAAAACGGGCAAAGGGAGGGGGAAAAAAGAAAATTGGGAGGACGGACGTTGAGGAACAGGTCCTCGCGCGAAACGGATGGTGAACAGGAAAGGTCCAGGAAACCACCTCCGAAAAACAAAACGGAAAAAGAATAATGGAAGGGGAAAAGTCACTTGAAAACCCTGCACCTGTCGGTTGAAATGTCAGCAAAGGGAGTTGAAAGCTGGCAGAGCGGGAGGGGTGTTGAAACAAGCTAAAACGACAAAGAAACGGTGAGAGGAGGGTGCAAAGCAGAACCGGATGAAGGCCGGCGAGTGGTCTTTGTATGATGAGGCGGTCGCTTCAGGAAAGACGAAAAATCGCCACGATGAGGTCTGAGGGGGGGACTTGCAGAAAAAAAAAAAAGAAATGAAGCGGCCGAAACTTGGGCAAAAAAGAACTGGGGGGCGGGGGGGAACCAAAAGGAAAGCGTTTTGGGGTCGAGCTTGATGGAAGTACGACTTTAGAGTGGCGGGTTCAGTGACAAAGAGAGTAACAAAGGAAGGAACAAGGGGAGCACCTCGGGAGAAAAGGAGATCGTGCTGAAGATGTTTTCTGGAAGAGAAAGGAGGTTTCGGGGGGGCAGGAGGTTTGACAAGACAGCCGGAAAAAGCAGGAATTTGGATGGAAGGAAAGGGTTTTCAAAAGACAGGCCGGCAACGCTGCGATGTGGACGGGGAGACGAAAGGACTTAGGGGAAGTCTGGAGGAAGGTGGGAGGCATGGGGAAGTCTGCAAAATGATTGACCGCGGCGATGTCGAGGGGGAGGGACGGGAATGGGGGATTTGCAAGGCGCGGGAAGCAGAGGGGGGGTCAATCAGAGGTGGTTTGAAAAAAAACAGTAGGAGAGGTGTACCAGGAAAAAAAGGGCTGAGAAAGAAAAAAGTAAAGGGGATGGGTCGTTCACGGGAAAAGCGGGGGGAAAGGTAATTGAAGGTTCAGGGAAAAAAGGGAGGGGTACGAACAAGATGCGACCGAAAGGAAAGAGGAACCGCAAAAACTTCCACATCTGGACGGGAAATAAGGCGCGGTTAGGGGCGAGGAACCAGCGTCACTCGAAGGGATTGGAATACAAAAGTATGAACCGAAATGGATTGGGCAGAAAAGGCAGACGGAACACTTTCGAAACAAACAAGAGAAGCACAATCCCGAACACCACCCGTTGGAGGGGGACCAAGAGGAGTGTGGGAACGGATTGGAGTACTCGGCCCATAAACCCGAAAGAGTAAAAGCACCGCCTTTAGCCTGAGGGAGGAACTGCAGAAGTGTCGTCGCGCGGGGAGGTTATTCAATCGCGGGCCCAATCCCGGGGTGGTAGGGGAAGTGAGGGGGGGTAGGTGGGCGAACTGATCGGACAGACACAACAACGGGAAAAGAGGATAGAAATAGACATTTTCTCACCTACAAAAAACGAAGGGAAGAAAAAAAGCAAAAAGTTCTACAATGAGACTGGAGCTTAAAGGAGCGAAGAATAGGACGAAAGCAAGGAACAATTATAACTGGAACGCGGCCGAGGGGAGGGGGAGGAAAAATAATCGACAATTCAGGTTAAAACGAAAACTGAGAACAATGTGTTGCAGGGATTGTTAAAAATCGGGGGGTGAAGAAAAAAGGGCCGAAACCGGCCTACCAAGACAAATTGAGGGGGGGGAACTAAACTCGGGGAATGGTTCAAAGAATATGTGTGCGTTACTAATGGCACCGACGACACCGGAAAAACCAGAAAATTGGAAGGAAGAAAAAAGGGGGTGCGGCTCCTCAGGGGGGGAAAGGCAAATGGTGGGGGGGAAAGGAAACAAAACCTTTTTTTTAGAGGAATCCGGTACTGAAGCGGAGGGAGGGCGCCCATCCCCGCCACAGGGGGGAACATGGCTGAAAGACCATCATCATCCCTTTGGGTTGAAGTCACCAAAAAGGAAGTGCAAAAAAAAAGGATTGATTGAACCCCGCTCTGAAAGGAAAGAAAGGAAGAACAGAAGAGACACCTCAAAGGCAACAGAAAAGTGGGACTAAGGTAAACCAAAAATAACTCCACAAAACCAGAGAGTCAAATAACGACGGGAAAGGAAAAAAATCGGGGGACTCGTGCACTAAAAGTCCATGGCATCTGGAAAGAATCACGTCCAGAGATCAAAAAAACTACCTCACCCAATGGTTGAAAAAAAGAACGGAGAATGCAAGCACCGGCAGAATAGGCGAAACAACAGTTACGCACGCGCGAAGTCGGAACTCGGGGGAGAAAGTGGTCGGAAATTCGTTTAAGAGTCGCAAAGGAGCACGCAAAATTCAATTTCGGCAAAAAAGATCGGGAAAAAAAAAAAAATGGGGACAGGGAATCAACAAAAGCAACCTTACGCTGCTGCTTTCCAAGACGGGGGGGAGCTAATTTCGAGTGGGCGACTGGTTCAAGACCCCGAACCCGTCAAAGAAAAAAAGGGGGGCGCTTGGTTCGATGGGGGTCTGGGAAAAAAGAAAAAAACAGAAAAAAAGAACTAGCCGGAGAAAACCGGTCTCGGGGCTTACAACTACGAAGAAACAGGAATTGACGAAACAGGGGGGATGGGGGGACGAATTTTGGGGAAAAAAAAAAAAAAAACGTCCAGCTCCAAAAACGGACGGGGATGGAGTGCAAAAAAAGCCCGGGCAGTGGGAAGCAGGAGGACGGCATGGCCGGAAGGGGGAGGAATGGGGGGGGCGCGGAGATCGGGAGGG
>Ga0179593_1445803_pt1 | contig 11514 bp, 18 predicted proteins | sample CZODoug2_1_08_16_FD_185931 | JGI IMG/M metagenome (GOLD analysis project Ga0179593, IMG submission 185931) | Vadose zone soil fungal communities from Angelo Coast Range Reserve, California, USA - CZODoug2_1_08_16fungal (PacBio error correction) | ecosystem: Environmental > Terrestrial > Soil >...
GTGGTTGGTGTGGACAGCGCAAAAAGTGCGCCCGGGAGGTAGAAATCAAAGCAACGTATTGCCGGTTGGTTAGTTGGGGGGGGGTGTAGACGCGGACGGACAGTGGGGGGGAGAGGGGTAGGTGGAGGACAAAATCAAAAAGGGGCAACGAAAAAGAACGATGGGTCGTGATGGCAAAGGGGCCACCAAGGGAAGGGTAACGGGGCCAACGAGAAGTGGGGACGACAACAGCCAAAGCGCAAGGGGGGGGTGGGGGGCTGGGGTTTGGTACACACAACGTGTCAACTAACAATGCGGAATGCCGGAGGCGTGCATACTGCTAAACCATGCATGATGGAATGAGGCCAGGAAAACTACAACAAAGGAACACCGCACAGCTCAACTGAGAGCTGGTACCTGGCGGACAGGAAAAATTAAAGGTGTGATCATGAGAAAGAGTCTCAAGTCCGAGGGTACTCGAGATGAAAAGCGCGCGGTGAGTGGGGGTGTGTGTGCCCAAGGGTACGAAGGGGCCAAGCGGAAGACAGGGTGAAAAACGCCGAAATAGTCTAAACGGCTAGGATAAGTGGTCGTCCGATGCAAAAACCCCATCAGACGGGAGAAATCGAAGGAAAAAAAAAATCTTGACCGGAAGAAGGGGAAATGCCAGGCACACGCGGACAAAGAGGAGGAACAAGATCGCATTAGGGGTGGGGAAGCCGAAAGGCAAAACAGGGGTACAGGGTCCAGGGAGTTGAGGGAGGTGGTGTGGCAACGTCAGAAGAGCAGGGCGAAGACATGTATAAAAGGTTCGAAAAAAGGGAAAAAGTCATGGAGTAATCATCAAAGGAGGTGCAGGGGGTCTACAGAATTGACAAAAAGTCACCCTTCAGTGATTTTTTTCACAGGTTGGTGTGTAGGGGTGTCGGTAGGGGGGCACCAACAACATCACAAAGGGGGAAACCGGAGGTGCAGCACCAGGGGGGAGGAGCAAACAAGGGAAAAAATCTGAAACCCCTGGTTCCTGGGTCGCCGAACAGCGTGCCGCAAAAGACAATCAGGAAAAGGGGAGCCGGGGAAGAATTTCGGGGGGACAGACGGGGCGCGGGTGCCAAAATGGCATGCGGGGGTCACGAGGAGTGTTGAGGGGGAGCCGAAAAGAAGCCGCCGCAACCAGCGGAAGTCCACAATGCAAAGCTTCACTGGCCCGCGGAAAGCACAGCACGAACTGGGTAGGTGCACACCATCCAAAAAGCAAAAAAGCCCAAGGTGACAAGTGTGACAAATCAAAAGGTCAAAGCTGTCGAGGGGGACCTGAGAGCCAACGATTCATGGCAACGCAGAGGCGCACTCTTGCCGAAAACGTCATAAATCGGGAAAAAACCAACGAAAATATAGAAAACACCACTTTTCACTGGAAAAATGGAAGTGGGAGAAGCCTTGGAACACCGTGAGAAGATGGGGGAACCCGTATAGGGTGAATCCATGCCAAGACAGACAAGATTCGCGTGTGAACACCCGCTTTTGAACATGGGCAGGTAGAGAAAGGCCGGAAAAGGGGACAGGGGACGGAGAAATAAAGTACTGTGAAAACTCGTTACCAGAGGGCGGAGACAAAGCCCAAATACTTGTAGTACCCGTAGTAGTCTCGTTTCACGGGGGGGGGGACCAGCAGAGTACAAAACAGATCCCTTCAAACGGGGGCCAAAAACGGTAGGTATCAACGAAAAAAGTCACTTGCCAGAAAAACATAAAGCAGCGAATGGGAAAACAATTAGTAGTCAGACAGAATCGATGGATGCCCAGGAGCATCGCGCGAAAAAGACACGCCAAAAAACTTGGGGATGACTCCCCGCAAAGAGCGGGGCTAATGAAACACCCAAAATAAAGGAACAGGAAAAGTCAATAACATGACAACGCCAAGCTCAAAGATTAGCGTCTTGGTCAAAGGTACCGGAGAGCCGGAAGAAAAGACAAGTTGGGGCAGACTAATAAGTACTGGGTCAGTCAATGACCTGGGGGGGGGGAATACTGTGTTAGATAAAAATACTAAAAAGGGCGGAAGGGGGAGTGGTTCTATGACGGAAAGTCAGCAAAAAAAGACACGAAAAAGCAACAAATAGGAAATGGACAAATTGGGGTATGTGAAAACAGGGGAAGGCGGGACAAGACAGGTGTACCCTCAGAAGTAGGCGCACCTCAGTCAACCGCAAAAACTAAAAGAAAAATCAAAAACGGGCATGGGTGCCTGCTAATCTCAATGAGGGGCACGTGGAAACACAGGAAAGCGGAGGGGACATCACCAAACATCAGGCGACGGGGCCTCTGAGACTTCAAGTGGGAGAACACAAACTGGGGGAGAATTGAAACACGGTCCCCAAGCCAGAAAAAAAAAAGGAAGGAAAACAGATCAAAAAACAACAAACACAACCTACCAGGGGTCTGAGAGCTGAGAGCAAAAAAGGCGGTGTGGACGGGTCAATTATTAAAAAAAATTGAGGTAGCGGGGGACAGAGGGCGCGGGCTGGCGGCGAGAGCCGACTCTCGGTATGTAGGGATACGGTCGTAGGGACAGGTCAAAGCGCAAAAAAAAAAGGACACGGTTGAGTCCAACAAGCCACCTTGGAGGGGCGGGGGGGGGGGCCGCAATAAACCTTGAACTGCTGAAGGATGGTTGAACAGGTAAAACCGTTCCGGTTCACGAAAAAAAAGCCGGCTCATGCAAAGGGCCCTAAAGCAGTGGGGCGACAATACAAGAACACAAACCGTTTGTTCCCTGGCCCGAGAAAATGCCACAAGAAAAAAAACCCACAACGCGTTTCTCAAGGGGGCCCGGGAGGGCGGAAGAAATGCAGCAGCTGAAGCGGGTGCGAAAGTTTCGGTAGACAAGGGGCAACAGAAAAAAGAGAAAGAGGTTACTTCCAGTTGGGGGGGGAGGGAAGGTAAAAAGGCTACGACTGAGTTGGAGGCCAACCAACCGATTCAAGCACAAAAAGAGTGGGGGGCGTGGTCAAGGCACCTCTGCACTCACGCCTAAAACTAAACGATATGCTGGAGGCCGCATGTGCACGGTCCAAGTGCACGAGACTACACACTAAGGGGAAAAAAAAAAGGAAACTGAAAAGCGGAGATTGTCATGTGTCGGCATGTTTGGGTGGACAGACAGTACTGAAAAAAAAAAAACATGAACCAGTGACCAGGGAACAGGGCAGGAGACGCGTTTAAAATAGAACGGAAATGCAAACGAAAAAACAGAAACATAGAAGGCGATCCAACAAGAACAACCCGCGCTCTGAACAAACATGAAGGGCGGAAAAGGAAGCACACGTTGCGTCACAGTCGCCACATGAAAAAAAAATGAACACAACAAAGCGGGAGAAGGTGGGCAGAGCAAAACAGATGGTACCATCCTCATTTGGGTAGAACAATTAAAAACTGGCCCAAGGCGGGTCAACGGGGGGAACTTCAAACACAAAAAATGGGGAAGAAAAAGCAAAAAGAACAAAACACATGCGGAACTACGAAAACAAAATTTAAAAAAAAAACTTTGGGGGCCCATGAAAAAGGGACCAAAGAGGAAAAGCCCCAGCCAACAAAAAAAACCGGGACCTGAGGGGGAGTGACAAAGACCAAGCTGGCGAGGGGTGGGGAGACAAAATTGGAATACCGTTCAAGGGGGAGGGAAAGAGCCCAGTTGATGTGGGGCGAAGGTGGTGGGACTCTGGACACTGCCCGAAATCGGGATCCCTGACGCTTCGGGTTGCGGCGCGAAATAACCCCTTGGGTGTGGGGGGAAGGACAAATCAATTTCTCTAAAAATACCAAAAAACAAAAGAAAAAAAAAAACAAAAAAAGGAGGGAAGAGAAAAAAGATCGTTATAGAAGAGCAAGCATGACCCCCCCCCAAAAGGATTGTCCCCGCAGAAACAAACGCATGCCCAGCAAAACGGTCAGGAATAACCAGCGCCCACAAAAAGGTCAAACCGAAAACTCCAATTGCAAAAAGAACAAAAACCCAACCACCTTGAAAAGACAACGGACCAAACAGGGTTAACAAATGGGAAAAAAACCCCCCTAAAGCCAGACCGCCAGGGTTCTCAGGCAAAGGACAAAGCAAAAGTTTCCGGGGTGCAAAAGTTCCTTCGGGGGCCCGACATTTTTTTTTCGGGGCAAGAATAAAAGGGGGGTAGTGGCAAGGTATGTTGGGGCCGATGGCCCAAACCGCCCCACCACACAAGAAGGAGTTGAAACCGACGCAGATCTGCAACATCGTAACAGGAAAGGACGGAGCGCCTCCAGCGCCGTAGCACACGACGGATCAGCCCCAGTGCATGGACGAGGGGTCAAGGAGCAGGGGACCGCACGAAGGGTGCTTAAAAAAGCAATAAGAGGAAACAAGAAGAACAGGCCCATAATACAAAATCGCCCAGACCTTTTGTCAAAGGGAAAGGTAATAAAATGCAACGCCGGCCCCAAAGAGAAAGAAAACGCGCAAAAGAGCACTGGAGGACGCCGAACCCGACCGGGTCGCGGTCAAAAAAACGCCCAAAACGAAATGGACGTGTAAGATAAAAGCAAAGGGGAAAGAGTCAAAGACAACCAAAAAAAAGCCGTCCGCCGGAAAAGAAAACAGTGGCAATGGGGAGAGGCCAGGGGCGGGGGCGTGTAGAAATGAAGGCAGGGTAACTGGGGGCCACAGGGCAAAAGGGCATGGCAGACAAACAAGCACCGAACCAAAATCACCCAACCAAAAAAAAAAGCACGACGAAGGGGCCTATGAAAAAACATGAGGGGGGGCCATTGAGGGATACTCGACCACAAAAAAAAGCAACAAGAGGAAAACAGAGCGACAAATTTGAACAGGCCGGTGGGAAAGGGAAAGTGAGTGTCACGTCCGGCAAAAAAAAAAAACTACCCTCAGGGGGGAAAGGGGAGTGATCTAACTTACACACCAATTGTCCTGACTCCAGAAGACCAACGGAAGGAAGCCAGAAAAAAAGGGATGGGTACGGCATAAGGGGAAGGGTCAAAGCAAAAAAGGGAAGGAAATTAACGTTGAGTGGGTACCTACTCGAAAGGGGGCAGCCAGACCAAGTGGGATGGGCAAGGGCAATGAGTAAAAAAATCGAATGAAATTCGCTCTAGGGAAATAAAATGTATTAGCAGCTAATCACATCAAGCCGAACAGAGGAACTTGGTCGGCTTATTGCCCCCGCCATTTACAAAGAGCACAGACTGTATGTGGGGAGCCAGTTCTAAGCAACGCGTCAACGCAATGAAAGGTAAGAGATGTAATCGGCCAACCGGCATAAAACCCACAACAATGACAAAAATGAAAAAACGCCGGGGGGTCAAAACGTCGATCCTTGAAGGAACCTGAATCATCCTGAACAAAGGCAAGAGAAGACAACGCAACGGCAAGAGACTTGGTTGCTCACGAGATGAAAAAAAAAAAAAGGGGCGGCAAGGCGGCAACAACAAAAGGAAGAAGGGGCGCGGCGGAGCTCTCAGGCCACAGAAAAAAGACGGGGGGATGGGGGGGGACCCCATACAGAAACCGTCGCGTGCCATGTGGGAAGAGTGGCATGCCTTCGTAGAGGATGGTGCTCCAGAAAAACGAAACTAGAAAATGGACAAAGAAAAAAGAAAAGTACCAAACTAACTGCCCACCTCCCATCCAGCCAAAAAGACAGTGAGGCGCATGTCAAAAACGCATACAGGAAAAGAGAAAGGTTGGAGACTGACAAAAAAGGGGCCGCAGAGACAGACCAGATCCTTGAAGTTATAGAACGTCCCCTGGGGCGATCAGGAAAGGCAGAAGTGCAACCTTGGAGGGAACTCCAACAAAGGAGGAAAGAAAAAAAGGCAAAAAACCATCATTCTACACGGGCGGAGAAACCAAAAAAGAAAGGGGAACACTAACGGGGCAGGGAATCAATGAACGCGCCCAACCAAAAATGAGGAAAAAAAGGAAAACAGGGGAGGAGAGGGTCAAAGTGATACAGAGATCAAGAGACGGGTGTATGGCATCGGGAAGAAAAAGAAAAAAAAAAAATTCGCTGAACGATTAGGGCCGACTGTGACAAAAGCCGCGAAAGAATACTGAAGGGGGGGGGGGGAACGAAAGAAACATTCAGGTGTTGTGACGCGCTAATGGGAGACAAAAACCAGGAGTCAAGGAAAAGGTGAAAAAAACTGCCGCCCCTCGAACTGTTTGCGAAGTCAAAACAGAGGGTGGAGTGGGGGATGTGGATAATGTTGGGTTTCGCTACGAAGGTATCCTAAATACCGGACGCTGGACAGGAAGAATGGAACACTCCAACTACAACCAAAAACCAAGGGGGGGGGGAGTGCCAAAGTGAGAGAGACAAAGCGGGACGACTGGTGAAGCGGCTGGAAACAAAGGTGGGCGGTTCGCCCCTGGACAACAACGAAATGGTCATCACAGTGCAGGGCCCGATGATCTTGAAAAAAGAGCGTGGGGAACTCTCAAGGTGAAGACAGATGAGGGGTGGAGGGAAGTCCTAGGTAAAAGAAATCGGAAACAATGGAACCAGTGGACCAGTAAAAAAGTCCAAGATTAGCAGGTAAAAACAGCGGTGCCGATGGGGGGGAAAGACCACAAGAAAAAACGGAACCTGAAAGGTGAAGACGAAATGCAGGAAGGACACACTGAACAGCACGGGGAGGGGAAGTTAGGACTGATTACGGGCTACGGTTGGCACAGAAAGGGTCACAAGAAAAGGGTGGGTGAAAGGGAGTAAAAAGAAAGTCGCTGTGGAGCAGAAGGTCAAGGCAAAAAAGATACCTTCCCCCACCCACAACCAAAAAGCAAACAGGGAGAAGGCCAAGAAAAGTGCGGAGCTCACACTGACTTGACTGGGAGAAGAACGCCAGACCGGGGGCAGACCCGGAAAAAAAAAAAAAAAGAACAGGCTCAGGAAACCAGGACTCGGTCCTCAAAAGGGAAAAGAATTGGGGGGGAACCCAGGCTCGCGTACTGGAAGATAGGGGGGGGGAAGAAAGGGTTGCTGAACAAAGAAAAGAGGGCGATAAGAGAAACAACAGCAACTGGCACCAAAACGACGAAAAGAGGGCAAAAAAACCAACAAACCTCTGAAGATTCACGGGGGAAAAAAAAGCCAGTCAAAAAGGGGAAATCTCGAAGGAAGAAAAAAAAAACAATGTTTGAAAAAAGCCGCATCTGCAAAGGAGAAAGTAAGTTCGGTACTATACCCTCTCAATAGGGGATAGTCACGGAAAAACGGTGGTTGAAGAAAAAAAAATGGGTAATACCCAAAGGAAATAGTTTTTGAAAACAGCCCTGAAAAGAGAAAGTGCCGGGGTTACATAACCAGAGAGGGGTGGGTACACAGCAAGGGGGGGAAGGAAAAGGGGGGATATCAATCGTAAAAAGCAGGTGTTGCCACTTTTGAGGAATCGCCAAAAAAAGTTGGGAGTGTGCGATATTCAAGAAACACCATCCCCTGGGGCTGGGGGGGGGAATTGTCCGAAAACAAACATGAGGGAAACACAGTAACCTGTCAACAAAACGCCGGGTGCGGCAACAGAGGAAGGGGGGGGACGCACCTCACTTGGACCGCGGTAAAGGGTGGAAGGAGAGAGCGGGAGCCGGGAAAAGGGGGTCAGGGGACACGTCAGCGTAGGGAGGGAACAATGGCGGGTCCTAAATTTATCCGCCACGGAAAAGGAAAAAAAGGAGGGTTGTAGAACCGTGGGCCAGAAAGAATAGGGGGGGAGTGCTGGGGCCGGCTGAGGGGGGGGGACAGGGAGACTTTGAAAAATCACCTAACACCGGCACAACGCCGCTACAGGAAAGGGTCGAAACAAAAGGGAAGTCCACCACTAGGAGGGGAAGGAAGGAAGGATGACAAAAGAGGTCACCAGGTGGTTTCGGCTAGAAAAAAAAGGGGCCCAGTGAAGCTAAATGGGTCATTACAATACTGGCCACACCACAAAAAAAAAAAAAATAGTGCAAACGACAAAAGAAAGGAACCGAAGGGCAACCCAACAAGGGCTGGGGCCGCAAAACGTTCGGACCCATCTGAAAAAGGTTGTTTAGGGGGGGTAAAGAGACAGAAAATTCAAACGCCCAAAAAATTAAAACGCAACTAAACGGAAAAAAGTGGTAAAAAGGGAACTAACAGAAAGGCCCTCGCTCCTTGAAAAAGGGGTAGGCCATCAGGTGGAACAAAATGTGACTACAAAAAAAGGTGGTTGAGGGAAAAACGAACTAGGGTACAAACAGGGGAGGTGCAAGGTGGACACCTTCCAGAAAGGTAATTTTTTGAGAATAAGCCTTAACCTGGGAAGGACCACAAACATGGGAGGGGAAAAACGGACCATGGCCACAGGTATAGGAAATGGGAAACACGTCCAACGTTAGCAAACAAACTGGAAGGCAAGACCGGGGGGAATCATTTGCCGAGGGAAAAAGCGATGGCAGACCACAGGTGTGGGGGGAAAGCAGTCAATGATCAAACCGACTGTACCAAGGTATTCCTAAGAAACGGCGAACTGCATTCAGGGGGAAAGAGCCTCGGCATGGGGGAGAACGTAAAAATGGATAAGAAAGCACTCGGAAACCTTGCCGGAGGGGGAGCAAAGCAGGAGATTCCGCAGGGAAGAAAAAGGTAAAATTCAGCAGCGGGGCGAAAAAAAGTTGGGGAAAGTGAAAAAAACTGACATGGGTCAACTGAGGGCAACCGGGGGGACGGAAACAAAGCTTGAAATTTCAGACACCAGGGGAGGGGGCCCAACCAAAAAGAACAAAAGGGGAGTGAGGACCTTGAAAAAAAAATAACCACATCCGGAGAAAACGCTGGAAAGGAGGGGGGGAAAAACGGAAGAACTGGAACCAGGCCTGGGGGCTGCACCGGGAAAACTAAAAACCCGGCCGTGGGGCAAGGGACAAAACCAACCGGACGACCGTTAAAAAATGGAGCGAAAAGGAAGGCAAAGTCTCCCGACCTAAGAGGCAGAAAAATAAAAAAGGAAGCCAACAACACAAACATCGCTCCCTTCCAAGGAAAGGGAGAAAGAAATCTGCAAGGGGCGCGGAACAGAAGGGGGGGGAAGAGGCTGGAGGACGGCCCGGAATGATGAAAAAAAGGGGAACAATTTAAATGCTGCACAGGGAGAAAGGGCTGCAGCAAGCTACCGTCAAAGTCAAAAATCGAAGAAAACTGGTTGAGGGGACATACCCGAGGGAGAAGAAACAAGAAGGGGGAACTGATAAAGACGGGCTTTGAAAGTCCTAGAATGAAAAAAAGGGGAAAAAAAGTCGCCGTCAACACAACCAACAACACACCAAAGGGTAGAAAACAGGGGGCCCAACCCTAGCACTCAAAAAGAAGGCGAAGGGGGGAGTTGGGCGCAAGAACTCCGGCGGACGAAGTAAATCCGAAAAGCAAAAATCACGCCTCCGGCTACAATGTGGAAAAAAGATGGAGCAAGAGCGGGAACCAAGAAGTTTTGGGAAAGATTCAGGAGAAAGAGGAAGAGACGGAAAGCTAGTGAACGGGAAGGGTCATCAAAAAAACGCGTATAGGTGAAGAAAAAACCGGGAATACCCGGCGTCAACCGTTTGCGCCCCAAGCAGGAAAAAAAGCGGACGCAGAAAACAGAAGAAAAGCCAGTCCTGAACGGGGAAGAAAGATCAGTTACGGAAAGGGGAAGCAGTAGTCAAAAAAAGGCCGCGAAAATATAGTTGCGAGGATAGATGTACCCTTCCCCGCAGGAGGAGAGGAAGGGGGAAAGGCATCAAAGGGTTCTGGAGACTAGGAAAAAGTGCCAGGGAAAGGCCAGAAAAAAGGCGAAAAAGGGGGTCACCAATGATACTTTCAAGAAAAAGAGGGGGGGGGAGAACTGACATATTAGCAAAAGAGAACGTCGCTCACTTGGGGGAAAAAAGAATTCCATGAAAAGAAAAAACGACCAACATCAAGGAGAAGATGCCCGAGAAACTGAAAAAGACAGAAAGGGGTCTCGTTGCGCACCTTTGGGGGGAAAGAATGAAGCACAGGGGCGGTAATCGGGGGGGCAAACTACCGGTGGCACGGAACAGAAATACACAGCCAATTGGGATTCTCTGCCATTTTATATATAAGGGGAGGGGGAGGAGAGCCCAAGAAAAAAACATCAAGAAAAAGAGGCGGCATCAACACAAAAGCCAGTCAAAACCGGACTCCGTTGAAACTGCAAAATGGACCAAAAAAAAAAAAAAAAAACTGCGGGGCTTGAGTGCCGCGTACACATGGAATAGGGTAAAAGGTTCCCTAATGAAAAAACCCTTCAACATCAGTTGTGAAAAAAAAGAGCGAAGAGAAACATGACGGGGAGGAGGAGAAGGCCAAGTAACCGTAGAAAAAAAAAAGGAAGGGCGGGAGTCAAAAAAAAATGGGCTATTACTCGTAGAGGGGGAAGAAACAACGTCAGCTCGTGCCTTTGCTAGAAACTGGGAAGGAGGGACTGAAGCAAGGGGGGGAAAAAAAAAAAAGTTACAAAAAAAACCCAAAAAAAAAAAAAAAAAAAAACCAAAGTGAACTATAAGCCCGAATTGTACACGCTGATTGGGGGGGCAGTAACGGGGGGGTACCAAGCCAAAAAGTAAAAGGCCATCCGCAAGGACGGGTAGCAGGTAAGGCGCGAAGAGCACGACATTTGGCAAAGTTTCAAAAGAAAGTGGGGGAGACAACGGGATTGGGAGAAAATGGGGTGATCGAAAATAGAGAGTAGGAGAAAGGCGCGCCCACTTTGGAGAGGAAGAAGAATAAAGAAATAAAAAAAACGTCAAAACAAACTCAGGGGGAAAGTGGAACTGTGGGGTTCTATAAAAGACACAAAAAATCGGGTAAAAAAACGTGTAAAGGAAATTTTGGAGGAAAAAGGTTGGTCAGCTGTGAATCTATGGGGGTTCTAAGATGACAGCAAACCTAAAGACTTACGCAGCATCACGAAAAAACACTTGCCAGGTTGGACTTCAAAAAAAAAACGTTTTTTCAGTGGGGAAAACCGAAGGGAAGGAAGTGCTTGGGCAAAAAAAAACTTCCAAAAAGCAAAAGTTGTGGGCAACCGGGTTAAACCCTGGGGACAAAAACGCAAAGGGATATCACGTGTATCCAATCCTAGGGGGAGACAATTCCTTGAAAGGGGTTTGAGTCGGTGGAGCAAAGAAGAAATCCAAAAAAGAGAATCTTCAAGCAACAACAGAGGGGAAAACTTCTGCAAGAAACTGAAGCCAGGCAGGGGCTAAAAAACATCTTGATGGGGAAAAAATTGACCTGAAAAGTCAAACAGTGGCTGCACAGGTACAGGGCCGACGCCTTTACAAAAGGAGGGGGACACGCGGATTCGCTAAAAGAGGGACGTGGCGTCCGTGAAAGAAATGGCAAAAGAGAAAAAAAACAAGCCGGGAAAGCCGGTGTGAGAAAATGCCCAGACTCGCAAGGCACCACGAAAAAAAGGGCCGGGCAAAAGGGAGGGGTAAAGGAATCGACGGTCAGCACTGACAAA
>Ga0179593_1462762_pt1 | contig 11514 bp, 8 predicted proteins | sample CZODoug2_1_08_16_FD_185931 | JGI IMG/M metagenome (GOLD analysis project Ga0179593, IMG submission 185931) | Vadose zone soil fungal communities from Angelo Coast Range Reserve, California, USA - CZODoug2_1_08_16fungal (PacBio error correction) | ecosystem: Environmental > Terrestrial > Soil >...
AGAACAATAAAGAAGGTGGACGCACCTGACTACAGGAAACAGGACCACGGAAACCGACTAAGAGGGATTACTACTACTGGGGAAAAAGACCGTGCAGCCATCCAGCTAAAAAGGAGTCCAGTTCGGAATCGAGACGAGGGAGTTAAAAAAAATCCCGGCCCTACGAAGGAAAATGGGGAACCGATGAAGTCGCAAAGGAACTCGCTATTTCGAGAGGTGGAAGACATGACCAATGGCTATAGGGGAAGCGGTCTTACTATACCTATCAATAGGACGGGAAAAAAAGGGGGTTCAGAGGCGGTCTTGGGTGTAGGCAAGAAAAAAGGGTCAAGGTCAATGCAAGAAGAAAGACTGTTGTCGGATGCTGGGGGCGGAGGGCCGGAGGCCCTGAGCGATGGGAGCGACGAAGTGAAGTGGGTGTTTAGGAGGATTGGTGCGTAAATACGAGAAAGAGTCAAACGACAGAAAAAGAAAACCCGGTGCCGGCTTCTGTTCTCTCTTTTCAACGGGCTAGGAGGAACATAAGGAAGAAAAGTCTGGCCGGAATATCCCTGCGTTCGCACTAGCTGGAGAAGGCGCGCGAACCTGGAATAGGTTTATGCCCGAAAAGGTGAGTCTGGCCGTACGCTACACCACAAATGCTAGCTGGGGAGGTACCACCGGAAACTAACAAACCGGCCAGCGAAAAAAAAGAGGACCAGATCGGCCAGAGAGGTCTTGCGACACCCATTCAAGAGGGCGGCTCCGTGCTTTAGTGAGAAACGAAGAACCGCGTACGGTACTCAAAGGACCGGCGGAGAATCGCAAACGATTATGCAGCGGCAGGGAGAAAGTGATGTCTACCATCGTCGCTGGGAACCCCGTCCGGGGCAAAGTCGACCTCTTCTACGGGGTTTCAGCATGAGGGGGGAAGACGGTTTAAAGAAGGGAAAGCGGGGAGGGGAAATTTGGATGATGGAAAAGGTTGCCCGTCCTTGGGCTTGATAAGGCCACCTCGTTTTTTTCAACGGCACGAATCCTACCGAAGGTCCAGGTAGCAGAAAACGCGAGAACCAGGGTTTAAGACGGCAGAGGGCAAGAAAGGGGGGTGTGTAGCAGCAGAGAATGGCACTAAAACACTTGCATGGTAGTTGGAGGGAACTTTTTGTAACTGGCGAGGTTGACAGGGACGCAAGACTTTCAGAAAAGGGGGTTTCCCGGCGGTTCAGGGCGCGTGAGGGGGTAAGGCGGCAAAAGACACGGTCGCGGTGGGACCGAAATTGAGGGGATAGCTGCTTAAGCTAAAAGAAAGGAAGAAAAATCCGGCCGGCCTCGCCCGGTCGGAGGAAAAACAGAACAACTCACCAGGTCGCCGATAAATGAGGAAACGCGGATCAGATGAAGTGGGGGGGGGAAACCCAATGTTCGCACGGGGGATCTTTGGAAAATGAATAGGGAGGGCAAACGGAACCTAGCAGAGTCGCTTGACAGGAATCTCCTAGACGCGGGTGGATAAATGGAAAAAAGGACGACTCGACGGGCCCGGGGGGGAGGTCGATGCGCGGTGAGAGTACTTTTCTTGACAAAGGAAACAAACGAGGGTAGGGGTATCAGCAGGGTCGCGGGAAAAGCCAAACAAGAGGACAGCAGAGGAAGGCTAAATGGCAAAGGGTGAAAACTTCACGCGTAGGAGAAATCTGCTTTCCGCAGAAGACTAATTACTGTGAAAAAAATGGGTTCCGATGTGAGGATCAGTTGGGTGAAGACAAAAGGGGGGAAAAAGACATAAAATGGAACCACGCCGGAAGCAAGGCGTCACCGCGGCAGACGAGCATAGATACAAGAAGCACCCGTGGACTCCATCTCACCCAAATCATAAGCACCTGCCAGAGAGAAAAGAGATCGCAAAAAAACGCGAATCGCATGCAAGCAGATGGGGCGCGAGGGTGCGCGTGTGTCTCCATCACGATCAAGGATGCCTCAGCGAGGAGAGGGCCGCCAAGGACCTGAGAGGAAATTAGACAAGAGGGTAGCTCCGAAACGGCCCATTAAGAAGGGTCAAATGCAAGGCCCTTCAGCTGGAAGCTGTGGTCTAAAGAGCGGGGGCGGCAGGGAGAAATGGCGAACGGTGCTCAAACTAAGTGCCGGAGCGGAGCGGGAGACGCTGTCCTCGAAAGGAAGAGGCCGGAAAATCTCTCACACAACACTTGGATTAGTAGAGGGACAGAAGTCATCGGCGGGATCTCGTGAATCAACTAGGTCTACTGATCAAGAATAAGGGGGAGTAGTGAGCGGCACGGGGGGGAGGGGAACACGTTCGGGAACCCCACAGAAAGATCTCTGTACGACTCACGCCGTCAGCAGGAATTACATTTTAATCTATTATAGGTGCCGGTAGTAGCGAGAAGTGGAGCAGGAAGCGATTCTTGCAGGTTGCCCTCTCACCAGAGTGAGAAGGCGAAGGGGACTCAACAGGGAGAACCATCGCCAGCAAAGGTACGGGGCGCTCTAGAAGTTTATTTCTCGCAAGACTTGCAAACGAGGGAAGCGAGGGGACGGGGGGGGGGGGAGAACGAACACGGCGTAGCTGGACTTCTTGGGTCTCTGAGGTATCAGGAGAAGACGGCGGGGAAAAAAAAAATACAGCCGGCGGAAAAGGTTTAAAGTGACTGGCTTGGCCATTTGGGGGGCACAGAAGATCTACAAGCGGACAACCAGATCTGTGGATAGGGGAAGGCATGAGCTGAGAAAGAAGCCGTGGAGACAGGAAAAATCCGCGAGGTTAAAAAATGACCAATAATTGAGCAGGCGAGCGGTTAGAGGACAGATTTCAACCTCTCTCAAATATCAATCGCGAACGTACAAAAATGATGAGAAAAGGCAAACAGGAGCCTCTCGATCATCCGAAGCGATGGCCCAACCGTACGGAAGGTTAACTTAGTTATCAGCACCGCGCAGTAGAAGACTAATCAAAAGAAAGCATAGAAATGCCGCGCGACGGAAAGGCCCGGTAAAAAAAAGAAAGATGCATTCAAAAGAACCGGGGGCGAACAGATTGAAGGGACCACCCTTTCTTTCGAGAAAATTCATAAAGACGCGAACAGGGAATGAGGGTCAGTACCAGCAGAAATGTCGGAGGGAAAAGGGGCCGTGGCCTAGCAAGGGAGGAGCGTAGCATAAGCAGGAATAACACCTAAATTGCGGTGTCCCAACTAGGCGAGGACTTCAAAGCAAACATAACGCGCAAAAAGAGCCCGGGGAAAAGGCATCACGAAAGTCTTGCCGTCTGAAATTTGGGATTACTTACAAGGTACAAATGGCACAGAGCAAAATGGCAATTTGTTATGGCGGATGACTCAGTAACCAAAAACCTGGGAGGAACGGATACTTTAAAGGGCAGGAGGCGCTGCTGAAAACATGTAAAAAGTAGATTGTTAACAAAGATGGGGGCTGTACACAAAGTAACGGGGAACCCTGATTTGCAAAAGAAAATTAAGCAGGAGAGGAGTCCTCACTAGGAGTCGTGGAAAAGGGGGGGGAAAATCACTAAAATAACGAAACCTGAAACGTCGAAGAAAGGGTGCGAAAAACAAAGCCGAGGAGGAGAAAAAGAATGCGAGGCAAGAGCCCAGAATTCGCAGGTGCGCCGAGATCTCCAGCGGCGCAATGAGATCGGAGAAGGGCCCTACGGCGGTAATCACCCCCAGCATGAGCATTGAGAGTCGCGGGGGGGGGTCAGAAAAAGATTCTGGCGAGATTGTTCTCTCCGGGCGAGAAGAAAGTAGTGGGCACTCCGGGCGACACTCCCCGAGCATTGTGGTTTACCGGATACGCCCAGGAGCACAATGCAAAGAAAGAAAAGTAGGCCAGGTCAAAAGAAAATGATTACATCCTGGCGAGGGAAAGGGAGGGGGATATTAACGAAACTACGGCACTGACTTGACGCCGGTGTAAAGCTGCAACGAGAGAACCGTGAATTCCAGCACCTTGTTGGGGTCCGGGCGGCTGAAAGCGAGTTGAGAGAGGGGAAGGGGGAATTCAAGATCCCCCCTCTACCAAGCGCGGAAACTTCAGCTTCGTGTCTATAATAGAGGGATCATGGTCATAAGAAGAAAAAGGAAAGAGCAGAAGTCATGCTGCAGTTTTTGTGAGAGAAAGTAAGATTGTTGAACGTGAATAAAAACAATACCCCGGACCGACTGAACTGACAGCTTTAGAATGGGTTCAGAAGAGTGGAAGAAAATGGACAATGGGGACAGGAAGTGCCTGACACTAGAGAACGAAGAGATCTCCTGAAGAACGTAAAAACAGAAAAAGAAAACAGGGTTGTAAAAGGGGGGGAAAACCGATTCCGGGGTCAAGAATCGGGGGACGCTGAAGTATGGCGAAGGGTGAGAGTGCGAGAGGGAGACTTTCTATGGGAACGGTTCCCCTCACCGGAGAATCGGAAACGCGTCATGTCGGACAGTTGTGAAAAAAAAGGAAGAGGAACCGGAAGGAGGGGTTTGGAAAAATTATCAGATCAAAGGTGAAGTTAGGAATGAAAAAGAGATGTTCTCGAAAAAATCCTCTAAGGTTGCCCAATAAAACAGGTTTAACAACTTACCACTTACCAAAGTGATCTATTAATCTCTCATTAGTGGACACAGGGGGGTTGAAGAAAGTGAAGACCCAGAGACTAGAGTCAACCTCTAAATCGAAATAAATTGGCGAGATTCGGGACCGTAATAAAGAAACATCGAGGCAAGGGGGAAAAACTGACCGAAGTCGAAGTAGAGATCTGAGTTCCTCTAAAGGGGGAGGACGGCATCCACTATCGAGGGGTATTACTCGGGAGAAAAAGACAATTCAAAGATAGTCATGGCCAAGTCGGCGGTATTGGGGTAGGAGAGAATAAAAGCGAAAGCATAAGTCACCAAAAAAGGGAAACAACGTTGGGGAGATGGTACGTATTCGGGCCGGATGGAATTATCTAGTGAGGCGTACGGAGATTCCTTTCAGTGAGGGTGCATTTAAGTGAAAGGAAGAAAAAGGGGGAAATGGCGAAGCGATGAACATAATCCACGGCTAGGGCATCAAACTCCCCATTACAACCGGTGCCGGGACAAAAATTAAACTCTGGAAGAGTCAGAAAAAATAGAAAAAAAATGGAAGGATAATTGCGGCTAGCCCGGTCTCAACTAGAGACTTAAATCATGGACAAGCAACCTTTTTAAATATTTTGGGAGGAAACGGAGGGGGAGGGGGAGAGAAGCGCCCGGCGACAAACAAAAAAGAGAGATGGGTGTCCGGATGAAGACCATCCGGCTCTATCCTAGAGAGAGGAAACAAGAGAAAGGGAGTCTGAAGAAAAACCCAGCAAGAGAGATAGGCTCCTGGATGGGGGGATCGAACTAAATTGGGGCAAACGAAGCACCTGAATAATCTCATTCTCCCGCTTCGAGAGCTCGCCCGGGGGAGGAGGTATGGGAAGCGGCTGTCAAGGAAAAGAAAGGGGAGAAAGTGCGCTCATTAGAACGGTAACGTTTTTCTTTAAGCAGGGGAAAAGACTTACAAAAGGATTGTTAAAAATAGGGGGGTCGGGCGTGGGGAAATGGGAGACTTGATTGAAAAAGTAGGGTGCCAGGCCGTGGGATGGAACTTCGGAATACCAAGTATGGGTAACAACGAATAAGAAGAAGAGGGATGTGAAAGCAATCATCCAAGAAAGGGGAAAGACGCCTGAACTGCCATCAGGGGTTGGGGGGTGAAGCCAGAAAGAAAGGGTGCACACTGGACGGGAGGGGAGGGAGGTCAATTTGTCAAGGGAAGAAAAATTTGTTAAGGACGCAAAGACTTGGTCAAAGCCAAAAGGTGAAGGGGCATCGGGCGGGGATTGGAGGTCGGCAGTAACGGATACCGAGCGGACGGGGGGCAAGCCCGGGAGGGTAGAGCTTAGGGAGAAAGGTAGGAAAATAAGGCCAAGGAAGACGCTGACACTACAAGGTACTGCTTTGAATGAAGACAAAAACAATTCACAACTGGTAAAAGAAAGGGGGAAAAAGCATTGCCTCTGGTACGAAAGGCAATGGTGGAGCAACGGAAAATCAGGGGTCGCACCGTTGAAATGCATAGGTCTTGGCCGGCCACGGACAGGAGGGGAAACTTCGCTGGAAAGCGGGAGGGAATCCGCGTGGGAATAATAAAAAGAGCCCGGGAAAGAGGGATGAAGGGAAGAGGAAGTATAGGAAGGGAAGGGTCCAACGCAGCGAATTGGGGTGGAGTGTATCGCGATATTGGGGCGCCTTCAAACTCGCCTAGCTCAAATCAGGGGTGTCTGTGAAACGGAAGAGGGAAGGGGAGCTCCTCCGGCGGATGAACGACGGAGCTTAAGGGAATCCTAGTCCCCCTAGTATGAGGGGGAAGGGGGGAGAAGTTGTGAGCTTGGTCACAGAAATGAAAAGAAGGGAGCCTCCAGAAGAGGAGTGCCCAACATCTGCCGCAGAGTAAGGAAAATAGCAATACGAATTAATCGAAGATCCTACAAAATGTAGACATGGAGGAAAGCGCGGGCAGGTCCGGCGCATACCACTCACCTTCGCCGGGAAACCGAAATATTAAGCATCTGGTCGCGATTGTGCGACGGGGCGACGAAAGAGATGAAAGGGAACCTCATGAAGATCAACTGGTCAAGACCGTAACGCAGATGCAGCCCTCCTTTGATCTCGCCGGCGCCGCGCCAACGAAAGGGGAAAATCAAAAAATTCGCGGGGGAAAGAGGGGGAGGGGAAAGGGGAATGGGATTGAAGGAAATGAAATGCGCAATCGGGCGTCAAAAAAGACCTTGCCTGAAGAGATCGTCTCCTCGGAGCACAACTGTTAATGACTCTAATATCAGAGGGGGGGGGGATGAAAAAGAATCTCGCGAAAAAGAATTAGGAGAAAGATAGAGATTCACAGAGAAGACGCGATCTCTTCGATGAGAAAAGCGTGAACGCACGGGCCTCGAGAAACAGAAAGGGGGAAGGGGAGCACCGTTACTCAGTAAGAAAGAAGGAAACCACTACCGGTAGAGAAGCCTTGCCATGAAGCGGTGGCAATGGGAGGATTGGTGGGGGGGGCCGAAGAGTCATCCTTAATTTTCGCATGCGCGGAGGTCGTTGAAGGGGGAAGAGAAAAAAGAGGGTTCATTATATCGGGGAGGGGAGGAAAAAAACATAAGCAGGACTTGGGAGATTACTTGATATAGGCGAGGTGAAGTTGGCTTCTCGACGCTGGCCCAAAGAGGGGCACGAAGGGGAGGGAAAAGAGAACGTGGTGGGGGAGCTGGCGAGAAGGGAGGAGGAGGGGTCTCTGAGGATCGAGTTAAAGGAGCAAGGGGCGCGGTCCGGAGACTCGTAATTTTACTGCAAAGATTTTATTTCACAACGAAAAAAAAAAATAAACAAAAGGGTGAAGAGACAACTTAGGCAAAAAGAAGGGGGAAGAAAACATCAAGGGAACAGGGGAAAAGCAGTGAGAGTATCGGCGAAAAAAGGAAGGGATGGAAGCGAAAAAGAAGAGTCTGATACACATACAAATTACGTCTTCTGGAGGAGACCAATAAAATAAGTGAAAGGGGAAAGGGAAAGACTTGCCCCCGGAATCAGAGGAGGAAGGATTAGAAGAACAAGGAGGATACCGCTGAAAGACTCTGCCGCTGCTAAACGTTCGCCGGGGAAACAAGACGATGCAAGATGGGAAAAGGGCAAAAGGTCGAAAAAGACGGCAAAACCAAGGGAAGGGAGAAGACAAACCCGGAAAGGCAGGATCGGGGAGTACAGGGTAGTAAGGGTTCCTTAACAACCGACCGTGCGAGCATCATCTGGGAGAAGAGTCATGTAGGGAAAATAGCATAAGAATAGAAAAAAGAAGGGGGACCCAGATAAGCTTCAGCTTATGGCCGGAGAAAAACGCATATCAGGTAACAGGGGAAGACTGAAAGTCTGTGAGGAATGAACAATTTTGCTTGTACTACAATGTAAGTTGCGAAAAAAGCAACAATTGACCGGGTGGGGGGGGAACTAAAATGAAGTGACACAAAAAATGTGGAGACGTCAATCCCCCTGTAAAAGTAAGGAGGCGCTGCGAACAAAGGATAGTAGGGAAGTGGACGTTGACAAAAAAGAGTTTGGGACTGAGGGGGGACGCCAAGGTCGGGAAACTCAAAATCAGTCAGAAGGAAACCGATGACCGCAAAGAAGGCCGTCTTAACCTCAAGGAAACACTGGGCCTGACGACCCGTAAGAACGAATGAAAAGCAACAAGGAAGAGGATGCAGTGGAAAAGTTAAACACATAAGGCGCTGGGTCGCGCAAACTCGAGCGGAGGGCAGCGAGGAAAAGAGAATGGAAAAGTTCGGTCGAGAAAACAAGAAAGCGCCATAGCGATCTATGGGGGTGCATCAATAAGAGATCTGGCTATCTCGATCGGGTGAGAAGAAAGATAGTAGTGGCACAAGCAAAGAGGGAATGTGGTTGTGTAGAAGCGAAAGTTGCCATAGAAATCACAGGAGGTTAGGGAGCCAAATTTCAAGACTTATTTAAAAGCTGTCGAGTTCTAACCAAGGCATCCCTCCCCTACGTAGAGAATTTTGGGGGCACACGAGTCATAGGAAGAAGAAAAAAGGCCGGTCATGTCACTTTGCTTGAGGAAAGAAGGGGGAAGCGGAGAGGTAGACTTTACGAATCTCCTCAAAATAGTCAAACGCAAAAAATGCAGTAACCGTCAGCCCGCAAGAGAAAGAAAGGCATAAGAACCAACGTACAGACAAAGAAGGGAGAATTGGGGATATGAAAGTAAGATTGGTTGAATGCGCCGACATTAAAAGAAGAAAGGGGCTAATTGGGATCTGGTAGACGGGGGAGAAATCAAAAGAGAGGTCCGGGACTGACACTAGAGGAAAGAAAAAAAAGCACTGAGACTGTCATCGGTCCATGGTGGTTAAAAGGGGGGAAGCTGAAGGATTAAGGGGTGGAAGAAGCGCACCGGAGCAAGGCAGGAAAAGGAGGCGAGGGATGGCTGCAATGGGATATAGTGTCGTCCACTCACGGGTGAGATTAATCGCGGAGTCATAACTGGGGGGGGAAGTTTTGAACCTGTTTGTAACGGTAACCTAGCGTATTTTTGGGAGATTATAGGGCTCCAAAAAGGGAAGGAGAAAGAGAGAGATTGAAGAGAAAAAGCCTAGGTTAAGCCCCTGAGAAAAAAAAGACACAACGCCAAACGGGGTACCAGGAACGAGAGATGACTTATCGCATTGGGGGGAACGCACATAAACAAAAGCAGAACAGAGAAAGGGGAAATCAGACTCGCCATCCGTGAAAGGACAAGAACCCGGTAATCCTTAAAATCGGCTGACCAACGTGAAAAGGAGACATCTGAAGGGGCCGGATAGCTCGTCTTACTTTCAGATAGGGTAAGGACGAAGTGGCTAAGGGGGAGGAGGCAGGAAGACAGTAATCAACCCGATAGGGAAAAGGGAAAGAAACGGCTTTCCGTGGGGGGCAAAAAAACTTCCTGCATCGTCAAAAAAATTCAGACATACGGTGGATGCTGTGTACTTAGGAGGCTCGGGATGGAAAACTGGTCTATTGAGGGGCGAAAGACGTTCCGTGATTGTTTGCAGTTGGGGGGGGGGGGGGAAAAGGGGGGTTGGATATGGGCGTAAAGAGACGAGAAAAAAAAGGCTCGTAACCTCAAAAGAAAACCGGGGGACGGAGCTAGGCTTTGTCCCTCAGGGTGCATATACGGGAAGGTAACGAAGGGAAAGAATCGTTGGGCAGCACTCTCGGGAAACGGAAAAATCGGAACATGGAGCTCGAAACCCTTGGCAGAGTTTATTAAACGAAAAGGCAGGGATATATATATGGAAAGTAAGGGAACAACTAAAAAACTCAGGGAGGGGTGCAGCCGGCCTCTCCAAAGAAAAGCTGTCGGAGGATCGAGAAAAACCTGGAGATGAAAAATCGCCAGATATAAGGGACTTGCGGGTCCCAGAAGCTATGACTTATCGCGAGGTGGTGAATCGAATCGAAAAAGCCGCTTGTGCCTAATAAGAAGATGAAGCAGGGGCATGAGAGGGAAGAGCACCTCGACGTATGTCATCTGGGAGCATTCACTTGAGTAACGAATAGGAAAGTGGGGGGAGCCCGGCGCGAATTCGGTAAAGAGGGAACTGGTCTATCTGGTAATAAGGAAGGATACTCCGAGGGAAAGCGTTTACGTGGCTGACTTTATTGCAAAGAGGGTGACAGTGGGGGGGCTTTAGCTGATAAAAAGATGGGTTGTCAACTCCGAATAACGACAATCGTCGTCACAGAAGCGCCTAAAGGGACAAGTGACAAGGCAAACAGTTCAACTCCAGGGGGGGTGAAATGCGCATAAACGAAAAGAAAAAACTTGCCTTATGGGCTGGGGGGGGAAAGGTGGGGTCAGTGTGAGGGAAACGGTTGCCGAAAAAAATTTCAGAGTCAGGGGGAAACGTGCTATTTTGAGGAGATCTGTTTGAGGCGGCAGTAAGCAAAAGCTCTAGGGAAATACCTTCGGGGTTAAACTAAAAGGGAGGGGAGGTGCTACGCAGCAGACATGAATTACACAACGCCTGGGACAGAGCAAAGTAGGCTTTTAATTACATACCCAGTAAACCCATACCATACTAGGGGGAAACTCTGTCGCGACTGACCCATGGGAAAAGACCTGTCGCAACGGTTATCTGTGATGGATCTTCTGGGGCCGCGGAAAGCGGAAAAGGGAAGAAAGAAAGAGCGACAGACGGGGGGGATAAAATAAGGACGACAGACGACAGGGAAAGGGAGAGATTTCGTCATCTGAATAGGGAAGTGGGACTGGAGAAAGAAGAAAGGGATGTTCGAAAGAGGTTGACGCGGGAAAAACTAAGTAACTCGCTGAATGATTAAAGGGAATTTTTCACACTTATCCGGAGGGGGAGTTGGTCCTAGGGAGTTGGAAAAAAGTCGACTATGTCCCCAAATAGTAGGGGGGACAGATTGTAGAGGGTGAATCAAAATCTGGAACAAAAAAATTAAAAGGAAAAGAGAAGACCCGCGTCAACAGAGGAAGGTCAGATCAAACGGAGTAATAAAGAGAAAAGGGGAACGGAAAAAAAGCTCACCACACGAAGGAGAAAAGCCATGCCTGCCGGCAAGTAGGGCGACAAAAGCAACTCACCTTCCGACCTCAGAATCAATAAGAGGCAAAAGAATGGTAAATGGGGCGCCGGTTCAGAAATCCAGAGGAAGGAGGGGTGGAGTAAAAGGAGGTACCAGATTCGTCGCGCATTCCAACCGAAAAGGAATACAAAAAAAGGAAACGCCCTTCATCCTAGGGGGGCACTGAAAGGCAGGCGAATGGACGGCGTTTTCAGAAAGGATATGTTCGGTAAAAACCTGAGAAGAGAAGGACACCAGTGGAAAACCGTGACACTGTGAAAATGAGGACTCTCCTCGGGCGCACGCTGTTAAGAAAAATCGGACGAGGCTAGGGTGCCGTAATGAA
>Ga0179593_1470241_pt1 | contig 11514 bp, 12 predicted proteins | sample CZODoug2_1_08_16_FD_185931 | JGI IMG/M metagenome (GOLD analysis project Ga0179593, IMG submission 185931) | Vadose zone soil fungal communities from Angelo Coast Range Reserve, California, USA - CZODoug2_1_08_16fungal (PacBio error correction) | ecosystem: Environmental > Terrestrial > Soil >...
CGCAAAAAGCGGCCTAAGGGGAAAGGGGCGGAAAAGAAACATAAAGCGAGAGACGATATAGGTTTTGTCGAGAAAAACGACATTCCTAACAGAGAAAAGAATAGAAAAGGTGTCCTGGAAGTTCGTCTCAGAGACAACGCTACAAGGTAACTTCGAAATCCCTTGTGAGGGTAGGAATAGAAAAAGCCGCGAGAAAGGAGGGGGTAAAGGGCAAAACTCTAGATCCAACCGGGCAGGGTTTTTGCACGAGGAAGGGGAAAAAAACCGGTCGAATGCAAAGGTTAACTCCGTCCTCGGTCAATGAGGACAGCCGTTAAAACAGGATCTAGAGGAATCAGGGGGGGAGAATGGGAAAGCGAACTGGTCAAAATGAAGCGTACTGGCGATCAAAGCAAAAAGGGGGGGGGAATGTAAGTACAATCGTGTTAAAAAAAGGCTGTTAGGCGTGGGTAAGGCACTCCGAGTTGCGGAGAAAAAGAGAGGGGTTCGGTCACGGCGGCGTGGAAAAGCTAAAAAAGCGGTCCTGCGGCGGGTCGCTTGAAAAGGAATTGGTTAAATGGAAAGAGGGAACAAAAAAAAACCCTTTGAAGTTCTCAGTATTGGAAGAATCGGTGCACGACCATTTGCGGTGGATGAAAGGAAGAAGAAGAACTCGCAGAACGGACGGGGCGTTTCAAAAGATAAAGAGCGGTAAAGGGCAACATGTTGGGTGCTGGGGGGGAGGAAGGACACGGACTGGAAAAACGCCACTCATCGTACCCCTGGACAAATAGTGTCTTAGGTTAGGGAAAAAAGCTCGAATAGAGGTTAGGGGGGAAAAAGGAAAAAAACATAAAACATTGGTGCAACTTGCAATAACTGCCAAAACCGCATAAATCGGGGAAGGGGGAGAAAAAATATCTTGGTGTGTTGATATCACGCAGTCGAACGTGCGCTGAGAATGGTGACCCTTGTAGACTCGCAAGATGGTAGAAGAGAATTGAGAAAACTCTCCGGCGACCGTATGGGGTGGGCCCAAGCAGGCTTAGAAGGCGAGGCCTGAAGCTCCAACAAAAGTTAAAAGTCATACTATAGTTGAGGTGGAGAAGGGTCAGCCCGGCGGAGCGAGTGACCTGCTGACGAAAAGTCCGTATTCCCAGAAATCGCCACATTCAGTTGGGTTTGAACAAAGAGAGGGGGAGAGGAAGAATAAGCTGAACGCATTACCGTTTGCTGCGTAAACAAAGTGGACAAGTGGGAAACAAGGCGGGCAAGAAAAGGGGGGTAAAGCCTGGGCGCCACTTCTTATGAAGTCGAGGCACATACTCACGCCCGAGTGAAAGGGGTTGGTTTCAGCACGACCGCGCTCATGAACCCATCATATGCCTTGTAAGAGGAAAAGCAGCAGGGGGGGCCAGAGGGAAAAATTCCAGTCCGCAAATGGCGGCACATCAACTGGGGAAAAGAGGAGAAACTGTGGGGACAAGATTGGAGCAGTGGCTTCGGATCAAGAAAACACATGATACAGGAGGTGGGGGGGAAGGGGGGATGATAAAAAGCAAAAAAAGCAAGGACGCTTTTTCCACTGAACACAAGAGGTTCAATTCGTCTTAGCACTGTGAGATTGCGATTACAAGGAAGAAATGGAAAAGCAAGGGCGCCGGACCTGTTCGAAAACGCGAACACTGTATAAAACTTAAAAAAAAGGTAGGAACACGTGGGGCAAGATCCCTGAAGACTTCTTCAGTTTGAAGGGTCAAAAGTGCTCTTGGGATCAAGAAATGAGTTCGCAAAAATTTCCTCCATTAAAAACACAGCCAGGATTTCCGAATGACCATCGAGGACGTCAAGGAAGGGTGTAGAGGCAAGGAAAGTCAAAAAAAAGAAGAATTGAGACGGCGGGATCAGGTGCTGTCCATAGTCGGAAAAAATAAAATTTTGTAAAACGTGGTGTATGGAACAGCTTAAGGGGAAGCGCAGCTGAGTTAGTTTTGGGGTTTTTATCAAAGATGAACTTACGTCAAGTGAAGTAAGGGACGGGCAGGCACCTGATTAACGCCTTCGAAAATACTAAAAAAAAGAGAATAACAACTGGGTAGAGGGGGTCGGATAGACCTGTAAGAAAATCATAGAAAACCATTGTTCATTGTTTTTCAACGTAGGTTTCGGGAGGGAAACGGTAACAACGGTCGGGGAATCATGTTTACTATCCGAAGAAAAGTGTGCAGTGGAGAGTCAGGCTAAAAAAAAAAAAAATCATAAAAGAAAAAAAAATAACAGAGTTCACCAGAAGCGGAAACATAGTCTTTTAGTGAGTCAGACAACGTCTTGGATACAAGTGAAGTGAAGTATTGTCAGGAACCAAGGAAACTAGCCGTGAACTTGAAAAAAAATGTAGGAAAAAAACAAAACGAGACATCCTGTCAAAAACTCCGCCAAACTTTGAAGGGGAGCAAGTAGGTTGGGGGAGGAGGCCTCGGGGCCAAAAAGTAGGGAACGACGGCAAAACGTGCGGGGAAAATGAAAGCGATCCAAGCGAAGCTTTTACCGCGAGGGACTAGAAGAAACGTGGAAGAGAAGAGATGAACCAGGGTGACGAAATAGAGTGGATGTGGACAAGCGGCTCTGAGACAAGATCAGAATGTGGGAAAAACAAAAGAAAAGGGATCGAGGACACCCTTTTTGAAGGCCAAAAAACTAGAGGAAAGAGACCCCAAAAAAACCTAGTTGATATTCTGGAATTTGGCCCATGGAAGGGGCAGAGGGTTGGAATATTGGGCGAACCAACCATCTCTACTACAACAAAAACTAAAAGAAGAGTGCATCCGGGCAACTAGCACATGAGGCGAAACCGGAGGACCAAATAACGAATGCAGGAAAAGTTTTTGGGTGGTAAGGAGGGCAGCTATTTTTGGGATCCAAATGTTGGACGAATTGTGTCTTTCAAAACAGGAGAAAGAGAGACCTGAACCGCTGGCAACGGTTCACCTCCTCAGTGGGCGGACAAAGAGAAATTAAAAGGGTCGCTGTCTACTATATGTCCAAAGGACAAGCTTGTCTCTCACTGGTAAAGACCAAAAGGAAAACAATGCCTTCCGTTCCAATAACGTATTTCCCGCTAGGCAAACCAGCCAACACATAGGAAAAAGAGCATCAAAAGAGTCAAAAGGTGTAGAACAGCGAGAGGATCTGTGGGATAAGCCCTTTGGGGGAAGAGGTCAAGGGGGCCAGCCATTTGTGCCTAAAGGGTGAGACAAAAAGGACTGGTCTCAAAAGGCACGACAATATGCAGAACAAGAAAATTTGTGATGTGAGGGATCTTTTGGGTATTAGTTGTTCAAAAAAGCTACAAACAATTCACGGTGGGGACAGGAAGAGGAAACCAAGATTACCCCCAAATAAAACGGTTTTTGAAAAGTGGAAAGAAAAATGAAAATGATACTGCAACCCAAAATGGCCTTATAATTTGATACGAGTTCATATCCCTGCACCCCTAAAAGGCCGGGGATAACTAGAAAAGGCAGGTATTGTATGGATTAGCCCTGTCGAGGGTCTAAGCTGCAGGGGGAAGGTCAGGATGAATTGAGATCAAACAATAAAGATCTTGGGAGACAAGAAAAAGTTGGACAGAAACAAGGGGGAACACATCCAGTGTGACACTGGAGCCATGCCATTAAAACTTTAGTCACGTGAAAAGGGAGCAAGGAAAAAGATAAAAAAAGGCAAGACTTACTTTATGGCTAAGCGAAAGCAGGGGGCTGGTTGAGGGGGGTACAATGGAAAGCGCTTGAAGTGCTAAAAACAAGAAAGTGAACGGAAAACCTGAAATCCTTCCCTGGAGTGGGAGGAGGGTGGTAAAAAGGGAGAACACCGTTCTAAGAAATTTTTTCATTGGAGCACAGGACGGCGACAAAAGGCGTTCCAATTATCCTGTACCGACCATGAGGTCCAAGCAGGTGAGACGAAGTGAAACTCCTTGTGCAGTCGGAGACATAATGTTGGGGGGGACGATATCAAAAAACCCAGCAGAGCCTAGGATACCGTGATCCGAACCCACATTAAGAGTTTCCGAGTGAAAAGGGCAATGGAGGGCTAACTATGCGAGACTGAAATGGTAAAACATATTGGAAAAAACTGGGACGAACTTAACAAGCCTCGGAAGAAACGGAGGCAGCCGTAAAACGCGACAAATATCGTACTTTTGAGGAGGGATGATATGGACTCGGAACTAAGAAAAAAAAGGGAACCACCAGGCTGCCACAATGGATATGCGAAAAAACTGTAGACCCCTGGTTAGCAGCCACAGTTGAAAACTAAGACCGCACAGCTCCGTGTGACAACGGCGCTGAAAAAAAAAAGGGAAAGAAAGTTGACGAACAAAGGTGAACGCTCTGCGCGGCCGCCGATAAGTCATCAAGGGGAAGAGAAAGGCCAAAGGAACAGCACGGCGAAGCCTACGGGGGAGCAAAAAATTCGCCGGAGAGGGGACAACGAATGCTAACGCAAAGAAAGAAGAAAAAGGGAGGTCCATAATCTGTCGGGCGAGAAGCGAAGCTCTGAAACTTAGATATCCAAAAAAACAGTGGGTGCAACAAAGCCAAGAGACGGCTCGGCCGTGGCGACCCACTGGAGGTCTATTCCTTTTTCGAAAAACAACTATATTGGGAAAACTGTCAAATCCAAAAGAAGCAAGGAGATTTTGCACCCCGGGTGATAGGTTTGGGAGTCATAGAGGGACAAGGGGAAAGTAAGTTCCCATCCTAAAAGAAAAACAACATCTGCTGCCCTGATACAGCTTAGGTATCACGGTCATACACAGAGAACTCAGGACCGTTAAGAAAGCCCGGGTGTATGACCACAAACAGGGGGGGAGACCACAAAAAAAGAAACCCGATATGGAAAAAGGGGAACCAAAGGTTTGTTTTGTGCCACGATGTGAAGGTCATTCCACAAGAAGGCGAAACCCACCGGGGAAGAAAACCAATGGTCGCGGGGAACCACGACTGAATAGAAGACTACGCCAACTCGGGAAGGGTACACACCTAACAATTCACCAACCAGAACCAACGTTAGATCGGATCGCAATTACAAAAAGAGGTTTCGAGTGAAAAAGAATCAAAGGGGAAGATCAAAAGAAAAGAAGGAAAGTAGCTGGGAAGCGAAAGGAGACGAGGAACCTTCCCCCCAAAGAGGAGGAGATTCAAAACCAGGGGCAGAAAAGTCGAAGAAACCGGGTGACTTGCCCCAAAGGAGGCCGCTACACCTCGTTATGCGCAAATTGAAAAAGGACTAAAAAAACCAGGGTATGGAACCGAAAATTCTTGCTAGAGGACACTTTGGGAAATCATGAATAAAGAAACGCTAAAAAAGGCTCGCCCGGCAGAGTGCAGGAGGCGATCAGCCGACAAAAGAAAAGCCTAATTGCCTAAATGCTCTCCCAGAAGGGGAGGTTGTCGCCGACGCAAAAGTTAGAAATCATATTCCACTAGGGAAGATCTCAGAGAAGAAAAAAAAGGAGGGAGGAAAGAGAAGAGATCCGCAATGCATGGACAGTCAAATGGGGTAGGGGAGAGACTGCAGACAAAAGAAAAGTCATGGATCGGAAGAGAGGGCTCAGTTGTGTCGCGACTCCTCTTCGACGCAGCCCACGTGCGCGGATATGTCGTCTTAAAGAAAGAAAAAGACTCATAGGAAAGACTTCGGGGACCCTTGGTAATAAACCGCCCCGCCGCGCAGACCTAGGGGTAAGTCCGGAAAGAGGGGGAAAAAGTAAAAAAAAGGCGTTGAGAAGGGGACAAGGCGACAAGTCAAGAAAAGGGGTCTAATTCGACGATGGGTACCGCAAGAATAGTCAATAAGAGCGTTCCAAGAAGATAAAAGTACGGATTGAGAAATGGATAAGACGGGAGAAGAAGGAAAAAAGAAATGGGCGTAATTGCGATCAAGCTTGCAGGCGAAAAAATCGTGGTGAAAAGAATCTGTAGTTGGGAGTGGGAAAATCACGTGTGATAAAACGATCTCTGGTTGTCAGCGACCACCAGCGTTCTAGAGAAAAGTGGACTTTCCACCCCCGGGTTAAGGTGCCTGAAAATAGGGCGACAAAACCCGGGGGGCAGTGGAAAAAAATATTTCCTATCGGGGGGGACCAGCAATTGTGCGTGGAAAATGTAGAGGGGCAGACCAATAAAAAGAAACTTCGGAACGGAAGGGGGGCAGTTTATGCCTTGATAAAATAACAGTATAGGAGAAGAGGGGTACTAGGAATGGCATGAAGGTACGTTGGGGCCATGAAAACAAAAACTCGTACCCGCGACAATCCGGGAGTATTCAACAAACAGCGTCGCAATCTCGCTTCTTCCAGCAAAGACAGCAAATATCAACAGTGGAGAAGAAAATCAGAAGGAACAAAAAAAAAAAAAGCCAAATCGGGCAGTTTGCTGCACACCACCTTTGGGGTATAGGAAGGTCGTGCATAAAAAGGACGGAAGAAGTGTGGGCCTAATGCAAACGTTAGCATAAGATGGAGAAAACGCCTCAAGGAGAAGGAGATGGGATGGGGGGAAAATCACCGGAGGCTTGAAAGAATTCCTACGAGAAGTGGTGATACTAGAATGAAATAAGAGTACAGGAGACAAAGAAGGGAGAAAGAGAGGTGAGGGAGGAGGATGGGGGGAGGTGGAGCGACAAGTGAAATTCGAAGGATAAAGGAGGGGGGAAGAGGAGGGAGAGGCAGAAAAAGACTGTGGAAAGAGGAAAAAGACTATGGTGAATAGACACGGGATCGGAGTAATAGGGAAATAATAGAGAAGGGTCGAGGAAGGGTAAGGAGGAGGAAGAAGAGTAGTAGTAAAGAGGGGGTGGAAAGGCGGATGGGACAGGTAAGAGGATTGAACGGAAGCAACGACGAGGTGAGGGCGAAGGCAATGAGTATTTCGCGTGGGCGAAGAAGTCCAGGAAGAGCAGATGCACCTGCTGAAAGGAAGCCGGAAACCATTTCTCGACAAAAGAAGGTTGTGGGAAAGCGCAAGCTGTGCGGCTTGAACAACGGCACCAGGCTTCGGAACACCGTTGGTGAAGGGTTACCATTCGGTCAGACCCCAGGGGCCCTGGGCAGGGAACTTTGGTAGTCGATCAAACAGAAAAGAACAGCCGCAAAAGGGTAGTATCTTTTTTGCGGAAAACCTTCGCTCATCGAACAAAGTGAAAAAAAACACGCATCTTCTGTTGGAAAAAGTTGTAAGCAACCATGATCGCGCATCACCGGGAAGCGGCGGGGAAATTTTGCAAATGGGAAAAGGTGAGACATTTTCTGTAGAAAAAGAAAGGTCACGAAGGGGGTGGCTATCTACGGACAACCATCATTACACTGTTATAAATCAGGGGGCAAAAGGAGGTTCACGTAATTCGACCTGACGGTTCAAAAAACATTGCTATGAAGGAAGAAAAAATTGGACGAAAAACGGAAAATGTACTCACGGAAACTGGTAGCCCGTGAAAGCTAAGTCGGACCACTTGAAACCCGCTAAAATCCCTGGGGCTTCATTGAGGGCATTGTTTTTAAGGGGGGGGTGAATAAAAAATTGAATCAAATCAAAAAGTCAATCGTTTCCGGCCATTGAAGAAAACAAAAGGATTCGCGAAGGGAAACCATAAAGGACGTCATTGCTTTTGGCTTCATTTAAGGAACCTCCTCATCGCGTGAGTATAATGAGTGACCTTTTGGAGTAAAGAAAACTGAGGTGTGTAAAACTTGTTTACTGAAAAAAAGAAGGAAAGGGGGGGTGTAGCGAATGAAGTAGTTTTGTGGGGTGAGACGCAATGAATCCTGGCATTGACGCGCGAGCAACGGGCTAAATACCGGTAGGGAACGCTCTAACAGAAAATAACTGCTATAACTCAAAGGGACTGTTATGGAAAATGAGGAAGCTTATGCTCAAAAGATTAAAGGCCCATTGGGGGGCAGTTGCATAGCTAGGTTCAGTTGTATTGAAAAAGAAAAAAAAAAAGAAAAAAAAAAAAAAAAAAAAAAGAAAAAAAAAAAAAAAAGAAAAAAAAAAAAAAAAAAGAAAAAAAAAAAAAACCAACAGGTAACAAAAAGAGGGGATGGAATCAGGTACTTATCTCGAAAACAAGTGACTTGTGGCGGTTTAAGACAACGGTCTGGAAAAAAATCACAGATCACCAGCCTTAGGCCGGTGGGGCATAGTAGGGGGAGAGGCTTAATAAAAGTTGTTTCGTGGAGAAGGGAAATTCCGTTGGGGGAGAACAATGGCTAACGAAATGCCGAAAAATTCCATCACCAAGGGCTTAAGACAAAAAATAAAATAGACTTGACATACTCTGCCCCCGGCACAATAGGAAATTATGTGGTCCGGGGGCGGCGGACCTTGCAACAGGAACGAAGGCAACGGGCACATGACAAGGAGGAGACAAGAGATCTGTGCGATGATGGGGAGCTCTGAAGCGACTAAGGATTCGAAGGGGACTGGGGAGTGAAAAAGAGAAAGAAATGTGGGGTTGACGGTGTGCGAGCGGCCTGGGGGCATCACTAAGAAATGTGGGGTGAAAGACAAGAAATAGTTTCTTCAAAAACTTTTGGAATCCCAACTATGAGGACAAAGAGAAACACCAAAACAAAAAACAGGGGACTTCGTAACAGGAATGAAAGTTAAGGGAATCGATGGGTGGGCTAGGGGACCAGGGTAAATCAAGATCCAGAACCAACAAAACGATGGAGATTAAGTAGAGGGAAGTGGCCATCCTTCAACAAGAGATCGCTTCACTTAAGGGGCCAAAACCATCAGTAATCGTGTTTTTGTGTTGGGGGGTCAGAAGGGAAGATAAGGTGGGGCATCCAAAAAGGGTGGTTCCGACCAAAGACAGTATGTTTTTCACAACCGGAGTGATAAAAAAAAGCCGCTTGCAAAAGGAACACACTCTCAGAGGTGATGAAATTCAGATGCGAATAAGGAAGTCGCTAGATCGAGTTCAGACGGGGCTTGTACACTAGAGTCACTGGTCACTGACAGGGACTCCGGGGAAGGGAAGTCACGAAAAGGAGGGGGTGACCCTATTGTCCGAAAAAAAAAAAAGAGGCCACGGGAAGAACGGGCGGCGGTTTAGAAATATATTATATGTTGGTGGCAGAACCCGGGGTGTTAAAATGAGCCGGCGAGGAGGGTGGGAGAGGGGGGGTCCTTCAATAAGTTCATGCGCCAAAAGAAGACTTTGGGGCACAAATAAATCCCTAAGAACTAGAGCAAAGCTAGGATTAATCAGGTTTTGGGGGGGGGGGGGTTTCTGGAAGAGGGTCTTGTGTCAGTTGATTCCCGGAAAATCCTGCCTCCTAACTGAAATGTTCGCGAAGTCTAATTCAAGAGTTTTTTACAGGGGTGCCACTAAAATAGAAGAACTGGCAAAACAGAATGCCTTAAGGTAGATTTCATAAAGGGAAACCGTACGGGGTTTAGGGAAATATCGCAGTAGGGGAGAGAGAGAGGGGAAAGGCAAGGGGGGGGGAGACCGGTGGTCATTCGACGCGTCAATGGCCTCAGGTCCGAATTGCGAAAAAGCAAAACAACCAATTGGGAGGAGACAAGCCACATGTCAAGCTTGTGAAAAAAAAAAAGGGGTTGACACACCTCAAGGTGGCCTACGCCCACATGGAGCCATGCCAAGGAGCCACGGTTATTACCAGGGGGGGGGATTGGTGAACTGAGCAAAAGATACCAATGGGGGTCAGAGCGAAACCTGGATGGTGCGGTCAAGGTGACGTAAAGGAAGGCTAAAATTTGCGTAAAAGAGCAGGGAACCGAAAAAACCTGAGAAAAAAACCTGGAGTTGTAGAGGGTAAAAAGGGTTGAGAAAAAACGAGAGGGACTCGGGGAAGACTAACGCGTGTCGCAACAGGTCCTGCGCGGTGAAAATTGGAAAGTACTCGCAACAGGAACGTCGGTAAGAAGAAAATAAAACGCCGAGGGCAGGAGGGAGAACAAAAGGAGGAGTTGCTCGGTGATCATAGCACAAAACGCAGCGTCTCAGACGGAAAGATCCTAACAACAGATGAACGTAGCACTGGGGACCCAAAATGAGGCACAGACCGGACCATTGATGCGCGAAATATGAGACTGAAAAATGGGACACATACAGGAGGGAACACCGGCTGGCGGGGGCTCTCAAGAGGTAAGGAGCTAATGGCGCGGAAACGTTCACGTTTGATGAGGCGAGGGAATGGGACTACCGACTGGAAAGGAAAAAAAAGGCGGAAAAAGGGCTGACGAAGGAAGAAATTAGAAACCAACCTCTGTGGAACAGACAACCGGATGGAGAAGGCCGAAGACATCCACGACGTTAGGTATAACACAATGCAGTGTTGCTAGAACCTGTAAAGAACTTAAAGGAAAGAAAGGTACGGCGAGGCCTTGACGCAGCACAACTTCATGAAAGGGGGAGGGAAAATCAAGGTGCCTTCAGGAAACACGCGACCGCTGAGGGTCCAAAAAAAAAACTCATCCTGGTAGGGAGATCACTCTATGCAGAAACTCAATAGAGAACAAAAAGAAGGAACAAAAGAGAGTGAGTCGCAGTCAACCGATGGCACAGAAATCCACCACAAGCTATTTTGTGCGTAAAAGGGCCCCGATCTGGCAACGCTCGGCGGCCTTCGAGGGGGGGAGCCCACTGGTGAATTGTCTGGCATTTTGCTGCAATAAAAAGGGGGAGAGGGCGAAAGGTGAAATAAGCCAAAGAAGTTGGAAAAAAAGATACGAGCGGTGGGGCGTACTGCTCGACAAAGGGACAGGAACCATCCTACATAACAAAAAAAGCCTTAGGGTGAAGGGAATAACAAACCTACCCGTTTCAAGGGGGGGCAAGGGAGGGAATCCCCGCGAAGGGGTCAGCAACACAAACAGATGTCGAAACCAAAGGAAAGAGGGGAACTAACAAAGGGGTGGCCGCCGGTACAGAGCTCAGGCAGCGAACACGCCGCTAGAACGAGGGGTAGGCTGAAAATAATCGACGAGACTCCGAGAGATAAAACGACAAAATACTGGCAATTGGAAAACGCCAAGACAGTCCTATGGACGAAGACCAACCACGAGAAAAACAGTCTAAAGGAGGGAGCAAATTCTGAGTAGTCAATAAAAACGCGGGCATCTCAAGACGGATAGAACGGGATCGCTGTACTCAAAGATAGGGGGGGCAGGCCGTAGGAAAGAGGCAATTCGAAGTCAAAACCACCGGGGGGGATTGCTGGGCACCGGAAAGACAAAGAAACCAGTGGAAACTTTGCCTTTGAGAAAAAGAGAAGAACGCATACACTCGACTCTGTCAGGGGAGAGGTTTATTATACACGAAAGGGTGAGTCAAAACGAGTTACCTGGCACTAGAGGTTTCTCAAATGAAGCCGAAATCTAGGAAAAACGCCAAACCAACGATGGGGCGAGGGACAAAAAGGGGACAGGGCGTTCGTCGACGACAAAAACGACAAAGAGGTTAGGCCGTACGAAACAAAAGGCTCAAAGAAATAGGGGA
>Ga0179593_1649584_pt1 | contig 11514 bp, 14 predicted proteins | sample CZODoug2_1_08_16_FD_185931 | JGI IMG/M metagenome (GOLD analysis project Ga0179593, IMG submission 185931) | Vadose zone soil fungal communities from Angelo Coast Range Reserve, California, USA - CZODoug2_1_08_16fungal (PacBio error correction) | ecosystem: Environmental > Terrestrial > Soil >...
TGAACTGTGCAAGTTCAGATCATGATAAGTTCGAGCCTCTTAGAGGGGAAGAGGAAAAAAGACGAAATCGACTTCTGCTCATTTTGCGAGGGAAAGGAAGGGAGGAGGGCGCCTGTCTTCTTCTTAGGACCGATGCAATGGTTGGAAAGAGACGGGGATGCGCGGTAACTGCACTGTGGGGGAGGGAGAAGAAAAGAGGCCCTGATTGCTTTTTTGGCGAGAAGAGAAAAGGGAGCGTCCAACGCGAGAACATCATTTCAAAAAAGGGGAAAGGCCGCATTCCTGATTTCCAGGGGAGAAAAAGAAGAAACCTCACAATGCCGCGGCGAAAGGGAAACCGGGCGAATCGAAAAAGAGAAAGAGCAACTGACTCGTATAGATCTCAGAAGGGAAAGGTGTCCAGTCCCAACCCGGCCAAACAGCACTTCCGCGGGAGGGGAAAGGCTACATCTCCAACGCGAAAAAAAGACAGGGGGACGCTTATTTTGTTGAAGAACCAACTCCGGCGAACGCTGTCAACCGCGGAGGGGAAGAGGGGGAAGGAATGTTCCCCTTCTCCCATATCCAGTCAGAAGGAAAAGGGAGGGGGGGGGGGAAGCAAACAAAAAAAACCGCTCCATAACCGCCCCAATACGGTGGGGAAGGTGAAATATGGTTGTAATACATCGATAACAGTGACAAAGAGAAAAAAAAGAAAAAGGGGAAATAACCTATACCCCATCCATATCTCCCCGGCAAAAAAAAAAAGGAGGAAAAGAAGTAGACTGAACGGGAGTATCCAGCACGTCACAGAATAGACAAAGCCATGTGAAAAAAGGAGAAAAACGCTTCCGCCTTCGATTCGGCTCCTTTATTATCACGAGACGTTAAGGTCGCCGAGGAAGAGGAATCCCCTTAAAAAAAAGCAGACTTCCGGGTCAAAAAAGGGACCACCAAACCCAAAGATCCACCATGCATTACGCCAGAAAGAAAGAAAAAAGCCAGAAACCTACCCCGCCCCACCTTCTCGTACCTTGGGGGGAGTTAGATGACACTGCAAACTGAGAATAGGAGAAGAGAGAAAAAAAAAGAAAGAAGGGGTACTCACTTTTCCGATTCTTCCCAGTCGAGGGGGGAGAAAGGGAAAGAAGCGCGAATTCCCCTCTTGTCTCTCCTTGAATCAGGGGAAAACCTAAGGGGCATCCGCAAAGAAGAAAGAATGGAGAAAAAGGGAAGGGAGGGGAACCTACTATAAATTTCCCCAAAAGAAGGGAGAGAAATGGAAAGCCGGTCTTTTTGTTATCAGCCAGGTGAAGGCGGAAAATCAAATAAGGCGGGGTCGAATCGAGGGGAAAAGGAAGAAAGAAAGAGAAAGGAACCTCAAGAACTTCAGCGACACGCTGGTTCAGCGGTGGGGGAAGGTCCGCTGGTTTGTTTTCGGCGGCTCAACTTGGGGGAAGATAAAAGGACAGGGAGCTTCAGCTAAAGGAAAAGAAAAAAGGAGAAAGAGAGGTCCTTCATCTGCAGAAAAAAAAAAGGGAAGTGCTGTGAAGTGACCCGAATGCGCCAGCGAACGATCACCAGGACCATTAGAAAAACCGCCCTTGAAAGAAGAAAAAAAGGGAAGGAGACTGCTTCTTTTCGTGCTTCCCGGTGAAGAGAAAAGGAAAAGAAGGTAACGGCGTCCGGCGCAAGTCTGCCACCTCGTCCCGCGTCGATCTGAAAGAAGCACAACCGAAAGTGCCAGTCCCAACTTCAGAGGGGAAAAAAAAAGGAGAAAAGAGAGAGAAAACACCCTTAGAGAGGAAAAGATATATATTTTCAAGGGAAAAAAAAGAAAAGCTGCAAGTTGGGACTGGAGCGAAGTTTCGCGGAGGGAAGAAAGAAAAAAAAAAGGAAAGAAAAGAGCACGATGGTTGCCTCCTTTCTCGCCTGACGCTCGTTAAAAGAAAGTAACAAGCGACAGCGTGAACCTGGGAAGGACTCAACCGCGGAAAAAGAATGAGGGGTGTGTTCATCGTTTCCTCTCCGGCGAAGGAAGAAGCCGGCCTTTCTGCTGTCATGATGACCTGGACCCTGGAAAAGCGTAGGAAAAGGGAAAGGGATCGAAGGGAAGAGAGAGAAGGAAAAAACAAAACACTTAACTCTCCGACAAAGAACAGCGGGTCGCTGAAGTCTTGAGGTCCTCTGTCCGAGTGAAGCGCAGAGCGATAGACCGACCACCAAGGGGAGGAAAAAAAGAAGAAAGAAAAAGGTCTTATCACCAAAGCCCGATTTCCATGCAAAAAGGATCGTAGGTTTCCGACAATTCCTTCCTGCATCCGGACTGATGAGGCCGAAAAAAGGTTCAAAAGCGGCGTGGGAAGGAAAAAGAGGAAATCTCAATCGATTCCTGTTTGATGCCATCGAGGACTAAAGGGTGGGGAATAACGAGAAAGAGAAGGGAAGAAGGTAAACGGTCTAACTCCAACTAGCTTCGCAGGGGGAAGGGTGGCGCGGTTTAGAGAGGGGGAAAAAAGAAAGTTTAAAAACGGTGGGGGGCTCATTTCGCGAAAAAAATTCCCTTCGGCGTTTCTCAGTTTAAGGGAAAAGTATAAGAAAACTTCCGGTCCCGTCGGGAAAAGAGGTAAGGCGCTCGAGTGGGCGTAAAAAAAGAAAATTTGTGTACGTCAATCTCAACTTCAAATATGGGGGAAGAAGTCTGGGAACGGACTCGTGTACCTAGCGCTTCTGGCCGGGGAAGAAAGGCCTTTCCGCCCTTTCGGGCTGGGACCGGAGCGGTTGGGAAAGGGATATCGGAAAAAAGGATGTGGGCGGGGGAAGGAAGGGGGGGGTGGGGTGGCGGGTAACAATTACTCTCAACCGGATCTCTGGGGGGGAGACGTGACGCCTTCCGTCCTTCGATAAATCAAAGAAAAAGCTTGAGGGGGAACCCGAACGAAAGAAGGGAAGAAGGCCGCCCCCTATCCCCTTATTAAAAAGAATGTTCTCCAATTTGGACTACCTCACCCGCGAAGGGGCGAACGTTTCAGGGGGGGAAAGGAAAAGAATGTAATCCGAAGTGAGTCTATACTATCATTTGGCGAGCGCTGGGGAAAAACCGAAATAGATTTCCTCCGCTGCAGTAGGGAGGGTCGACTGGCACAGAGAAAGGTCCAGGTGCCAAAGTTTTTAAAAAAGGGAGTGGCCGCTCAAATTCTGAGCATGCATCAAAAAAAAAGGAAAAAAAAATACAACAGAAAATCAGAATTAAAAGGGAGGGGAAAAACATGGCAACGCTCTCTCCTGCCGACTACAGGCGGACAAAAGACATGCTGCCATCGAAACAATTCTCCCAGGAGAGGAAAAGGAAAAAAAAGGAAAGCTATAGGGGGGGGAATCGCACTGATCTGAAAGAAAAAAGGTCAATGGCCATTCGCCATCTCTCGAAAGAAAAGAAAAGTATGAAAAGGGAACGTGACGAGGGAAGAGGTCGAGCCATCTCTCTCCTATCTTTCCAGTTTCCGACCAGTAGAGGAAATGTTTTCGATGGCAGCAGTGATGCTGTCGCCGGGAGAGGAGGGAAAGAAAAATTGGGGGGCAAGTCGGAGGGAAAAAAGAAAATGCACGGGCTTGCTTACCTTCCGAGACCCGCCGAAGGAGGAGCATGCTCAGCATTTGCGCTTCACGCGCTCGGGAAGGGGAGAAGGGGGAAGAATCCTGAAAAAAGAAAAAATAACGAATGCCGGCGGAATCTTCTTTTTGCGCCCGCGGAAAGGGAAAGGACTCGTATAGATCTCACCTCCGGATACAGCGACAGGGGGGGAATCAAAAAATTGGGGTGAAGGAAGAGAGTGAGAAAAAAAGAGCCAACGCCTCGGACTCTTGCATCACGGGAGAAGAGGTTGATTTACCAAAAAAAATTCTAAAGAGAAAAAGCGCAACAAAGGAGACGAAGAGGGGACACCATATCCGTATACGCTACCGCGATCGGTGGGGAAAAAACAACGTCTCCATAACCGCCCCATACTGGTTGAAGTGGAAGAGAACTGAGGAGAAGCTCGGAACTGAGAGAGAAAGACTAGGAAAAAAAAGACCGTATCCATAACCGAGACCCCATCCCTATCTCCCCTCCAGAACAAGGGACGGGGATATCCACACGTCCCATTTAATTGGAGAGGGAAGAAGGGAAGAAAAAGCCGGAAAGAAAGGAGGACTCACACCACCGACTTTGCCGCATCGAAAGGAACGACGTACTCTCCCCTTAACCTGATCACGCCGTAGAAGAAAGGAAAGAGGAAAAACTCAAAAAAGGGGAAAAAAAAAACGCCTCCGCCACTCCCCTCCTAAAGATCCCCCGCCCCCCCAAGGAGAGGAAGGAAAAAGTTAGGGAGGACGAGGCAAAAGAAAGAGTAGTCCGTCCTCCCACTTTTGGTACTCATGGTAAGAACAATTTTCCTCTAACGAAGCGAGATTCACAGAAAACGAAGAGGGGGGGGAACTCAAAAAAAAAGAAAAAGGGGGGGAGAAAAGTTCATAATCCGGATGCTGACTAATTTCGAAACTACGAGAAATTCCGGAAAGGAAGAGTAAGTCCTTTTGGGTGCTCATCCCTGTTAGGCCGTCGGAATCCAAAGAATTGGAAAAAAAAAAGAGAAAAAATAAGGTCGGGAGAAGAGAAAAAAAAAAGGTCAGACGTTTTTTTTCTTTTTCCGGAGAGTGACGAGGAAGGCGCTCAACATTTGTATCCTGCAGAGGAGTCCCTTAAAAAAGGAAGTTTACTTTTATAAAAGGAGGAAATGAAAGGGAGAAAAGAAGTACTGTGAGGACCCGAATGCGCCGAGCGGAACGAGTCACCAACAAATAAAAAAGATTCCACCAACCGCCTTTCCCTCCTCGAGCCAAGACAGGAGATTAACCGGTGAAAAGAAGGACGAGGGAAAAAAGGAGACGTTTAACGAGCGTCAGCGCGAAGGCGCCAACTCGGGCAAAAAGGGAGGTCGGTCCCGCCTAAACTGTCGCTTTCCATTCCCAACTTGAGAGGGCGAAGTAAAAGAATGGAAAAAAAAGAGGACCACACCGGAAAAGAGAGATGTTCCTTAAGTATCTTCAAAAGAGGAAGGAAAGAAAGGAAAGAGGGGGGAGGAGACGTGGCGATCAAGATCGACGCGTGCGAGGTTGGCACCTTAGCGCGGAGGAGGAACACACCAAAGAAATCGGAACCTGACCGTCACAGAATCCCAGGCGTCAAAAAGGGAATGGGAACAATTGGTGGGAATCTTGTCAAGATATTTTTGGGAAAGGAAGAAGAAGAAGCACAAAACCAGAAAGGGGAGAAGAATACGCTGGCTGATCACACTGGGAAACTTACGGGAAAAGGGCCGCTTCCAGGCTCCCAATGTTTGAATAACAGCAGAAAGGGAAAAAAAAAAACTTACCAGGAGGGAAGAGCGAAAAGGAATTAAACGACCCTCGTCGTTTTTCTCTTCGATTCAGACCGGGCCCGTTTGGTATTCCTCCTCCTCACCTGGCATGAAGAAAAAAAAAAAAAAAAAGAAAAAAAATAGATTCGAAAGGGCATAGGAGAAAAGGAGAAGGGCCGGGTACGTCTTTTTCGGAGCCAACAAGAGCGCGCGTGCGCGTCCCTTTATTCGAAGAGAGAAGCGGGAAGAAAGGAAAAGGAAGATGGTGATAAAGGTAGAAAGAACGAGCGCCCTGGGAGTCGATCTCATTTTGCAGTGTCAGGCTGAAACGGCTTCGCTCCAAAAAGGCCACAGGTTGGGAGGCGGGGGGTGTCGTAGGAGTCCGGCATGGGAGGTGGGTGGCGCATTTCTCTGAAAAAAGGGGGAAAGAAGAAAAGTCACAGGGAAGGACTTCCGATCGGGCCCGTCGGTGGTGTGATTATAAAAGAAGAGTCTCGCGAGTGGGATAAGATAATAGAAGTTGTACGGTCAATTCGAAACTGGTCAATCTGGTACGTGCTATCCCTCCCCGGAGTAAGAGAAGGAGAGGAGGGATAAAAAAAGGGGGCACGGTTATGGAATACGGCTTCCTCCCTTTTCGGAGGGGGGACGAAAGACAACAGCCTTCTACCTCTGATACTTCAAGAAAAGGGGCGGGAGAAAATTGGGTTTGTGAAGAAAGAGGGAGACGGGACGCTGCCTTCATTCGTATGAAATCAAGAGGACAAAAAGAAACCGCCCTCTGTATTTTCAATCAAAGAAAGAAAGTCCCGTAAAGGGCAAGGAAGGCCGCCAAGGTTCTATCCAATCCTCACGGGAAAGGCGCTGATGTCTTCTTTCCTGGTTGGGAAAAGGAAAAGTGAATGAGGAATGAGGGAGAGCGCTGTAGGTAATTAAAAGGGAGGGGCAGCCTCTTCATTCTTTATGGTTAGAAAGAGGAAAAAAAGAAAAGGGTTTTGGACTGAGGAAGAAGCGCAAATGATGATCATTCTCATCAAAAAAGAAGGTCCTTCCATTTTCCTCCACAGAAAGAAAGGGAAGAGGGGGGAGGAGAAAGTCCAAAAAAGAAAGAGAAGAAGGTAACTTCGCTACATCATCCCTTCTGAAAAAGCCCTACTGAAAGTCGGAAAAAAGGGAACTAGGAAGGAGAGAAAAGAACGTCAACTTTCCAATGGACATTAAGAGAGATCGGAGGGAGGAAAATAGATAGTATTCGAAATGGCATTGGAAAGGAAAAAAAGGATTAAGGAAAGAAAAAATTGCTTTCGAATCGACGTCGGGAGGAAAAGGGGGGGCAGCATGTAGGATGTCGCCGCAGTAGCGGATGAAGAAAGGGAAAGGAAGGAGAATTGGAAAGACGGAGGAGCTGACTGCACTGGCTGTGTCTGACATGAAGGAAAAAAAAATCTCAGATTTTCTCGCCACTCGATCGGGGGGGAAAAAGGAAAAGGAAAGAAAGGCCGGAAAGAAGAGGCCGCGGCGGCATCTTCCGTTGAGAAAGGAGAAGGAAAAGGGAAAGACTCGTAATAGATCTCCACATTCTGAGGAAAGGGAAAGAAAAAACCAAAAAGGGAAAGAAAAGAGGGAGGATATGTCCCCCCTTGGCGAACATGCAGCAAAAAGCGAAAAAAAATACTGGATCGCGGTGCTCCATTGGGAAGAAGAGATGAAAAGGGTAGGTCAAAGGGGAAAAAGAAGCGATCTGACGGCAGGCGTCCCCCGTCTCCCATATCCAGAGAGAAGAGGGTACCCGCCACCCCAACCACCACCGCTCCCCTAACCGACAAAAGAGGGGAAAGGGATAAGAAAGGGTACCAACGAAAACAAAAAAAGGGAGCCATACCGAGACCCCAGCCGAGAGAAAAGAAAAGAAGAAGAAGAGGAAAAAGGACGGGATTATCCAGCACGTTCCCATAGGGAAGGGAAGCAAATGAAGATGGGGACGCCCACGAAAGAGAAGCATTTATTCTTGCTCCTTGATTAAGAAAAAAAAAAAAAGGAAAGGAAGCCGAGAAAAAAAACAGAAATGAGCACCTCCGAAGGGAAAGAAACCGCGAACTGCGCAAAAAAGAAAAAAGAAGGAAAGAGAAAAAGGAGCCTCCCTACACCAGGATCCATACCAGAAAAAAGGGAGAAGCTCGTTGAGTTAGAAACTGACACTGCACAAAGAAAGAAAAATCAGTCTTCCACAATTTGTTTACCATGTAAAGAGGAGAAAAAGAAAGAAAAAAAGAGAAGTCAAAGGAGAAAAGAAAAAGAGAATCAAGGTACTCGTCACGCGCGGACAAAGGGAGAGAAAGGGAGAAACCCTTCATAAGTCCTTATTCTGACGGATTGTCGGAGAAGGAAGGAGGAAAAGAAACTGTTTTGGGGAAAAAAAGAAGAAAGGACGAATCGAAGAGAACGCACGAGGGTCGCTTAGCAGGAGAGAAAGAGGAAAACCTGTCACGTTTTTTTTGAGGGAGGGGGGGGAGGATAACGATGAAAAAGGGCCCTTGAGCTTCAACTTGACCGACAGTTGAAAAGGGGAGCGCAGATCAGTTCGCCCTCCTGCCGTTGCTGTGAAAAAGAAAGGAAGAAGAAAGAGGCGGGGGAGTCAAGTTAAAAACGCTTCATTCCGTTTTGACGCCTGGGGCGCTGGGGGAAGGGGGGAGAAAGAAAAAAAGAATACTCTTCGCTTTAACGAGCTCAGGACGGAGGAAAGAGAGAAGAAAAAAAGAGTACGCAAAAAAAGGGAAAACAAAGAGGGCAGAGGTCGACTCGGTACCCTTTTGAGGAGAAGAGAAAAAGAGAGAAAAAAAGAGAGATGTTCCTGAATTATCTTCAAAGAAAGGGGGGGAGAAAGGGGGAGCGAAGGGTAAACTGTACAGAGAAAAAAAGGCGCGCGGACGCTCGTTAAGGCGAAGATTTGAGTAAGAGAAAAAGGAAAAAGAAAAACCTACTGCAGAGGGCGCCGAGGAAAAAAAGGAAAGTATGGTGTGGGGGAAAGTAAAAGGGAGAGTGCGACCTGTTCTGCCTGTCATGTGAAAGGGGGAATAGAGAGGAAAAAAAAACGTGAAGCTCAATTAAAGGGATCGACGGAGGGAAAAAAAAGTTTAGAAAGAAAAGAAAAGGGTCGCTGAAGTCTGAGGCTTCTGTCGATTGAGCGTTAGCGGAGGAAGGAAAAAAGAAAAAAAAGTCCGACCCCGCCGAAAGGAGGGGGAAAGGAAAAAGAAAATTTCAAAAAAGAAAGCGATTCGTCGGAATTTTCTCGTGGACGGGGAAAGGAGAGAAAAGAATGGGTACTGTCTTTGCGGAATGCCCCAACCTGGGGGAGGAAAAAGAGGAGGAAAGGGGGAGAAGGAGAAGGAAGAAGAAGTCTGTTGATTCCAACGCCCTTGAGATAGAAAAAAAGAAGGACGACTATCGTGCCCTTGAAGAGAAAAGGAAGGAAAGGGAGCAAATAAAAAGTCAGGGAATCGAGAAGGGAGGTGTCGTGCGTTTTCTGGGGGAGAGGGAAAGGGGGAGGTCCCTGGGGGGAAAAGAAAGGGCGCGGACCGTTCGCCGTCGGGAAGAAAAAAGAGAAGTCGTCGGTCCAATCTGTCGAAGGAAGAAGGGGGGATGAGAGAAAAGAAGAGGGCTTAACAACCCTCGGAGGGAAAGCAGGTCAATCTGACGTGCTGGATACTCCACCGTAGAGAAAAGAAAGGAGGAGGAGGGGGGTCCTGGGATGGAAAGGCACCCGTTCTGCTGGTACTCTATCGGGGGAGAGAACACAAAAAAAAAACCCCCCCCCCCCCCCCCCCCCCCCCCCCCCCCCCAAAAAAAAAAAAAAGAAAAAGAAAAAAAAAAGAGAGGGAAATAAAAAAACAGGGCCGTGGTTGGTTTGGGTTTGCGGGTACAAGGGAGCACGACAACAAAATATTACTTACTCTCTTTTGAGAACGGGGAAAGAGGAAGGGAGGAAAAAAAGACCGCAGTTGGAGGAAGGGAAAGCCACTCTGGTATTTTCAAGAAAAGAAGAAAAAGAAAAAATCCCGTGATGCACGATTTCCGACTGGGAAAGTACGTCAAAGTGCTCGCAATGCGCTGATGCGGGAAAAAGAAAACCAGTCCCCCTGTATCCCCGATGGAGGAGGAGAAAGAAAGAAGGCTTGTGAAAAAAAGGAAGAAAAAATGTCCGCCGCGGAAATGAGGGGGGGGTGAAGGAAAAGGTCTTCACTCGGAGAGAAGGAAAAAGGGAAAATAGAGCTTGGAAAGAGAGAAAGCCCCACGCAATCATGAGAGGGAAAAAGAAAGTCCTCTAATCCCCTATAACCCGCTAAGAAAAAAGAGAAGAATCCAGATCGAAGGAGAGCACATCATCCCTTCTTCCATAGAAAACGACTAAGAGGAAAGCTACTGGTCCAGGGCCAGAAAAAAACGAGTGATGGCTCGAAACTTCTACACGGAGAAAGCAACGTTAAAATGGAAAAAAAAGGAGAAAAAACGGATGATGCAGTAAAATAGAAGATGGAGAAAAAAAGGGAAAAAAAAAAGAGACGTTGAAGAATTTCTATCCATCTTCTCGACGAGAAAAGAAAGAAAAAGAAGTCTCATAAAAAGGGGGTGAAGATGGCAGCTTTTTATTGTCGAAGAAGGAAAAAGGTAGTAGCCCGATGGCCATGGTGGGAAAGAGGGAAGTCGCGGACTTCACGTTCTGTGGGAGGGAAAAAGGAAAAAGAAAGGTTGCCGTTTGGGCTGAGCATAGAGAGGAAAAGAGAGAGTGGGGGTAATGGGGGAAAGGAGGGAAATCCTGATTCTGCTGCTACCATATATGATAAGCCCAGAAGGAAAAGCTTCTTTTTTTCGCAGGGGGATAAAGAGGAAAAGAGGGAAGAAGATATAGGGCGAAAAATAACAAAGAACAACCCGGCCCTAACTCGCCACGAGAGATGGGGAGGAGAAAAAAGGGATAGTCCCCCTTGTCGAACATCTGAAAAAAGAAATGAGGAGAGGGGGAAGCAGGTAGCAAGGGGGAGGCCCTATTCTTCTTCAAAAAGGACAAGGGAAAAAGGCAACCGCTTATTCCTCTACTGACGGAAGAAGGGGAAAAAGAAAAGAGACCAGACCGGAAAGAAACCAAAAAAGAAAAGAAAGAGAAAAGGATCCGAATGTAGCCGCTGTTGTGAAGAAAAGAAGATCAAAAGAAAGCTGGAGAAAAGAAAGGACATAGCTCCCTGGGCAAAGAGAAAACCTAGAAGGAAAGAAAAAGAAATGCCCAAAGGATAACGCCGAGGTGTTTACGCCCAACTCGCGAAAAGAGGAGATCTTGATTAATCACACCAAAAGGAAAGAAGAAGTTCTCCCGAGTGGGAAAAAAGAGAGTAAGAAAGAAGAAGGGAATTCCTACTTCCTTGCAAGAAAAAAAGAAAAACGATGTACCGCAAAGGGGGGCATACTCCCCGCCTCCACCAAACCCCAGAAAACCAAGTGCGGGGTTTTTTTTTCTAAGATAGGGGGGGGGGACACTTCAAACTTCGTAAAAAAGGAGAGAGGGAACCAATTTGGAGCTCATGGAAGAGATCCCTTTCGAGGGGGAAGAAAAAGGAAGGAAAGGAGAGAGAGAGATTCCCTCTGTTCTCTCCGTAGGAAGGAAAAGGGAAAGAGAGGAAGACCAAGGGGACGGGTTGGAAGAAGGGACCTTCACATTCCTGATTCTGACGGAGAGGGGGAAGAGAAAACTAAATCTTCTTGGCCTTTGAGGGAGAGGGAAAAAGGTGGCGGGATTGTTCCCCAATATTGAGAAAAGAAACTCCGGGGTCGCTTAAGAAAAGAAAAAGAAAGGGAATGAGACAAAGGGAGGGTTTCTTTTCCTTATATTTTTCCGCTGGGGGAAGCTCACCATTTGACCTGCAGAGAAAAAAAAGGAGGAGGAAGATTGGGAAGGCAAGCCCCAGGGGTTAGAAGAAAGGAAAAAGCGCATATACTTTCTCAATAAGAAGGTGGAAAAGAGCCTATCGGAAACGATCACCCAACACATAAGGGGGGGGGAAGAAGGAAAAGACAAAAGCAAGGCCGTACTAGAGGGGAAAGTTTGACTCCTTGTCTTCTGGGAAAGGAAAGGGAAAGAAGC
>Ga0179593_1715595_pt1 | contig 11514 bp, 12 predicted proteins | sample CZODoug2_1_08_16_FD_185931 | JGI IMG/M metagenome (GOLD analysis project Ga0179593, IMG submission 185931) | Vadose zone soil fungal communities from Angelo Coast Range Reserve, California, USA - CZODoug2_1_08_16fungal (PacBio error correction) | ecosystem: Environmental > Terrestrial > Soil >...
TAAGGCTATTACCAGCAATGGGGTTAATGACCTTTCATAACTCTCGAACACAAGTGAAACGGGGAAAAGGGGTAAATTTATCGGGGAGAAATCTATCTGTTTGAATGCTAACATCAGGAAAAAGAGATGAATCAAAGAGCATGAAGAGTCTTCGGTCCGAGTTTCAGAAGGGGGAGTTTCATTGAGAACAAAAGGAAGGTGGAATGCCAGAAGTCAAGCAGAGACGTTTTTTTTTAGAAGTGACGAATCGGAAAAGTATCCGGGAGAAAGGATTGTCGGTCTAAGGTCGGCCGTGACGGGCTTAAAGAGACGGAGCCACATAATCCGGCCAATAGACCTCGTAAGCCCCGCGTCCCGAAAAAAGTTGTGAACGGGTGGGAGGACCGCGAAAAATCGTCTGGAAAGCTTAGGGGGCTGCTAAAACATCTAAGGACTAATGTAACGGACGGTGTAAATACTGAAAGGGGATAACGGTGAACTTCCAAACCCCATCCTGTACCTTTCGCTTTGTGGAGAAAATAACAAGTCCCCTCAGGGCATCTCCTCGGAGCCACCTTTTACCATATAACACTCAGGTGTATACCCAGCCGTAGCATTGTCTTTCCCCGTTTTTCCCGTTCGGGAAAGTTTTTTACAATCGGGGTTCCGAAGGATATTTTTTCCTTAGGGCCCGGTCCGTTGCTCCCCCTCGATTCCTTTTTATGCTCTGGGAAGGGTTCCCCCCCTGGGATGGAGCTTTCACCGGTCATCCAAATCTTCCGGTCTCGCCTCTCAGCCTTTGAACTAGGGAGGCATGAATAAAAAGGGGTTCGCCTACCAGTAAGGGGGAAAAGGTCTTCGTTCATTAAAAAGTGGGCCAATCGAAAGGCAAGCACTTCTAGTGGAACTGGGACAAGGGCGGTGGGGGGAGCTCTTTTGGATACTCCCAGTAAGGCAGATCCCTATCAGAGGCCCATTCTGATGCTTGCCTCCTAAGAAAAGGGAATCTAAGAGCCTACGGAGAGTCTTCAACCGGGCGACCTTCGGAAAGGGGGACGACTGCTTTAGTGGGGAGGGGTATAAACAAAAACACCTGATTAGGGGAGGGGATATATAACTGCAATCCCATTGGGAAGTCCCAGTGAGGAAAGGTTCAAGGAGGGTGAAAGTCTTGTTCAAAAGGAGGGAACGACGGTGGACCGACGGGGGAAGACTCTCGCGGAAGGGTTAGAAATCTGTCACGTATCACATATCTGAAAAAAGGGCTACCTTGGGAGGGATACTCCGGGAGGGGTCTTAGACATCTTGAGACGGACCGGGGGTGACCTACTCTAGATAAAAGATTGAGGGGGGGGGGGAGGGCCGCAGACGAACGAAGCCAGATTTTGCTGAAGGAACTTTCCTATGAAATTGAAAACTTTGTTCACAGAGGCAGTCCAACATCAGATCGTGCTTCCGAGGTCGCGGAAGACACCTAAAACGTTCACACGCCTCTTCACACCTGAAAGGGGAGGTCCCCTTGGAGTGCACTTCTTCTGTCACGAATCATTACGTTATGCGGACCGCTGAGGGGAGTTTAAACCCTTCCCTGGGGGAGAAACGGAGTTTGGGACTTCACCTTAGGATAAAATCGAATTCTTCCTAAAGTACTTACCATTTAAGCGTGGTCTATCTCTTGATCCTTAAGAGGGCTTTCCTTAACAACTCAGGACTTTAAAGGAGATGCTTGGTGGCATCCTGAGTGGCTGGGGGAGGAGGGGGGGGGGGGGGGGGGGGTGTGGAACGCGTAAGAAGTTACTCAGAAGGGAAAAAAAAGCTCTTCTCGGGAGGGAGGCCTTTTCCAAAAATAAAGAAAAAAAGGACTCTCTTATCAGGGGAGGTTACACTACATCCCATGTTGTAAGAGGGGTGCACCTTCCGGGAGGCTCTCCACCGGTTTCCTCCTTCTGTTAGGTAGAACTTGCGTGTTTACATGGACGCCAGATCCGCGAAAAGTTTACTGGAAATGGCAGTGGGCACGGGTGGGGGGGGACGAACGGCGGATGACGCGACGAGATTTTGAGGAAGGAACGGGACGTAAGGCTGTGCATACTGTGGTTCCTAGAAGCGCGACTACGTTTTTCGCGTCGTCCTACCCGGGGCTCCTTCGGGGCGCCTCTGTAAGGGCCGTCTGGTGATCTCGAAGCTTCTTGGGGGCTGACTGAGAGTCCGGTTAAGGCTCGTCGGACTCTTTACTAAATGCGCTCTTCAGGAGCGCTGGGGGATACTTCATGTGACTGGAAGGCCGCATCTTGGGCCGGAAAATCCTGGCTTCCTAAATACGCTGATAGAAGGGACAGATTCCGGAGGGGCGTATACAGGGGGAGGGGACCTCTAGTTTCGCTTAAGAGGAGGGAAGGTCCTTTTAAAAAAAATCTTGACGGGACGTTCGGTCACTCGTTATTCCTGCCCAGAATGCAGGGAACTGGGGGATAGGGCCTTTCCAAGACCGTGGTTTAAGGGGCCGGGACTACAATAGGGGATTCTCTTCCGGGGGACAATAACAATGCTTTTAATGCGGGGGGGTTCTAGAGGGGGATCTATTTCGGCAAGGAAGTTGGGACGGGAAGCTTCCCGGACGACATACTCTTTAGGCAAAGGTCCTTGGAGGGTTAAAGAAGAAAGGGAGGGAGAGACAAAGACCCTATCCTTTCCTTTGACTATCAAAGGGAGCTCAGAAAAAAATTCAGAGAGGTCCTTTGGAATCTCTTTAAAGGGAAGTTTGGGAGTGGTGGTAAACTCCAGTAGAATCTTATCCTTGGCGGAGTAAGGGGATTCATGGCGATGAAGCAGACGGGGGACTTTAAAACTGCGTTTCTCTACCCGAAGGGTGCCGGGGATGTACTAAAAAAGTTCGAGGAGGGCCAGGACCTGTCGCTAACGGAAAAGGGGGGAGGACCTCTCCTTTCGGGGAGCATCTCTCGAGAAATACTAGAATCATCAAAGACGATGTCTCTAATTCTACTCGGAGGGGAAGTCTTTAAAAGAGCTGGATCGTACTCGTTCTTGAAAGGAAATGTGGTCTAGAACGCGACGACCAGAAACCACACTGACCCTTTAACCGTGCCTATGATCCTCTTCTTGACATAAGATCACAACCTTAAGAGGGGGGAAATGGAATTTCCCTCTTCTCCGAAACAGAAGTCGCCATCTCAGGAACGACGACGGGGAACTCATTCACCGAGAGAAACCATCTACTGGGGGGCAGCGCACTTGGGGATCCCCTCCGGAAACAACACCGGCCTTCCGGGATCGGGACCTTTCTCGGGGGGGGGAGAAATCGCCAACATGAAGGGGAAACTCGCACGAAAAGTTCTTTCGCAAGGGAGGGTGGCCGGTCTGATAAATTAAAAAATCGTATCCTTTTTCTCCCTGGAAGTCAAGAAAGAGCGAAGTTTTTGCCTGGCAAAAGAAGGGGGGAGGGAAGTCCATTCGAGGCACCCTTCCGTCAGACGACGGTGAAAAGGGGTACCTGAAAGGGACCGACTGCGAGGGGCCCTTTTTGGGGCCAAGGGGGAAAGGTTCGCGTTTACAAAGGCGACCTGGGAGAAAAGATGAACTTCTCTTTATAGACCCCTGGAGCAGTTCACCGAGGAACAAAACAAGCTTCGGGCTTTTTCGGAAATGGTATCAGGACCGGACCGCCCAAAACGGCCGGAATGAAAAAAAAGGGCCCTTTTTTTGGGGGTATGTACCCGAGGGGAAAGGGGGGGGTTCTGTGCGTGGTCTCTACTATCAAAATCACCTTTCCCAAGGATTTCTCCACTAATAGGGAAAAATTTGGTGGGAGACCCGGTAGGAGATGTTTACCGGCGGCGTTCTTCACCCTTAGGGGGCACTTTTGCCTTTAATTCTAGGATGGGGGCTGACCATGGTCTCCAACTTTACTAAAGAATGTCATCGCCAAGGATCGTGAACTTGGGAACCTTTTTCGAAGAGGATCGGCCGCTTTTCTTTCTGAGAAGGAGAGGCTTCCTCAGGGAAGACGATCTTCTAAGTTTTTTAATGGGGGGGAGTGCCCGGGCGTGCAGGTACTCCTACTAGTCGGGCAAGGGGAAAGAATGTTTCTTACCTTGATATAGGTCCCGATCCAGTCTTACGAAAAGGAAGTTCTGATTCCTCCTCTGGGAAGAGTCATCTCTTCAGTATTTTGGACCGAATCAATTGGGGTCTCTTTTCTTCTTTTATCCAAAGGGAGGAGAGAAGCTACCGCCAAAAATCTCTCTCACAAAAGGGAAGGGGGGAGAAAAAAATCTATCATTGGGAGTGGGGGGTAGAGAGAGGGAAATGGTGGAGTGTAAACTCTAGCTCCACGAGAAAAAAAGGGGGGGAAAGGACCTTCCACACTACTAAAAGGGGGGGAAAGTTCCCTGAAAGGAATCATCCCTGCTAGGACGACCAAAAGGAAAGCCGGCTCGTTCCATAGAAACCCCAAAAACAGACCAAGCGTCTTCTTACCAGCACTTTCCGAAAAGGAAAGCACCCCATACAAAACTAAAAAAAAATCCGAGATTCCTCGATAACGAACCTTGACATCTTCCGAAAAAAAGGACTAACTTATTATGGAGAGGGGGATGCACGGCTTCGGAGGGGGGGTCTCCCTAAAAGAGAGGTCCGCACCAGCAGCAATCATGGCCCAGTTTCCGGCAAAGAAGAACGAGCCTCCTATCCCCAAAAAAGAAAGTAAAAATACAACAAAACGAAAAAAAAAACGCCGGTTATACCACAAAAAGATTCGTCGGCCTCCACGGAAAGAAAAAAAGGAAGTAGCTCTCCTAAGAAAGAGGGGAAAGGCGTCCACAGAAAAAAGAACAATTCATGCGTGTGGACTTCTCGAGCCCATAAAAACCCGAGGCTTCCCGGTGTCAGAAAACGGCTGTCTCCTGTTCTTCTATTATAGGCCTTCAGGCCATCATCTGTTCTGACCGGGTGGGGGGACTTCTCCTTGCTAAGGGAGGAAGAGGGGGAATTCACAGAAGACTTCACCATTGACTCCTTCGAAAATCTAAAAACATCACTAGTGCCACTTTTCCAGGTCAAGGGAAGACGCTTTTCTCCGGGAAGGGGGGGGAAATTTTAACGGGCTCACACGCCGTGGGGGGTGGGGCAGGAAGTTTCTATGAAAAAAAAGATGCTCATTCGCAGGAATCCTTCGCTCGAAAAAAAAAAAATGTACACTTCTACTGGAGACCATGGATTCAACCGGCGCAAAAATGAAAAATTATCTGCCTAGGAAAGAGAAACCTTCTCACGTTTCTCCTTTTAAGAAAGGAGGTACGTGTGTAGTTCTGGGGGGAAAAAAGAACGTATCATGTTGGCGCTCGGGAGGGGGGGCGCGCCCTTCCCTCGCAGTCGTTACAAACTTTTTTTCTGTTAAGGGGAAGCTTCCTTTAAAAAGGTGAAAATAGCGTTGGCTTCTGTCAAGGGGGAAGGCGTCCATCTTACTCTCAAGGGGGGAAAATGTGGAAAAAAAGGGAAATTCATTTAGTCCCAAGGGGGGGGGAGGTAATTTAGACCAGAGACAGCAGAGGGGGACATTTTGCATGAAGGGGAAGACAAGCTTCTCCCTCATTCTCGGGGAAGCGTTAAAAGCTTCCTTTCATTTTTGAGGCGAGCCGGGGGGAATCTAAAGACGGACGCGACCTCAGTCTTGGCGGGGAAAAAAAGTCGGTTGCTCTAAATAACTGGGAAACGAAGGAAAAGTAGAATCATCGCAAGGGAGGTCGTTGTGTCTGTGATGAGCGTCTTGAAGGGGAAGAGCGCGTCGCACGCGTAAGCTGACAGCCGCTTTCGCTGTGCAGGTAACGAAGGAAAAGGTCCATCATTTCCGCTTTCGAAAGAGGGGGGGGGGGACCTATCATCAAAAAAAAAAGGGAGAATCGCGCGTCACGGTATATTGAAGGGCGCAGAGCAAGCGCTCATCTCAAGGTGGGGAACAGGCTCCACCCAGTTTCTCCTCGAGCGAATTTTGAACATAAGAAAGGAAAAAAAACACGCCCGCTTCTGCCTTGCCAAGGAGGGAATGTAGCAGAGAAGACTCTGAGTATAAAAAAAAAACTCCCTCATCTGCCATTTCCACCTCTAAAAAAATGCCATAATGAACAACCTAAAAATCGACCCCATTCCTCCCCAGCCCAAGATAAAAACGAACATAACTCCCCCCTCATAAAAAGAGTGCTTTCCCCCAGAAAACCGCTCATTTTTCTCGGGCTGCATTGCTAGGAGTGTGGCCGGGTTTTGTGGAAAGGTGCAGAACCAAAAAAGTCTTCTTCGAAAGAGGAAGGGGAGGGGGAGAATTGTTTTCTGTCCTCTCACGGAGGAAAAAGGGACGATGAATGCTCTTACAACCAAAGAGTAAACTCATTGGTCCATATAGAAAGGACAAATCCAAGCTTTTATTAAATTTGGAAAAAAGAAATGCACCGAACTTCTTTTCCCGGGCATCAGCCTTGAAAACTCTTTTCATGAACCACGAAACGAATTGCCCACAGCAGAAAAAGTCCGTCCTTCTCGGAGGGGGCCCATTAAGTACTAAAAAAGGAGAATGCTGTTCAGGTGCTCCTCCGGGCAAGCGAAGTATCCGGGAAAGTCTAAAGTAAGAAACCTCTCTGATTCAGAGGCGGGAAGGACTCGTTTTCTTTACCCAGGGAGGTGTCACTTGGGGGTGCTCGCCTCCAGGGGACCCAATGAGTACTCATCTCGTCAAGGGCAAAAGGGGGGGGAGGGCTCATATTATGAGTATATGAAGGAATCATCCAAAAGAACAAAGAAGGCCTATTGTATTAAAATCCAGCCGGCGCCTCCTTATATGCGGGTCCAAGAGGAAGGCAAGATAGACAAGATAGTAGGGAAGAGAAAGCTGATAAAGGATGTCCCTCAGGGAATTTCCAGGGGAGAAACAATGTCACGCGGGGAAAAAAAGTCAAAAGGGCCCCTTAACAGGAAAAGGTCCATCACAAAAAAAAAAAAAGAGAGCACGAACTTAAACTTGTACGGGGCAAAAGAGGGCGTGACTGGCCGCGGAAAGGGGAAAAAAGGCGGTCCAACCGGGAAAGAAAAAAATCTAAATCTCTGACAGGCTAAGGCTGGGTAATATTTGAGGGGGACCAGGGGGAAAGCTCCCTCATCGACGAGGGGAGACGACCAAAGACATCTATTAGCAGTTTTGGAAAATGGCCTTTAAAGATCAAAGCAGAATATCCTATTCTCGAGCAGGAGAAAGGGGTCAAGGCTTTTCCTTTCTTGGAAAAGGAAAAAAGGCCGTCGCAGAGAAAAAAAAAAAAACCCGCTCAATCATCGGCAGGCGGGCCCTTCGCGCAAATAAATTACCTCTTTAATACTGGAAAAAAGGGAGGGGAGCAGATATATCTAACATAATTTCTCAGGAAGTTGAGGGAGAAATATTTCTTCGAAAGGGGGAAAATTAATTGCCCTGGGAAGAGAAAAACATCCTGTGATTAACTCTATACTGAAATCTGCCAAGGCCGTTTCTCTTATCCTGCCCTTCGCTGGGAAAAAAAAGGGTTACCTCTTTTCACATCATTCAAAGAGAGGAAGACACATCAAGATTGGGACCTTCCTTGTACCGGAAGTGGTTTGTCGTGCTATTCAGGTGGAGTCAGAATCAGGAAGCCTTTCTCGCACTATCGAAAAAGAAAGGTCACCTCTCCTTTTATTAAAGGGTTCAGAAAGGAAAAAAAGTTCGTTCCCATTTTACACGCAGACGTAAAGAAAACTTGCTACTGGAATGCTTGTGCCAGGACGAACGCATTACAGCCTTGTGAAAGGAGGGAGGAAAAGTCACTTTGGTACTTTGAAAAGAAAGGGGGAGCATCACGGGGATGGTCGGTCCTAGGTAGCCAGGGTAGCTCTGGTTAGAGGGCTAGCAAGACACTATAGACAAGGGGAGCGCATATCTTGCCAGCGGACGTAGGCGTCTCCGGAAAAAGTCCTCCTGAGAAAAAAACCGGTCCTCCTCTTGAAGAAACCTCACTTTTTCTTCAGGGAAGGGAATGCATCTCTCCTATAAAAAAAAGGGGAAAAAGGGGGAGTGAAGTGCTAAATTTCCGTTAGGGAAAGTCGTGTTCTCGGGAAGGGACGGACGCGGAAGTTTTGTCACGCGGAGGGCGGCGCTCCTGACTGACCACTAGGTCTTCCGCGGGAGGGAATTGCGACCTTCAGGGGAAAAAAAAGAGGACTAAAGACAAACTCTATTCCTACGAAAATAAAAAAAAGGGGAAAAAAGACCCTTTCTTGTCCACGTCCACCAGAAGAACCTGACCGATTTGCTCAGGGAGGGGGGAGGACTTTATCAGCAAAGGAGTTTTCCATTTGGGGAGGGACATAGGAACTTTCCACGGAAGTGGTCGACTACCAAGGTTTTTCACGCCGAGGGGGAACTTCACCATCTTCGAAGAGGGGGAGGGACAAGTTCATTCCCACAGAAAGAACGAAAAGTTACAAGTAAAATCTTAGCGGAAGTCCTCAAGAACGCAGGGGGGAAAGGGTGCTCACGGCTTTCTAGATTTTGCAGGGGAAAGGGGGGGGGTTCCGAAGGACCTGGCCGAGTTGAAAGGAGAAGTCCCTTCTGTACTCCAAGGAACCAATCAAAATCAGATAAAATCCTTTCCGTAGGGAAGGAGGGAAAAAGTTATTCGGCCGCTTCGTTTTTCGAGGGGGAGGGAGGAGGACTACGGGAAGACATCGTTTCCTTTAACGAAGACAAAGGGGGTGGCAGGGGGCGCGGGCTGGGTCAACATGTCCGGCTTCTGGGTGGAGGATGGGGAGCGGGGACAGATCTGGCTAATCTGCCCGAGGGGGGGACAGGCAAAAAACGGTTCAACATCTTCGACAAAACGCTGTAAGCTTGCTGGCGGTCACTACAAAAAAAGACGCGGGTGTGCATGCACCAGGGAAAAAGCATCAAAAAAAAAAAACCGACAAGGGGGCGCGGCCTGAGGGATGAAATCGAGTTACGAGAGGGTAGGAAGGACGGCTCGCTTTGCGCCTCGCTGCTCCCAGGGAGGAAAAAAAAGGGGCAAACAACGTGTGGGGTTCAACGGGGGAAGCGGCGGCTGCAGGCGAGGGTATCGAGGGGAACCATGCCTGCAGGACGTTACTGCTGGGCGAGCCGTCCAGGGAGGGCAGTCCGCGACCGATCTGTGTAAACCTGTACCGCGGTCAGAGGGGGAGAATCATTCGGAAAAAAAAAAGGGAGGGGGACCTGGTGAAAGAGTACCTTGCCTGCGCCGGGCCCCCGTGTGGTTTCGGGGGGGCACTCTCCTCTAAGAGAAGGGTTCATGAAAGGAGAGCTTGTCAACTGCGAGAGGTAAACCGTCCGAGGGAAAAACCGGGCGACATATTCTTGGAAAAAGAGGGTGCCTACTTCAGAGAGAGTATTGAGACCATGTATTTAAGGGAGAAGGGTCTGAGAAGTCTAAGCTTATATTGCTGGGGAGAAAACTTCTTATTAGGGAAGGGAGGGGACTTGGAAGGCCCCCTAGCTGGACAGTGCAAAGACTGAATCAGTGAAACCCCTTTTTGCCGAAAAAAAGAAGAGTCACGTGCGTATCCAAAAAGGGGAAGCTTCGGGGCTTGTCCAAGCTTGGGAACGTCATCTTTCCGGAAGACAAAAAATGATACAATGTCGTTTATGCGGGCAAAAAAGGGGGGAGTCGCCGTCTCTTGTGTTACGAAAGGGGAGGAGGACTCGAAAAAAAATACGTTTTACAGACGACATCGGTGATGCCTCAAAGCAAGCAGAAGTCTCTTATTTCGAGTCAAAGAAGGAGAAGGACTCTCTACTATTGCTCCTAGAGGGATAAGGGGGGGAGTAAGCCAAGAAAGGCAGTCCTTCTATGGTGAACGGGGGGGGGAGGGAGCCCGTGGAGGAAATCCGACGTTATAATGGCTCTGGGTCCGGAAAAGAAAGGGAAAAAACTGCGTTCGTCCGACCCTTTCAGGCGAAAAAGGGAGGGGATACGATGAGATAGGGGACCGCGATACGTGGCAAAGTAGCTCGAAAAAGGGGATGACCGCGTCTTGTGCCACGCGAAAAATAGCATCAAAAAGCTCTACTAAGATTGAAAAACGAAGGGGAAGAACCTCTCTCTTGTCTTTGGGAGGAGAGGACGTAAGCAGGGGAAAACTCTGCGTGAACGCGTGGGGGGGGGGGGGAAGCGTGCCTTTTCGAGGGATGGTTATACCCCTCCCAAAAAAAAAAGACGTTACCTTTCCCCGTTTGAAAAGGGATGCAGAATCCTTGAACGGAAAGGAAGGACAACCGTACGAGGGGTGCATTTGGGCAAGTCTTTCTACGCTTCGAGACAGGGAAGAAAAAAATCGCCATCGTCCTCAACTCTTGGGAAAAGGCTGACGGAAAAGGGACCTATCTAAGGTGCGCCAAGAACGTCGTGTCTGCGCGCACTGGGACACATAAACTTAACCCCCTGCAAGGGGGGGGAAAAAAGACCTGTCTTTTCCTTTTCGCAGAAGAGACGAAAAACCTGGAAAAAAGGCCACTTCGTGCCATCACAGAGCAGTTTCTTCCAGAGGGGCTTTAAATATCTAGTCTTCCTGGCGGGAAAAGAAGCCGTTTTTCTAGGGGGGACCACTAAAAAAAAAGACCTCGAAGTTTTGCCGGAGGGGGACAGGAGGGCCCGTAATGCAATTCCTTCTTCGAAAACGAGGGGAAGGGGTACTCCTGCCCTCTTTCAAAAAAAAGGGAAGGAGTCCGGGAAAAGGGAAGTGCCACAGTTTTTCGCGGGGAAAAAAAACGCCAACGGGGGGAAAGTGTCAATCGAAGCGGTGTCTGAACCCGTTTGAAAAAACCTGCTTTTCAAAGGGGGGGGAGAAACTTGAAGAGGGGGCCGTCCTGTTTATCTTAGCCGTCCCGCAGAAAAAAAGTCGAACCTTTCCTCGGCAGAAAAGGGGGGGGGGGGCGGTTTTATTCACGCTGGAGGGGGGACTGGCTGAGGGAAAAAAGCTGCGGCTTTTTAACCGGTTAAAACGACATAGGGCACCATTTGGTGGGGGGAAGTGCTCGCTCTCTTTCTTTTGAGCACGCAAGGGGGAGTGAGGGGAAAACCTTCTGTGAACAAAAGTAAGGCTCTGCTGATGGTGAGGAAAAGAGTGGCGGGCGAAGAGCCCATGTTCATCAAAGACCATCCTGGGGGAAGGGGGGAGGACTTTTGGAAAAAAGGCGGCCTGGGCTGAAAAAAGGGAAAGGCAAAGACTTGCTCTCGGCGAAGAGGTCTGAGAAGGGGGTTATTTGGTTTAGGTGCCGGGGAGGGTTCTAGGGGGGGGGGGGTGAGGGTACGCAAAGGGACTGTTTTTCGAAGAAGGGAACAAAAGGGGACAGGCCGGCTAGGAAACCGGGGGGTCGACTCGCATTTCTGTATTTCCGCCGAGTCAGGGGAGAGAAGCGTCCTTAGTGTTGGAATTCCATCCGCTGGGAAAGAGGGGGAGAGTGGAGTTCCGAGTAAAAAAAAAAAAGCT
>Ga0179593_1716010_pt1 | contig 11514 bp, 14 predicted proteins | sample CZODoug2_1_08_16_FD_185931 | JGI IMG/M metagenome (GOLD analysis project Ga0179593, IMG submission 185931) | Vadose zone soil fungal communities from Angelo Coast Range Reserve, California, USA - CZODoug2_1_08_16fungal (PacBio error correction) | ecosystem: Environmental > Terrestrial > Soil >...
AAAGGCCTTAAAGTCCAAACCACCCACCACGATAAGGGGAGAAAAAGAGGACATTCCGACCAACGAGCACCATAAGAAAAAAGTCTTCTATGACAAAGGGAACTAGTGAATTCAGAATATGCAACCACGTACCCAAAGGGAAGAGGAGACCAAGGAGGGCGGATGTGTCCGATGGAGGCCTAAAGACCTAAATTCAATAGATAAGGCGGGATCAATAAACCCTGAAAGATCCAAAAGGACAAGGACTTCTGCCTCGAAATTGAAGGAGCTGCGTAACCCATCCCTGCGAGGGACTTTAACCCTATCTCAATCGGAGGTTCTTAGAATGAGTTGGATAGAGCAATGACTCGGAGAAAAACGGGGTTCGGGAAGAGAAGGGGCGTCCGAGTGGGCGAAACGAAAAAGTCTCAGTCTTCCTTATTAAGAGGGGAACCCAGTCGATTAAAGTCTAGGGACTGGCCAGGGGGACCGGATACTGGGGGGGAATCAAAAAAGTGTCCGCATGCCCAGCCAAACTTCCGGGACAGAGAAACTCGCAAGAACGTGTTGAAAAAGTTACACTGCGTAGCTCATGAATCCATCTACTTCCCTGAGGACCTCGAACAGCGATAGCCGTACAAAAGCGGGGAGAGGGAGCGGAGGGAAAAAGTGGAGAAAAGGGGGCCTTGACTCTAAACAGGGGGAGGCTCAAAAACTGCGTATGGGCGGGGCCTGGCTTCGAGAAGCAAACGCAGAAAAGTACAACCGTAGAGCCGGGAACACGGGTCTCTTACAGAAAGAGTCCGGGGAAGGGCGACTCGCAAACCACAAAGGGGTAAATCAAGAAGGAACGTGTGAGAGGGGGGGGGGGGGGGTGGGGGGGGGGGGGGGGGGGGGGGGGGGGGGGGGGGGGGGGGGGGGGGGGGGTGGGGGGGGGGGGTGGGGGGGGTGTTTTCCTTCTTCGGTTGGGGACTAGACATGACGACGTCTTTCCATTCTCTTTCGACAAACAGATAGAAAATGATGGATGGCGAAACGAAGAAACGGGACTTTCAACTTTCCGTACCTTCGAGAATAGCTGGGACCAGGGGGGCTCCAGCCTATGCACTCTTGCTTCTCTGACTGAGGGAGTTTTGCAGAAAAAATGTGGAAAGAAAAAAAAGGGCGAATAACACCTTTATGATTGCTCCTAAGGGAAAACCGGGAAGGACCCATTCTTCCATCTCCGGCAAAAGGCACAAGGAGGGGGTTCGGGAAGAAGACCGTAGCTAGGAAGGTCCGGAAAATCTTGGGTGAAGAAGTTGCCTCTCTTAAATAGGCTCAGAACTGCCAAGGAGCTCTGTGTGGGAGAAGTACGTGGGGGAGTCCACGTTTGACTGCCAAAAGGGTCGTACTAACTGAAGGAAGGCGGGCATTGGGGGACAGAAGAAGGGAGATATGCCTGAAAGAAAGAAACCAGATAGAAGGGGGGGCCAAAACGAATTATAGGTTAAAAGGGGGTCATTCTCAAAAATGAGCGGCTGGTAGGGTCAGGCACTCAATCACGGGGAAAAAATGTCACAGGGCATGGGAAAAACGGAGGGGGGAAACCGCCAAAAACCTTTCGTTTTAAGGTCGACAACACGAAAGAGGGATGGGACCAAGAAAGTTGTTCGATCAAACCTAGTAGCACGTAGAGCACATGGTGAAGAGAGCCTAGGGGAATTTCTTGGGGAACAGAAAAACTGGGGGAAAAACATCCCAACCAACCCAACAAAGGATCAGGACAAATTCGTGGGCGAGGAAAAAGGATAGCTGAATGTTCCGTCCAATACCCTGGCAGAGTAGCGGAGGGAAAAAACAGTCGCCTAATGGTGGAGGAGTGAAGGGAAGTTGAAAACCACGCCAAAAAAGAAGGGCGGGATACGGCTTCTGCGCCGAAACTTCACACGACATCCCGGCTGAGAGAACTCAAGAATGCGACAACTTCACGTAGAATATCCCAAACCAAAAAAAAGCTAGCCTGGGACAGGGGGGAGAAGAATACGCAGAGACTAACAAACAGAAAAAGAGAAGCGGAGGAAAAGCATGTCACCCGAGCCAGCAGCGAGAGGACTCCAAGGACTGTGGCCAAGAAATGTAGATGCCCTCGGAAGGCTCAAGAAAGAAAATGCGAAATTCAGAAAGAGAGTCAGCTAGGCTCCAGGAAGGGAGGTGAAAGACAGAAACTTCGGACGCAAAGACGGCGTTTTAGTCAACGGCGGCACCTCTACGCCTTTTTGACATGGCCGCAGGTGAATCGCAAAACGGGAGGAGGAGGAGAAGGGGGACTGAGGTCACTCTGACCCAACAAAGGATCGGTTATTTTGAACCTAATGGAGGAAAAATAAGAGCAGTTCCAGGGTGGGCTTCAACGACGCCGTGAGAAAGAGAAGAGAGAAGTTGGAGAGGTCAAGTGGAATGCTTGGAGGGGGAAAAAATCACCAAAAAAAAAATGTAGACAGCCGTGTATTCCCTCAGAAAAAACGCTGCTGGGAGGAGGGGGGTGACGAAAAAATATCGGGGAGAAAAACTAAAAGGGCTCGTCGAGAAAATAGTCCAAAGGAAAAGCTTAGACGCTAGGTGGGGGGAAGAATAACGGAAACTCAGGAGAACGGGAAGAAAAACCGTTAAAGAACGAGATTTCGACTTGCAGTCAGGAGGCGCAGCAACCGTCCCGCGAATCCATGAAGCCTGGGCGGGAGTGTGCTCGAAACTTGAGCAGTTACCTAAAGTCAACCGGGAAAAAATCTCGTACGGAAAGGGATGGCAGATCTCCTGCCGGAAAAAAAGGAGAGGACGAACATCACGATTCCATATTTCCCGGGCCAAAGAAGTGTATAAGGTGGGGGATGGATTCCTTCAAACTAAAAAAAATATCTTCAGTAAGAGGAACGTCCACATAGGGGAGAGACTGGGTTCAAAAAAAAATGAAAAATGTAACATCCATCGCAACGTAACAAGAAGCTTGGTGTCGAAAAAAAGAACAGTTTTTTGGAGTAAAAAACCATACTTGGGAAGATACCCAAAAGGGGGAAACTGGAAGGGAGGGCAAACATGAGGTGAGTGACTCAAAAGAAAGCAGACGTAGAATTGCCACTCTTCAACAGATCCTTTGAGAGACAGGACAGAAGAAATGCTGTACCCCTCGAAAGACCATGGGGGAGAAAGGAGACAAGTGGAAAGTGGGTCAAATGCAAGGAAAGGAAAGAGGAGGGAAAACCTATTTCTCCTGTGCCGTCCGTGGACGACCTAACTAGTAAAGCGGAGCTCTGCCATGAGGCACTCGGAACCGTCGCAATACTAGGCCAAAAAGAAGCGAGAAAGGACTCGAAAAGTACCGATAAACGCAGGAACCATCTACTCATCACTGGAAAAAATGCCGACGGGGCGGGTTGCCAAAAGACAGAAGGTTCGATAAACTCATCACAGGGATTAGCGGAACGAGAAAAAATCATTTACCACCCTCGCCGCCGTACGCCGTTCAGAAAAAAAAAAGAACCGCGTCCCCAGCCTATCTCACGGGAACGGCCGTGGACCATGGATCAGTCGGCCAGTTCATGCTCAAGGAACATATGGGAGGGAGAAAGGGGGCAATGGGTCAATCGAGAACAAATCAAAGAGGCGCTGCCGATTGGAAAACTCCAGACGAACAGAGCACAAAGAAAGCTTAGGAAGACTTCGTGGAAGAGGGAATTCAACGTCCAGAAAGGAGGTCCTAAGCTCATCCCGGGCGAAGGCTCGGCAAGGGGAGGTCTCAAGGGGAAGAAGAAAAGGAGAAACCAGGCCCGTCGCAGGCGCCGCGTTGAACCGGACAGGTTCGTTTTCAAGAACAGCCTTAAACAATGCCAAAAAAACCCAGACCGGAGAGAAGAAGAAATCGGTTCGTGAAGCTTCAAAGAAAAGAACGAGGCGGGCCTCCTGTTACGTAGTCTGGAGAACTGACGAGCTAGGACAGAAGAGGGGAAAGGAGCCGGGAGGGAGGAGGAGACCGGGGGAGGCAGAAAGGTGGCTGGCCGGAGGGAGAACTAGGCTCAAGAGAATTCAAGAACAGCGAAAAAATTTCACGGGGAAAAAACGAAGGCAAGAAGAGGCGGCATCAATTAATAACTATAATCGTTGTAGGAGAAAGAAGGCCGAAAAAGGGGCCAGTCCAGGTCTAGAACAGGAAATACGTGGGGAATAGACGCTTCTCAACGTCAACCGCTCGAAAGAGGCGAAAAAAAAAAGGGGGGGAGAGGTTCCCGTCCAGATCACTCAGAATTGCAGGCAGATTTAGAGGGCCTGTACTATTAACGGCTAGGTAAAATTTCGTGAAGGGGGGGTATGGAAAGTCGACCTAAGGAGGTAAAATCAAGGACGCGGGAAGGCCCGAACGGCGGGCGTTCCGACGCGTGGGGGGGGGGAAAATGAATGGTTGATTAAGAGCTACTGGGGGCGGGAAAGTTTCAGAAAGGAAAAAAAACCCACTTGAGGTCGGGTCGAGTTGGTCGCAAGGGCAAGACGTGGTCGTTTCAAAAGGTCACCGGGATGTGGGTTTGGCTTTAAGAAGGTATCGGAGAAAGAAAACAACACAAAACGAGGAGGGAGAAGAAAGTAAACGTCGGCCGTAACAAACCACCAACATGAAAAACGATAGACCCGGGAGAGAACAAGTGAGGAAAAAAAGACTCAAGAAAAAAAATCAGCTGGTCGGAGCCCAGCCTATGGCCAACAAGGCAGATAGGTCAAGAACCCAATGGGGCACGACCAACAGGAAAGAGCGAAAGAAAGTGAAGATTTCAAAAGAAGCCGAAACGCCGTCCCGATTCGAGGGATCGACGGGAAGCCCCAGGAAAAAGAGAGGATAGTCCCGTCAAAGAGACTTCGGCAAGAGAAAAACTTGGGATGGAGAGGAAAGGGACCGAAGGGAGCGATCGATATCAGAGAATCGTCTATCGTTGGACTTTGAATCGGACTCGTGAAAAAAAGAGGCTGACGTACAAAGGTCTTTGCCGATCCGTCAGAGCGCCAACGAGGGGAGGTTCTTCCAGGGGGGGAAGGGACCATGAAAAAAAGAAAGGGACTGAAGGAACCTGAATACATTGTCTTAATCTGAATATCGAGAAGAGTTCGCACTCATGCCAATCAGAAAGAGAAAGACTCGACACGTTTCTACTGCCAATTCGGAAGAAGAAGAGGAGAATCTCCGAGAGAAAGAAAGGCCGAGGACAACGGGGAAGGAAATGAAACGAAGAATAGTAGGGAAAGTTTTTCGTCGTAGGTTTGACCGAAAATAAGGCCTCTAAACTAATGGTCTTAAAAACAAGACGGCTATCGCTTGGGCCGCTTCGGCTTAAAGATGCATCGCGAGAAAACGGAACTTTTACCCGGTGTGTAGCTTAGGGGGAAAAAGAGACGTCCGTACAAGAAATAGCCATTCCAAAATCTGTCGCCTCAGGATTCCATTGGGCAAGAAGGGCTTCAGTGTGGTTAACAATCTTGCAGCTATCTGTGACTTAGGCGGCGGTATAGACTGTGGGAAAAGGGTGACACTCCAGTGCTCGAATGATGGAAGGAGAAATTCCAGGACACAAAGCGCTCTTAAACGTCCGTGCCAATCGTACCGGGGGACGCGGGCGGGCCTACTAGCAAAAAAAGCTGGTCTTCAATGAGGGGCTAGAGTAAGTGGAATCGTTCCGCGAAAGACACCTTGAAAGGCCTACGACGAAAGAGGACTTGTTTTTGCCAATTTCGTGCCCAAAAACGCCAATCCTTTGGGGAGGGGAAGTATGGGGGGGGAGAGGCTCGGGAAGAAATTCTCTTACTATGCGTGTCGGGCAGCACGAGCGGTCCTCAATATTTTCTCTCAGGCGCTGAGGCAATGGCCATATCAGGCGGTACATCTTTTGGATAAGCCCACGTTACGTGCATATCAAAAAGGGGTAACGAAAAAAGGCGGCGGGACTACTCCCAGGGGTATATATTCCCTTCTCCAAAGGTATTCAAGGGGTAAAGCATGGGATGGCCGGTTAAGGGGAGCAGGGAACTTGGAGCGTGCTTCGGTACATCAAAAAGTTGAAGCCTCCCCAGGGGCCCCGGGAAATCTCAAGCGCAAGGGGAGGGACCTCCAAACGTTCTTTGAGTACGACACCAAGAAGATATAAAGCGAGGAAAGCGGACGTGTCCCCCCAGTCCTCCTTAATGCCCCGATGGAGGGGGAAAACAAAGCCGGAGTTCTGGTTACTTTAAAAATCGAGGACCAGGGATGTAAAAGAGCCTACCGAGGGGCGGGCCAGGGTGTTCCGGTGCCTCTAACCAGTTGACGATGCGGGGGAAAGTAGAGAGCCGCAATCCAGTTCGAAGGTCGATATTGGGGGGGGGGGATCTGGGGAGGGTACCCTGATCAATGATATCCACAGCCGCCATATATAGTGACTCGCGGACGTGGATGCGCGCCAAATTAACCGTCTACATCCAGGGGCGGAGCTACACTGATCGAAAAAAGTAAAAAAGGGGGGAGACGTGACAAGAAAACACCCAGAAAAAAACACGACGATCTACGAATGATCATTCGAGCCTTCTCGTCGAAATGAGAGAGTCTAGATCACTTAAAAGATGACGGCTTTCCTACTTCAAATCCAAAATACGAGGACTCCACAGGTGGGCAAAAGGGGAGTATGAGAAGGGATGAAAAAAACCCAAACGTACATTCGCAAACTGGAAATCCACGCCGGAAAAGAGACGACGGAGCCCCCGAACAGGGAACCTTCGACGCCCTCATTACTGGGCGTTCCGCAACAAGGAAAGCGCACAACGACGTTTGTCAGGCCATGACCGAAGCTCAAAAAAAAGTATGGGAAAAGAATAGATCTAAAGAGGGGACCCCTTACAAAGGCGTCGGGAAAGGGGCGCAGCCGTCGGTGCGCCGCGTCCAAGTCTTACGAAGGTTTGCCGGGGATTTTAAAAAAACCTGAAGCCGTCGCAGACGAGCAGGGGGAGGATTTTGGGGGGAAGGTCAAGGGAAACCTTGATGCTGGATTTCTCCATCACGCGGCTAGCATCAGGGTCAAACACATCCGTTAGAAAAGAGATCAGCTGAATGGTAGTTGGGAAATAACAGAGGAAAGCTCGAGGCGTACAGGGGCTCGTGAAAAAAAATCGCTGCTGATATTCTCTTCCAGGATTAGGGCGGGGGGGGGGGTTGTTATGAATTTATGCCAGGGAAAGCTCGCAAGGTTGCTCAGATCATAAGCTCAAAAGAAGAAGCTTTGGAAGTCGTCGGAGAAAAACGAGGAAAACTTACACGGAAAAATCACGATGAACGCTGGGATCAGTTAACTTAATTCCACCGGAAAGCAAATCTCTCCGTCGACATATTGTGGGGAGAAAATCGGAGAATAATCCTTAAAAGGGGAAGCTTCAAACTTAACAATTCAGATAGGAAGGTCTCGAACGAAGTAGGAAGGAAAAGATCATGAAAAGTGGCTCTGGGGGGGACCGGCAAGGAATCGAAGGAGAATACGTGCGGGAAGAGTCGAGGGGGAAGTTTCTGAGGGTTTGCTCTAACCCAGGGACTCTTGCAACTATACGACAACAAGATTCTTAGGTGGGTCGACCACGAAAAAAGAAGGGTGGTTGGACAGTGGCGCTTGGAGATACAAGGGTACTTCGAAAAAAGGGGGTACCTTATCCACCGATGCAAGCCGCCGGAGAGAGGCAACTGAAAAAGATCGTTTCTCACCAATCCCGCCCGTCTTACCCCGAAATCGAATACTCACCATTGGTAGCAGATATACTAACAAATGATGAAACAAAGCTCGTCCTTAACGCCATCCTCGGGTAGAAGCCTTCAAACCGTGACGACATACACTCGCCAAATGTACCGCGCTGCTCCGGCCGCTGTCCTCAGAAAGGACAATGACCAAAAACTCGCTAACAAAAAAAATCTAGGAATAAAACCCCTCGAACCATCACAAACATCCCAAAAGTCCACTGGCCGAAGGTCCAACCCCCGGAAGGGTCCCACATTCGCAACTCCATCAAGGGTTATCTGAATTCGAGGGACAAAAAGTAGGCCACTGCTAACCACACTAGACGCGTACGAAGAAAACGCGGGATTCTCGACAACGCCCTCTTAAAAAATTCCTAATAAATGCTGGAAAAAAGGGGAAAACTACGGGGGCTCGAAATTAAAAAGAGGGAAAAAGCTCACTAAAAGAACTGTTCTTTAAGTGTAAAACATAGATGACATGGGCCCAAGAAAAATAAAACTATGGCACCAGGAAAAATCACAGACCAGTCCATCGCAGAAACACGGTAAAAAAGAAAGAAATCGTTTACGCCTTCGAACACCGCGTGACAGAAAGGGGCGGTTGAACGGAGCCTTCTCGACGGGGGGTGAAAGAAATTCATCGACCCTACTGGGACGTCGAGCAAAAAAAACCGAAAAAAGGTCTTGAAGAAAATCTCTGTGATCAGGGAAAAGAAATCTCAAAACGACGCCGACCCCAAAGGGGGCCGATATCCATCGCATCGGCGGGTACTGAAAGCGAAAGGTAAAACTGGCGCCTCAAGTGAGTATGCTGAAAAAAAGAATACGCCGTCGGAAAGTAACGTACTCTAAAGAGGCAAGTTATTCGTCTCCTGGTGGGCGGCACATGAGGCGGGCGAGTCGCGACTTCCATAACAATTACTAAAAAGGGCTCAGGTGGTTATCAAGGAAACATAAGGATCGGGGGGAAATATGGGTCAAATACACGTTTTTCGCTGACTCCCCGCCTCGGAACTAAAGTGAGAAAGAAAACAAAGGGGACAAAGGATAAAGGATCGGAGACTCGATAAACGTCATGTAAAAAGAAAAGGAAATCGAGGGTGATCTCTCCGAAGGGGCATGGAGGCCCGGCAGCCCTTAGTGTTCTGGAGGCATAATTCGAAGGACGGTCGATCAAGAAAAGTCGTGATCAGGTTCGGGGGTTAAAAAAAAAAGCGGGGTCGTTCGCCCTGACTCGGCAACCAAGGCCAGGGTTTTCCTGTGAGGGGTCAGGGTATTTAAATCTTCCCTTTGAATAGTGTCCAGATGAGCTCACAGCTGGGAAGGTCGTTCGTGGGGTCGCATTTCGCGAGTGTTCTCAGAAAATTGGAAAGGAAAAAAGGGGGGTGTTTTTTGGCCGGTACGTTTCGGGTAGCCACAACAACAACTGAGGGGGAAAAAGAAAATAGAGTATCGCTTAATAGACGGCAAAAAGAACAAAACCAAAACAAAAGGGGACCTATAGGAAAATCCGGGCAGCCCATCGTGAAGTCAGACCCTACCTAAAAACTTGTCTAAGAGGGACCAAAAAAAAACCTATCCCCCAAAATCTAGAGGAGAAAAACAAGAAACTCGCGACCGACAATCCCGTGCGGGGGAAGGTAAGAGTACAGGACGAACTACGGGAATTCAGGGGCTCTACGTATCAAGGACAAAAAACCTTGATCAATAAGTGACGCGAACGCGGATCGGGAACAAAAAGAGGAAAACTTCTCACAAAAAGGGTCTCTCGTCTGGACGGGGCGGATGAACCCATCCTCTAGACGGTTCTTCAGCTCAGGACGTTAGGAAAGCTCGTAGAAAAGTCGGATAAACCGGGGGATCACCTGGGAGAAGGGGAAGAAAGAGAAAAAAAAAAGGTAGAGTTCTTCCTTGAGGAACAGTGGACCAGGGAGGGGGCCTGCGGCATGACGGCCGGTTAAAGGTGAAGACATTCCGCTGGGTTAACTTGAAGGTAGCGCTCTCTCCCCCAGGGGCCAACAAGGCGGCGACACCGGAAGGAAGAGGAATAAGAAGAAGCAAATGCGTAGAAGAGGGAGTCGCCAGACTACTAACCTTGGAACCGTAAAAAGGACGGCGGAGCCGACCGATCGAAGAGCTTGGGGCGATAAGGAGTTGGGACTGAAGGGATTGAAAAACCCGGACCAGAAACGAGAATCAAGAGGCTATATTGATCGGTGCCTGGAGCCGCCATAGGGTCAGGAGCCAAAGATATAAACACCAAAAACAATGGAGACCCGGGGGTAGGGGGGCGGAAAAAAAAATCGTCCTTTACTCTCCATAAAAACTCAAGGCGTCCACGGGAGTCGACTATAGCCAGGGTGACTCTGGAAGTTTTCCCTTCGTTCTGGAAGTTGGTGTGTATCGGGAGTCGAATAGGGAATGTCGGTAACGAAGGGCTCTAGGGAAAAAACAAAGACCCGTCTCTACCAGATGGGGGGAGGGTGAAGGAAATGCCTACTAAAATCCACTGTAGCGAGCTGTAAACTTTCCTCAAAAAGGAGAGATAAGGGTGTGTACTACTGACCTAAAAGAAAGGGAGAAAAACTTGGTAGAGGAGGTTGTCTAGATATCGATTGGGCGTTCCGCTAAACAGGATGAGGGGTCACGAACTCGGAATGAACATATCGGGGTGCACATGCAAAAAAGGCCTGGAGTGGAGTAAGATTCGAGGTCGCTCTACCGTAACAAAATATAGGTGCTTGGAGAATGGGCGACGAGGCAGGGGGGGTCCTCTTACTCTCGGGCGAGGCCAAAGAAACGAAGCGCAGGGTCTCTGTTTTAAAGAGTAATTTGGGGGAAAACAACCCTAGGATTTCTTACTACAGATGGCCAGGGCTGGAAGGACAAAAGAAAGGTAGAAGATGCGGCTCCAGAGGATATCATATATGTGTTACAGGTCCTGATGTCCAGGAAATAAAAAGATCTGGTGGTGGCGTAAAAACGGAAAGTCTGCGCGGTGGGTCAGGACCAATCAATCACTGTTAATGCCTCCGGCCAGGGGATTGGAAGCGCAACCGGTCGTGACTCCAAGGGTGGCTTTGTAGACACCATCGAAAGCTTTTGGTACGGTGGGTACATAACAGGGCAGCGGAAGGTGAGCAAAAAAGGGGGTCCAAAGAAACCTAGAAGTTCATCCTACTCAAAGGAAGATAAAGTTCGTTCACTAGGAATACCACCTGGGGGATTATGTCAAAAAAAAAAGCTAAATTTGGACCCTCTGGACGGAAAGGGATCGTTCTACACCTGGTATTCGCATTAGATCGCCCCCATCCAGGTCACGAGATGTGCGTCTAGGGTGACGTTCCCTGATCAAGTAAGATTCCAAGGCAGCATATCGTAAATTCGGGCCGGAAGTAAAGGAAGTGCGAACCACGAAAAGCCGAAAGCAGACGGGATGCGGTACCACCGAATAAAGCACGCGGAAGATCATCATCACAAAACACGACGCTGCTACGGAGGGCGCAAGCGGCATCAAAAATGCCCCTTCTCGCCATCGATAGGAGGAAGAGGGGAAAACGACTTCCAGGGGGATCGAGGGACTCCACGGCTGTACTTGACAAGGGAGAAACGAGGGGGCGCACCGCCAAAAGGAAAGGAACTACTCAACTGATCGGTCAAAAGCGTCTCAAGCGATACGGCGCGTTGACGAAAAAACTAGGGAACGAAAAACTGTGAACCGAGGCTGCTGCGCACCTACGACAGTTGGCAGGGGGACGCGTGCG
>Ga0179593_1294357_pt1 | contig 11513 bp, 14 predicted proteins | sample CZODoug2_1_08_16_FD_185931 | JGI IMG/M metagenome (GOLD analysis project Ga0179593, IMG submission 185931) | Vadose zone soil fungal communities from Angelo Coast Range Reserve, California, USA - CZODoug2_1_08_16fungal (PacBio error correction) | ecosystem: Environmental > Terrestrial > Soil >...
CGCGCCGCTGCAACCCCGCATTAAAGGACGGGGGGAGGAGCACTGGGGGAAACTTGGGGCGGAGGGGCGGAAACTGATCATTGAGGCACCGGGGGGGAGGTTTGATTGGAATGGTGGCGACCACGGAGGGAAAGGCAACCCCCGGATGAGGAGTGAAAACCAAGCGAAGTAGGTATTGTTCGGGGGATTGGGGGGGAACGGTAAAGAAGGGGGTACACATGCGAGAGAAAAAGTTTCTCTTATCAGTACAATCCAAGAAGTTGCAAGACAGCAGTATGTCTTTCGGGGAACGTGGGTTGGGAGAAAAAAGAAACATGACTTCCCAGCGGATCAATTAGTTGGAGAAAACCAAAAAGTGTTGAAAAGGTTGGAGGAGAGCAGACAAACTTACTCCCTATAAGCCACTGTAAAAAGACGACCCGCTAGGGTGGGAAAAAAGTTGAAAACGCCTCCCGCCATAGAAAACGAAAGGGGAAAGATCCGGAAAGGAAAGGGGTGGGAGCTTCTCTGCGGTCTATCGGGGGGGAATGAGGCAAACTAATTGTGCATGGGGGACAGACACGTGTGTAACCTGGGAACCCAAGGGAGAAGAGACACAAAACTTCTTAAGAAAACGCGTCTTCGGAACATAAAGGGGGGAAAGAGGAAAGGGGGGGCTTTCGGTACGAGTTTAGTAAACAGAAACATTTCCTGGTGAGCGACAGTTAGGAGGGGGGGCTCTATTTATTGACAACATGTAGCTAGGGACGCCGAAAACATAAAGCAGTCCAGGACGGGACAGGAGACGACAACGCTCTTCAACGGTTGAAGGAAATGGGGACGCGCTGAGGCGGTCCGGGTCCTGAGAGCAGGAAAGGAAAAAAGTGGCCAATTCCAGGGATCGGCAGAGGAGTACGTTCGTGACAACCTCTGAAGCACGAAAAATTCAGAGCGGTCTGGGTGAGGGAGGGTGGGGGGAAATCTGGGGGGAGGGGGGGGGGGAAGACGCCTAAACGCGACGTAAAAAAAAGAAGGAGAGAGAAAAATCAACTTTTTAAAGTTCAGGAGAAAGACACTCCCTCCTCAATTGGAGGGAACTCTGGAGGTGAGAAAACATCCGCCCGCAAAAAGCAAGTGGGAAGAAAACGCACTCTGATAAAATGGGCTAGAACTCTATATAACTCGAGGAACAGGAACGCAGCATTTTGGCCAGGTGGACAGGAAAGACTTTCTAAGTCGTCGTGAACCTGCTCCAAAAGAAAAGATCGGGAACATTGGCCTGAAGTTATTAGAAAATCGGTCTGTGAAAAGGAAAGCAAAACCGGAAACGGATAATCAAAAGAGTGTTCTCGAGGATTGACGTCCGGTAAAAGGCAGAGGAAAAAAAGAATAGGAAGCTTGCCGTGAACGGAAGGAACAACGTCGGGGTGAAATTCGGCAAAGATAAAAGCCGTCGGAATCCAGCGTCAGCGGTCGGATGCTGAGAAGGCTGCAAAAGGGGGGCACAGGGTAAAAATGGCATAGGCTTGCTAAGGAAATGGTTGGACAAATTCCTGCAAAAAAATGTAATTATGTGCGTGGGAAAACACAGCTCCGCCTGAGAGAGGGGGAACCATAGGAGACTGCTCTAGAAAGAAAGGGTTCCTATGAGGGAAGGTGGGGAGAGGCTAAAAGGAGAACCCAGTCCGGGAAAGGGGGAGAAGACTTCGGGTAGGGGGAAAAAGAAAATCCACGGTACGAAATTTAACAGATGGGGAAGTATAAAGATTTCAGAAAAAAAAATAGACGATCAAGGGGAGTACAGCGGGGGTCAAAACCACTCAAAGAGAGAAGGGCACAAACAGCCGCCTTAAAGAGGGTCTTGAAAAGAATACACTTCGAGATGGGGGCCCTTAAGTTGGGGGGGGGATTTAAAAGAATAGGGAAGATAGAAGAAGAGGTAAACGTCAACTTTGCTTGGGGGACCGGTCTTAGCTTACAACCCCTCCAAGGAGAGAAAATGGAAAGAATGTATCGGAGGGCATCCAATGAGTGAGGACATGGAGAGAAATCTAAGAAATAGGAGGGGACAAAGACGAGGTAAAATTTTTTTAAAGAACGCCGTTCTTGGGACGGGCCAAGAAGGGTCGCATTCAGGCGCGCAGGGAAAAGGATAGACCGGAAGACGAGTGGGGGGCAGTAAGTTCACAGCAAACTGCGCAAGAATAAAACAACTACTCGGAAGACGGAGGGGAAGCGAGGGATTTAGTGGCAAAATAACCCTCCATAGATCTGGATCCATTGCGCAGTAGTGAAGTAAGTCGCTTCCTGCGAGGCAGGACTGTCAAGGACACGCGGAATGGAATTTTCCACACGGGGCCCGGCAAAGGTTAGTCAGCTTACCTCCGACTTCAATCTCAAAGCAAGACAAACGATCCAAGGTCAGAGCGGGAGGAGCCTTCTGAATTGTGTTTCCCATTGAAGGGCGACTTGGGGAAAAAAGACCAGGAATACAATAATCCCCTGACAAGCCAATGTGTTTTTTGGGAAGAAGGAGAAGGAGCAGAAGAAGATTCCGGAGAAGAGAGAGAACTACTACTTAGTAAGACGCAAAGTGTCGAGACATCCGGCTAAACAACGGAAAAAAATAGAGGAGAATAAGTTGACGGAGGGGAGTTTGGGGAGTCTCTGTGTAGTGGGAGGAGGAGGAAGAAGCGAGAGGGGTGAAGGGCTCGCTCCCGGCGGAGGGGGACCGCAATCTTGTGGGTTTCAGAAGAGAAAAGAATACAAGATACGCCTAAAGAGAAGTCAGGTAGCAGACAGGCACAGGTTCGCCCAGGGGAGGCTAGTAGCAACGACCAAAGGGAGATTTGACAGCCGGGGATGAAATAATGGGGGAAGGGGGTGTGGGCAGGAGTTAGGCACTAAGGGGGGAAGTAGAGGGAATCACCCTGATATTCCAACTCCCCTCCAAAGCAGCCATCAGCTTGGGGGTAAGGAGGCTAGGTATTATTATAGAGGGTTGATGGGGGGGAAAACAAAGGTCTTCACCAGCAATTAATCTCAAGACGAAGGGGGAGGGGTGTTCTATGTGATTTGAGTAGGCTAGGTGGGAAGGAAAAGAAAAGATTTAGAAGGGGAGAGGGGACTTAAATTTAAAGGAGAGGTTGAGAAAATTCGAGATCTTCTTGTGACCTCCAAAGACCCAGTAGGTTGAGGGAGAAGGGAAGAATTACTTACTGCTAAGAGATCTTATTAAGAGTAGGATCCTCTCAATCTAAAATGAGTGGGGGGGGGGATGTTGGACCTTCCAGCAACGTGGAGGAAACGCATTAGTAGTTATTTAAGAAAGGAAGGGGGGATGTGTATGAACGTAGGTAGCTTAACCCTAAAGAAGGGAATAAGGAGGAGGAATTTGTATGGGCCAGCTAATTTGGTAGGAAAAGCGGAGAGACATCTATCAAAATGGGGGGGGGTTAATAATATACCATACTCCGACATATAAGTCTACCTTGCGGCCATTTAATTTGGTTACGTCTGACTCAAGTTGGGGAGAGGAAAAGAAAAGGGAATAATTGGGAGGAGGGGTCGTAGCTCTATGCGGAGAGAAGAAACAGGGAAACTCATTGAGACTAGGCGTTGGGATCGTAATGTAAAAGGTCTATAGGGGGTCACCAAGGAAAAATGAGGGGGTTGGTCTTATGGAATGAGGAAGGAAGAGAAAGTTCCTATACGATTTGGATTCAGTAATATGAAAAAAGGCTATTAGAGGCAGTAGTGGAACTAGGTGGTAGAGAAAGGATGAAGGGCGAAGTCGCGGTGGAGGAAGGGGGTAGAAAGAATGTGGTGAAGCCGGGAGTTAGGGTAGAATACAGGGTAGGGAGGAGTTAAGCCGAGAGAAGGCATAAGGGATTCTAGCCGGGATAATATAAACTAGGTCAGAGGGTAAGAGATTAAATTGAGGAGCGCTATAGCGATAAAGGTTGGGGAAAGAGAAGATGTGGCCAAGGCCTTTAAAGTGGGAGGATTGAAGAGGGAGGAAATGGCTGGGGAGGTCGGATTTCACCAGAAAGACAAAGGGGCCATATTATAATAGGGGGGTGTCTTTTAAAAATGATGTAAAGGCCATTATAATAGGCTGAGAAAGGGATTGGGGGGGGGGGGGAAGTGGCAAGTGATTATCAGATGCGGGGGGGAATACCTAGGATCCCAGTGGTGGAAGGAATACTGTCTAAGAAATCATTCTATACACGATAGAGGAAGAAGAAGGGAAGGAGCAGTGGAGTAGTTAGGGGAGAGCTAAGAGGGGGGGGACTAGAAAGGAAAGGGAAAAGTGGGCTTACTTATAAAGTAAAAAAATTTTAGCGGAGGGGTGTTGACGTCTAAAGCAGGGTTATTCCTCGTAAAAAAAAGTCCAGTCCCTTTGGGGTGCCAAGGGGGGGAAGCCTATGAGCTTGGTCGCGGGGGGCTGGAAAGAGGTGGGGGGCAATGCTGTTTAAGAATGCAATTAATTAGACTACTAGGGGAGGGAAAGAGACTCTCATTCTACAGCAAAAGATATTACCAGGGGGGGAGTTTAGGTTCCCTTAAGATAGTGGAGCGGGGGGGAAAAGGAGAAGGGACATCAAAACGGTCCGAAACCTTCAAGACGGAGTCAGGTAGTGGCCCACGTCCTGTCCCGATAATTCCGGTATGAGCTTTAGGTGGGCAGACGAGGAAGGAGAATGATAAAAAAAGATAGTGTGGAGGAAGAGGGGGCGGAAAAGATGACGCGGAGTAAGGATTAGACTGAAGGGAGGTGGAAAAAAAGAGCAGATAGACTTTATGGGTAATTCTAGTCTTGAATAGAATGCGCCACTAGGATAACGAGGATAGAAATCTGAATTCCTATCGGAACCTCAGGAGTTAACTGAGCGGGGCCAGGGGCTTGAATAAAAAAGGGAAGAGGGGAAAAAGTGACTATAAGGGGGAGAGTAAGAAACCCCACTACACCGACAGAGGAGGAAGGACCGTTTCGAAATGAAGTTTATGGGAAAACTGTTTTTTAAAAGAGGAAGGAAAGGGAGAAAGGAGGTAAGGCCGGCGAGGTAAACGAACTTAAATGAAGTCAGAAAATTATTGTGGTCAAAAATAAAAGCGTATGGCAAAAAGGTAGGTTGAGGGGGGGGATAAGAGAGAGACAAAAAACAAAAGGAGGGGAAAGAAATTTATACAACGAAAGAAGAAATGAAAAGTTTAAGGGGGGACAATCCTGTAAGTGTAATTATGGGACCGACTTACAGATTTTCCTAATTCGCCGTTCAATCAAAAAAAAAAGGATTAATGCTAGAACAGGACGCCTCAGAGGAGTGAGGGTGTGGGGGGGCTCTATAGCAGAAAGAAAAATTAGAATTTTTTCACATAGGTGCATTTTTCTGGCAAGGGAAAAAAAAAAAAGGCAAGGCGAGGATAACTACTGATTTTTACTATCAGAGGCTAGCATTATATAATCGGGGAGTCACTATGGCGCATAGCGTAAAGAAACTAACTTGAAAAGGAAAAATCGAGATGAGGAGAAGAAATTAAAGTATTTGTGATACTAAAATCAGAGGAAGAGGGGGGACCGGCCCAGTAGGCGGATACGGGAGGGATAAACTTTAAAATTATAGACTGGGCAGATGGGCAAAAGGCAGAAAAAAGGAGAAGACCCGTACTTAGATTGCACCCGGACGGGGAACGAAAGGGAAGAACGGTTGTTCTGTCAAAAGGACATTGGCCCTTCTCTGTCCAACTATAAAACCGTATTCTTAAGGAAACGCCAAAAAAAAAAAGGAATGAGCACTGAAAGGGATAGGGGGGGGGGGAAAATCCTAGAACAAGAAAGGGAGGACGAATTTCATCCTACTCGTACAAAACCGCATAGCCAAATCCCTAGCACCTAACCTGAGACAAAAAAAGAGGATAGATACCCTAATTTGAATAAAAACGGACTGACTCTTATATTAAGAACAGACGGAGAGTTCTAAGACACAAAAAGAAGACTGGGGGAAAGGGAAGGTGAAGCCCACTGGGTGAGGGGACGCACACCCTAGTTGAGAGAAAAAAGAGAAGAAACGCACATTTCTAAAAAAAAGAGGAAGGGGGACTAGAATACAAGATGAAGGAGGGGTGGAAGAAGTACATGCGTAGGAGGTATTATCACCGGGTTCGGAACCCAGGGGGGAAGAAGGGTCCATACACAACGCAGGAGCATCATATTATACTTTAATTGGGAAAGAATCTTAAAAGACAAACAGAGCTATTATTGAAAGTTGGTAGAGTTGACCGGAAAATAGGAAGCCATGGACAGAAATGCGGGTAAACGACAACTGTAAGGGTAAAACATAAGGAGGGGGAAAAACAGTTAAAGGATCTCATAGCGATCAAGAATTAAATTAGAGTGAAGAGAGACCCTATGTATTATGACTTGAGAAGAGAAGAGGACAGGGGCGGTTTAGCAGGATAAAAGTAAGCGACGAGAAGAGGAGAAAGGCTACGCGACCTAGGGTTATACAGGACCACAGAAAAGAGGAAGAGGGCACAAGGGAAGTAAAGAGAAGAGGACTGAAAAGAAGGCCGAGTAAGAGAACTGAGTTAGAAGGAAGTACATCCCTTCGCCGGAAAGGGCTGGAAGGGTAGCTATCGAGGATATAAGCCAAAAAGAGGGGAAAAAGGTTGATAAACAGAACGGGACCGTAACGTCCAGCGGAAAAACGCTTAGGCTATAAGAGGCAGTATACTTGGGGGAGAAAGAGAATGCATAAGAAATAAAGCGAAAACCTAAGAAGGTAGGAAAGGTATAAGAGAAAAAAATGGCACAGTAACCAATCTCAGTAACGCACGGTCAAGGCGAGGAAGAGATAGGGTATCCTTTCTTAACAAAAAAAGGGAAGACCCCGAAGGTGAGTATAACGGCAAAAACAATCAAAGGCCCCCTATAAATCCTTAAGAAGGAGGCAACGAGGGTGAGGGAGTAAGCTCACGATTGAAAGACGACCACAAAGTGAGGAGGGAGGAAGAGAAGCAACTACGGAGTACGTTGGCAAAGAAATGATAGGAACAAACCAACACAATAAGGGGTTCTCTGTGAGAGGAATAGAATAGAGTTACCGGAAGGCGGAGCAGGTTAAGAAAATAATCGCCCCTAAAATACGGAGATCGGGTGCGGGGGACAGAATCTAGACATGGGCCAAAACTATCCTTTTAAAGTACGCTCCCTGAGATACTGGGAACCTTCCAAAGAGCCTACCCTAACCCAACTAGAAAAAAACCCAATGAAGGCAGGATTAAAGAAAATGGGGAAAAAGTGGGACTTCTCCCAAGTGGAGCTCCTCATCCGCGCAGACGAAAACGCCTAGGAGGGTTTGGGTGGAGGTGAGGTAAGATACGGTGAGGGGAAAAAAAAAGAATGCAATAAGGAGTGGACCTACCTAATGCCAAACCATCAGTAGGGGAAGAAACCGTGGATGGGAAAAGAGGACATGGGGCGACTCGGCGACGAGAACTTGGGCGACCCCTTTGGGGATGGCCAGCTCTCAAGTCTGTCTTCTCCTGAGCGGGGACTGGGAGGATGAGAGAACTTCGTCCCTGTATACGAGACAGGGCACAAAAACGATCGCGGAGGGGGAAGACGTCCTCAACCACATGCTCGGGAAGAAAAAAAAAAGACCGCCTATTGCCTCTCAAAAGTCTTTGTTTAGAAGAGGGAGAGCCCTTGTGCGCTCGGACGAAGTAGATTCTCTAGGGATAGGATTCCATGCTTGAATAAGGGAATAGGAAAAAAAAGTAAAAAGGGGGGGAAAGCCGGCGGATGATAGAAAGAGGGAAAGGAAAGTCCAATGGGAACAAAGGGCAAAGGTTGTCCTCTCAACATGATCCGTCTGGGCGCTGCACCCAAAAAAAACAACATAAGTCTCTGACTCGGCTACAAGCATGTACAAGGTAAAATTCATGAGAAGGGAAGAGCAACGGAGATTCGCAGGCAGAACTGACTTGCTAGGCGCAGCATGGAGGGGAATATACTGGACGGGGGTTCACGCAACTACGAATCGGAAAAAAGCGAGACTTAAGATTGAAATTGGTGAGCGGGCGACGTGGGCTGAAACAAGCTGCCAAAATCTCGACGGAGATAAACTGCATGCGCGAAAAATTCGCACTTTGTACATGCCAAACCCGAGTCGGAAATTCACCAAACCGTCCCTAAACTAGGAAAGAAAGGGATGTCTTTCTCAATTGTCTCAGAAAGGATACGACTTTGCAGGGACGAAAGCTAAAAGGAGAGTATATGAAGGGTGCGCTAAAAAGGAAAGCCAGAAAGTGTGGGGACGCGCACGCGCAAGCTCGAGGAGGGTTTGGCGAAAATCCCAACGCAGGGGATACGCATAAAGGTGGAAGGTTACGAGTCAAAGGCGGAGGGTTGTGAAGATTCATGAAAAGCGAACGAAAGTTGATGAACCTTTCTGTCGCGGTCAGACCTGTTTGAACTCGGAGAGGACCATCTGTAAAAAAGGATTAACGGGATTGGCTGGCTAAACACGAAGAGACTCCCTGGGAAAATCTAATGGGGCGCATCGCGCCCCCCATCGAGTGAGCAGAAGAGGCTCTCGGAGCTAAGAGGGGGCCAAAGGTATTTCAGCGTATCTTTAAATCCTGAGGGAATACATTCACGGGTGACGGCATAAATGGAAAAACACAGGTGGCCGTAGATCCTAGTCAAACTGGAGAAAAAAGGGATTACTTGGTGGGGAACTCAGGTCAAATACTGCCTCTAACGGTGTGAGGAAGGGAGGCGTGGTTGATTTGCATACTCGTTTGCACATAAAAAACTGTGGGCCTTTCCGCATAAGGCAACGCAGCTCATATAGTTGGGGTCGAGGCCTTTTAAAAGTTCTCCACGGAAATAGAGAGAACAAATTGTGATTCTGAATCGGGGGTAATGTGGAGTTCATTGGCACCGAAATCGAGGACAAAGACGACAATGTCGCGAGGCCGGAAGTTGGATTCAAGGTTCACGAAGAAAAGAGATTATCTTCTCGAAAAGTTTCAAACTCTTGAAAGAGCGTGGGGGGCCGTCCAAGAGTCTATGAGGAGGGGGGGAAAAACCATGTGCTTAAATGGAACAGGCGTGCTGGCCGAAAGTGCTTGGGCAGGAGGAAAATGGGCTACATTCATTATGTCAACACGTCTCCTATAAAAGTGCCGGCGACGGAGCTTACCAAAGTTATATAGAGACGTAGCGTGGACGATAGGAGGAGGGTTGAAGGCTACAAAAAATCGCTCCGCAAACCAACGCGCAGCAGGGAGTGATGGGTCAGAGGGTGGGAAAACCGAACGGAAAAGGAGCTTCCAAAACTGAAGGGAAATTTGGAGGAGACACGAAGGGGACAGCCGCAAATCTTACTTTTCTTCAAACAAGTTGAAAAGAGAATGGTGGGTCCAGGAAGGAAAGGGGGCTAAGGGACTGTACGCCTCGAGGCGTCGTCAAGAGGCAAGGAAAAGGGGCAATAGACACAGAAGTGAACCTGGTGTCTCGCAGAAGGAAAGGAGAAAGAAAAATTCCATAAACCGGAAAGCACCTTGTAAGAGACAGGTAGTTTTTTTTGTTCCGAGAAACGTCTGAAAGGATTTTTCGCTTTATATGAATCTTGGTGCACGATGGGGCTAAGAGGCCCCAGTAACTAGTTTGCAGACGGAGGAAAACTATAACACGCAGAGCAGCTCCCCCTCGTTGCAGGAGGTGCTTAACTTGCATTAGTTTACTGAGGGTCGGAAACTAACTATCATTTTCACTGGCTTGTGGGGGAAAAACGGGAGGGGGGTTAAAGTTGGGAGCCACAACCGAAAAATTTGAAAACCGTGGTTGGTTTTAATAACAAGAGGATACGAATGGAGACCTGGGGGTGGGTTCTAAAAATCTGCAAGGAACACTACGCTGAGTGGGAGACGGGGGGGGGGTGGTCTGCCGAAGAAAGATCTCTCCTTGTGAGACCATCCGTCCAGTACACCAAAAAAGACCCAGGCCAAGGGAAAAGCGCCTCTAAAAAGAAGACAAAAAAAGGGCAAGAGGAAGAAAGAAGGGGGGGGAGGGGAAGAAGGGCCTCAACCATACACTCAAAAAGGAATGCCCGATCACAAGATATTCGACCCGCACTCCAAGGTAAAAATGACAAAAAACTTAATAAAAGGGTGAGGGGGGCATCTACTCTCACCGAGGTATGAATCAACCCTTAACAAAAAGGGGGGCACCAGAAAGCATGGTTTCACATCGGCGGTCCATCGAAGGACAGAGAAGAAACTGTACGGCTCACCGGGAGACTACTTGGGAGGACGGAAGAGCGAAGACAGGGGATCATTCTTGACGGAAGGGTAAGAATGTTACCACAGCGGTCGTTGGAGAAGGGGGGGGCAAAGTCTTGGGGTGCAGAGTACTGCGCCAGCCCATCTGCCTAAAGATAGGAGGGGCGAAAGGGAGTTTCTACCAGTGAAAAAAAGGCTCGGCAACCCGATCTGTGGGACTTTAAGGGAAAACGAGGAAACTCGGGAGGTTGAAAATCTTGAAGGGGAGAGAAAAAAAAGGAGTGCCCGTTCGCGTTTAAAAGCCCTCATCAGACAGGCAATAGACATTCACTACCCTCCCGTGCAGGTTCAATCGTGCAAAAAAAACTTCCAAACCGGGCTTCAAGGGCCAGACAAAAGGTCCGCTGTTCGGCGGTAAAATGAGAACGAAGTTTCTTATCTGCAGATCACCAAGTCACACGCGTGGGGGTATCGCCGGCAGGAAAAGGTGAAAGGAGACTGTCAGAATGGGAAAATTCGTCTTATCGGGAGTGGAAGCTCTGGGGGGGCGCTTACACGTTAGAACCTGTAAACAAGCTATGAAAGAAAAAGCATCCGAAATGACTGGAGACTCGGGAGACGGCACTACAAGGTTTTTGGGAAACACAACTGGAAGGGGAAAACAAGCGACAATAGCAGCGGAAAAAGGGGGGAGAGTACGGAGTTACACACGCCGAGCCTAACTAAGTCAAATGGAAGAAATTAAGAAAACCTGGGCGCGGAGGCAGGTTGTGACCAGGGTGGGATCTGACCTCAAAAGGAAGGGGGCCTTCCCATCCCGGTGAACCTTTACTCAAATCGATTCCTCCGCACAGCTTTGTCGAGGGGGAACAGGCCGGTTCTTCCCCTGAAAGTTTTCTCGGGTGATTCAATAGCTAATTGAAAACAGTAACGAGGCTCAAGGAAGAAGAGGGGGTCAATCCCAACACGTCGGTACAATTCTTCTCCGTGGGGGGGACAAAGCGGGGCCAGGGGTCCCCTCGAGGGGGAAACAGGTGGAAAACTGCACTGTAAGACGGAGAAAGGAAAGACGAAGAAAGAAGAGATGGGGTCAGGTAGAGGTTTGCGTGCAAAGGCCCGCCTGGCTGGAATGTTTCAGAAAGGATTCAGAAAACTCATACGGAGAGGCGAAGGATAGGAATGGCAGAGGATAAAGGGGGCCGCCTATTCCAAGAAGGGGGGTGGAGCTCGAATCATGTAGG
>Ga0179593_1388208_pt1 | contig 11513 bp, 15 predicted proteins | sample CZODoug2_1_08_16_FD_185931 | JGI IMG/M metagenome (GOLD analysis project Ga0179593, IMG submission 185931) | Vadose zone soil fungal communities from Angelo Coast Range Reserve, California, USA - CZODoug2_1_08_16fungal (PacBio error correction) | ecosystem: Environmental > Terrestrial > Soil >...
TTAAACCCTGCATGCGAACAGGTCGCACGACATCGGTGACGTTCTGGATATGTGATGCCCCCGGCTAGTATCCAAGGGCCACGCTCCGAAATCTCTAAACGGAAAGGGCCACCGGCGGCACTGGTTAGTGGGAGCATAACATTCGAGGGAGAAGATAGGGGGTCAAAGTTACACGGCTCGCGATGGAACAAAAAAAAAATTCGGGGAGAAGTCCGGTTTCTTCTATGGACGGCAGACAGAGCTTTTAACCTTTAGGGGGGAACCGCTGCGTGGTCGAACAGATTGGGGAGTCAGCTGGGAAAAAAAGATAAGTCAAGTTATTTTGATCAGACAAAAAGAAGAACCCGGCTTCTTCAAGACAGGAGTTATATTGTCTCCCATTCAAGAATTTTTCTACCAACTACGCGACATTATGGTCAGGGGAAACTAGCCACCCTTTTGCGGCAAAATGCGGGATGTCCCTAGCATCCTCATCTGCATCAAAGCAACATAAGTGCCTGACCACCTATAAAGAAGATGCGCATTGCGCGCCTTTCCTGAGCACGCCATAGTTAAATCTTTCAGAAACCCACCAAGATCGCTCTCCACGATTCACGGAAAAGAAAAGCACCCTACACCTTCGCTCCGAAAGAAGTTAGTCTCAAAGAAAAAGAGCGGCCACGCGTGCACGGACCATCGCCGTGTCGACGGATCTCTTCGTCACAACCGAAACGGGCATCGTTCCACTTGCACCATCATGCCTGATCGTCTCTCTGCTGCTTAGCAAACAGGGATCGGGTACTCGCGCCCCAATGCTCGCTGGGGGAGGAGACAAGGGGACAAGGCTTCACCGCTTGGGCGTGTCGGCTTCCACTGCGGCAACGACGGTCCTCGGGTAATATCATAGCGGGGGTCGCAGGGGGACAGTCGAAAGCCACCCTCAGTGGATCAACCGGTACAAAGAATCCGCCGAACCGCGGTCACTCTATGGACCGGGGGGGTGGAGGGATGTGCTTCAATCCGCGTCTTCTCCTTGGACACCTCTATTTAGGTGCAGACGACGGTGGAGGGCGCGTCCCCAAGGAAGTGCGGTTATTGGCGCTGCTGTCAAACCCTGAGCGGGAGTAATAACTATGTGAACTAAGAAACGGGGCCGCGCTAGACAAGAGCGGTGAAGCCGCTGGGAAAGCCTTTCCCGATGGGACGACGTCTACAACAACCGGACAAGAAAGATATTTGAAGGGGTGCACCTGCGCAAATCGTGGGGGTCGTTGTAGTGGGGGGCGAGATCGGTGAGTTTAGGTACCAAAGATGGAGACCGGGGCAAGGGGATGCGAGTCCAATGGTGTGGTCCGCACCTGTGGGGCATCTTGCCAAAGGGGGGGCAGGGTGACGGTTCAACGTAAACCAATCGGGGACTGGCTCGCCTCCGGGTTTTACGCCGCGATTTCTCGGCACACACCCAACTGAAGAACTTGACGTAAATAAGGAATGGGAGGTTCTTCTGCTGCTACGCAAAGGGTCTGTTCACGGTGCCAGGACTAGGAAGGAAACTCACGCATAAGGATGAATTGAGCTGTGCACAGAAGCCGTCAGGACTGCCGCGGGGGGTTACTCAAAAAGACAAGGAACGCATTGCTGGGAAAGGGGGGTCTGAAGGGACTCTTCAAGGCGGGTGATGTTACACGGACAACTGACCACCATGACCGACAGCCCGTAATCATCAACAGCGCGGGGAAGGCTCGGGGCGCCACGGAGGTGCGCGCAGGCTACAGGCATCGCAGTACTCCACCGGAAAACCCTTGCCCCGTATACTCTGAAACATGATGAATCAAATAATAAAGGCGTGCAATGGGGGGGAAACTGGCAGGTTGAGGGGATCAGGAGGGGGCTTCAAGAATGAAACGATGTAGCCCGCGCGCCATCAACCGCAGTGCGGCAGGCAGCCGTGCCGGGGAGCACTGTTGGAGTCGCAACGTTTTTCTGAGGGTTGAAACCTGGAAAGGAATGTGAGGTTTCGCGAACGCCGAGAGACGACATCCCCCAAAGTGTAGAAACTTAGAATTCGTATGACCCATGAGAAGGGGGGGGATTCAATTTAACCGGCCTAAGTTTGAGTCAGGAACTTCGGCCGGGGGGAAGGACGGGCTAACTCTTAACACTAGGCCGAAAGTGATAGATTGTATACCCAAGAATACATGAATCATGTGACATGACTTATTCGATCCTTGATCATCAAAAGTCGAAGAACCCCCAAGAGAAGACCCCCTGGGTTTTGCTCTGTCAATATTCGCGGACCCTTGTCCAGATAGCCCATGCACCACATTTGGGACCAACTCAAGGGTGTGACGTCGAGACAGGGACGGCGATCACGTGGGATAACGGCACCTGAATTCTTTATTCAAAGAACCAGACGGAGATGCACTAATCTTATGCAGGCACGAATGAGATGAGCGTGGTGGAGGGGAGAGTGACAGCGATGAAAGTCGAAACGGCACCGTCTTTGCGAAGCGCAAAGGACATTGCTCGCGGGACTAGAAATTTCAGGCAAAGCAAAGACCTCAGGAATGTTGCGCCAGGGGAAATCCGGAAGTATCTGCAACAGGCGCGGCGGGGGGGGGGGGGGGGGGGTTTGGGGGGGGGGTTGGGGGGGGGGGGGGGGGGGGGGGGGTTTGGTTGTTGTTTTTGTTGTTCACGAGCCAGAAGGAGGCGGGAGTGGAAAAAATAGCTTCCATCCTTTCTGCACCATCGTCGCCCCCGGCTTTTGCCAGGGGGGCGGAGATTCCTCGGGGCAATAAACTCTATTGTAGTGCGTGAAGTAATGCTTAAAAATCCTTCCAGGGCGGATCGATCGACCCTATGAGGCAGCCCCTGTCGCCGCAGTGTCCGAAGGGGGTTTCCCTTCCCAGTATATGAAGAGAAAAAATGCAAGGGGACTCTCCAATCGACCATGGGGCGACCCAGGAGAACCGGAGAGAAAACTGGAAAGAGCATGCAGGGTCTTTTTTCACCAGGGGAAAAAGGCTGGGGACTCCTATCCTCTTAGCAGGGGGGGGGGCCGAAAGAAGAATTTAATCTGGCATGGTCCAAGTGGTCGCGCCGTGGGGGTTCGCTGGAAGATGACAACCAAAAACTCGGGAAAATAGATTTTCCTCGTCGATAAGTAGCGACGGGGAGCGTCCTGGGGGTAGGAGAAGTGGTTTGTCATGGGATGAAAGGGTAGTTTTCTCGGGGTTATGCGAAATGAAGTCTTCTATGGAATTCGAAGGGGTCCAGCTTGTTGATGGCTCGACAAAGCCAGCACTTTGCCAACATCATTTGGTCTTTAAAAGGGGGACCGGAGTGGAAGCGGAGACCCATGAGGGAAGACGGAGGCCACATGACGGGAAAGGTTTTACAGCCTTGGATTGTCTTGAATGAACGCTCGAACCCTTTCGGCGAGGTACCACACGGATCCACCAGAGTGGTTTCACTGCGGACAAAAAACTAAGCCAAGGGCCATTGTCTATTTAAAAGGGGCGGCCAGTCTCCCGAAGCGAGTCGCGGGGCGAGGGGGTCTTACTGATCAAACCCGCCGAACCGTTGGGAAACCGAAACAAGGCGCGACAGGTGGGGGGAAAAAAGACCCAGCTTTCGTCGAGATAGAAGAGTGTCCAGGCCATGGGGAACCTGTTCGCGGCTCGGAAATGACGAGAACGGGGAGGGCCGGGGCAAAGATGCGCCGAAGACAGAACGACCCTCGGATGGAGACGATCTAGGTCCACACCACAAAAGGAGATAGAAAAAAGATAAGAAAACGGACAAAGAGAAGGGCCGAGTAAGGGGAAAAGGAGGCGAACGCGGGAAGAGGGTGTCACCTAAAACCACGGAACTGATTACCAAACAGAAAGATCTAAGGGACAAATAGATCGGACTCGACGAAGACGGTCGGACCCGGATAATGTGCCGCCGGGGGGACGGGTCCAACTCTGAAACTTGGGTAGAGATACACAACAAATCGCTTGCAACGCGACTTGCGGACCTCCCTAACCCGGTCGGCTCAATTGAAAAGCCGGTCACTCAAGTCGGCACCGGATGAAGCCGAGGGTCCCCACCCCAACCAAACCCGGGGGGGGGGGCCGAAACAGGGGATCTGTGGGGGGAGATCCCGGCGAAATGACCTGAAGACCAAGCCCGATGATGTTCAAGCACCCCGAACACGGCGTCGTGCCGCGATCGAGGAGATGGGAAGAGGGTCTGCCAGCGAAAGCCAGTTCCGGTAAAAAGGGGGCCCAAACGTACGGAAAGGAGCGCACAAGTTGGTTGAGGACCTCATCTCACTCAACGGAAAGGGGCGGACCTTCGCATCTCAAGAAGTCGGCGAAGACCGCCGCTAACAACGAGGGTAGGGTGACGCTGGTCATGACCACATCCCAGGGTCGTCAAAACGGGCCCCACTTAAGAGCCAAGAGGAACAATCGCCCTGGGCTCGAGATTAACTCTAAAACCTTCGCCCAACAAATTGGCGTTCTTGCGGTGAAAAAGTTCCACTTCATCCGCTCGCACCCGAGAGATCTTTAACATAGGAGAAAAAAAGACACATGCGCGAGTCAAAAACTCCAAACTCTGGAAAGTTGAACCTCGAGATCGGTTCAGCGAGTCGGCACCATGGTCGCCATGGAAGCAAATTACAAAAGCTGTGGAGGGCCCGCGGGCGGAGGAATGGGGTGAAAAAAAAAAAAACAAAAAAAATTGGTCTTTACCCAGATCGTTTGGCCTATCGATCCTACGCGCTGTCAAAAACCGAGCAAAATCACAACACCTCACTCTGGGAAGGAAATTACAAACGGAAAAGACAAAACGCAGAAACCGGGGTTCGGGGGGGACTCGAGGGCAAGACCGGCTGGAATCGGGCTAGAAAATTCTCGCCGCCGCTAACCGTCGTGCACCGAGAGATCGTCTAAATCGGGTTTGGGGAAGGCTCAGCTGATCCAACCTGGTGGGAGAAAAAAGTGGCGTAATCGGAAGAAAAATGAGGAGAGTCGAAAGAGAGGAAGCGGAAACAAGGTCAGGCGCAAGGTTTGACGCCCTGCGGGAACCCCTGTCCATGCCATAATACGTCTGACAAACAGCGAAACCAGGACGGAGAATGGAGTGAACCCAAGCGAATACGATCTGCGGGGGCGGGTTTTCAATTGGTTTGCAGAGAATGGGCTCTTTACAGGGCGGAGAGAAATTCAATGGATGTACGCTAAAAAACCCTGTGATGGTGGTTCCATGAGATGGGGGTATCTGGGCAAGGTTCCTTTGAACTTGGGGGAAAAATAAACCACGCGCGGCTGATGGTGTTCTTACCCGCGAGCTGAAACCCACGCCAAAAAAAAAACAAATCCGGCGCGGAAAAGAAAGAAAGTGGGGCTGTTTTCCGGCTGGGTAAGCGCGATATTATTGAAGTGTCTGCGCTCTGAAGGGAAAAGTCAAGCGACGATTATGCCCCGGGGACATCATCATGTTTAACGGATACTCGGCGTCGGGGGGGGTACTCGACGCGCATAAGGGCTTAACGGGGACGGACATGCGCAAATTCGGTGGATGTTCGCGAAAGGGTGACGACGCCCAACACGCCATCGTGGGGGGCGATCATACAAGCGCGGCGTTAAGGGAGAGGCGAACAAGGGAGGGTGCAGGGGGGCGCGCGCAAAAAAACGGACCCGTCGCATCGGCGAACTCCGGTTTTTCTAAAGCACTACAACCGCAAAACAAGTATTCTCTAACACACGGAGGAGATAGAGAGATAACGGCGGGGCAGGTGACCGGGGGTCGGCGAGAAAAAAAAAAAGGAGTGAACTGCCGAGAAAACGAGCGGTACCGGCCGCGAGCCAAGCACGAGCCGACGCAAGGGGCGATAAAGAGGGACGGGGGGGCGGTCGGTCATGCATAGGGGGGAACCCGTTCGAGGGTGGAAGCGAACATAACCACGAACGCCAAGGAAGACGCCCCAACCAGCCGGGGGACCTCTAGTAACCAGACTCCGCATTACACTCGGGGAGTTGGAAAAGAGGAGAAGGGTTGAGAGCGAACGAGGAGGAGGGGCCCAATCAGAAAGGGCTGAAGAACAGATCAGGCGTACGGAAAGGAATAACAAGAACAAATAAAACGGTAAATGAGGCCAAGGGTGTTCCGCGCCTAAGGAGGCGGAAAACCCAGGCGAGCCTGACCGCGAGGTTTTTTGAGGCTTGCCGAGGGTCCCGGCACACCCGGAAGCTGGAAAAAACAAGTTGGCAACCCTCAAAGGGGACGCGGAAGAAAGGTCTCAAGAAGGTGGGTAAACAGCAAAAGAAATGGGGAGGTGACTAGAAGAAAAAATACAAATTGAACAACAAGCCGAAGCACTATCGTCTAGGGGTTCACGCAGAAATCGGGCGGGGGGGGCCTTCGTATGCAGAGTACGTCTTTCGAAAAAAAAGATGAACTTGCCAAAAGCTCTTGCGAATCGCCCACCCGTGAAATAGATTGAAATTATCTCCCTCAGATGCGATCATGTAAACGGAGCAAGGTTGTTAAAACCAAAAGGAAGGACCCAAAGCAAGTCGGCACAGGAAGAGGCGGTGAAGACTGCTAACTCGTCTGGGCGCCGTAGGGCCCGCCTGTCGTGAAAAAATCTGGGGAAAAACCGCGGTTTAGGGATTAATGGGTCGAAAGTTGACGTGCATAGACAGGAGGTAGTTGAGAAATCGGCAAGAAGAGAAGGGTCTTAAGGAACCAGCTGAGGGAGGCAAGCAAATGTACGGTGCCGGGAAGTCCGCCGCGGGGACCCGCCACCGGTATCAATACTTTCGGAAAAGGCCTTCAGGGCGACCGGGGCCGATAACCGCACATGCGCAGACGAAAAGAGTGGAGACGAGAAGTGCCAGGTCGGTCGAAAGTGGAAAAGCTTCGCCTATCCGCGCCCCGTGCAGAAAGAGTATTAATTGAGAGGAGTGGGGGGGGTCGCTAAGAACGCAAAGAATGGGGGAATGTTCACGACGCAAAGCTCCGGAGCGGGAGTTGGCGAGAAGGGCTAGGAGGAGAAAGGGGAAAGCTGTGGTCGGGAGCGGACTGGGGGAGGTGGTCACCGGTAATCCAAGGGCTCGTAAGGGCGCGCATGAGGCTTGGATGGCGTGAGGAAGAGGTGTTCCGGCACGCCCGGGCTTAGTTGCACAAGAGACGCTCGTATCATCACAGCCGGTGGTGAGGCACAGGACGTGGTATAAGTGAACGGATACGGTGCGGTTCGCGGTACCCAGTCAACTGTAGACCGCGATGAGAATGGGTGCCTCGGGGGAGAAGGGGAGGTTCGGTGGGTCTTGAGGAACATCATGGTCCGGTCGTCTAGGGGGGGAAAAGACCACGGTCGAAAATACGGTTAACTGCGGAAAAGGCTTCAGGTAAAGTGGGTGACAGAAGGGGTAAACAAGGATGGAGGAACCAGACGTAGTAGGGCGGAATCGGGAATCGCGAGTGGCGAACCCCGCTCTCATTCTCTTTGTTGACCAGGATGGGAAAAATAACGGCGGGCATACATCTTTGGTGCAAGGATGAAGTCTCACGGTAGTGAGGGACATGGGGCCATTAGATCGTACCCTGTTTTTCGAGGAGATCGGATTATCGTGCTGAGCCCGGCACCGGCCGAGAGGGACCAACTGTTAGAAAAAGGGGCGGGACGGAACTACAATCAAATTAACTAAACAAAAACGGTAACAGGAAGGAAATCCTGGAACCTGCCTGCAGAAGTTTTCGCCGCGGGAGGGTGGGGCAACGCCAACACACAGACGCATCTAGCTTCTGCCAAAATCTCTCGCGGTTCTGGGCAAACTGAACATAATCATCTAGACAAACGGTCGCGGCCCACCGGTAGCCAGGTGGTGGCTTAGAAGGGGCAAAAAGAGCTGCTATCAGAGGTAGCCCTCAGTGATGCAACGACTACTAGTCGGGAAAACGGAGACGGGAAGTCAAACTCAAACGCAAAGGCGGCCACCTTTATAAGCCGCTTGTACGGGGAAAGGAACCTATCTGGGGGGGAGACTGGGTACCTAGGCAATGCCGCCGATTGCAGAAACCAGCAAAAGAAAATCCACGGTCAGGTCAAAAGAGAGAAAAAGAGGGGCCGGGTTAAAGGGGGAAATCGAGGTACGTAAGACACTTCACGATCCACAGGACTTGGGGGCAAAATGCCGAACAGGGTGGCGGATCAAAGAGCGTCATCCGAGAACAGAAATGAGTGACATGCGGCGACTCAATCTGAAGAGAAGGACAGCAAGGGGTAGCCGCTCAAAAAAAAGGCGTAAGTTGAAGGATACACTCACCAGTGCATACAAACGAGATAGTCGCCCTGCCTCTCAGAGCCCTGAAGAGTGGGAGCAGGGAGCGCGAAAACCCGGCAGCTTGGCGGGCAGCGCTTTTAAAAAAGACGGGACGACTGCATCCTGTCGGGGGGAACCTCTGCCGCTGATAGTCATGGAAACCCAGCCAAACACCACGCATGGTCCCCGCGAGAGGGGTTCTGCGGCGAGGCCCCAATAGACCGGAGGAAAAGCCGAGATGATACGGGGGGCCGCAGGCAGTCTCTCGGACCTGCGGCAAAAAAAGCGAGGGGCCGAACCCTCAAAGAGGGAACCTGTCGTCAGCGGGCGGGAAGGCCATTCTCGCCACCTACCGAGCAGGTGCAGTGACCGAGGAAGAAACGATCCGAACCGTGGGTACATTTAACACGGGGGTGGCCAGGAGCGGGAAAACGCGAGCTCTACTAATGTCCATAGTCAAACTGCGCAAGTAGACACTCTTGCTCTGTATCAGAGTTCCCCCGGCTCGTTGCTCAACTGTGTGAACCTTCGGGGAGCCGCATTAAGAGCGGACAACGGGTACCGGGCGCATCGCAAGAGCTTTACTCCGCTTGTTCACGACGCCTAATCTGAGACGGGGAAGAACAACCTCACCTCTGCCAGGGCAAGCGGATCATCCAGGATACGGCGTGGCGGGTTGGTCAAGCGACCAGACATTGGGATTGCACAAGATGGAGACATTCAAGAAGACGACGAAACACCCTGGAGTTTGGTCCAAACATAAATATGGGGGGAGATGAGTACAGGTGAACGGGGCTGTTGAAAAAACCAAAAAGCTGCGCTGGATCCTCCGGGGTTTGGGATTTAAAAACTCTATCTATCGAACAGAACAGAATACCGTTCGGAAAGAACAGGGGGTCCTGCTGGGTCCGGAGGAAGTTCGTCAGTCAGATCTAGGAAGCGGCAAAAAAACCTGCAGACTCTTGCTCAGAATCGATTAGCCACCGGGTGAAATTGTATCACCGGGCTGTCGGGAGTGGCTCTAATGCCTAGGGGGGTCGTGGGCTGGGTCTTGAAAGGTCATAATCGTCAAGTCGTGGTGAGGGACGCTCAACAAAGTGACGAAAGTGCTGAACACCCGCCAACCCGATCACCCGTGCGGAATCCGGCATCGGTCGACGCCACGGCGGGGATTGGAGCGTCTAAACGGCGTCAGGCATCGTACAAGTGATCCGAAACCCAACAACAGTGACAACCCTCGCAGGGTCCCTCAAAACAACAGTATGATAACGAGCAAGGGTTGTGGCTGTCTATCAAACGGAGGGGATCAGTGAGAAAGCTCCTGCAACTAAACGGAAGGGGGGAAACTAAATGAGAGCGCAGGGATATAGCGAAGGTGTGCGGGTCCATGAGTGGGCACTCGGGCTTCACTTTGTGACGAAGAATAAAAAGAAGGGCCGAAGGAAAGGGGGGAGAACTCGCAACGAAAAAGGGAGGCGACAGTAACCCACCGACCCAAGCAACAAGGATGATACCGGCGAGGAGAATTTCAAACAAGGGGTGGTGATAAGAGTCGTCCTATGAAAGGCTTGTGGAAAGGAGTCGATGAAGAAGTCTAAAGAACATTATCGCGGCTCGCCACAGGGAAGACATCCCCATCATTATGAATTACTGAGGTCACTTTTCGGGGCGAGCTCAAGCGAAGAACAACCCTGGCAAAAAGGACAAGACCGCGATGTTACTCTGCCTTTCAAGGCCCACCCGGGAAAAAGGATCCAAAGCACCACCAGGGTTGACACCACCACCATCACAGGGGGGGGACTCGTCGGATCCCTGGGACGGTCTCGAGCACGGTGGTAAGGCGGTGACTTGATCGCAAACCGGGAAAAAAATCAGAAAAATCAGATTGCGCAGGGAAAGAAAGAATGGAGACCTCTGAACGTTGCACCGGTGGGTGGGTCGACGTCGTATGCAAAACAGGGGCCAGTCTTGCGGAAAGCGGCGGACAAAGGGCGAGCAGCCCTGAAAGAAATTGCAGCCAGCTCCGAGGACTTCGTTTAAAACCCGCATCGGAAAGCACTCAAACGGCAAGCAGGAAAGGGGGGGGGGAGGAAAGAAAGCCGCCCACGTAGGCACCTTAGTACGAAGGGGAAAAACGGTATTGAGGAGGCGAGGGCAAGAGAGTTCAGTGGAAAAAAAAACCACAATGATAGGCAAAAGGTGCGGATCTTTTCGATCGGGACAGCTAGTTGAGGGTTGGGGGTCTGCTTCAAGAAGGGAAGGGAAGATGCGGATGCTATGCTTAGAGGATAACCCCGTTCGTTGCCGGCAGGGAGACGAGTACCTCAGATGACCCTCCACCGTATCAATCCCCTTGCGACGAAAAATTTTTCAAGACTCATAGAACCAATATCTGAGGTGAAAAACTCTGAACCAGCTTGTATAGAACAGGGCGGAGGGTGCCAACAGGAAAATCTTCGCCGAACGCGGAGTTGGCGGAAGAGATAGTCTTTACATGCAGGGAACACGCATAGAAGGAGGAGAGGTGGGGGGAGGGCCGGGGTCGATCACCGCGGGGGGCCGCGAGAGGACGAATGGTGGGGACGGAGAGAGATTTGTGGGGGGTCAAAAAATGGCTGCTTTCCCCTACGCCTTAGGGCGCGGCAAGAGAATGAAGTCGTCGCGATTGCGTCGAAGTGGTCCGGGCAGCCAGATTGTTGGAATGGAACGAGGAAAGACTCACTCGAATCACAGCAGATTGGGGCCGGAAAGGCCTACAGTCCGGGGGGAACGAAGAGGAAAGCGTCTTGAAGGGAGAAAGGGGGAGCCACATCTCGCTAGATGAAATGGGGTAATCCTTTTTTTTTCGGGCTGTTTCGGGAGAAGATAGGGGAAGGTTCGGGGGTACATGCGTTAAGCGGTAATAGCCCCAAAGAAAAGAGGTTTGGAAACATTGGTCTACCGCGGCTTCAAGACAGGTGGGGGGGGCAAAGGGGAATATCGTCCAGTCGAGATAGGAGGCGAAGAGCGGAATCAGAGGGCCTTAGGACTTGGATAAAAGAAGGCGCGATCCAAGGCTCGTGGCCCCGCGAGGGCGGACAGCCGGGACGGACAATCAGAAGTCGTCAATCAGTGCTTTCCAAGGATCGGGGTCAGGGGCGGGGGGATCGCAGCAGTGGCTGGGTGGCAAGAACAGTCAAGAGTCTACCCGGAGTGTAGGCAGGGAACGTCAGA
>Ga0179593_1429752_pt1 | contig 11513 bp, 19 predicted proteins | sample CZODoug2_1_08_16_FD_185931 | JGI IMG/M metagenome (GOLD analysis project Ga0179593, IMG submission 185931) | Vadose zone soil fungal communities from Angelo Coast Range Reserve, California, USA - CZODoug2_1_08_16fungal (PacBio error correction) | ecosystem: Environmental > Terrestrial > Soil >...
CTACCACCGTGGGTGAGACAAAGAACAGAGTCGACAAGGTGGGGGAAAAACCGGAGAGCAAAGGAGGGGGTCAAAATGCGTCTGGAGTGTCACCAGCCTCCAAACGTCCCGCGCCCCACGAAAAAAATCCAAAGCGCACGTGCACCACTCCCCGACTCAGGCAGAAGAAAAAAAAAAACTCAATGTCAAGTCAAAAAAGCCATAACGACGACGACAGGATTTTGGAGGACGAAAAGGGGGAAAGCAGAATTGGGTGAGGGGTGGAACCAGCCGCATGTGGCACAAATTCAGCATGAAAAAAAGGGCCGCAGAAATTTGGGGGGGGGGTAAGCAGCTCAAAGTAGGTAGGAAAACGAGAAAAGTCCCCCACCCTACGGCACACACCCCCGCCGAACGGGGTACCAGCACAATCACAGCATCGGGAAGTCAAAGAACGAGCTTTGGGGGGGGCTGAACGCGCAGAGATGGGATAGCGGGAGTCGGACCGTACACACGACACACATCCCAGACAGTTTACTGTTCGGGACGGGAAGGAAAAAAAAAAAACCCGAGAACACTATCAAAAGAGAAGAACACACTGTGACAGATGCGTGACCAGGAGGGGGGAAAGAGAGGTTGGGATGAGTCACATTCAGCTGTCACCCGACAACCTGTCCCTACGTGAAGAAATTCTTGCTATCTCAAGAAGAGACACTCGACGAAGCAGTTTCCCCGTACTGGAAAAAAAATCGGTGGGCGTCTCCAAAGAAGAAATAGGAGCGGGGAAAAAGAAAGAAGGACTCAGGCTGATGATAGGGACGGGAACCGGGCGTGTCAGCAAACCTTCCGGGACTGCCACTCATCACCAAACACTAGCCGATCGACTATCTGGGAAAACAACGATAAAAAGTGGGGAATAAAAGAAGACAGCAGAATACAAAAGTCGGGGAAGAAAAAAACCAGGTCACCAAATCCTCTGGTGGCAACGGAGGTCCACCTTAAAGAGTAGTCAACGCCGTCAAATCAAAGTCTGGAAGACAAAAACCAAACCGAAAAAACGAAGAACCAGGGTAAGGGAGGAAACACAAAGAGAATAAAATAGAAAATAACATCAAGCACAATCTGGTGCATGTGTGGGGGTCGACAAAAAAGGGGATCGAGTGTGAAGGGGGGGCGGGGGATGAAAGGAAGGGTGTAAAATTTGCCAGTATGTCCTGTCATCTGGTCTTGGTTCTGCAAACCCGTGTCAGAATAAAAAATGGACACCCAACCCGCCACAAGAACAATTGATTTAATTGAAAGGACGAGAAGTTCTCCCCATCGCAGTCCAAAAAAAGAAAAACCCGACCCGGTCAAGGGGATGCAAAAGTGACGGGGGAAGAAAAAAACACAACACGGATTAGGCTGAAAGAGAGAGACGATTCACATACATGTTTCCCCGAATGTCGGACACGTGACAGGGGGGGACTCTGTTTGGGAGGGGGAAAAGACTATTGTGGGGAAAACTTCCTCCTAGCCCAGGGTCCTGGAAAGGGAAAAAAAAAAAACTCAATTGAGGGGGGAAGGAAATTTAGAACCGGTTCCCAACCAGAACGACATTCTGACTAAAGTAAACATGAAAAGGACAAAAATTTTGCCGCGGGGGGCACTCATGTTGAACAGCTGGAAAGAAGATGTGGTCCGAAGCCATAACAAAGGAAAAAAAGGTGGATTGAAGGGGGGAAGGGTGGGGCGAAGAAAAAGTGTCTGAAAAACGTTGGGACGGTGTTCGACGGCATCCGATAAAGAAATATTTGAAAGGATTGGACAAGGACTGTTAAGAGGGGAAAAGGAGTGGGAGGAAAATGGTAGGTGCTAGGACCCGGTCGACGTTAAGTTCGGAGTCATATTTAGTCCAAAGTGTTTTGCCAGCAAAGACCAGGAAGGTAACACACCTCAGAGGACGGAAAAAGGGGAAGGGTGAGGGGGAGGGGAGCACTGTTGCTGACACGCCTGCAGGACCCTCATCCTCATTAAGCAGTCGATGAGTGGAAGGGAGGCAAAAGGAAGCAATGGCTCCAAAGAATGGAGAAACCAAAAAACTTTAAGGGAGGACAAAAGACATCACCCGAGCAAAAGGTCATACAGCAACCAGCAAGAGGGGAACGAATTAAAGGGTGGGGAAAGTCTCACTGTGAACGCCTTCCACATCTCACAAGGGGAAAAACCCTGGAAAAAATAATAATGCGCGGGAGGCGCAGGGTGGCTCACGGGGCGGGGAGAGCGGCCCAATCAGAAAATAAAAAAGGGGAGAAATGGCCCGACATCTTGGGGGGGAGGGTGTCAGGAAGGACAAGGGGTGAAAGAAGGGAGGGGGAAGAAAAACAAGCGGATCCACCTTATCGACTTCCTCCTGCTTGCTAGTGAATGGAAGTTATAGGAAAGTATGGCGTGGGAGTGTGGTGGGGGGGAGTGTAGGGGAAACTGAGACGAAAAAAAAAAAAGAACCATTTGTTGACTGCTGCTACGCTGAAACTAGGGGGGGTACACCTGCTGCTTTGCAAAAACTGATCCAAAACCTTGAGTGACGATCTGGAAGGAAGCGCACGCAAGGGGGAACCAGAAGCCCAGAAGCAAAGAGGGGGGGAAAAAGAAGGGGTAGAGGGGGCGGGGAAACGCGAGGCGGCCGAGGGGACGGAGGGGGAGGGAGAAGGGACGGGCCGAGGGGGGGGGGACGGAACACCGCCAAAAAAAAGAGGACGGGGAAGGAAAGTGGGGGGGGAACAAAAAAAGGGAGAGTACAGCGCAAAAGGGGAGAGCACCAAAGGGGTGGTAAGGTTCAAAGAGCCACGGGGGTGGGGGGCGAGAAGAGATTAAAGTACGTAAGTGAACGGCTTGTGTCAGGGAGGAGAGGGAAAAAAAAAGGTGCGAAAAAAAAGTCAGGTGGTGGGGGGGGGGGAGTGGGAGAGGTCGATGGCAATCCACAAAATCGACTGTGATTGCCGCAAAGACTAGCATCAAAAAGGAACAGACGACAGCTGGGCAAAAAGGGGGAGGGAAAAGGGATGGAAAAAGAGAGAAAAGTAAAGGGGGGGGGGGGAAATATATTATTGAAGTCCTTGAACACTTTGGAGAAGGAAAACCGTACAAGTAATGAGGCTACTAGGGCACAACAACAAATGAGGCAAATACATGGGGAGGGAGGGGGGGTAAAAATATGAGCAACCAGAGAAAAAGGAGATAAAACATGCGGATTGCATATTCCATTGCCGGGACTGGATAGCAACAAGTTCTTGTTCCGGTGAAGTTAAAAAGAACGTTCAAATTCTCACTAGATAGAGAGAAGAAGATAGCCCATGATTTACAAAAATGAGGGGGGGGAAGGAAATACAACTAGATTCATGGGCAGTACAAGGAAGAAGAAAGCCACCCGGACAAGGGGGACAAATGAACCAAATGTTAATACAAAAAGCACGGCAAACAACCTCGACAAAGGCCTACCTTAGACATGGCAATTGACGAAAGGAAGGGAAAGAGGCAAATGGAGGGGATGCAGTCGTGGCTGAAGTTTAAACTGAATTTGACGGGACACTTACTTGCACAACAGTAAGGGGGTGTTTGTGGCCACAAGGGTGTGAAATAAACAGAACTTAGTATGAAGGGGGGGGGGAATAAAGGGAAGTGGAGTGATTCCATTAACTAGTTTAGGAAAAATTTAGAAAGAAGGGAGAAGTAAAGTTTTAAGGAACAAAAAAGAGATACGTTGGTAGTGAGGAAAATAAAGAGGGGAAAAGTGGGCAGGGTGGAAGAGATTGGGGGTGTTCAAACGAGTCAATTTCCATGACTGCGTCTGAAACAGGTGACTCAGGACTTGGGGGGGGCAGCAACAGAGGCAATAAGAAGGCGACCCAAGGGCATGGTTGGAGGAGTGTCGAAGGGATTGGAACTACCAAAAGACAGGGAAAGAATGATTCCGAAGTGGACCACGATATGCCCCAAAAAAAAACGATCTAACATCGGGGCTCATGGGGGGAAAAACAATTACTCGAAACGGACCATTCAATAAAAGAAAAAAGCAAGCAAAACCTAGGAGAATATTTCGGCCAATGCAAGGACAGTGGGGGGGGGGAACTTGACTGCACCATGGTGGGGAAACCCGTCAAAAAAATAGAAAAAAGAACAACATGTGTTGGGTTTGGGAAGGAAACGCAAGAAAAAATTTCTGTACAGCATAAACAGGGCTGCCGTTACCGACAGAAAAGAAAAAAGGGGGGGGAAAAAATGGAGGGGAAAGGAGTCGTATCAAAACAGAAGCACCTAACACTTGGGGGATTACTTTGGGGTTGTACCCTTTAATGTTGTAGGGGGTGGGAGTCTGCGTACGACAAACGGGGGAGAGAACTTGGAATAACATTTGTGACACATCCGACACAATAATAATGAAAAGCCCCAGGGGAATAACGGGGGAAAGAACATTTAAAAACGTCAGGGTTGAAAAGGGGGAATAGGGTTTTTGGAAGTAAGCCAACCTCAAAGTGAAGACAGAGGCGGGATATATGACAGTGGGGTCCTCAGCGACCAAACCCAGGATAAATAAGTTTGGGGCCATGGGGGGAAAAGGTGAGCCAGACGGGTGCTATTTTCCAAAAGGAAATGAAAAAATAACGAAAAAAGATTGAAACCTTCAAAATGTCTCCAACCAAGGAAACCTGGGTTAAACAGCTGGTTGGGAGACATGGAAGGGAGGTGGAAAGTAACCGGTAGCGACAAAGAGGAAAAATGGATATAAGGAAAAGTAAGGGGTATTCAATTGTGCATCATCTAAGAAATTAGTAGCATTCGAAGGTTCGGGAAGAGAGCGCACAACAAAAACACCGGGAAAGGGAGGAAAAGGAAAGCCATTTTGTACTACGTAAGTTAAGGTCAAAGGGCAGACAAGAACTTATTCTGCAGAGATAAGGTGGAGCTCTTAGACACGGAAATATTTGAAGAAAAGGAGAAAAGCTAGTGTAAAAATTGTCAACACATGTAAACTACGGGCACGTCGGGGGGGAACATGGGTGAAAGGTCACGGGGGCAGGGGCTGAAGAAGCGGAACCTGAGAAGATCGAACCCGGTGATACAAATACGAACACAGGCCCAAAATGGGAAGTCAGGAAAGGGTTTTGAAAGGGGAATAGGGTTATAAAAAAAGAGGGGGGGGGGAAAGAAAATGTGTTGGCGTAAAAACTGAAAAAGGTAAAACCTAGGCGGTTGGACAACTATGAAACAAAAAGTATTCACATGTGAATTGGGTAATTCTACGAGTTGAGGATGGAGGAAAAACCTGGTGGATCTCACTAAAATAAGGTCTCGCAAAAAAGATAAACTTTCAAGTTCTCACTAACAAGTACAAATTGGGGGGCTTGGGGAGATATTGAGTAAGGAATACAAATGGTGGGGGGGGGTGACAAAAAAAAATGGACTTAGGTGAAGTGTGAAAAAACTGAAGGAAGGAACTTGGCAACAAAAGGCTGGTTTGAATGGGGGGATTCCAAACAAAAAATGGGGTGAAAGGTGTTGGCCTGATATAGTATGATGAGGACGGGAAAAAAAGGGGAAGTAAAAGGGAAAAATATTTCTGGTCACTGTGGCGACAACCGAGAATGAGGATGTGGGAGCATAGTTGGGGGTGGGAAGAATGAACGCACGAAGTAATTCTTCACCAAGAAAAAAGGAGAAATAAAGATGGAAGAGGGAGAAAGTGAAAAGTGGGAGAAATTGGGATCAAAGATGCGGAAGCACAGGACTTCCACCCAAATTTAATAGGTTGGGTAAAAAAAAATAAGAAACTATAAACAAATCCCCATTAGTAGCAAAGAGGAAAAAGGGTGTCCCGCATGGAGGTAGCAAAAATGAAGGGAAAAAGGTTAAAAGAGGTTAAAAAACAAGTAGAGTGCATGCACGTGTACAAAGGCTTATGCGGATCACAGGAACATGAAGGAAGTAGGGGGGAAGAACATTGTGACTGCCGTATCCATTGTACAGAAAAAAGGAAGTCACAACATGGGAATTAGGACAGACGCGTAAATGGTAAATTGGGAGACAAACAAAAATGCATACTGACGCGGGGAGAACTCGTTTAACAATGAAGAGGTTTCGTGACAATTCAAAGCATGCAAGAAAGAGGTGGAAAAAAGGGAAAAAAGAATTTAGGAGGGATTAGACGGTGTTATGGAGGAAGGCATGGATCCGGTCTGTAGGGGGGAGGGGGTTGTCGGGATGGGGGCTGTGGGGGCAAAGGGGAAGGGGTGGCTTCGCCTAGGGGCAGCCCATGAACTGAAAAGTGGGCGTCAAAAAAAAGGTGGGAACCGGCATTTGGCCAGCTGGGGAGATCGGAGAGGGAGCGGGAGTGGGCAAAAATGTATGGGGTGAAAACAGAAGGAAAACTTAAAGCAAGAACCCACTGGGTCTAGGGTAATGCGAAATGAAATATATACTCAACACCCAGGGCTGCTCTTCCAGTATTTAGTAAGGGGAGGGATTTGGGGGGAAAAAAAGACCTGCGCCGGGTTTTTGCCTTCCTTTGTTCTTTTTCACTCATAGACCTCCTACTGTCAGTCCTTCGTATTAACAAGAAGAGGGGAGTTCACCCCTAACTGAAACTAGAGACTATTGCAAGGGAAAACTTGAGCATCAGAGGGAAAAAAAAAGTTTTTGTGATGTCGCCGATTCCAGAGGTGGGGAAAGAAAACGTCGCGGGGGAATGCCATCTATCTAAAAACTAACCGGATGAAGAAAAGACCTTTGCTTGATTCAACCGCCTCGAAGGCACACGAGGGGTCGGGTTCATCTTAGCATAGAAAACAATTGGCTTGATTACGGGAAAAAAAAAAAATGAAAAGTGGTGAGCCAATTGAAAAAAGGGTTAAAAAAAAGGGGATGACCTGCTGTGGCGGGGTCCTGGGGTGGAAAAAGAAAAAAAAATTCGAAGAAAGAAAAAATTCAATCACCACTCGTGCACCGACAGAAAGAAGGAACGAACATGAGCTACAAAAGCAACAGAAAAAAAAGTACTCTGACTACGACGAAAAACAGAGATTGGAAGAAAAAAGAGCGGGGGGAAAAAGTTAAGAGTACATGCAAGGGAGGGGGTTTAAGGGGGGGCCAAGACCAGGGAAACCAGAGGCAAGTAATCACACAGGTGAAAGGTTGGTAAAACAAAGCGGCGCAACGCAAAGCAAAAGACGAAAAAACACAAGCACACAAGTTCCTCAATCCTCAGCAGGCCGATCAGAAAAGGAAAAGGGTCAGCTGGGGGGGTGTGGGGGCGACCATCCCTCGATTTTCAAGGAAAAACGCCCGGACCACTAACAAAAGAAAAGGTGAGGGAAGGGTAATCATTTGGCTGACATGGGGTCAGCCTAAAACGAGAAAGTAAGAGCCCTACATATGTAAATGTCGTGGTCCAGGAGGCGTGGGGACCGATGGTACTTTGGGGAAGGATTCACAGAACAGCGCACAAACACCAGGGTCTTCTTTTACGACCGGCCGGGACGAATCAAGGGAGAGTCTAAAAGAAAGAAGGTTACCACCTCCGTGACCAGAGGCGGGGAGAAAGAGGAGCTGACGCACCCAAAAATCCATCGATCGTCACTGCAAGGAGGAGAGAAATGAAGGTATTTCATCACCTCTTCCTAGCCAACATCAACAAAACAAATAGAAAGGAAAAGAGACGACGTAGAGGGGGGGCAACTGGACAGAGAGCAAGAAATGGGGGAAGAAAAAAGAATGATTACGCTGGGGGCCCAGAAAAGGCAAGGGGGGACAAAAAGGGGGGGGAAAGTGTGAGTACCAAATCCGCTGGTGTCCACAAAGGGGCAAAAAAAAAGGAACGAGAAAACGAATTCCAAATCCTCGAATAGTGGACAGTACAAAAACCCGCCAAAGGTCCACAAAGGTCAATGGGAACAAAGGATCAACCTCCAAATCACCCAGACCCAACACAATGTGGCATGGGGGGAGAGAACACCTAGGAAGGTCAAGTTCGGAACATGGAGTGGCAATAATGGACTGCAATTGGGGGGGAAGGGGCCAGGAAGGAAACGGTCGTGCTGGAGTGGAAAAACAGGGAGAAAAAAGGACCAAACAACAACACAGAAAAATTTAGTGGTTTGGTCCCTGTCCGGACAGGGGCAGGGTAAAAGGAAAAAGAAAGTGTCCAAAGAAAAAAAACAGAACCCTGTCAAGTGGTATGCCCGCACTGGTCACATGTCAGGGGAAAAATCGTAGGAGCGAACAACACACGGGAAAGAGAGATAAAGGGGGACAATCCCCAGTGCGGGCATAAAACCAAAGGAAACCGGGGGCTGGGTTTTGTGGGAAAAGGTGACGGAAAGGGGGGGGGAAGAACTGTATCAACTGAACTGCCCGTCCGTAAAAGAACGGTGGAGGGGGGGGGTTTTGGGAAATGGGGAGAACTCAGGGGGGAAACAAAAAACGACCTTGACGTACACTGGCAAAAGTGCAAAAATTGGGCCGCAGGGGAAAGGAAGCATGGACCAACACTGGCCCTCAAAGTCAAGACACACAAAGACACATGGGGTACATGGTACGAGGGCAGGTGAGGCAAAGTTGGACCAGCAGAAGCCCGTGGTACCTTTGTTAAATGTCAGGTTTCTGTGGGGGGAGGAAATCTCGGGAAAATAAGGTGAACGTGACGGCAAGATGGACTGGGGGGAAACACTATTGGCAACAGCCGATTTGGGAGTGACGAAAAAAAGGGAGGGGGGAGGCTAACAGCGAAGGGGGAGGAAGGCGGTAAATAACTTTGCTGTCCACAAGGGACAGTTGCCATCGACAATCCATTATTCACCCAATACGATCAGCGAAGGGAAGGGGTAACGTTTTACTGGTTGGAGGGTTTCAGAGAAAAATGAACTGAGGCAACCCTTCTACCATGACATAAAAATCACATGCGGACAATCAGGATGGATGGGGAGACTACGAATAAGGTCGGAAGAACCAATGATGGGCCATGCGGGGGAAATGACGTAGAGAGAGGACTCAGCGACCGGAAAGAAAAAGGGGCAAAAGCAAGTGGGGGTGATAGCTTAGGTGACGAATTTCCAAAAATAACCTGGAAAAGCAGGGAAGAGGAAGGGCAGGAACGAGTGCACTCGGACGGGAGGCGTGGGGCAAGAATAATACTCACTGACAGACAAAAGAATAAAACTGGGGAGGGTTAGTGTGGCCGTGCCAGACGAAAGGGAGGGAACTCGATGAAAAAAAGGAAAAAGCAAAACGACTCACGGCTGTGGTCATGACATGCTGCTAGCTGGGAAAAGGAGGGGGTGAGTTGGGAAGTGGAGGGGCCGAAAGAATGGAGAGCACAAAGAGAGGCTGGCCCCATGTTTTCTGAAAAGGAAGGAGGGGTAAAAATCAGGGCTTGGCCAAAAAGTAAGAAACAAGAATGGATTGGGGAAACACAATAAGGGAAAAGAAAAAAGTCCTAAAAAATCGGAGGACGTCAATGAGGGGGACGACTGGAGGGGGGAGTTTAGGTAACGCGCGAGTCGAAAAGTTGCAAGTGGGAAAGGAAACTGGATTCGATGGGTCACTAAAGTAAAAGAGGGGGGGCTGAACCAAAACCCCCTACAACAACGAATGTACCGAAAAGGGTGTGGTTGTAAAAAAAAAAAAATTGAAGCCCAGATAAAAACAACGGGGGGACTGGTTTCAAACTTAAGCTAATGGTTTTTGTATTAAGTGGAGAAAAAAGGGGTTGTAATGTATGTGGTGGTGTGCTCGGCGAGAGTTGGAAGAAGAAAAGGGGAAAATGTCTGACAGCAGTAAACGTGTAGTAGAGGGGGAAGTAAGATTGCAATCCATCGCCAGTCGAGCTAGGGGGGAAATTAGAGAGAGAAAGTCTGACTCACAAAAAACATTCAATGTATAACGACCAGCTCGGGAGCAGACGGTGCAAATTATGTATCAATGTCCGAAATATGAAAAAGTAGGGGAATATAAAATCATTATTGAATGACTTGAAACGGGGTGAATAGAAAAAGGAAGAGCTATTTAAAAAAAGGAATTCAAACAACTCAGTTATGCATTGGAACAAAGAGGAGCTCAAAACAAGACAGAAGTAAACTAATACAAACGAAGGCACCAGGCTGGGTGCTATTAAGAATTTCATGGGAGGGAAAAAGGGGAGAAGGGGTTAAACGAAAAAGGGGCTCGACGCATAAAAGTTTTCACAATGGCTGCCGCTATATCTGATACTCAAACGCCAAGGAGTGACAAAAGAGGGCAACGGGGAGACAAACTAAACCTAATTTTAAGGAGAAGAAAGAGAAATAAAGCCAGGGAAGACCAATGAGACAAAAGCCAATCACCAAACAAAACATCGACATCGAAGACGTATAAATCAATTAAAAAGAAACCCTTTGGTCATGAAGACGTCTTCACATTGACATAAAAAAGGTTGGCTGCATATGTCGACGGAAAAAAGGGATTCAAGAAAACAGGCACGAACCCTAGGCCATTTTTGGGTGGGGAAAAGTTCTAAACTTACTATGGAGTGAGGGGGGAGGAGGGAAAAAAAGAAAATTAGTATGAGTCCTATAGGAAAAACGGGGGAGTTTAGGTCAAAAAGGGCAGTAAAAGGGGTTAGTCACGAGTGACATAACAGAGATAAAAAAGAAGGGTAAAAAATCCGGAAAAGGAGAATCCCTTCAGGTTCATTCAATAGAGGAAATGCGAGAAAAGGGGGAAATGACGTGGGGTAAATAAGCGAGGGAAGAAGAGAGGCTCATTGAGGTTGTGTTTGTAGGGGTGGTAAAACTACGAATGACTAACAGTTGGCGGGGGGACAAGGAATAGTCATGTCGAAGACAACGCTACATGAAGGAAATCGATTACTAATGTGGGGGATATGGAAAAAGTCAATGAAAAACTGGAACATTCTAAGGAGAGAAAAAAAATGCCCTACATAGAAGTGTCGCCAAGTGCACGACATAATTGGGTGGGAGAAGAAAGGGGGGGATAAGTTCGACTCCCTTATAAAACACAGTCTGAAAACAGTTAGTGGGGGGAGGGGGGAAAAGTCAAAACACAAAAACCTCTGGAAGAAAGGGAAAAAAAGGCACCTTCCTCAGAAAGCTAAGGGGGGACAAATGTTAGTTATTTAATTCGGAAAGAGGGAAAGACATCGGAAGAGTTAGGCACGGGAGTTGCGGTGGAAGAAGGCTGAGTATGCTCATCAAAGGTTGTTTCTGAAGAAATTGGAAAGAGAGTAAAAAAACATTAACAAAGTGGGAGGAAAAAGTGGGACAAGGTAAACCCTAAATCAGTAAGTGGGGGGTGGGGGCCAACCGGCATTTTTGAGCCTAAAAAAGCGTTGTCAAAAAGGGGGAAGAAAGAAAAGGGAGACATATCCTGTTGGGCCGGGTTGAGAGGAGGCAGTGTGAGATTTTCCCCCCCAAAAAGACCAGAACCCGTACATTCAAAATTTCGCAAACAAGACGCCAAGCTGGGGGAAAAGGAATACGGAAAGGGGAAATTTTCATGAAACG
>Ga0179593_1468569_pt1 | contig 11513 bp, 7 predicted proteins | sample CZODoug2_1_08_16_FD_185931 | JGI IMG/M metagenome (GOLD analysis project Ga0179593, IMG submission 185931) | Vadose zone soil fungal communities from Angelo Coast Range Reserve, California, USA - CZODoug2_1_08_16fungal (PacBio error correction) | ecosystem: Environmental > Terrestrial > Soil >...
GGGGGCCACCAATCCTCCCTTCAGGCTCGGTACTAGATACAAAGCAACCAACAAAGCAATGACGCGCGACTCTAGGGGAAGATCAATATGTAAAGGGGGGAGACCAACGAGGAATAAAAAAAAGGGGGGACAATTCTCACAAGAAAAAAAGGAGGAAGGGTCACACGAAATGGCGTGTGGCCGCGACTCAAAGCGCAACTATTCTGAAAGAAACTGGGAAAAAAGACTCTTACCTCTAATCTATGGAGGGCGAACAAAAATCGCGACGATGCCGAGCGTAAAAGGCGCCGCATGCAACCTGGGAAAAAGGGAAAGGAAATAGACGAGAGAAGATCTCACTATAGCCTGAGGAGGAACCGGGTCGCCAACTGCGTGGCGCCGAAGGCGGGTCACCGATAAGCGGAAAGACCAGCGGGTCGGTTTGAAATCTGAAAAGGCAATTTCGTCAACCGGCTAAGTCATAATACGGCTGGGACGGGAAAAAACCGCCGAAATTGCGAGGAAGCCGCTCGCAGCTGTCATACAACAAATGACTCCGCCATCGGATATAAGGGAAGAAAGGCCTATAACAACAACGGAAGGGTACCTTTTTAACCGGGAAGTTCTAATGAAAAAAAAAAACACTACCTCAGTGAGTCACACGGGTCAGCGATTATGCGGAACTTAACTGGAGGCAAAGAAATGAGAAGCTTCTTAATTAGATGATCCGTTGTACCTCAAAGCGGGCGCTTTTTGCGCAAGTACCCACTTATGACGAATGGTGCTACTTAGGTATAAATGCATAGCCATCAATAACAAGTGCGCTCCGGTGGGAACAATCCTTCACAATCTAAGGTCATCAATTTTCTCAAGCAGGCGCGCTGCGGGTCTATCGGAATGGAACAAACGAGGACGACTTGGGAAAAGAATCCGTTTGTACAGGAAAGGGGAATTCGCTACGGGGAGGCAAAAAAGTGGAGAAGCGCAAGGAAAAGCGAGCATGCCTGTGTGGGTTCTTTGTATGCTGACGCCTCAGTTGGAGAAAAATCTAGTCAAAACGGAGGAAAAGTAAGAAAGCTGCAAAGGAGAAAGTCTGGGAACACGCAGTAGAAATGAAGCGGGGCCCAGGGTAGATGAGTCCGAACAAAGAAGTGGCGCGAGGGGGGGAGGGGAGAGCTATAACAGAAAGGGACGATGTGCCAGTGACGGTTGGTGAGACCAGTGAAAGGAAGGATGCATGCGGCAAAAGATGTTCGGGGAAATGGGGAGTCTATCCTACCTGAAGAGGCGGCAGGAAGGAAGGTAAGTAGCAGACAGGAGACGGTATTCTTGTCAAAAGAATCAGGTCGAAAAATGGTCGGCAAGCAAGTGCGGGAGAATGAACGCGAGGGCAAAAGGACAACCCTGTGTGCGGAAAGCACGAGTTTGCGTGTCAGGGGTTTGTGGGAATCTAGGCGTCGATGCATTAGTCATATGGATGTAAGGGAAAGAAACATCGAAGAAGGGGGCGTACTTAGTACGCCACCGGCAGAGCGAATACAATCACCATGGATACCCGCTTTGCGAACCGCAAAAAACCATTTAGGGGAAGAAAACCCGGCTCTCAAAAAAGTAGGCAGGGAACAGCCGCGAAACGAGAGAAGCGAAAGGGAACCCATAGTTTTCACCACGCGGCCTCAGGGACCGGATGGCTGCATATTTCTCTATGGAAAAGGACTAAAAAAAAAAGGAACTTACTGAGGAAATGAAATGAAGGGTCAGGCTCAACACACTCTTCGCGGAAAACAAGGCTGGACCGAAAAAACCATACACAGGATGCTTCAGGTGAATGCCAAGGCTAAAATCCAGCTTAAGTTTTAAGAAGGAAGGTACTGAATGGTAACGTCCCGACGCACCAAATACAGGCAATCGCATGACCTTGCATTGCTCTGGAACTAAAAAATATGGCGTTGCAGGAGACTGGGAGATCAACGGAAATTAAAGGGATGTGTCATTACCCAGAACTCATACGCCTGTGAGGCATCGAACTAGGAAAAAAAGCTTGCCCTAATAATCCTGCGAAAAATGTGGGACTGTCTCAAAGATCGCGGGGTGACATGGTCAGCAAGTGGCCAGCAAAACCGACCATGCCTAAGGAAAACGCATGGCTCAGCCGCGATCAACGTTCAGGAGTTCACGCCAGGAATTGATGCTTCGTGAAGAAAAGAAGGAGGAAAACGTACTACTAATTAAAAGATTCAATCGGTAATCTGAGACGGCGAAGGAGAAAGAAAGGCATCCGCTCGAAACCTACGAAAGCGGACCAGCTTAAAGAGAATCTCCATCACCACATGCTGTAAAAATGTGCCCGGGAATCCGATTCAAACAGGCGGAAGCCATTATGCGGGTTGGGACGAATTCAGGGAAAGACCCCTTAAAAGTTGTGGGGTGTAGAAAAGGAAATGCGCTCGCAGAAAATAGAGGCAGACCGGGAAAGGCTGATCGGAATTTGTGAGAACCACGCCAAGCATGACTTTTCACTACATTCTGCGGTAGGGACCTCAGGCCAAACAAAGGGAAGAGGTATCTGACAGTTGAGAGGGCGTAGGCCCCGCCACGCAGAGGAGCGCTACACCACCTCCTGGAAAAAAGAATCCGAATCTATAGGGGAAAGAGTCAGATCTCGTTAGAAGGAATTATCTGCAGAATGGGTAGGGTAAGGCCAACAACTTTCCAGGGGGAGAATTAGAAGCATTACGGGAGCGGACGAAAGTAAGAACTCAAAAGTTTGCCTGGAATGCCTGGTGCGTTCCTTTATCAAAAAGCATTTGAAACCTTAGGGGCAAGAAAGGTGGGGGGAGAAGAAAGACAGCCCCGCTAGTGTAAGGAAGACCTTCGAGGAAGAAAATCCGCTGGAAATTTAGAAAAGTAATAAAAGCCCTCAAAAGTGAAATAACTATCAAAGGGGAAGAGGGAACTTGTGAGATCGCAATGAGGGGGGAATTTCTGAGGGGGGGAGGGATTCTTCCCTTGGGGGCTGGAGAAAACAAAAGGGGGTAAAAAGGGGGGGGGTGCCAGGAAAAAAAGATTCAAAGAGGGTATCTTATCGGGGGGGGGGTACCTTAAAAAAGTGGATGACGCAATTCAGCCACTTCAAGGTATGCCGGAATATGGGGGGGGGAACGCTTACTCATTAGGTGGGGGTTATGAGGTAAAGCCAGTCTAATTTGTTACTTGGAAAAATCAAAGATAAAGTCAGCAAGAAGGGAAAGAACTCCTTGCATCCCCAGCCTTATACTATCAGCAATTAACCGGCAAGGGCTTAAATTTATCAAAGGGTCATTGTTATTCCTTGGGGTTCGGTTTGGGGTGGAATGGGGGGGGAAGCGGGTTCGAAAAAGGAAAAGGAGCACACGGAGGGGAACAGAACCCGAGCAGTGAGGAGTTTACCGGCGGTATCGAAGACACAACAATAGGGGGAAAAGAAGTACCGCAGTGCGAAATGCTTGCCTATTAAGGCCGGGGATAACTAGCCTGTTCTACTGCTCTTGGGGGAAAAAAAAGATTGAAAGCCCAAAAAAAAAAAAAAATTAGAAATCAATACCTGAAGGGTGACGGGGAAAGCATTTACAAGAGAGGGAAAGGGATCTCCGCTAAGGGAGGGGAATATTGAAAATATTATTACTAAGAAACAAGTCTGAGTATTACTACACCATATTACTCGTGCGACCAGAAGAAGGGGGAGGAAAAGGATGGTCTACTGCAAAAAAAGGGGGAAGATAATTCCTAAGGTGTAAAAAGACTCGTGGACGTTGCACGAAAGCCCGGGTGGATTGATTAGAGGGGGACATACCCAAAAAAAGAAAAAAGAAAAATCAGACGTATGCGTCCCCCCTCTCTTGAGTTGGGAAAGAAGCGGGTGGAAGTTACGAAAGTGTGGGACTAAGACAGGCCTTTGTGAAAAAAGGAGGTCAAACGTAGGGAGGGTCGGCACGGACGATAGGGTGATTAATCTCCACTTTCCTTGCCACCTGACAGGTGTGGAAATGGAAGTGCTTTCTTAATAATGCACAAATGGAAAACAGAAAGAGGGCACGGGGGGGGGAGCGGCGCGATTGAGGCGGCCTCTTAATGATAATAGCCTCGGAGTGAAGGCTTAAGGGAACTCGACCGTGACCCGCGAATAGTCCAACCAAAGGCGCGTACTAGAAAACGGGGGCCTCGTATTCCCGACCGAGGTGTAGAAGCCCTTCGGAAGGATGGACGCCCTAGAAACGGGGAATGATCGATAACACATGCAAGGCCTGTTATGACTACAGAATAGACAAAGAAGCTGCCTTTTCTTTGGTCCCAGGAAAAAGTTGTTCCAGAGCTGAAGGGGACTCGTCGGGGAGGTTCAATCATCTAGAGGGAAAAGCAAACACCTCAACAACTTTGGGGGGTCGAAGTAAAAGGGGGGGACACAAAAGAAATGCGAATTGGAAGGAAGGTGGCACTTCAATTGGAGGATTTGTTCATTTTGGTAACATCCGTCCGTTGTTCGAAAAGAAAGCAGGACTCGGTCTGTCGGTATTATCGTAGTTTCGAGCGCTGGCAGGTATAAACGTTTTCTTAGTGCTGGGGGGGTGATGATTTAAAGTGAAGGGAAATTCCAAACAAGTGCTAAGAAGGGACGAGGTTCTTCGCTGAATCGCCAGGTAAAAAGGTCTGAAGGTTGGCGCTTGCTCTTGAGGGAAGGCCTGAATAACCATAGTTCAAACAGCCACTCGGATTTAGGTGAGTTTAATAGGAGATGAAAGGTAGAGGAAAAAGTAGGGAGAACGGGATGCCACATCGTTTTTGCGCAAAGGGATCACGGCAGAGCCAAACTGCAAGGGAAGGGCAGTCTCAAGGCAATTGCATGCAATTCAGCCTGGAGGGGTTGAGGGACGGACCATGCCAGAAAGAAGTCAAACTTGGAAGAATTGGACCTCTCAGTTGAAGATACATTCGCTCTTGGGGAAGGGAAGGTCTGAATGCACCTACGCTGGTCGAGGGAAGTTGCCGCCTGAACCCGGCTCATTAATAGATAATCAGGCATGGGAATGCGAAGGGTACATAGGACACGGAGTTCATGCTCCCCGAGCGGTAGTGTTAAAAATAGGGTACGACTTATATCGGAAGGAATGCGAAAACCCCGAGTCTTCAACAATAGAGCGCCGAAGATTGTGCCTGCCGCAATGTCAGAGGTCGGCAATCTAGCCGTATGCAGCCGAGGCGCACGAGGAAGGAAAATAAGTCAAGACGCTAGTGTGAGCGGGACCAGCGGAAATCGGGCTCAGGATCAGGACACGAGTCCAAAAAATGAAAAGAAAAAATGTCCACCTCTGCACGCGGTTTAGGCAGAAGAATCACAAGGGAACCGGGCAATTCGGGGGAAGAGGGCCGCCTGCAAGGATGGGGGACGAAACCGCCTTAGTCTTGTGTACCCTCAAACCGGAGCGCAGGGACACTCTCATGTTACAAAAATAATGTGGCCGCCGACGGGGCGACAGCATAACTGCCAACCCAGGCTAAAAAGAGGACCCGCACATGGGACTCGACTGTCGACGCGAAAAAAGCAGTAAGGCAGGGTGTCGAACAGGGGGAGGGAGTCAATGTAAAAAACAGAGAACGGGGTCCCTTGGGTACGCGGGGGAAAGCTGGTTCCTGAAGTTAAAACGACCGGGGGGGGTTGACTGAAAAAATAAAGAAGATTTCGGAAAAACAAGACCAGCACAACGATTCTCGCGGGGGGAGGCCCTTTCAAGGGGCGAACGTTCGCGAAGAAATAAAAGTGTCAAAGGTTAAACTGCCGGCTGACTTCGCCGTCAAATAGTTGGGTCTGTCAGATCGTCACATTCCGGCCAAGAAAGCCGACGGGGAAAACGGAAGGCGAGGGTGCATAGGGGGGGAAAGCCATTATCAGAGGGAATTGGCTGCAGCGGGGAATAACTCCCTCAGGCCATCTAAAAAAAGGGTCGTCAGGCACTTGGCGCAACAGAGGAAAGGGGAAGAAAAAGCAGATCCTCTTTGCCATTTATACACAGTCACCGCCGGAGGCAGAGGGAAGAAAAAAAAGACGTAATGTCGTGACTTACTGCAGTTGCCGAAGGGGCAGAACCCAGAAAATAGAAGGAACTCCTCTCCGTTGGGGGAAGGGAGCAAGGCGCAGACAGAGAGCCGGCGGTGTTGGGGGAAGGGAGGACCGCGATAACTCCATGAAGGGTTCTCGAAGAGTGCTTACGGGGGGGGGGGACCAGGAGGCCCAGCACAGGAGAAGGCCCTGATCAATGCTACTGACGCCGTACGGGATCTCTGTTACCGCGGAGCTCGCGGGGGGGGCGACCAGAAGAAAGCCGGGCTCTCTAGATGAGGCAGAAAGGCTGATCTCATTTTGGTACTAGTCGAGCGACGTACCAACGGTCCTGGAGAAAACGTCACGATGACCTGTGGTCGCGAAAGATCGGCAGTCGGGTGGGGTTATAAACACTAGTGCTGCGAAGTCGCCGAAGGACAAAACGCATTAGAAGCTGGACCTACAGGAGTCGTTTCGATGGTGTGAGGAGAGGGGGGCGACTACCCTAGTTTGTGGAAAGAGACATACTGCAATTCCGCAAGAAAGTTACTGGGGTACATGGGGGGGGGGGGAAAAAGGGAATGGAATCGGTGTGAGGACGGCTTGGGGGAAAACATGAGGAGTGCCGGAGGTGGAGCGTGAACCAAAAGACAAAAGGAGGGGCGCTGCGATGTCGGCAGAAAAGGACCGTTACTGCTTCCGGGATCGACGATCTTGGGAGGCGAAGGGGGGGGACAAACGTCCAAAACACAAGGAAGGGGGGGGGCACGGTAGGTCAGAGAATCTTCAGACCGTACCGGAAGGAGGTAACGGTTCCTCGGGGGGCTCCTTAGGAAAAAAAATTAGCGCAGTCTTACGGTGGAAAGAATGGCAAAAAAGGCCGTGAGATGACTGCGGCGACAAGAAGTAGTACAAGTGAACACTGGTTTGCCTGGGGGGAAAGGTACAGAAATAGCGAGACAAACAGGCAAGCGGTGGGTGATCCTGATCTAAAGGGAAGGGAGAACCTGACTTGTAGGAGGAATTGCTGCGGGGTGGATCGCCGTCTTAGGACCCAGTTGTTGTCTACGATCAAAGGGGGAAATTTGGAAACTCAGACTCGAAGAAGAGTCTTTCGGGAGAGGAAAGGTTCGGGGATGAGCTAAAGGGTAAGGGCTGTCCCTGAAAAGGGGGGAAAAAGGACCGATAGGATTATATGAAAACGCCAGCAGCTAATCTTGGAAAAAGGGAGGGTCCGGGTCGCGAAGTCGGAAAGTTGGACATATCATCTTAAAGTCCATGTTGGTGTTTTAAAGTGAGTATAGCAGGGGGGGGGTTCGGGTCAGCCGACACGCGTTAGGGGCGAGCCGCATCGAGCGTATCGGGATCTGGTCGACGATTGTCCGTAGTGAGCTCTATCACAACAAAAGAGTGATGAAAATATATAGATAACTAAATCATAAGAATCAGAGAAAATATGCAGGAGAAAGGGGGAATAAAACTAGGGCTCCGAACGCACTCTCCCGGGGAAGGCCCAGGAAAAACTGCCACACAACACCAAAAGGAATGTTGAACTGTAAGGGGAAGCGATTTCACTTTCAAAGAAGAAAAAACACATAAGACTGCCTTGTCGCGTCAAAATAAAAGCCCCAGGCTATGAGCCCGGAGACGTCGGGGCTCACTAGTTCAGTCTGCTTGAGCATTGTTCCACACAAAAGAAGACGAAACCGTCGACACACTACGTCATCATACTCCTAGAAAAAACAAAAAATTAATCCCGCTTCTCCCGGCAGGTGGAGCGTCCAAGAAGGCATTCGCCGATCCCAGGAAAAGGGAGGGGTCAAAAATCCTCGAAGGTGACCTTAAAAGATACATCTAAAGAAAGGGAGATACGGCGGCGCGTACTCATTCAATTAGGAAGGGAAAAGGGGCATATTTCGGGCGTACGCTGCTAGGAAAGCCGGTAGGGGTTCTTTACAGATAAGTTTTCCTATAAGACCCGCAATCAAGAAGGAGATTTCCTTTCAAGGGGAGTCCCAGCCCTAGTCAAGAAGGGGAAGGGAAATGTCTGGACAGGAAGTGTTCACTTTGTCGAAGGAAATCGGCTACCGGGGAATCAAAGTCTTCCCTGAACAAACTGAAAAACAGGGTGGTGTTCACGCTCAAGGGAGGTCAGACTCATTGGTGAAGAAAAAGCCGAAAACCTGATCAAGGCGAAACCCGGGAAGATCAGAAAAAAGGGGAAATTTTCGCGCACAAAGAGCAGCTTGACTATGGAACGGGTCGGCTAAAAATCAAAAACGGAAAGGGAAGTGGGCCTCACCGGACGAAAAAAAAGAGAAAAAAATAAGGGGAGGCAACAAAGTGCGTTTTTGCAGGGCGGAAACGCAGCTTCGGGGGAGCAGGACCGGGGGACTCTACCAAACAGAAGTCTACTATGAAAAGAAAGATGGAAGGCGTAGGAGGTCACGGAAGCCCTACGAAAGAAAAATCGCAAAGATCCGAGGAGACTACTGGTTCAAAAAAAGCTCCTGGGCGAATGCTTAAAAGAGACACAGAGAAGACGGCGTGGTCGCTTTTCAATCTGGCAGAAGCTGAGGCCTCGTTCCCCAGTGCTAGGGGAAAGAGGCGAAATTGTTTCGAATGCAGAAGAAGGGTTGTACGGAGAGATGAACTCTCTAAGGGGGAAGAAACCCCGACCTCCAGGGATTGAATTATCGGGAAAAGTTCGAAACCCGGAAGGGAAATATACGAATGACCGTATAGATGAAGGGGGGAAACCAAGAAAGCAGGTTAAGGTCAAAAAAAAACGAAAAGGACAAAACTAACGAATCAGGAACGATCAAAAATGACCGACTTACAGGCTGGCGGAGACAACAGGGAGAACAGTTCCTCTACGCGTGTCGCAGGCAGCAACGATAAGTACGGAACTGTGGGACGACTTCCTTTAGCGGGCCTGAAGGAAAGAAAGACGCGGGCAATTCAAAGAAAAGGGATAAATACACCAGCATGCAACAAGAAGCCGAAAGAGAAAGCGGCGTCGCGAGGGAAAGATATCGACGAGAAAAAAGACCTTTTGACATGAAAGGAGGAAAAACATGTATCATTATGAAAAGGAAGAGACACGGGGACGACAAAAGCCGTTTTGTTCTGGGGAGGGAGACAGGGGCTTATGCGAAGGCACGAAGTTAGGAAAGAGGGAAAAAAAAAACAATTACTATGAAACAGCATAACAAGTTGAAAAAGAAAGCTGGCCGCATCGACTGAAAGAAAAAGGATAGGAAAAACACGTCATGATGGGAAGAGCGTCGAACGAACCCGGGTGCCGTGCAGCCTGGTGGGCGGGGAGAAGGAGGCATCGCCAACCTTAAAAAAGGGGAGGGCGAAAAAGGACTGTCCGACTGATCGGGGTCGGAAATGCGCGAGGGACGCAATCCCGGCAGCCAAGAGAAAAATGTTTACTTTCCCAAGAATAAGGAAAGGAAAGCATTTGCCAGGGATAAAAGGGGGAAAAGAGAAAACAACTACCAACCGGACGGTGTACACACTATGGGGAAGTTAATGGGAATTGGTGGGAGGAAGTGTAGAGGTGAGAGAAGAGATGCAATATGCTGCTGGTAAGGAGGGAAAAAGAACAGCGTTAGAAGTGTAGCCAATTCAATCTGCGAATAAACCGGAGAAGAAAAACCGAGAAGAAAAATTACCCTTCGGGAGACCCCTTTCTGCTCAGGAGGGGACGTGCCGCACGGAAGGCTTACTAGTCCGGAGAAACCAAGGGTAGTTGGCAACACTCTAAGCAATAATTGAAAGCCGGATTGTAGCATGCAGAAAAGGCGCGGGGAGCATTCTTGAAGGGAAAAAGGAGGGAATTAAATTTGAGCGGGTGGTCGGAAAACTGCGACGCAAGCTGGAGAGAACTGAAAGTTCAAAGAAAAGAAGGCCAGTTTTACGAAGAGGGGCATCCTACGCGGAAAGGGAGAATGTGCGGAAAGTCTTCTGGCAAAGTCGTCCGGACCGTCAACCAAATCATCAGTAAAAAGCCGCGTACTAAAGTAATTAAAGGGAGCAAAAAGAATCAGAAGAAAATCAACTTCATTACAATTGACAATAAACTAGAGAGAGAAAGGAAAATCAAACTTTCGGCTATCTGGAGCTTGAAAGAGGAAAACGAAGGGGGGGGAGCCTGGAAGATCGCGTTAAGGAGGTTAGGACAAAAGTTGGAAAGAGCGGCAAACCTAACTAAGGAACAGAAACCGGCGGACAAGCCTACGCCGGAAGGGAAAAAGGACCGCGTTGAATTCTTCCTTGGCCCAGGACAGGGAAAATACTAGAAAAACACATGTCCTACGAATCAGAGGGGGGGAAGGAGCATCCGTTTTAGGCAGCGCGAGAAAGCAAATCAATACGACAGGGGGGGAGTTCCCCGAGCTGCGAAAAATGCCGGAAGCGGGGGAGGAAAAAACCTTTACAAAGGTGTACCCGCCCACTATCACAGAAAATAAAGGAAGAAGGGGAGGGGGAAAATTTACGGAGACCAAACGAAAAAAGGTGGTATTTGGGGGAAAGAAGATGAACTTCCCGATTACCTCCACGCCGAGGACTATTCCTCGGGGAAAATGAGTGCTTACATGGAAAGTTGAGGGAACGAAACATAGAGCATCTCTCAAGGGAGAGGAGAAGGGGATTCCTCAACATCCTGTCAGGGCTGAGCGTCATTGGCAATTGGGGGAGAGGCGCAGTACGCGACCGCTGACTAACCCTGGAGAACGGGAAAAAAAAGCGAAATACGGGTATCTTCAAGGAGCGAAGGGGGGGAAAACAGGAGGGGAGGCGAGTCCAAGGGTCTATTTAGGAGACTAGGAACGAATTAGAACGGAAAAAGGGTCTCGACCGGAAAAACAAAAAGAATTGAAGTGCAGAATTTTTCGCTTAATTCTAAAAAAAGGCCAACGGAAAAAGTTGACTGACAAGTAAATTCGGAAGAGCAACGGCTCGAGGCTGGACGAAATACCTAAGGATCGTTCAGGAAAAGCCTGTAAAGGCAAAGAGGGGGGATCACCAAGGGTCGGGTAAGAGAGGAAGGTTGAGCAGCCCAGAGCAGTGGTGTGTGTAACGGAAAATTAAGAACTAATCAAAAAGTTACCGGGGTTGACCGGCAAAAAAGGGGAGGTGAACATTAACTATGAAACAGGGCAACGCAACCAAACCACTTTCAGTGTACGGGGGGGTTGGGGTCATCGCCGATGAGGGGTTAGGGTATGACTACAGAAAGGGGGAAAGGTGTGAGAATATATTGGAAAAGGGCAATATCGAAAGAGGCGAAAAAAACGATCTAGAGCAAAGGGTCTAGGAATGTCAAAAGGAGGTATTGCGGGGGATTGTTGGGGGGGGGAGTGAAGAGGGAGGGGAGAAGAAGGGAACAGGTAGCGCCAAGCTACTTTGTCGGCAGAAGAGAGAAAGGCGGCCGTGCCATTAGGGG